>Ga0075423_10000241_pt1 | contig 40805 bp, 41 predicted proteins | sample SoiMethybrSBSTD2_FD_80114 | JGI IMG/M metagenome (GOLD analysis project Ga0075423, IMG submission 80114) | Bulk soil microbial communities from a Populus tree surrounding site in Tennessee, USA - Soil MetaG P. TD hybrid SBSTD2 | ecosystem: Environmental > Terrestrial > Soil > Tree plantation...
CTCGGCGAGCTTGTCGAAGTCGGCGTCGGGTTCAGAGTACGCTGCGTACACTTCATCCAGGCGCTTCTTGGCCGCGGCCGTTTCGCCCAGCGATTCTTCGACGCTCTCGCGCACCGACATCCCGGGCTCGAGCCTGGGCTCCTGCTCCAGATAGCCCACCCGGATACCCGGCATGCGGATCACCTCGCCATCGTAGTTTTCATCCGCGCCTGCCATGATCTTCAACAGGCTCGACTTGCCCGAGCCGTTCAGCCCGAGCACGCCGATCTTGGCGCCCGGAAAGAAATTCAGCGAGATGTTCTTGAGTATGGTGCGCTTGGGCGGGACGACCTTGCCGACCCGGCGCATCGTGTAAACGTATTGGGCCATGGTTTCCTGAATCCGGTTGCAGCAATGATACGAAAAACGCTCGCGGCCGCGCTCGTCGCCCTCGTTTCAAGTGCGGGCCTCGTTTCAAGCGCGCATGCGCTCGACGGCGTGTCCTTCGAGGTGGGCCAGGGCGAAGACGACACCGACCTGTGGCGCGCCGGCCTGCAATGGAGCTGGCAGCGGCGCTGGTTCGCCGAGCGCTCGTGGACCCTCGGCGCCTACTGGGACCTGCAGCTCGGACGCTGGAGCGGCCCGCTCAAGCCCGGCGAGCCGCACCAGGAGGTCTGGGACCTCGGGATCACCCCCGTGTTCCGCCTCGAGCGTGCCGCACGCACGGCACTCGTGCCCTACTTCGAGGCAGCGATCGGCTTCCACCTGCTGTCGAACCTGCGCATCAACGCCGACACCGACTTCTCCACCCATTTCCAGTACGGCGACCATCTCGGCGCGGGGGTGCGGTTCGGGCCCCAGCAGAGCTATGACGCGTCGCTGCGGCTGCAGCACCTTTCCAACGGCGGGATCGCGCATCCCAACCCCGGCATCAATTTCATCGAGCTGCGGGCGGGGTATCGCTTTTGAGCGCGGCGGCGAGCACCTTGTCGATGCGCTTGCCGTCCATGTCGACGATCTCGAAGCGCCAGCCGTCCCAGTCGGTCCGGTCGCCAGTCTGAGGCAGGCGGCCGAGCAGCATCATCAGCAGGCCGCTCAGCGTGTGGTAGCGCTCCTCCTCGGGCAGCGCCTTGAGCCCGAGCCGGTCCTTGAGCTCCGGGATCGGCATCAGGCCGTCGAGCAGCCAGGAGCCGTCTTCGCGCATCACCGCCCACTGGTCCTCGGCGCGCGCGGAGCGGAATTCGCCGGTGATCGCCTCGAGCACGTCGCGCAGGGTGACGATGCCGAGCACCTCGCCGTACTCGTCGACGACGAACGCAAGCTGCACCCCGGAAGCGCGGAAGTTCTGCAGCAGCTCCATCCCGGTCAGGCTCTCCGGCACGAACACCGGCGGCTGGAGATCGCTTTCCCACTGCGGCGGCTGGCCGCGCAACGCGCGCCTCAAGAGGTTGCGGGCGCTGATGACGCCGACGATGTCGCGCAGCCCGCCGCGCACCACCGGATAGCGGGTGTGCCCGCTATCCTCGAGGCGCTTCACGTTCTCCTCCCAGGGCAGGGCGACATCGAGGCTGACAACCTCGCGCCGCGGCACCATGAACGAGCCGAGCTGGCGGTCGTCGAGGCGAAACACGTTGCGCACCATGTCGTGTTCTTCTTCCTCGATCGCGCCGGACTCCGAGCCCTCGACCAGTAGCGCGTGGATCTCCTCCTCGGTCACGGGGCGCGCCTGCGCGTCCTTCAGCCCGAGCGCGCGCAGCACGAGCCGCGTCGAGCCGGCGAGCAGCGCGACGAACGGGCGCGCGATCCGCGCGAGCAGCTCCATCGGCCGAGCCACGCGCCGCGCCACGGCCTCCGGATCGAGCTGTGCCAGGCGCTTGGGCACGAGCTCGCCCAGGACGATGGAGAAATACGTGATTAGCACCACCACCGCGGCCGTCGCCGCGTATTCCACGAACCTTCCCTCGAGGCCGCGCGCGTGCAGCCATCCGGCGAGCACCGGCGCCAAGGCGGCTTCGCCGACGATGCCGTTCAGGATGCCGATGGACGTGATGCCGATCTGGATGGTGGAAAGGAACCGCGTCGGCTCCTCGCGCAGGCGCAGCGCCGCGAGCGCGCCGGCGTCGCGCTCGTCGGCGAGCGGCTGCAGGCGGCCCTTGCGCGCGGCGACCAGCGCGATCTCCGACATGGCGAAGGCGCCGTTCAGCAGAATCAGGGCGAACAGGATCGCGACATCCATGGGCCATATCCTCGGGCGAAGCCGAAGAATAGCGCGCGGCGTCGAGTCAGGCTGCGGCGGCTACGCCGGCCAGCAGCATTAACGCAATGAAAAGCGCGAACCGGGCGAGAACCACCACCTCATGGTGAAGCTGGTCGAATCCTGCCGGCTCGCCTGCCAGGCGGTAGCGAAGCCATGTCCGCCGTGTCACTTCCCGCGCGATCTTCCAGCCAATGACGCCGTCGAGAAACCCGGCCTTCAGCACGAACCCGCGCGCAAAAGCCCACGCGGCATGCAGGAGCGCCGGGCCGAATCCGCCGACGCCGCGGGCGCGCAAGAGCCGCGCGCCAAGCTCGGCGTACAGGCGCGTTTTCTCGCGCGCCTCTTCCTCGCTCGCAATCGAATCGTGGATCATGTAGCCGTCGAGCCTTCCGATCGGAGGCTCGCACAGGACCCGTTCGTGGACCGGCACGTCGGTGAAGTGCGCGGCCGTACGGCGGAACAGCCGCAAATGCCGCTTCCGTCCCCAGTCGCCGAAGCGCACCGGCTTGCCGCACCAGGTAGCGAGGAAACGGATGAGGTAGCCGTTCACCTTACGCCCCGGCGAATCGACCGCGGCGCGGATTGAGGCCGCAAGCTCAGTCGTGACCTGCTCGTCGGCGTCGATCGACAGGATCCATTCGCCGCGGGCGCGGTTCAGCGCGCGGTTTTTTTGCGGACCAAAACCCGGCCAATCCGTGCTTTCGACCCGAGCGCCGAAAGAGCGGGCGATCGCGACCGTGCCGTTGCTGCTGCCCGAATCGAGGACCACGATCTCATCCGCGATCGCACGGACCGAGCGTAGGCAACGCTCGAGGCAATGCGCCTCGTCTCGCACGACCAGGATGACGCTGAGCCTCATCATGCTAGAGCAGCTTTCCGAACCGGAGCCTGCGGCGGAACGCCACCATGCCCGCGTCGCCGCGCACGACGATGCGTTGTATTTCGTACCGATTCGAAAGCGGCAGCCGGTTCAACCGGTTGCCCAGGCGAAACGCGAGCGGGATGCCGAGAGCGGAGAGCCGCCGCGCGAGCTCGGGCAGCGAGCGCTTCGGACGTGAGCCGTACGGATAGGCCAACGCCGGCGTGACGCCGATGCCGTGCAGGCGAAAGTAATCGAGGTTTTTCCTGACATCGGCTTCGATTTCGTCGAGCGGCATGGTTTCAAAGGCGCGATGCGAGTGAGAGTGCAAGGCGAGCTCGATGCCTTCGCGCTCCAGCTCGCGCAACTGGAGCGGGCCCATCAATGGCGCCCCGCCATCGACCCACTGCGCGCTGCCGCCCGCGCAGCCCGTGGCGATGAAGATCGTGGCCTTGGCGCCATGCCTGCGCAGGACGGGCACGGCGTGCTCGAGGTTGTCTACGTATCCGTCGTCGAAGCTGAGAATCAGCGGCCGCTGCGGCAACGCCGCAGAGGAGAAAAGATCGCGCACGTGGATGAAGCGAAAGCCCGAGCGCGCGAGGTAGCTGAGCTGCTCCTCGAGCTGCTCGGTCGTGACGGTGAAACGATCGCGGCGGACCGGTTGAACCCGGTGATAGCACAAGACTCGCAGCGCTGGACGCCAGAAGGCCAGATGCGCAAGGCGGCTCGATCGCCGCGCATCGTTGCTGCTATGCACCACGGCGCGGGTTGCCGCATGCATTCGAGCACCTTAGCTCCGAAACCTTGCAACCACTTGAACCGCAATCCGCGCCTAGAGCGAGCCGGAAATCGCCTCGATCTCGATGCCCGACTCGGCGATGGCGCCGAGCAGCTCGAGACGCGCGTCGGCGGCCTCGAGCTGGGTCCGCCGCGCGTCGAGCAGCTCGAAGAGCGTCGCCCGCCCCAGGCGGTACGCGGACTCCGCCATCTCGAGGAACGCGGCGTCGCCGGCCTTCAGGCGCTCGAGCGCCGCGCGCCGCGCGCGCAGCGCCTCGATGTGGCGCTGCAGCTCGGCGCGCAGCCCGGCTTCGATCGCGCGCTCGCGGCTGCGCGTCGCGGCGGCCTCGGCCCGCGCCTTGTCCTCCTGCGCGCGGCGCGTGTCGAGAATCGGGATCTCGCTCGACACGCCGAGGAAGTTGGCGGCCCCGAAAGGCCCGTTGGTCCAGGTGCGGGCGACGCCGATGCTCGGCACCGGGAAGCGCTCGCGCTGCGCGAGCTCGATGCGCGCCTCGGCGGCGCGCGTCTCGGCGCGCGCCGTCTGCAGCGCGGGGCTGCGCTCGAGCAGCGCATCGGCGTCGACCGGCGGCGCCGACCGCAGCGCCTCGAGCGCGCCTTGCGCCTGCGGCCGCCACGCGCCGGCGCCGGCGAGCGCGGCGAGCGCCGCGGCATGCTCGGCGGCCTCGGCCTCGGCCTTCTGCACGCCGATCGACGAAAGCGAGAGCTCGGCGTCGGCACGCGCCAGGTCGTAGCGGCTCGCCATGCCGTTGTCGAGGCGCCCGGCGACGATGCCGCGGATGCGCTCGATCTCGGCCCGGGCGCGCCGGCGCAGCGTGAGGCTCTCCTGCGCGACGAGCAGGCGCACGAACTCGAGCGCCGCGCTCTTCTTGGCTTCGCCGAGGGTCGACCGAACCTGCCACTGCGCCCGCTCCACCTGCCGCTCGGCCACCTGCACGCGTGCCGCGCGCTGGCCGAAGATCGGTACCGGCAGCTCGAGAGAAGCCTGGTCCTGCGAATTGGCGTCGAAGATCGTGCGTTCGCCGCCGGAGGGGCGCGCGCGCCCGATCGACAGGTTCGGGTTGGCGAACGCGCCGGCCGCGTCGCGATCCGCGCGCGCGGCGTCGGCGTCTCGCTGCGACGCGACCACGCGCGGGCCCTCGCTCACGATGCGCAGCGCCTCGTCCAGCGTGACGCGCTCGGGCAGCTGGGCAGAGGCGTCGAAGGAGAAGAAAAGCAGGAGCGCGCTAAGCCGCTTCATCCAGTTCCTCTGGGGTGACATAGCGCTCGGAAGCCGTCATGTAGTACACCGCGGGCAGGAGGAGCAGCGTGATCACGAGCGTGGTGACCATGCCGCCGACGATGACGAGCGCGAACGGGCGCTGCGTCTCGCTGCCGACGCCGGTGGAGATCGCCATCGGCAGCAGGCCGAACAGCGCGAGCAGCGCGGCCATCAGCACCGCGCGCAGCTTCTCGACGCTGCCCTCGACCACCGCGGCCGAGAGGGCGGCGCCTTGGCGCCGGCGCGCCTCGATCGCGCTCACCACCAGCAGGCCGAGCAACGACACCTGGCCGAGCAGCGCGATGAAGCCGACGATGGCGCTCACCGAGATCGGCATGCCTCCGGCCCAGAGGCCGAACACGCCGCCGGTGAGCGCGAACGGCGCCGCCAGCAGGATCGCCGCCGCGGCGCGGCCCGACTGGATGGCGGTATAGAGCAGCGCCAGCACCGCGGCGAGCGCGATCGGCACGATGATCTGCAGCCGCCGCACCGCCCGCTGCTGGTTCTCGAACTCGCCGCCCCAGGCGAAGTAGTAGCCGTCGGGCACCTTGACCCCCGCGGAGACCGCCCGGATCGCGTCCTTCACCACCGAGCCCATGTCGCGGCCTTCGACGTTGAACTTGAGCGCGAGATAGCGGCTGTTCGCTTCGCGGTAGATGTTGGCGGCGCCGGCGGCGACGCTGATCCGCGCCAGCTCGCGCAGCGGCGCGCTGCCGCCGGAGGGACGCGGCACTGCGAGATCGCCGATCGCAAGATGGTTTTCGCGCGCCGGGGCCGGCAGGATGAGGCGCACCGGCACCGGGCGCTCGCCCTCCCAGAACGTGGTGGTTACCTTGCCGGCGAGCGCGGTGCCGATGAAGTCGTTCGCGGTCGCGACCGGGACGCCGGCGCGCGCCAGCGCCTCGCGGTCGAGCTGGATCTGCAGCTGCGGCACGGTGGCGTCGCGGTACAGGCCCAGGTCGACCACGCCGGCCACCGGGGCGAGCTTCAGACGCGCCTGCTCCAGCGTGTCGCGCATCACCTTCATGTCGGTGCCGTAGATCTTGAGCACCACCTTGCCGCGCACCCCGGCGACCGCTTCCTCGACGTTATCCTTGATGGGCTGGGAAAAGTTGTAACGCACTCCCGGAATCTGGTCGAGCGACTCGCGCATCTCGTCGATCAGGCGGTCCTTGCCGTAGCCCTTGCGCCATTCCTCGCGCGGCCGCAGGCGCACGAAGGTCTCGCTCATGTTCGGGTTCTCGTTGTCGGTGCCATCCTCCGGGCGCCCGTTCTCGGAGAGCACCTGCGCCACCTCGGGGAAGGTCAGGATGCGCTTGCGCACCTCGATCAGCATGGTCTGCGCCGCCTCGAGCGCGATCGACGGCGGCATCTCGACGAACACCACGAAGTCGCCCTCGTCGAGCTCCGGCAGGAACTCCGTCCCCAGCCTGCTGCCGAGATACACGCTCGCCGCGAGGAAGGCCGCGGCGACGGCGAGCATCGGTGCTCGCGCGCCGATCAGGCGTCCGACCCAGTCGCGGTAGCGCACGCGCGCCTGCTCGATCCAGCGCGGCTCGCGGCTCGGCCGGCCGCGCACGAAGCCGAGCGCGCACAGCGCCGGAACAAGGGTGAGCGACAGGACCAGCGCGGCGACCAGCGCGAACGAGTAGGTCAGCGCGAGCGGGCGGAAGATGCGGCCCTCCACCTGCTGCAGCGTGAACACCGGCACCAGCGCCGCGATGATGATGAGCATGGCGAAGAGCGTGGGCCGCGCCACCGCCTCGGTCGACGCGATCACGAGGCGCAGCACCTCGCGCCGCGTCCGCGGCCGCTCGTGCTGCAGCGAGTGCAGCACGTTCTCCACCAGCACCACCGCGCCGTCGACCAGGATGCCGAAGTCGATCGCCCCCATCGAGATGAGATTCGCCGGCATGCCGAGCACGTAAAGCCCGAGGAACGCGCCAAGCAGCGCGAGCGGGATCACCGCGGCGACGATGAGCGAGCCGGTGAGGCTGCGGAAGAAGAGCCACGCCACGCCGACCACCAGGAGAAACCCGTGCAGCAGGTTGCTGTTGACGGTGCTAAGCGTGTTGCTCACGAGGAGCGTGCGGTCGTAGAACGGCACGATCTGCATCCCCTTCGGCAGGATCTTGGCGTTGAGCTCCTCGATCTTCTCGTGCACGCCCTGCAAGACGCGCGAGGGGTTCTCGCTGCGGCGCATGAGGACGAAGCCCTCGACCGCCTCCTTCTGCTCGTTCCAGCCGACGGCGCCGCGCCGCGGCGTGTTCGACTGCACGATCTCGGCGATGTCGCCGACCATCACCGGGGTGCCGTCGCGCGCCTTGAGGACCGTGCGGCGGATGTCTTCCACCGACGCGATGTAGCCGATGCCGCGCACGGTGAGCTCCTGGTCGCCGTGGCGCACGAAGCCCCCGCCCACGTTGATGTTGGTCTTGGCGAGCGCGTCACCGACCTCGGTCAGAGTGATGCCGTGCGCGCGCAGGCGGTCCGGGTACGCGCGCACGTGGACCTCCTTGAGGTAACCGCCGAAGGTCACTACGTCGGCCACGCCGGGCACCTGCTTGAGTACGCGCGTGATGGTCCACTCGAGCTCGGCACGCGTCTGATAGAGGTCGTGCCGGTCGCTCGTGACGCGGAACTGGTACACCTCGCCGAGCGGCGTGGCCTCGGGCGCGAGCTTCGGCGTGACGCCATCCGGCAGGTCGGCCTGCGCCATGCGCTGCGCCACCTGCATGCGCGAGATGAACGGCTCGGCGTCGTCGTCGAAGGTGAGCGTGACGAGCGACAGGCCGAACAGGCTCTCGCTGCGAAGCTGCATCATGCGCGGGGTGCCGTTCAGCACGCGCTCGAGCGGCACGGTGATGCTGCGCTCGATCTCCTCGGGGGCGTAACCCGGCATCTGCGCGATCACCGTGACCTGCGCGTTGGTGACGTCGGGGAAAGCCTCGATCGGGGTGTTGAGGTAGGCGTGGACGCCGAACGCGGCCGCGATCAGCACCGCGAAGATCGCCGCCACCCGGCGGTGGACGCAGATTTCGATCAGCCGGTTGAGCATGCGCTAGAGCAGCTGCTCGGCCTCTCGGTCGACGAGCAGCGCTCCTTGCATGACGGCCCGCTCGCCGGGCTGCAGGCCCTTGAGGACCCGCACCTTTCCGCCGCGCTCGTCGGTCACCTGGACCTCGCGCGGCACGAATTTGCCCGGCTCGGACTCGACGTACACGACGCGCTTGCCCCCCTCCTTGAGCAGCACCGCGGTCACCGGCAGCCAGATCTCGCCGGACTGGCCGGGCGCGAAGACCGACACCCGCACCAGCAGCCCGGCGCGCAGGTCGGCCGGCGCACGCTCGAGCTCGACGTAGAACGGCGTGCGCCGCGTCTCGGGGTCGCTGCGCGGGGCGACGCCGGCGAGGCGGCCCGAGAGGCTGAGGTTGAGCGCAGTGATCTCGACCTCGGCCTTGGCCGTCTTGGCGACGAGGTTGATTTCGTTCTCCGGCACGTCGGCGACCACCCACAGGCCGCCGAGGTTGCCGATCTCGACCAGCGGCTCGCCGCCGGAAGGCACGGTCGCGCCGCGCGTCACCTTGACGGTCACCACGATGCCCTCGGTGGGAGAGCGCACCTCGACCCGCGTGCCCTCCCCCGGGCCGGCGAGCGCGGCGCTGGCCTGCGCGCGCTTGAGCTCCGAATCGGCTTCGCGCGCCTTCATTTCGGCCTCGAAACGCTCGACCTCGACTCCTACGCCGCGCTTCGCCATCTCGTTTTGGCGGGCGAGCATTTCCTGCGCATGGCGGGCCTTGAGCCGTGCCTGCTCCAGGTTTGTGCGCGCCTGAAGCACGTCGGCGCTTTCCAGGGCGAAGAGCGGAGCGCCCGCGCGCACACGCTGCCCCGGCTCGACCAGGACCTCGGTGACGCGCCCCGGGAACGGCGCGGTCACCGCCGAGAGCGCCTTGGGACGAAACGCCGTGCGGCCGAAATACGTGCGCACGCCCTCGGCGGACGTCGCCCCGACCGGCTCGATCTTCAGGAACTGCCGCGAGACTTCGGCGATCCTCACTTCCCCCGGCCGGCGTGGGTCCGAGGCGCCGCTAGTAGAATTCGGCGGCTTCTCGCACGCGACAAGGCAAAGGAAAACGAGCGGCAGCCAAAAATTGCCGCGATGCACCACGCACCCCTCCCAGATGCGATGGAAAGGCGGGCAGGTTACACAAGAAGATGAAGAAGATCCTGACTCTAACCTTGCATTGGCTAATGGTTATTTCGGGCCCATGCGCGCACGCCGCGCGCCCGTTCGTCACCGACGATGCACGCGTCGTCGATCGCGGCGGCTGCCAGATCGAGACCTTCTATAAGGAGCAGCGGAAGTACTCGGGCTCCGAGTTCTGGTTCATGCCCGCCTGCAACCCGTTCGGACTCGAGCTCACTGCCGGGGCAAACCGCATTGAAGGCGAAAGCTCGCTGGTACTGCAGGCCAAAACGCTCATCAAGCCGCTCGAGACGAACGGCTCGGGTTTTGCGCTGACCTTGGGAACCTTCTACTCGAATCCGCAGGCGGGAAACAACTTCTGGAGTCCCTACGTGAACGGCATAGCCAGCTTTTCGTTCCTGGACGACCGCGCTGTGGTGCACACCAATCTCGGCGCGATTCGCGACCGAGACGTCAACCGGGACCGCGGCACCTGGGGGATCGGGCTGGAAGCGCTGCTGGTCGCGCCGCGGCTCTACGGCATCCTCGAAAGCTTTGGGCAGACCTACGACAAGCCCACGCTGCACGGCGGCTTGCGCTACTGGATCGTGCCCAACAAGTTCCAGGTGGACAGCACGGCGGGCAACCAGAACGGCGACCCGCCGCAGCGCTTCTACAGCGTGGGGCTACGCCTGCTTTTTTGAGAACAGGCTGTAGAGCACCGGCAGCACGAAGAGCACGAGCAGCGTCGCGGTGACCAGCCCGCCGATCACCACCACCGCGAGCGGCTTCTGCGTCTCGGAGCCGATGCCGGTCGAAAGCGCCATCGGCGCGAGGCCCAGGCTCGCGAGGAGCGCCGTCATGAGCACCGTGCGCAGCCGCGTCATCGCGCCTTCGCGCACCGCCTGCGCGAGCGGCACGCCGCTCGCACGCAGCTGGTTGAAGAGCGTCACCATCACGACCCCGTTCAGCACCGCCTGGCCGAAGAGCGCGATGAACCCGATCGCCGCCGATACCGAGAGGTAGATGCCAGTGATCCAGAGCGCGAGGATGCCGCCGATCACGGAGAACGGGATGTTGGCGATAATCACGAGCGCGCTCGAGAACGACTTGAAGGCGTCGAACAGCAGCAGGAAGATGATCAGGATCGAGATCGGCACGATCACCGCGAGCCGGCGCATGGCGCGCTCCTGGTTTTCGAACTCGCCCGACCAGGTGATGCTGTAGCCCTCGGGCAGGCGCACGTGCTGCGCCACCCGGGCCTGCATGTCGGCCACCACGCCGCCCATGTCGCGGCCGCGGATGAACACGCCGATCGCGAGCACGCGCTTGCCGTCCTCGCGCGCGATGTTCATCATCCCGCCGATGGTCTTGAAGGTGGTCACCTCGGAGAGCGGCACGTACGCGCCGCCCGGCGTCGCCACGAGCAGGCGCTGCATGCGCGTCAGCGTGCGCTCCTCCTCGGGAAGACGGATCGCGACGGCGAAGCGCTGCTCGCCCTCCCACACCTGGGTCACGGCCTTCCCTCCCAGCGCGCTCTCGATGACGTCCTGCACGTCGGCGACGTTGAGGCCGTAGCGCGCGGCGCGGGCGCGGTCGACCCGCACCTGGATCTGCGGCAGCTCGCCCAGGCGGTCGACGAACGCGCGGGCCACGCCGGGCACCGTGCTCACTTGCTTCAGCACCTGCTCGGCCTGGTCGCGCAGGGTGTCGAGATCGTCGCCGAACACCTTGACCACGATCTGGCCGTCGATCTGCGAGATCGACTCGAGCACGTTGTCGCGGATCGGCTGCGAGAAGCTCGGCTCGAGGCCGGGGATCTTCGACACCTCGGCGTCCATCTGAGCGAGGATCGCGGGCTTGTCGATGCCCTTGCGCCATTCGGTCTCGGGCTTGAGATCCACCAGCAGCTCGGCCATGTTGATGAGCTTGGGATCGGTGCCGTCCTCGGGGCGTCCGGACTTCGAGGTCACGGTCAGGACTTCCGGCACGCGGCGGATGGCGCTGCGCACCCGACCCGTAAGCTCCTGAGCCTCGGACACCGACACGCTGGTCGGCAGCGTCAGGTTGACCCAGACGGCGCCTTCGTTAAGCTCGGGCAGGAACTCCGTGCCGAGCCTGGGGACGAGCATCAGGCTGGCGGCAAGCGCGACAACCGCCCCGCTCAGTATCTTTCGGGGATTTTTCAAAGCCTTGTCCAGCGCGGGTTCGTACAGCCGCTTGGCGGCGCGCACCAGGCGGTTGTCTTCTTCGGGCAGCTTCTTCCTGAGCATGGCCGAGGCGAGCAGCGGCACGAGCGTGAGCGAGAGGATCAGGGCGCCGATGAGGGCGAACACGACCGAGTAGGCCATCGGCGCGAAGATGCGGCCCTCGTGGCGCTGCAGGGTGAAGATCGGGATGTGCGCCGCGATGATGATGAGCATGGAGAACAGCGTCGGGCGCCCGACTTCGGTCGCGGCCTCGAGAATCGCATTCTTGAATTCGCCGTTTCCGAACTCGCGGTGCGCGTGGCGCGCCTCCGTGAGGCGGCGAAATATGTTCTCCACCACGATCACCGCGCCGTCGACGATGATGCCGAAGTCCATCGCGCCGAGCGAGAGCAGGTTGGCCGGAATGCCGACCCAGGTGAGCCCGAGGAAGGTCGCGAGCAGCGCGAGCGGGATGGTGAGCGCGACGATGCCAGCGGCTCTTGCGTTTCCCAAAAACAGATACAACACGAGGGAAACGAGGAGCGCGCCCTCGGCGAGGTTGCCGAACACCGTCCTCAGCGTCTTGCCGATGAGCCAGGTGCGGTCGTAGATCGGGACCACTTTCACGCCCCCCGGGAGCGCCGTGTCGTTCAGCGTGTCCACCTTGGCGCGCACGCGCTTGAGCACGTCGGACGGATTTTCCCCGCGGCGCATCAGCACCACGCCGGTCACGATGTCGTCCTCGGCATCCTGCCCCGCGATGCCCTGGCGCGGCACCGCGCCTAGCTCGACGGTGGCGAGGTGGCGCACCAGGATCGGCGTGCCGCCGCGCGCGTCCACCACCACGTTCTCGATGTCCTCGGGCCCGTTGAAGAGGCCGATGCCTCGGATCAGGTACTGCTGGCGGCCCTGCTCGACGTAGCTGCCCCCGGCGTTGGCGTTGCCGCGCTGGATCGCCTGCGAAAGCTGTCCCAGGGTCACCTTGTAGTCGCGCAGCTTCGCGAGGTCCGGCCGCACCTCGTACTGCTTGACCAGGCCGCCGAGGCTGACGATGTCCGCGACGCCGGGCACGAGCCGCAGCTGGCGCGACACCACCCAGTCCTGGTAGGTGCGCAGCTCGCGCGGCGTGTGCTTGTCGCCCTTGATGCGGTAGCGGTAGATCTCGCCGATCGCGGTCGAGAACGGCGCCAGCTCTGCCTGCACGCCGTCTGGCAGGTCGACCTCGCGCAGCCGCTCGACGACCTGCTGCCGGGAGAAATAGCCGTTCGCCCGGTCGTCGAAGGTGAGGATGAGAAACGAAAGGCCGAACTGCGTGTGCGAAAACATGCGCACCGCGCCGGGCAACCCCGACAGCGCGACCTCCAGCGGCACCGTGACCTGCTTCTCCACCTCCTCGGCAGCGCGCCCGGGGTAAAGCGAGATCACCGTGACCTGCGTGTCGGTGACGTCTGGGAAGGCCTCGACCGGGAGGTTGACGAACGCCCAGATTCCGGCGCCGACGAAGAGCGCCACCCCGAGGACGACGAAGAGCGGCTGGTACAGCGCGAACGCGATGATGCGCTTGATCAATCCCTCAGTCCTTTGACGCGAGCAGGCGCTCGAGGAGGAGGTTTCCGTCCACCACCACCTTGTCGGTGGCAGCGATGCCGCCGAGCACCGCTTGGTAGCCGTCGCTGATGGGCCCGGGCACAATCGCCCGCCGCGCGTAGCGCCCGCCGCCCTGATCGACGAACACGAAGTGCTGCTCGCCGCGCAGGTAGACCGCCCGCGTGGGCACGAGGTAGCCGCTCGAGGCTGCGAGCTTCAGCTCCGCGACCGTGAACATCTCGGCCTTCAGGCGCTCGTCCGGCGCGTCGACTAGACCGCGCACCTTCACCGTGCGCGTCTGCGGATCGACGAAGTCGGCGACTTGCAGCACGTGCCCCGAGATCCGGTCGTCGCCAAGTGAGGCGGTCGACAGCTTCACCTCGGTGCCCGATTTCACGCGGGCGACGTCTTGCTCGGACACATCGAGGAGGAACCAGAGGTGCGCCGGGTCCGAGACCACGAAGAGCGGCTTGTCACCTTGCGAATCGGTGCGCAGCTCCTGCCCGGGGTTGAGGTTGCGCTCCACCACCACGCCCGCGACCGGCGAGCGCAGCGCGAGCTGCTGGTCGACGGTGTCGGTCTTCCCGTAGAGCTTCAGCCGCGCATTCGCGCGCGCGCGCTCGCTCGCGGTCCGCACCACTTCCGATTCGGCCGCCTGCAGGTCCTTGGCCGGCGCCACGCCGGCCTGCGCCAGCTCGCGGATCCGCTCGAGGTTCTTCTGCGCGAGCGAATAGTCGTTCTCGGCCTTGCGCGCTTCGGCCTGGGCGACGCCGAAGTCGGGCGCGGCAAGCACCGCGAGCACCTGGCCGCGCGCGACGCGCTCGCCCGGGCGGGCGGCAATCGACTCGACCCGGCCGGCGAACGGCGCGAACACGCGCGCGGTGCGGTCCTCGTTCCAGACCAGGCGACCGTTGAAGCGCAGCGTGACCTCGCGGCGCGGCTCGACCGGCACGGCGACGATCTGGTCGAGCATCGGGCTCGCGTTCGGGAACACGAGAATGCTGTGCTGCTCGACCGTAGGCTCCGGCGAGGGCCCCTTCTCCTGCTTGTCCCAGCAGCCCCAGGTGAGGAAGCCCCCGCACAGCGCCGCGACGATCAGCTTCTCCGCGCTCATTTCGCTTGCAGCATGTCGGCCGTGGTCTGCGCGGCGCGCCACGCGGCGTAGGCCTTGGCATGGTCGGTGCGCGCCGTCAGCGCCTCGAGGCGGACCGCGCGCAGCGTGCGGCGCGCGTCCAGTACTTCGAGCACCGAGCTGGCGCCGCGGCGAAAGGCGAACTCGACTGCCTCCGAGCTGCGGCCTGCCGCCGCGAGGAGCGTCGAGTCGAAGCGCTCCATCCGCTCGGCGGCCGAGTTGAGATCGCTCGCAGAGCGGCGCAATTCTGCAAGCGCGATGGCTCTGGCGCGGTCGAGCTGGTCGAGCGCGGCGTAGCGGTCGACTTCCGCCTTGCGGATGTCGCCCGAGAAGTCGTAGCCGGTGAAGAGCGGCACCGAGACGCCGAACCCGACCGAGTTCACCGGGTTGCTGCCCGGGAAGCGCTCATACTGGGCCCCCAACGTCACGTCGCGCGTGCGCTGGGCGCGGGCTAGGTCGCGCAGGCGCTCGGCCGCCTCGACGCGCGCCTTCGCCGCCTGCACGTCGGGACGCGCTTCCACCGCCTCGGCGAGCACCGCGGCATCGGCTCGCTGCGGCGCCGGCCAGTCGTCCGCGGCGGCCAGCCCGGCGGCCGCGGCTTCCTCGCCGATGAGATAAGCCAGCGCGAGCTGCGCCCGAGCAAGGTCGGCACGCGCCGCCCGTGCGTCGTTCTGCGCTCGTCCCTGGTCCACTTCCACCTTCGCCACGTCGGCCGCCGCCAGGTCGCCGGCCTTCAGGCGCGTCTGGGCCGCCTCGAGCGTGCGGCCGAAGAGTGCGGCGGTCTCGTCCAGCACCTGCGCTCGCTCCTGCGCCTGCTTGAGGTCGAAGTAGGCCGCGCGTGCCACCGCGAGCTGCTGGCGCAGCACATCGAGCGAATCGCGTTGCGCCGCGAGCCGCAGCCCGGACGCAGCATCGAGCCGCAGGGTGCGCTTGTCGCCGCGCTCGAACGGCTGGTCGATGCGAAAGACGGTGTCGGCCCCCTGGACCCCCGAGGCGATGCTGGTGCTGTTGACCGAGAACGTGGCGTTCGGCCGGGCGCCCGCGATCAGCGTCTGAGCATCGGCGGACTCCAGGGCACGCCGCGCCGCCAGCAGCTCCCGGTTGTTGCGTGCGACGAGCTCCTCCACCTGCGTGAGCGTGAGATCTCGCGCGAGCGCCGGAGCCGCGAACGCGACCACGACAAGGAATAGAGCCGCCAACCGCACCTGGACCTTCCAGATCCGAAATGAGGCGGGCAGGTTACAGAGCTAGAACGCGAAACTCCCTGACTAGTGACTGACCTAAAGCTGTCACACCAAAACTTTGACCCTCAAGCGGTGGTTTTGATGCCGAGCTCCTTCAGCTCGCCGACTGGCGCCGCATCGTCCATCGAAAAGCGATCGCCGAAGTCGAACAGGTCCTCGTTCTGGAACCCGGGGTAGTGCTGGATCTCCCACCAGTTGTGGTCGAGGTCCTCCATATAGAAGGAGTACACCCCGTGCTGCATGACGGGCTTCAGCACCTGGCGGATCTTGTACTTCTCCTTGTGCTTGAGCGCGGCGGCGTAGGCGGCGTCGACCTCGTCCTTGGTCCGCACGTCCATGCCCCAGTGGTTGAGGACGTTCACCGGATGCACCGCCTCGCCGACTTCCACCGCGACGATGTGGAACTTGAGCCCCAGGCGCACCACGATCGCGGGCTTGGCGTGGCGCACGCACTCGAGCCCGAGGAACTCCTCGTAGAACCGGCGCGACTCCTTGAGGTTGTACACCTCCATGGTGCCGTGCGACAGCACGAACGCCTTCACCACGGCGTTCTCGTTTTTCGGATCGGCGATGCCGTCCTGGATGATCTCCCGTGTCGCAACCGTCATGTGCTCCTCCTCGTCAGGAAGCCGGAAGCTTGTCCGCTTCGGTCAGGAAAGAATCGGCGAAGAACGCCTCCGGTGGCAAGCCGCGCTGCGAACCGAAGTCGGCGCGCGCCGCGTCGACCATCACCGGGGCGCCGCAGGCATACACCTCGACGCCCGACAGGTCCGGGAAGTCCTCCATCACGGCGCGGTGGACGAAGCCGGTGCGGCCGCGCCAGCGGCATTCCGGGGTCGGATCCGACAGCACCGGCACGAAGCGGAAGTTCGGCCGGCTCCATTGCTGCGGCACGTCGAGCATGTAGAGATCGCGGCGGGCGCGGCAGCCCCAGTAGAGGGTGATGGGCCGGGCGAGGTTCTTCTCGAAGGCGGCCTCGCACATCGCCTTGATCGGCGCGAAGCCGGTGCCGCTCGCCACCATGACGACGGGCTTGTCCGAGTCCTCCCGCAGGTAGAACGTGCCGAGCGGGCCTTCGAAGCGAAGGATGTCGCGCACCTTGGCGTTCGCGAACAGGTGCTCGGTGAAAAGGCCGCCCGGCGTGTGCCGCACATGGAGCTCGAGGTAGGTCACGCCCTCCGGCTTCGGCGGCACGGCGATCGAGTAGCTGCGCCGCTTCTGGTTCTTGAGCAGGAGGTCGACGTACTGCCCGGCGAGGAAGCGGAAATTCTCGTTCATCGGCAGGCGCAGGCCCATGACCGCAACGTCGGGCGCCGGCCGCTCGAGCTTCTCGATGCGGCAGGGAATCATCCTCGGCCGGATGCCCGCCATGCCTTCGAGCTCGCGTACCTCGACGACGAGGTCCGAGAGCGGCCGCGCCTGGCAGAGCAGCGCGAAGCCTTTCGCCTTGTCGCTGTCGGGCAGGTAGGTCGGATGCACCGCCCCGTAGTCGACGCTTCCCTCGCGCACCGTGCCGCGGCAGGTGCGGCACACGCCGGTGCGGCAGCTGTACGGCATCATGAAGCCGGCGTCGAGGCCGGCCTGCAGGACGCTCTGGCCCTCCTTCACCTCGAAGCGGTGGCCGCTCGGCTTAAGCGTGACGTTGTAGCCCATGTGACGTGGTGGCCCGTTCGATCCTCGAAATTCGTTGTTAATAGTACATACTTCAGACATGAACCTGCTCAGGCATGCCTGCCTGACGCTGCTGCTCGTTCTCCCCGGCCCTGCGTTTGCGGCCGAGCTGCGCGTCGCCATCGTGTCGCGCACCGTGTTCTACGTCCCGCTGTGGCTCGCCCAGGACAAGGGCTACCTGAAGGACGAGGGCATCATCGCCACCATCGAGATCTTCGACAATGCCGAGAAGATCATGGAGGAGCTGCGGAGCGGCCGCTCGCAGGTCGCCATCACCACGCCGGAAAGCGTGGTGGTGGACGCCTACCGCGGCGGCAGCCTGCGCATCATCGCCGCCAACGCCGAGCGCCTGCCGCATTTCATCATCGCCAAGCCGCAGATCAGGACGCTCGGCGAGCTGCGCGGCGCGAGGTTCGGCGTGCTGTCCCTAAATGAGGGCACCACCTATCTGGTGCACCGGCTTGCCGGCGCGATCGGCCTCAAGCCCGGCGAGTACGAAGTCATGGCGGTGGGAGGCGCGCCGACGCGCTGGCGGCTTCTCCAGGAAGGCAAGATCGACGCCGGGCTGCAGCCCTTTCCGCTGAGCTACGAAGCCGAGGCGGCCGGGTTCACGAACTTCGGACCGATTTCCCGGTACATGAGCGACTACCTGTTCACGAGCGTCAACCTGGACTCGAATTGGGCCCGGCAGAACCGGCCGCTGGTGCAGGGATTCCTGCGCGCGTTGAAGCGCGGGCAGGAAGACATGGCCGCGCATCCCCGCGACGCGGCGGCGGTTGCGGCAAGAGAGCTGAAGACGGCACCCGCCCTCGCCGAAAGGGCGCTTGCGGATACGGCGAAACTGAAGATCCTGTCGCCCGACCTATCGGTGTCGGATGCCGCGCTCGGAAGCACGTTCGAGACCGTGCTTGGGGTGGGCCTCCTGCCCGCGGGCAGCGTCTACGAGCGCGCCCGCATGGTCGACTCGAGCTACCTCGGGCGCTGAAGATCGAGCTCAGTCGATGCCGTTGCGGTCGGCGCGCGCGCTCCAGTACTCCCACGCGCGGTCGAGTCCCACTGGCTGCGAGAGCATGTCCCGGGCGCGCGCGAGCTCGCCGGGGCTCAAGTACTCCACCTCGTCGGAGAGCGCCATCGCCTCGGTTTGCAGCCGCGCGTTCACCTGCAGGTAGATGGCGGTGAACACCGCCTCGCGCAAGCTGCTGCCGGCGACGGCGCAGCCGTGGCCGCGCATGAGGGCGACCCGGTGCGCGCCCAGGGTCGCGGCGAGGTCCCTCGCCTGCGCCATGTTGACCACCAGCATGTTCGTGTCGCCGAAGCTCCTGCGGATGTCCCAGACCGGGATTTGGCCGCCGATCGCGGCGCCGACGTGCAGCACCGGCCGCAGCTTCACCGGCGTGATGCCGTACGGGATGACGGCGTGCGAGTGGTTGTGGATCACCGAGCCGACGTCGGCGCGCGCCTCGTAGACCGCGCCGTGGATGAAGCGCTCGGAGTACGGCGTTCGCCCGCGCGCGTCGATCGGCGTGCCGTCGAGCGCGAACTCCATGAGGTCGTCGGCGGTGACGAGCTCGGGACTGCGCGAGCGCGACATGAGGAAGCGATCCGCACGCTGCGGGTGGCGAATGCTGACGTGGCCGAACGCGTCGACCACGCCCTCGCGCGCGAGGATGCGGTTCGCGATTGCGAGCTCGCGCAGCGCTTCCTTCAAGCCTCTTCTTCCGTCCGGGCGCGTGCGCCGTGGGTCCGCCAGTCGAGCGCTTTCGGCACGATGCCCTCGAAGGAGGCGAGCTCGGCGTAGCGCGCGGTCTTCTGCGCCCCGATCGCCCACCCGGTTTCCTGAAACTTCTTCGCCGCAGCGACCATCATGCGGCGGAACTGCGCCACCGCGAGGTCGCTCGAGCCGAAGTGGTCCTGCGAGCGGTCGGTGATCGGCCCCATCGACTCCCACATCGCCATGTCCTGCGCCGGGATGCCGGCAATGCCGGTCCAGTCGCCGCGCTTCATCGCCTCGCGGTCCTGGAGGTAGCTGTTTTCCAAATTGCGCTTTTTCCGATAGTCGGCGTCGAGGTCCACGCCGACCTCGGCGGCGCAGAACTTGCGCCACGCCTGCTGCGAGATCCCTTTCGCGGGATCCGGATGCCAGGCGACCCAGTAGAACATGGTGTTCACGTCGTCGATGGGCACCAGCATCTGCGCCAGGTTGTACTGGTTGTTCGGCGGAATCAGCACGGTGAAGGGCGCAAGGAAGAGCGTCGTGCGCACGTACTGTTCGTTCTCCGGGTTGCGGATCGGCTTGCGGATGGCGGCGTAGCGAAAGCCGTAGTCGGTGGCCTCGAAATGAAGCCGCGGGGCCTTGTCGTTCGAGGGCCGCAGCCAGGCGCCGTCGGCGGCGGTCGATCCGTAGACGTCCTGCGCCGCCGGCATGTTGCTCGAATGCAGGCTCGAGCTGTGCGCCGAGTCGATCGAGCCTTCGAGCACCTGCGCCCAGTTGCACGCCGCGTGCATCTTGACGATCGCGTACCGGATGCCCGGCAGCGGCGCCCACGCCGGCGGCTCGAATTCACGCAGCTCTTCGATCGGTCCCATCCAGGCCCAGACAAACCCGCCGCCCTCGCGCGCCGGATAGGCGGTGGCTTTCTTCCCGAGCCGCTGCGCCGCGCCAGGCGCCTCGGAGGGCATGTCGAGCACGTTGCCTTCGACGTCGAATTTCCAGCCGTGATACAGGCAGCGCAGGCCGCACTCTTCGTTGCGTCCGAAGGCGAGCGAGGCGCGGCGATGCAGGCAGTGCTCGCCCAGGACGCCAAGCCGATTCTGGGAATCCCTGAAGACCACCAGGTCCTCGCCCAGCAGCCGCGAGCGGACCGGCTTGCCGTCGGGTTCGGCCACCTCCTCCGACATGCAGACCGGCAGCCAGTGGCGGCGCATGATGCCGCCCATGGGCGCATCGCCCTCGACGCGGCACAGGAGCTGATTTTCCTCAGGAGTAAGCATACTTAGGCGCCTAAGTATTCCGGAAGGCATAGTATGCTGGGTCTCGCATGAAGACAATCTCGATCGGCGTCGCGGGGCTCGGCCGCGCCTTCAGCCTCATGGCACCGACGTTCGCGGGCGAGGCGCGCGTGCGCCTGGTCGCGGCCGCCGACCCGCGCCCCGAGGCGCGCGCGCGCTTCGAGGCCGACTTCGGCGGCCGCACCTACGCCACCGTCGAGGCGCTGTGCGCCGACCCCGGCGTGGACGCCGTCTATGTCGCAACGCCGCATCAGCACCATGCCGCGCACACGATCCTGGCGGCGGCCGCGGGCAAGCACGTGCTCGTCGAGAAGCCGATGGCGCTCGGCCTAGACGAATGCGCGGCGATGAGCGCCGCGGCGCGCGCGCACCGCGTGCACCTGATCGTCGGCCACAGCCACAGCTTCGACGCACCTATTGCTTTTACAAGAAAAATAATTGAAAGCGGCGCCTACGGCCCGCTGCGCATGATCACGGCCGTAAACTTCACCGACTTCCTGTACCGGCCACGCCGGCCGGAAGAGCTCGATACCGCGCGCGGCGGCGGCGCGGTGTTCAACCAGGCCGCGCATCACGTCGACATCGCGCGCCTCCTCGGCGGCGGCGGTCGGGTCCGGACGGTGCGGGCGCAGACCGGCGCCTGGGATCCGGCGCGGCCGACCGAAGGCGCGTATTCGGCGCTGCTCTCCTTCGAGGACGGCCTGTACGCCTCGCTCACCTACAGCGGTTACGCCCACTTCGACTCGGACGAGCTGTGCGACTGGATCGGCGAAGGCGGGCAGCGCAAGGATCCCGGGGCCTACGGCGCCGCGCGGCGCACGCTCGCGGGCGACGAGACGGCGCTCAAGAGCGCGCGCAACTACGGCGGGTCGCTCTTTGCGCCCGCCGAGGGAAAGCCGTTCCACCAGCACTTCGGCCTGCTCATCGCCTCGTGCGAGCACGCCGACCTGAGGCCCACTGCGCGGGGCGTCATGATCTACGGCGACACGGAGCGCCGCCTCGAGCCGCTCCCCGCGCCCAAGGTCCAGCGCGCCGAAGTCATCGACGAGCTCCACGCCGCGGTCGTCGACGGCAAGCCGCCGCGCCACGACGGCGAATGGGGCGCGGCCACGCTCGAGGTGTGCCTCGCCATCCTTCGCTCCTCACGGGAGGGAAGGGAGATCGCATTACCAGGCCAGACCGCCTCGCGCACCTGACCAAGGAAGCCTGGCGCGCCTTCGTCCGCGACCTGCAGGGTCGCCTCGCCGCGCACGGCGTGAGCTTCGGCCACTGGACGTTCCTGCGAATCCTGTGGGCGCGCGACGGCCTGACGCAACGCGAGCTTTCGCAGCAGGCGGGGGTGATGGAACCCTCGACGCACGCCGCGCTCAAGGCGATGGAGAGGCTGGGCTACGTGAAGCGCAGGCAGCTGCCCGGGAACCGCAAGACCGTCTACGTGCACCTCAGCGCGAAGGGCCGCGCGCTCGAGCGGCGCCTCGTGCCGCTCGCCAAGGCCACGAACCGCGCTGCCGTACGCGGCCTGCCCGCGTCGGATGTGGCGGCGGCAAAGCGCGTGCTCGTCGCGGTGACGGAGAACCTGACTACTTTGACCGCCCGGCAAGCGGGCAAATGCCACGAGTTCCGCTCGAGGCGGCCTACTACCTGAATTCGCGGCAAGTATACTGGGCCGATGAACCGGCTCAGGCTCACCCTGGCATGCTGGGATTACGACCGCACCCGCGCGCTTGCCGACCGCAGCGTGCAGCCCGACGGAATCGATCTCGTGTATCTCACGCAGCCCGTGGAGGAAACGTTCTTCCGCATGCTGCGCCACCGCGAGTTCGATTGCTCGGAGATGTCGCTCTCCTCGTACACCGCGTCGCTCAACGCGGAGAATCCGCCGTTCATCGCCATTCCGGTTTTCCCCTCGCGCTTCTTCCGCCACTCGTGCATCTTCGTCTCGGCGAAGAGCGGCATCCGCGAGCCCGAGGATCTCAAGGGAAAGCGCGTCGGCGTTCCCGAGTACCAGATGACGGCGCCGGTGTGGATCCGCGGCATCCTGTCCGACGACCACGGCGTGGGCGTGACCGACGTCGAGCATTGTCCCGGCGGTGAGGAAGAGCCCGGGCGCGACGAGAAGATCCGGCTGAACCTCCCCGCCGCGATCCGGCTGCGCCCGATCGGGCCGACGCAGACCCTGTCGCGGATGCTCGCCGACGGCGAGCTCGACGCCCTGGTGACGGCGCGCGCGCCGTCCACGTTCCACTCGCAGCCCGACAAGGTCAAGCGCCTGTTTCCCGACTACGTCGAGCAGGAAAAGGCCTACTACCGGCGCACCCGCATCTTTCCCATCATGCACACGGTGGTCATCCGCCGAGACGTGTACCGTGCCAACCCCTGGGTCGCGCAATCGCTTTACAAGGCGTTCACCGCGGCCAAGGCAAAGGCCTTCGAGATGTACCACCAGACCGCCGCGCTGCCGGCGATGCTGCCGTGGCTGGTCGCGCACGTCGACGAGACCCGGCGCGAGATGGGCGAGGACTGGTGGCCCTACGGCCTCGCGCCAAACCGGCACGTGCTCGACGCGTTCCTGCGCTATCACCACGAGCAGGGCCTGTCGCGGCGCCGCTTCGCGCCCGAGGAGCTCTTCGCGAAGGAAACCCTGGAGGCCTACAAAGTCTGAACACGCTCGACAAGACCATCACCGGCCTCCTGTCGCGTTCTCCCGCGGAGATCGCGCGCGTGCTCGCGAAGGCGAAGGCCGAGCGGGCGAACGTGTGCGCCTTCTTCCCCAGCTTCACTTTCCAGGCGCAGCTCGTAATCATCGATCCGAGGGCCGGCCACCTCGTGATGAGCCGCAGTCCGGTGGCCGCGGCAAACGCGGCGGTGCTGGCGCGCCCCCGCTGCACGTTCCACTGCGAGATCGCGGGGTGGCACGTCGAGTTCGTCGCCGCCGAGCCGCGCGCGGTGACGTTCCGGCGCCGCGAGCTCATCCAGTGCCGCTTCCCGGAGCTCCTCGCCAGCAACCCGCGCCGCAGCCACGACCGCGTCCAGCTCCGGGCGCCGCTTCCGCTGCGCGTGCACGCCGATACCCGCGGCATCATGCCGTTCGACGCCCTGATCCTCGACCTCGGCGCCGGCGGCGTCGCGTTCCTCTGCTACGCGTGCAGCATCACGCTCGAGCCGGGCACCGTGCTGCGCGGCTGCCGCATCGCGCTGCCGAAAGGCGGCGACTGCATGGTCGATCTCGAAGTCCGCTATACGCAGGCGATCACCCTTCCCAACGGCCATCGCGCAATGCGCTCGGGGTGCCTCTTTCTGACCCCCTGTCCGCCGCTTGCGGCGCTGGCGAAGCGCGCGCTCGTGCGCTAGAAGAAGCCAAGGCGTGGGAGCAGCGTCGCGATCAACGCGGCGGCCTCCAACACAAGGATTGCGGCGATGAATGCGACGGGCGTGCCGCTGGCGAGGTCGTCCTCGATCCCGTCGAGCAGCCCGTCCTTGGCGCGCTCCATGGCGTGAAGCATCGCACCGGCGTGTAGGCGATTTCTTTCCCGCGGGTAAAGTTATGTTGCGCGCAGGCTGACGATGAAGCAGTTGCCCTCGCAGCGCGCGTCGCCGCCGTGCTTGCGCGCGATCTGGCGCACGATCGAAAGCCCGAGGCCCGACCCGCGCGCCCCGCGATAGAAGGGCTGGAAGATGCGCTCGCGGTCGCCCTCGGGCACGCCGCTTCCGGCGTCGCACACCGAGAGCTCCCCGCCCCTCACCGTCAGCGTCACCGGCGCGGCGCCGTGGCGCTTCGCGTTCTCGAGCAGGTTGCGGATCATCCTGCGCAGCAGCTTCGCGTCGCCTTTGACGATGATCGGGGTTCCTTCAACTTCAATCGCATACCGCGACGCCTCCTCCGCCGCCAGCGCGAGCAGGTCCACCGCTTCGCCGTCTTCCACGCCGGGCACGGCGTCGAGCCGGCTCGCGAGCAGGATCTCGTCGATGAGGGCGTCGAGCTCCGCGATGTCGTGCTCGAGCTCGAGCTTGCGCGCCGGGTCGGCGCGCGCCTTCATCAGCTCGACCGCCATGCGGATGCGGGCGAGCGGCGTGCGCAGCTCGTGCGAGGCGCTCGCCAGCATGAGCTTGTTCGCGCCGACGAGCCGCTCGATCCGCTCGGCGGCCTGGTTGAAGCTCTCGGCAAGCCGCGCCACCTCGTCCCGGCCCTCGACCCGGACCCGGGCCGAAAGATCGCCTTCGCCCAGCGCGGTAACGCCGCGCTGCAGGCGCTCCAGGCGCAGCGTGAGGCGCCGCACGACGGGGTAGGCGCCGACGGCGATGGCGACGAGGAGCAGGGCGAGGAAAAAAAGACCGATTCCCGGTCCGCCGCGGTGCGGCGCGCGCGCGGCGATCCAGCGCCCGTCTTCGAGCCTGGCGGCCCACACCGGCGGCCCGCGCACGCCCCGCTGTCGCCCCACGCGTTGCGGCGCCTCGATCGGATTGCCGACCCGCGCGAGGCGCGTGCCATCGGACGAGAAGAGCGCGAGGTCGATGCGGAGGTCGCGGGCGAGCCGCTCCAGCGCGACCTGCTGCTCGGGCACCGGTGCGCTCGCAGGGGGCAGCAGGTTCCGCGCCACCGTGGTCAGGGTCTCCTCGCCTGCCCAGGGTCCGCTGAAGGTATGCCACGCGACGGCGGCAACGAACGCGAAGGCGGCAAGGCTCCCCAGCACCGCAAGATAGATGCGCAGGTAGAGCCGGCGCATCAGGGCTGCTGCTTTGCGAAGACGTAGCCCGCGCCACGCACGGTGATCAGGCGGCGCGGCTTCTTCGGATCGTCCTCGATCGCGGCGCGAATGCGCGAGACGTGCACGTCGATGGAGCGATCGAACGCCTCGAGCGGCTGGCCTTTCACCAGGTCCATGAGCGCGTCGCGCGACAGCACGCGCCCGGCGTTCCCGGCGAGCGCGACGAGCAGCTCGTATTGCAGCGACGTGAGAGTGCGCTCTTCGCCGTCGACGCGCACCAGGCGCGAATCGCGGTCGATTTCCAGCCGGCCGAAGCGCATCAGGTTCGACCGGGCGGGGGCGTGCGCCCGCCGCAGCAGCGCACGCAGCCTCGCCAGGAGCTCGCGCGGCTCGAACGGCTTGGGAAGATAGTCGTCGGCGCCGAGCTCGAGGCCGACCACGCGGTCCATGGGCTCGCCGCGCGCGGTCAGCATGAGCACCGGCGTGTCCCACTTGGCGCGCAGGCGCCGGCAGACTTCCAGCCCGTCGATGTCGGGCAGGTTCAGGTCGAGCACCAGCGCGTCGTAGGGCTGACGCGCCAGGCGCTCGAGGGCCGCCGCGCCGCTCGCGACCCGCGAAATGTCGAAGCCCGCTCCGCCGAGATACTCGGACACCATCTCGGCGAGGCGGGCGTCGTCTTCGACCAGGAGGACCCGCTCGGACACCTCGCCTACTATACCGGCGCCCGGTCAGCCCTGCCGGTCACCCAAAGTGGTGGCGATGGCGTTGGAAACGCTGCGCGAGGGTCTTGCGCTGCTCCGGCGTGAGCACTTCCGCGGCGTCCGACAAGGCGCGCGTAAAGCGCCGCGACGCCTCGTCGGCGAGGCGCATCTTCTCCGCCCGCAGCGACTCGATCGCGGCCGGGTCGATCTTGTCCTGGGTCAGGAGCTCGATCGCCTGGGCGCGCGTGGCGCGCGCCGTCTCGCGCAGCGGCGCGAGGTCCTTCGCCGCGTCCTTGAGGATCGGCGCCAGGCGCTGCTTCTGGTCCTCGGTGGCGTCGATCTCGACGTACAGATGTTTCAGCATGCGGTCGAGGTGCGCCTCCGACAGCGGCTCGCCGCGGCGCCAGCCGCTTTGCGCGTATGCCTTCGCGCCGAAGCCGGCGAGCGCGGTGCCTGCGAGCGCGAACAATCCCGCGCGCCGGAAAAAGCCTCGGCGCCGGCAGGTTTCAGTTGTTTGTTCCATGACTTCCTCTCGTATTGTTCAAGCGAGAGCAGTCTCGCGCCGCTATGTAAGGCGCTTCTTTCCCGTGTGTAAAGTTATATGAAGCCCACTGCTTAGAGGGGCTCGAGGCGGGCGAGGACGCCGTCGGTCTCGTCGGTGAGGAGGTAGATCAGGCCGTCGGGCCCCGTGCGCACGTCGCGGATGCGGCCGAGCACGTTTTTGAGCAGCCGCTCTTCCTTCACGACCTTTTCGCCGTCGAGCTGAAGGCGCACGAGCATCTGGTCGCGCAGCGCGCCGACGAAGAGGTTGCCCTTCCACCGCGGGAAGCGATCGCCGGTGTAGAACGCCATCCCCGAAGGCGCGATCGACGGCACCCAGTAGTGGATCGGCTGCTCCATGCCGGGCTTGGCGGTGCCCTCGCCTATCTTGGTGCCGGTGCCGTAGTTGACGCCGTAGGTGATCACCGGCCAGCCGTAGTTGGCGCCGGCCCGGATGATGTTCACTTCGTCGCCGCCCTGGGGGCCGTGCTCGTGCGTCCACAGCACCCCGGTCTGCGGATGCAGCGCCGCGCCCTGCTGGTTGCGATGACCGAGGTCGAACTTCTCCGGCTTCCAGCCCGGTTTGCCGACGAAAGGATTGGCGTCGGGCACGCGGCCGTCGTCGTGCAGGCGGATCACCGAGCCGGCGTGGTCGTCGGGCTTCTGCGCGCGGGGCATCTCGCCGCGGTCGCCGAGCGTGAGATAGACGTAGCCGGCGCGGTCGAACACGATGCGGCCGCCGAAATGGTTGCCGGTGCGTCCCTTCGGACTCTGCCGGAAAAGGACCTGCACCTCCTCGAGCCGGCCGTCGGCGAGACGCCCCCGGGCGAGTTCCGTACCGACCCCATCTTCTCCCCGGGCGGCGTACGCGAGGTACACAAGCCGGTTTTGTTCGAATTGAGGATGCAGGACGACGTCGTGCAATCCCCCCTGACCGTGCACCGTGACGCGCGGCAAGCCCGCGATGGGCTGCGGCTCGAGCCTGCCGTTCGCAATCATGCGCAGCCGCCCCGCCTTCTCGGTGGCCAGCATGCGCCCGTCGGGAAGAAAAGCGAGCGACCAGGGCTGCTCCAGGCCTTTCACCACCTGGACCACGCGGAACGAGTGCTCGTCCGACTTGTACGTTTGGGCGAACGCCGGCGCGCCAAGGAAAACTGCGAGAAGGATAACGACCCGCATGCGCGGATTCTATAATCCCGGCATGCACCTCTTCCGCGTCCTCCCTTTCCTGTTCGCTCTGGTCCCTCCGATCTCGCTGGCGCAGGTCGTGCAATACGACAAGCCCGACCGCGAGCAATTCCTCCTCCAAGGCGCGCGCAAGGAGGGCGAGGTCATGATCTACACCTCGCTCGTTCCCGAAGACCTTGCGGCGCTCGCAGCCGCGTTCGAGCGCAAGTACGGCGTGAAGCTGAAGAGCTGGCGCGCCAATTCCGAGAAGGTGGTGCAGCGCACGCTCACCGAGGCGCGCGCCGGACGCCACGAAGCCGACGCGGTCGAGACCAACGGCCCGCAGCTCGAGGCGCTGTATCGCGAGAAGGCGCTGCAGCCGCTGCGCTCGCCGCACCTCAAGGACCTGATGCCGCAGGCGCTGCGCCCGCACGGGTACTGGGTAGGCAGCCGGATCAACCTGTTCGTCCAGTCGTACAACACCCGGCTCGTGAAGAAGGAGGAGCTGCCGAAGTCCTACGCCGACCTCGCCCAGCCGCGTTGGAAGGGACGCCTGGGCATCGAGGCCGAGGACGAAGACTGGTTCGCCATGGTCATCACCGACCTCGGCGAGGAAAAGGGCTTGAGCGTCTTCCGCGAGATCGTGCGCACGAACGGCCTCTCGGTTCGAAAGGGCCACACGCTGCTCGCGGGCCTGGTCGCCTCCGGCGAGATCCCGCTCGCGCTCACCACGTACAGCCACGGCACGGAGAAGATGAAGCAGCGCGGCGCGCCGGTGGAATGGTTCGCGATCGCGCCGGCGATCGGCCGCGCCAACGGCATCGGCATCACCGCCCGGCCGCCGCATCCGCACGCCGCAGCGCTCTTCGCCGACTTCCTGCTCTCGCCGGAGGGACAGACGATCCTGCAGAAAGGCGGCAACGTGCCGGCGAACCTGCGCGTCGCCGACCCGGCGCAGAAGCTGCAGCTCAAGTTCGTCGACCCGGCGCTGATCCTCGACGACTTCGAGAAGTGGAAGAAGCTCTGGGCGCAGATCGTGCTCGGCGCGCCGCGGTGAGCGCGAGCCGGCTCGACCCGGCGCGCACCTGCCTGTTGCTGTTCGATCTCCTGGAAGGACACGCCAACCGCGACCCGGCGGCACGCGAACGCTACCGGACGGTGATCGCCAATGCGGCGGCGCTCCTGGCCGCGGCGCGCTGCGCGGGCGCGGTGGTGGCTTATGCGAATGCCGATCATCGCCCCGAAAAGGGCCGCCCCAGGCTGCGCGACACCGACAACCGGCTGCGCCCGGTCACTGCCGAGAGCGACCAGCCGGCGATCGTGGGCGGCACGCCCCAGGCGCGGGTCGTGGCAGAGCTCGCACCGCAGTCGTCGGACTACATCGTTCCGAAGCATCGCTGGAGCGCGTTTCACGGCACCTATCTCGACCTCGCCCTGCGCGCGAGAAATGTGGACACCATCGCGCTGTGCGGTGGCTCGACCGATGTGGGAATTGCCGCGACTGCCTTCGCGGCGCGCGATTTCGACTACGACCTGTTGATTATTTCCGATGCCTGCACCTCGCCGGAACAGGACAATCACGCCCAGTTCATGAAGCGGATCTTCCCGCGCATGGCCCGCGTACGGACCACGGCCGAGGTGCTTCGGATGCTGAGCCCGCTCAGCGCGGCGGCTCCGTGATCCAGAGGAACACCGGGTGCTCGCGCCAGCCCCGGCTCACGTGCATCAATTTGCTCGGCTGCCAGTCTCCCATGTCGTGCCAGTGCGAGACGATGCGCGTGCCGGGGGGCAGCGCCTGCAGGCGCGGCCGCAGCTTGCGGTTGAAATCGACTGAAAGGAACAGCATCACCACGGTGGCGTCGGCGAGATCCACGCCGAACAGGTCTTCGGTGCGGAACTCGATGCGCTCGGCCACGCCCTCGCTGCGCGCGTGCTCGCGGGCGTCGGCGATGCGCAGCGGGTCGATGTCGACGCAGACCGCGCGCGCGCCGAGCTTCGCCGCGGCGATCACGATGCGCCCGTCGCCGCAGCCGAGGTCGTACACCACGTCGCCCGGCCTCACCGCGGCGAGCCGGGTCATCGCCTCCACCACCGGCATCGGCGAGGGTTCGTAGCGCACGCCCGGCGCGCCGGGCTGCGCCTGCGCGAGGCCCCAATAGAGTGCGAGCAGCATGAGCGGTGGAAATAGCCTTGGCGTCACTGCAAAATCGCAGGATCGGGGAGAACGGCATGATCCTAGACCACATCGGGCTCGCGGTGCGCGACTTCGGGAAGAGCGCGACGTTCTTCCGGCGGGCGCTCGCCCCGCTCGGCATCCAGACGGTTCTGGAGGGCGAAGGCTGGGCGATGCTCGGCAAGGAGGGCCGGCCGCAATTCTGGATCGGCGTGCACGGCATCCCGCCCGGCCCGCTCCACATCGCCTTCGCCGCGGAAAACCGCGAGCAGGTGCGCGCATTCCACCGCGCCGCGCTGGCCGCGGGCGGGCGCGACAACGGCGCCCCCGGCATCCGAACCAAATACCATCCGGACTACTACGGCGCGTTCGTGTTCGATCCCGACGGCCATAACATCGAGGCGGTTTGCCACCGGCCCGAATGAGGAGCCTCCTCGCCCCGCTTATCTTCATTTTGACTCTGATTCTTTCGCAGGTCTGCGACGCGCAGGATCGGCCCGCCACCATCGTCGGCGCCGCCATCCGCTCGCGACCCGCGTACGACGGTTCGAGCTCCCAGGTCACCGACCTCATTCCCCAGCTTCGCTACTACGGCAAGCTCTGGTTCGCGCGCACCACCCAGGGAATCCTCGAAGGCGGCATCCGCAACGAGCTGGCGCCGGAGTTCTGGGCGGGCGCCCAGATCGCCTACGAGGCCGGCCGCAAGAAGAGCGAGGCGCCGTTCCTCGAGACGCTCGGCGAGCCCGACATCAAGACGAGCGCTTCGGTCGGCCTGCACCTGGAATGGGACCGCCACTTCGGCAAGATGCCGGTCAACTTCCTCATCCGTGCCCGCCAGAACTTCGATACCGATCTCGGCGGCCAGGCCGATCTGCGGATCAACTTCGGCGTCTTCGAGCGCTGGGGGCTGCAAGGCGCGGTGTTCGGCCAGTCGACCTGGGGATCCGGGAACGCGATGCAATCGCGCTACGGCACGGACAAATCCGGGCTCGTCTACCTGAGCGGCGGCTTCCTCGCCGGATACGACGTGACGCCCCACTGGCTGATCGTCGGCAGCTTCGAAATCCGCAAGCTCTACGACGAGGCCGCGGACAGCGTGGTCGCCGAGCGCACTACGAGCCGCTACTACAGCGGCGGACTCGCGTACCGCTTCTAGCTGCCCCGCCGAGGAAGGTGTAGCGGTTCCCGCGAATCCCGCTATGCGAACCCGCGCCGCTCGCGCACCGACCTATAGTCGCAGGCTCCGAGGAAGGAGAATCCATGACCCAGTTCATCGAGCTCTACGGCGCAGGCCTCAAGAACACCGCCGACATGATGAGCGCGACGTTGCAGAGCGCGCAGCAGCTCCAGCAGCAGCAGCTCGACCTGTTCGCACTGCAGACCCGGCTTGCCGGCGCTCAGTTCGAGCACGCCGTCCAGTTCTGGAGCCAGATCTGGAGCGCCCGGCCGGACTGACCGTGCGAATCCGGGGTCAGACCCCGAATTCGCTTACGGCGCGTCCTTGAGGAACTTGAGGACCTCGTTGAAGAACTCCATGCGCGGCTTCTCGAAGAGCACGAAATGCGTCGCGTTCTTGATGAGCACGCTGCGCTTCGCCGGCGCATTGGTGAGATCGCGCATCAACCCCTCGCGGTCTTCGGGGAACGACCAGGTATCGTATTCGCCGGCGATCGCGAGCGTCGGCACGTAGATCGACGAAGCGTTCCACATCGCGCGGCCGGTCGCCTGCATGAAGGTGTCCTCGAGCACGCCGTTCGGCGCGCGCAGGCTCGGCGGGTTGCGCGAGCCGCTGGTCGGATCGGAGGCCATGCACTCGTTCCAGAACGCCTCCGCTACCCCGGCCTCGCGGTATTGCGTCTTGTCCGCCACCGGGATTTCTCCATCCCATCGCGCGGTATTGGCGGCCGTGCTCCCGAGGCGGTAAGCGCCCAGGGCGTAGTTGAAGTCCGAGGGCCGGCGCTTGTTCTGCAGGCCCGAGCCGGCGCCCAGGTTGGTATGCAGCGGATAGCTGTAGGCCGGCGCGTACATCACGAGCTTCTTCACCTTCTCACTGTTGAGCGACGTGTAGTAGCCCGCGGTCATCGCGCCCCAGGACCAGCCGATCAGCGTGACCTTCGCCACCTTGTGCTTCTGGCGGATGTGATCGACCACCGAGCCGATGTCGCGGATCACCTGGTAGGACCTCGACACCGGCCTGTTCGACGCCGCCGGCTCGTCCATCGCCTTCTCGCGGCTCGAGTAGCCGTAATTGCGCTTGTCGAAGAGATAGACCACGTAACCCTTGCCGATCATCCAGTCGGCCCAGGAGTAGTCCTTGAAGCCGAGGTCGAAGTCGCACACCGATGGCGCCGTCGCGCCGTGGATGAAGAGGACGATGTTGTCGTCGGTGAAGCGGGTGTTCCCCTCCTCCATCTTCTGGCGCACGAAGAGCCGCACGCCCGGGTCCGCGCCATCGATCTGGTAGTCCTGTTTTACCGGCTTCGCTTGCACGGAACTGATGCCAAGCAAAAGCGCGGCGCTATAGACGAGTTTCGCGAGCATGAGCTTCCTCCCCAGGAATTCGAAGTCTACCGGACGACGCGGTTCTTCAGGGTTCCGATCCCCTCGACCTCGAGCTCGACTACGTCGCCGGGCTTGAGGAACTTCATGTGCTCGAGGCCGCAGCCGTTGCCCACCGTGCCCGAACCGAAGAACTCCCCCGGGTGCAGCGTTTCCGAGCGCGAGACGTGCGCGATGCAGTCCTCGAATTTCCAGTGCATGTCGCGCGAGTTTCCACGGCCCCACTCCTCGCCGTTGACACGCACCTTCATTTCCAAGCTGTAAGGGTCGGTAAGCTCGTCGGCGGTGACGAGGCACGGGCCCATGACGTTCGAGTTGTCGAAGTCCTTGCCCTTGCCGGGCCCGAGCTGGCCCATCATCTCGAGCGTCTGCTCGTCGCGCGCCGAGAAGTCGTTGAAGATGGTGTAGCCGAAGATGTGCTCGCGCACGCGTTCCCTGGGAATGTCCTTGCCCGCCTTTCCGATGTAGCAGCCGAATTCCAGCTCGAAATCCATGCGTTCGCTGTACGCTGGCCAGGGCACGTCCGCGCCGGTGCCGCAGACGTTGAAGCGGTTGGGATGGTAGTAGATCGGCCGCTCGTACCAGATCTTCGGAATGCGCGCCTCGGTCCCGCGCAGCTTGGCCACGGCGGCAAAGGCCTGCTGCAGGTGCTTCTCGAAGCACAGGAAGTCCCGCATCTGCGGTGGCTGCGGAATCGGCGCGAGCAGCGTTACCTGCTCGATCGGGAAGATCGCTTCCCGGGATGGGCGCTTCAGCGCCTCGGCGGCCCGGTCCATGGCGTTCGGACCGCCCTCGACGATCGCGAGCACGCTGGGCGCCGCAAGCTGTACCACCGTGCGGCCCCCATCGGTAAGGGCGCCGGCTCGCGCGGGTGGGGCGTTTTCCACTCCTCCAATCCGAAACGTCACGAGTCGCATGGGGATTTTGATAATACACTTGGCCTTCCCAGGAGGACTCCATGCGCCAGTTCAACGAAGATACCCTCACCGACGCCGTGGTCGCGCGCCTGAAAAAGGCCGACGACCCGCGTTTCCGCCAGATCATGACCAGCGCGGTGAAGCACCTCCATGCCTTCGCGCGCGAGGTGCAGCTCACCGAGGAGGAATGGTTCGAAGGCATCAAGTTCCTGACCGCGGTCGGCCAGAAGTGCGACGACAAGCGCCAGGAGTTCATCCTTCTTTCGGACATCCTCGGCCTGTCGATGATGATCGTGGCGCTCAACCACAAGACCGTGCCGGGGGCCACCGAAGCGACGGTGCTCGGGCCGTTCTTCGCGCACGGCGCCAAGGAGTATGAATACGGCGCGGACCTGCGCGAGGGCGCGTCGATGAAGGGCGAGGATGTGTACGTCTCGGGCCGCGTGCTCTCGCTCGACGGCAAGCCGGTGGCGAACGCGGTGCTCGACATCTGGCAGGCCAAGGCTGACGGCATCTACGACGTGCAGACCGAGGGCGAGTTCGAGCTGCGCGGCCGCGTCAAGGCCGACGCGAAAGGCGATTACGCGTTCACGAGCTACAAGCCCAAGTTCTACAGCGTGCCGATCGACGGCCCGGTAGGGGAGCTCATTCGCGCGACCGGCAATCACCACATGCGGCCCGCCCACATGCACGCCATCGTCTCCGCGCCGGGCTACCAGCCGGTGATCACGCACGTCTTCGTCGAGGGCGATCCTTACCTCGACGGCGACGCGGTGTTCGCGGTGAAGGACTCGTTGATCGGCAAGTACCGCAAGGTGGACGACCCGGCCGAAGCGAAGCGCCTCGGCCTGCCCAACCCGTTCCTGCGGCTCGACTGGGACTTCCGCCTCGCTCCGGACGCCGGGGTCAAGGCGCGCAAGGTGATCGCGCCTAGCGACGCCGTCGCATGATCTGGCGCGTGCGGCGCGTGCTTACCGGGCACGACGCCGACGGCAGGTCCGCGTTCATCGCCGACGGCGAGGCGCCGAACGTGAAGGAGATGGCTTCAATGCCCGGTCTCGCCCTCACCGATCTTTGGGAGACTGCCGGGGCACCGGCGAGCAACGCCGGCGACAAGGACGCCGCCGCGCGCCCGGTTCGCCTGGAGCCGCCGAAGAACGGCACCATCCTGAGGATCGTGGAGTTCCCGCCCGACTCCGCCTGGCGCAGCAGCGTCGACGGCGCCGCGGCGTTCAAGTCGATCGGCGCCGGGCACGCGCAGGACCGCCGCTCGAGCGACCCGATGATGCACAAGACGAGCACCGTCGACTACATCATCGTGCTCAAGGGCGAGATCCACGCCATCATGGAGACCGGCGAGAAGCTGCTGCGCGCCGGCGACATCCTGGTCCAGCGCGGCACCAATCATTCCTGGAGCGTGCGCGGGAACGAGCCCTGCGTCATCGCTGCCGTGCTGGTGAACGCAAAGCCGCTCGGTTCATCCAAAAAGAAGCCCGCAAAGAAGCGCGCGAAGAAGGCCGGGAAGAAAAGAAAATGAGCAAAGCCGTCGGCGTGATCGGCCTGGGCATCATGGGCTCGGCAATGTCCGCGAACCTCGTGAAGGCAGGCTTCGCCGTGCAGGGCTACGACGTGCTCGCCGCGCGCCGCGACGATCTCAAGAAAGCAGGCGGTTCCCCTGTTTCGTCCCTGAGCGGAGTCGATGCGCCGGTCGTGATCACGTCGCTGCCGAGCACCGAAGCGCTGCATTCCGTCGCCGCCGAGATGAGCGCGAAGTGCATCGTCGTGGAAACCAGTACGCTGCCGATTTCCGACAAAACAAAAGCATTTGAAGTTCTAGCGCGGAAAGGCATCACCCTGCTGGACTGCCCGCTCTCCGGCACCGGCGCCCAGGCTCGCACCAAGGACCTCAGCGTCTACGGGAGCGGCGACCAGGCCGCTTTCGAGAAAACGAAGCCCATCCTCGAGGGCTTCTCCCGCGCGCATTACTACCTCGGCGAGTTCGGCAACGGCAGCAAGATGAAGTACGTCGCCAACCTGCTGGTCGCCATCCACAACGTGGCCGCGGCCGAAGCCTTCGTCCTCGGCATGAAGGCCGGCCTCGATCCGGAAACGATCTACAAGGTCGCGGGCGACGGCGCCGGCGGCTCGCGCATGTTCCAGGTGCGCGGGCCGCAGATGGTCGCCGGGCGCTACGACGACGCGACGATGAAGGTCGAGGTCTGGCAGAAGGACATGAAGATCATCGGCGAGTACGCCACCAAGCTCGGCGTGCCGACGCCACTCTTCAGCGCCTCGGCTCCGGTCTATACAGCCGCAATGGCGCAGGGCTTCGACAAGCAGGACACCGCCGCGGTGTGCGCCGTGCTCGAGGCCATGGCCGGCTTCAAACGCTAGCCGGCGACGATCATCCCCGTAAACACGTACGCCTGCAGCGTCACCAGGATCCCGACCAGGCAGGCGAGCACGATCGAGTGCCAGAAGACGAAGCGCAGGATCGAGCCTTCGTGGCCGAACCAGTTGGTCGCGGTCGAGGCGACGACGATCGACTGCGCGTCGATCATCTTGCCCATCACGCCGCCCGAGGAGTTGGCGGCGCTCATCAGGATCGGCGACAGCCCGAGCTGCTCGGAGGTGATCTTCTGCAGGCCGCCGAAGAGCACGTTCGAGGCGGTGTCCGATCCCGTCAGCGCCACGCCCAGCCAGCCGAGCAGCGCGCCGAAGAACGGGTACAGCACGCCCGTGTGCGCAAACGCGAGTCCGAGCGTGGCGTCGAGGCCGGAGAAGCGCGTCAGCGTGCCGATGCCGAGCATCGCCATGATCGTGAGCAGCGAGTAGCGCACGACGTAGATGGTGCGGCCGTAGGAGCGCAGCAGCCCGAGCGGCGAGAAGCCCATGACAAAGCCCGAGATGATCGCCGCGATCAGCATGCCGGTGCCGGTGTAGGACAGCCAGGTGAAGGCGAACACCGCGCCCTCGGGCGTGGGCTTCGCGACCACGGGCGGCACCTTGTCGATCATGTTGTGCAGGCCGGGAACCGGGTAGCTCCAGGTGAAGTGCGGATTGACCGCCGCCTTGAACCATCCCGTGCCCCAGACGAGCAGGATCGCGCAGACGATGATCCACGGCGTGAGCGACTTCCAGACTTCGGCCGACGACGCCTTCGCAACGGGTGCGGCCGCCGGGGCCGGCATCGTCGCCGCGGAGTCGTCGCGGGTGCGCAGCTTCGGCGAGGTCCACAGCGTCTTCGGCTGCCAGACCTTGAGGAAGCCGATCAGGCAGGCCATCGAGATCAGCGATGCGCCGATGTCGACGATGTAGGGGTTGACGAAGTTGGAGATCAGGAACTGCGGGATCGCGAAGGACACGCCGGTGACCAGGATCGCCGGCCAGATCTCCTTCATGCCTTTCCACCCCGCGAACACCCAGATCAGCCAGAACGGCACGATCAGGGAGAAGAAGGGGAGTTGCCGGCCGACCATCGCGCCGAGCAGATAGGGATCGAGCCCGGTCACCGAGGCGAGGCCGATGATCGGCGCGCCCAATGCGCCGTACGCAACCGGCGCGGTGTTGGCGATCAGCGAGAGCCCCGAGGCGGCGAGCGGCGAGAAGCCCAGGCCGATCAGGATCGCGCCGGTCACGGCAACCGGCGTGCCGAAACCCGAGGCACCCTCGAAAAACGCGCCGAACGAGAATGCGATGAGCAGCAGCTGCAGGCGCCGGTCCGCCGTGACGCCGCCGATCGTCTGCTGCAGGGTGACGAACACGCCCTTCTCGACCGTGAGCCGGTAGAGGAAGATGACGTTGAGCACGATCCAGCCGATGGGGAAGAACCCGGTGACGAGCCCGAGGATCCCGGCGCGAATCGCCATACCCGCCGGCATGGTGAAGGCCGCGACCGCGATGAAGATCGCGACAATGAGCGCGATGACCGCGGCGAAGTGCGCCTTGACCTTCCCCGAGGCGATCAGCACCAGCAGCGTCACCACCGGGATTGCGGCGACGAGGGTCGACAGCACTTCGTTCGAGAACGGGTTATAGACCTGGTTCCACATCCGGCATCTCCCCTTGGACGAGTGCGCGCAGCATAGAGAAATCGCCCCGGCCTTGTCTTGCAGAAAGCTGACGCGTAGGGTCGCGCCTTACCGACGGCCTTACGTCAAAGCGGCCAAGGGCGCGGGCTGCCGACCGCGACTTACCAGATGGTGTGGGATACGAGACAGCCGCCGGAAGGACTCACGGACGGCTGCCTCGCCAAACAAGAGCTACGCGCTCTTGCGATGCTCCTTGCGCTCGCGCTCGGCCTGGGAGGCGAGCCGAGCGGTGTCCTCGGCAGCGCGCGTGGCGAAGTTATAGCCTTCGCGCCCAAGATCCTTCGCCTGCCCGATCTGGGACTGGAACTGCTCGATCATGGATTTCTGCGCGTCGCCGGCGGCCTTCCACCAGTTCGCCCAGAATTCGCTTACTCGCTCGAGTTGCGCGCCGGCCAGGCGCGAGTTGAAGGCAACCATGTCGTCGATGCCTTTCAGCTCGCCCGTTTGCGTGGTGGAGCGCGTGGTCTCGTCCAGCGCGTTGCGGATGAGCTGGAGCTGCTGCTGCTGAAGCCGCTCGGTCTGCTCGAGCGAAAGCTTCATCATGTCGGTGGCGGAGCGAATGCCCGCGCGATACAGATCAACCAATTGAGCTTGCATGAAAATCTCTTTCTAGGAATGGAAACGGTGAGGGCCTTCAAGTGTATCGGGCGCGGCCCAGCCTATATATCGCTGCAATGCAGCAGCGTGCTATGGTCGGTTGCCTGACAGGGATCCACGACGTCGCCGCGCGGTAACGCGAACGGTTTGCAGCACCGTCGGCGACGGCGTAAGGTTGGCGACGGACCGAGGGGGAGTCGATGCGTTTTCTACTAGCCGTGTTCGCATGGGGATTGCTGTCGTTCGCGGGTTTCGTCGCGGCGCAGAGCTTTCCAGCCAAACCCGTTACGCTCATCGTTCCGTTCGCGGCCGGCGGGCCCACGGACGGCCTGGCGCGGATCCTCGCCGAGGCGATGAAGCAGTCGATCGGCCAGCCGATCCTGGTCGAGAACGTGACCGGCGCCGGCGGCACCATCGGCCTCACCCGCGCGGCGCGCGCCGCGCCGGACGGCTACACCGTGATCCTCGGCAACTGGACGAGCCACGTCGGCACGCCGGCGCTGTTTCCGATTCAGGTCGATGTGCTGAAGGACTTCGAGCCGGTGGCGCGACTGCCGGTGTCGCGCTTGTGGATCACGGGCAAGACCGGCCTTCCCGCCAAGGATGCGGCCGAGCTCGTGGCGTGGCTAAAAAACGGCGCGAAAGCCACCTTCGGCACCGTGGGCCCCGGTAGCGCGGTCCATATCTGCGGGATCTATCTGCAGAACTCCACCGGCACGCACTTCCAATTCGTGCCCTACCGCGGCGCCGCCCCGGCATATCAGGATCTCATCGCGGGCAATATCGATCTCACCTGCATGGACGCATCGAACGGGCTCGCCTACCACCGCGCGGGACGGATCAAGGCCTATGCGGTGGCCGGGAACGGCCGCTGGTCGCCCGCACCCGAGGTACCGACCCTGAGCGAGGCCGGCGTCGCGGGCATGGACCTCACGTTCTGGAACGGGCTGTGGGCGCCTAAGGACACGCCGAAGGAGGCCATCGCGAAGCTCAATCACGCGGTGGCCGAAGCTTTCGTCGACGCGAAGATGCAGCAGCGAATGGCCGACCTCGGCATGGAAATTCCGCCGCGCGAGCAGCAGACGCCCGAAGCGCTGGGCGCCTGGCACAAGGCCGAGACCGAAAAGTGGTGGCCGATCATCAAGGCCGCCGGAATCAGGCTGGAGTGACGTTTTCTCGAGGAAACCGAAACCCATGGACGACTGGAAAACCATCCGCAGCTGGTCGCGCGACGAGATGATGAAGCGCGTGGCGCGGTTCAGGATGCTCCGCGGCTCCGACGGCGGCCTGCCCGACAGCAAGCTGCCCGAGTGCCGCCGCAAGCTCTACGCCGTGATCGGCTTCCAGCCGCCGACATCGGAGAGCGCCGCGGTCACTTCGCCGGTCGGCGATCGAGCCTCGGCGATGCCGGCAATCTCGATCGCGGAGGGCTTCAACCTCGGCTACTGCAAGGCGAAACCCGGCAAGGGGCCGCTGATGCACAACCACGATACCAACGAGACCTTCATCGCGATGACCGGGAAGTGGCGCTGCGAGTGGAACGAGGGCGACGCCATGCAATACGTCGACCTCGATCCCTACGACGTCATCTCGTTCCCAACCGGCGTGGCGCGCCGCTTCATGAACGTGACCTACGACGAGCCGAACCGCGAGCACCTTCTCATGTTCATCATCGGCGGCAACCAGCCGCAGGCCGAGTTCACGCCCGAGGCGATGCGCCGCTGCGAAGCGTTCGCCACAGAACCGCAAGCACGAACAACGTCGCGAGCAGCAGCGTCGCGCCCGCGAGCCCGCGCCACAAAGGCTCGGGGTGGTCCTGCGCGTAGCGCGCGGCCGCGTACGCGAGCGCGTCGAGCGGGAAGGTAAAGGCCCACCAGGACGCGGCGAAGCCCCACCGCGCGAAGCCGCGCGCATAGGCGAGCAGCGCGACGCCGAGCACCAGGCCGAAGAAATACAGGTTCTCGAGGAAAAACGCGCCCTGGTAGAGCGCGACGCCGTTCGCGTACACGAGCGACGGCGGCACGAGCAGGATGAACCAGCTCGGCCGCAGCGGCTCGGGAAGCGCGGGCCCGAAAGCCGCCCGGTAGAGAAGCAGCGCCATCAGGATCGGCGCCACCGTGGCCGAAACCCCGAAGCTGAATCGAGCGGCTTCGGCAAGGCCCAGCGTGAACGCCGGGCCGGGCAGGACGATGCCGCCCACCATCACGATGAGCCAGCCGGCGTTCAGCTGCGCGAGCTCGATGCCGCCGGAGAGCCAGCGGTAGAGCGTGAACATCTGGAATGCGAGCAGCAGCACGAAGCTGGCCCACCACAGCGCTTGTCCGGTCCCCGGGAGGTAAGGCGCGATGCCGCCGGCGACCAGCGACATCCCGACCGGCAGCGCGCCGCAGAAGCCGAGCGTCACCGGGTTCCAGAACTCCGCCTTGACGGCGTCCGCGAAGCGAATAGCCTTAACAATGTAAAGAGGGGTGATTATTACGAAAAGAAGCGTGCCGAGCGCGACCCAGAGCTCGGTGAAGTACGCGGGGGCGCGCAGAAAACCCGGCAGCACCGTGGCGGTGGCGCGCGCGGTCAGGCCGAGGCCCACGGTTCCCATCACCGCGCCGAAGAGCCCGACCGGGAGGTTGCGGATGCTCAAGCGGTGGTGCCGAGGTAGTAGTTCCGGACGAGCTCGTTCCTCTCGAGCTCCGCGACGCTGCGCCCTTCGAACACGATCTCGCCGTGCACGATGATGTAGCCCCGGTCGGCGATGCGGATCGCCTGGTGGAAGTTCTGCTCTGCCATCAGGACCGTGAGGCCGTACTGCGCCTTGAGCTCCTGGATCTTGGTGATGGTGTGCGAGACGAGGATCGGGGCGAGGCCCACCGAAGGCTCGTCCACCAGCAGGAGCTTGGGCGCCGACATCAGGGCGCGCGCGATGGCGAGCATCTGCTGCTGCCCTCCGGACATCGATCCCGCGAGCTGCCGGCGGCGCTCGGCGAGCACGGGAAAGGCCTGGTAGCAGAACTCCCGGTTCTTCGCGATCTCGCCCCTCGCCTGCCTGCGGAAGGCGCCGAGCAGCAGGTTCTCCTCCACGGTGAGCTTCGGAAAGAGCCTGCGGCCCTCGGGCACCATGGCGACGCCGAGGTTCACGATCTCCTCGGTCGACAGGCGCGTCAAGTCGTATTTCTGCTGATCCATTGTCA
>Ga0075423_10000242_pt1 | contig 40800 bp, 36 predicted proteins | sample SoiMethybrSBSTD2_FD_80114 | JGI IMG/M metagenome (GOLD analysis project Ga0075423, IMG submission 80114) | Bulk soil microbial communities from a Populus tree surrounding site in Tennessee, USA - Soil MetaG P. TD hybrid SBSTD2 | ecosystem: Environmental > Terrestrial > Soil > Tree plantation...
CTTCGCTGCTGTGATGTGGGCTCGTGAGTGGAACCAACCAACTCGTCTTCGCGACCCCGCCGGCGGGCGGACACCTCGTTCTCCCACAAGCCGGCTGACGACGCTGTTACCGAGGGAACAAGACGCGGCAGGTGTGCTCTGGTCCGGCTCAGGCCGGCCTGCTATGCGGAGGGAGCCGGCTGCGCGCCGGCTCGGACGCAGACGCCTGTGGGAGCTGGTTTCGTGCGGGTTTGCTGGCTGAGCCCGACGGCGGCTCGGGGCAGGTCGCTCAGCTTCCGTCCCCCATGATCGTATAGGGCGCCCAGAAAAGCGGATGCGCGTGGGTATAGAGTGTTTCACCCGTGTCGCTCTTGCGTTCAGAGCTCTCCAGCATGGCCAGCATCGACTGGCGCAACACTTCGGCGCGGCTGAGCCGGGCATCACCGGCCTGGCGACGAAACACGCTTGTGACAAGCTCTCGGGCAGATGCGGAGTCCACAGGCCAGTTGGTAACGAGCAGGGCTCGGCTGCCGGCATAAAAGAAGGCCCGACCAAGGCCCGAGAGCGCTTCGGCGCCCTGCCCTGCGCCCGCCGCGGTATTACAGGCCGACAGCACCACCCATTCGGCATTGAGCCTCAGCGCCAGGATCTCATCGACCGTGAGCAACCCGTCGCCGTCAATATCCGCAACCTCGGGCGCCGTCAGCGCCAGCGCGGGCTGCGTCAAACCCTCGAGGTCACCAGGAACGAGGCCGTGGGTGGCGAACACCACAACGCGGTAACGCGTAAGATCGATGCCCTTCACAATCTTTTCGTTCGCGTCCTTGCCGAGGAAGAGCACCTTGCTCGGGTCGGCCTGCAACGCAGAGGCGATGGCTTTCAATTCATCGCCCGTGTCCTCGAGCCGTGGCAGAGCGCCGAGGCTGGCCCCGCGAAGCTGCTCGGTGCCGATCGAAGCGCGGCGCTTGACCCGGGCACCCCGCATGGCATCTGCGGCAATTCGTAAATGCTCAGGAGCAGTGGCCTCTCTCGCCTGTTCCAAGCTGAAGTATGGGTCGCCGAAACCGATGACTTGCTCGCGCTTCAATGCGGGGACCGCGACATTGCGCAGCGTGCGCAAGGCCGCTGCAGAGGGCAAGCCGACGACGGCGTGTGTGCGCACCAGCCACTGAATATTGCGGTAGGCGGCAAAGAGGGGCTCGCCTTCGATCGGGCGCGCAACCTTAGTGGGCGGCGCGGTGGGAAGCAGGCTCAAAGGCAGCAATCCGAGTGCGCCATTGGTCACCACAATCAGGGTCTTGGCGTGTCGCCAACCCGGGGCGACGGGTTCCAACAATCGCTTGTACAACTCGTGCGCGCCTTCCACGTCGAAGGTCGGGATGTCGCTCACGGATTCCAAAACGGAAGGATCAAGCGCGGCCCGTAGCGCCGTCACTTGGCCCTGTAGTTGGGAGGCATTCAAAGCCAGCGCCGCAAAGGCAATCGGTCCCTCCTTAGGGACGGCCCACGCAAAGCTTTCGCGGCTGCCGAAATAGAACGACAGCAGGGCTTCATCGGCTTTGAGCGAGGCACGGATATCGTCGACGGTGGTGGGGGCCGGCCTGATGAGGCTGGCATATTCGGGGAAGCGGCGTTGAATTTCGCGCCTTGCCCCCTGTCTCTCCTTGCGAAGCCGCGCCAGGTCCTCCTGCAACGCCTTGACGGCGTTGGCGTCCCGTTGCTCCGGAGGTTCGGCGAGGACGTTGCTGAGAAGGGCCGCTTGGGCCAACGCCTGCTTGTGCCAATCCTGCTCCTTACGCACGATCTCGGCCATCTCCGGGGTGCGCGCAGCGGCGCGGGCGGCCGACGAGGCAAGGGCGTTTTGCACCGAACGGCCGCGAATGGCCTCAGATAAGCGCAAGCCCTCTTCGGCCCGGTTCGGCAGGTTCGAACGCGCAAGCAGCGTGATATAGGCCTCGAACACCGTCTGCAGCCGCCGGTCGGCCGCTCGTGTCACGGTTGCATCCTCGTCATCCGCCTCACTTGTGGTGCCTAGCAGGACGGGAATTGCCAGCGTGAATTCCCGCATCGCCTCTGCGTCACGCCTGGCAAACGTCAAACCGGTCGCAAGCACGGCCCGGGTCAGCGCCGTGTCATAGTGTTTTTCTCCTTTCACGACCTTTTGGCGTTCGAGGGCCTGGCGCGCATACTCAAGACCCTTGTCGACCTCACGCGTGAAGTAGTGCGCGTAGATCCGTGTCCAGCTCGAGCGGGCAAAAGCGCTGCGCTCCGCCGGCCAGGCCTTGGTCGAGGCGTCAATGGCGAGGAAAATTTGCTTGGCCTCTTCATAGCGCTGTTGCTGAAAAACAGCCGTGGCGAGTTTACCGAGCGCATTGACGTAGGGACCGGTATCCCGTCCGTAACCAAGCGTGTCGAGGATTTCGATGGAGGCCCGCGCCAGAGCCTCCGATTCCCTAAATCGTGCCTGTTCGAAGACCAGCTCGGACAGAAAGGCAAGCATGTTGGCGGTGTCCGCGTGATACTTGCCGACCAGCTTCAAACGACTGAGCAGTGCGCGACGCATGTCAATTTCGGCCTCGGCATGTCGGCCCTGCATTGCCTTTGCTCGACCGCCGAAAAGCGTGGCGTAATCAATGGCGACCTCAAAGGTGCCCGCCGGTACGGGATTGGGCCAGGATCGAGATTTTGCCAGCGCGTCCCGATACCCTGCTTCGGCCTTACTGTAGGCAGCCTCTGCCTCTCTGTATTGGCCACGCGTGAGGAACAGGCGACCTCGGCCGTCCTCGGTATTGGCTTCGAAGTTCGAAAGGTAGGGCTGCGCCGGCGGCCAGGAGCGCGCCTCCGACAAAAGCGCCACGTTGCGTTTGACGTAATTCTCGGCCTTGTTGATCTCGCCGAGCTGAATAAGGTTGATGACGATGCGCGTGTTGATTGTGAATGCCCGGCCCCTATTGGGCGGCTGGCTGACATTCAATCTCTGCGCCATCCTTTCCAGTAGCGCGATGGCTTGTTTGTATTCCCCGTGGAGCCGCATTTGCGCTTCTTGAAAGAGCTCGATGCGGCTTCCATCCGCGGCGTAATCGGCGGACGTTGCGACGGCCTTCTCGCTATCCGCAATGGCGTCCCGCAAACGCCCGACCAAGGCGCGCGCTTGCGCGCGCCGATAGTAGAAATCCTTGAGCTTTGCCGCCTCAGCAGGCGCCGGCTCAGCGTTTGCCTCGGCTTCCAGCCGCACCCGCTTTTGCGGCTCGGGCCTCTCCTGATCGAGAATTGCCGTGATGTCCGCGATTGTGCGCGGCGGCGCTACAAATTGCGCGCGCTGGGCGACGGCCCCGGGTATGCCGCCCATGAGCAACAAGCCCGCACAAAGAACGCCCAGTACGCCCTTGCTGGAAACGCACGCGTCGCCCACGCCTAATTCTCCCGCACAGAAAGGCGTTTAAGAACAAAAGATTAGCGCTCTTTTTGAAGATCACCAAGAATTCCGTGCCCGCAAGTGTCGAGCCTGGCTGCTACCGAAGTGCTTTCGGCCCGCCGGCGTGGTGGCACCGGATTGAAGTTTAACCGCCGTGCCAGCCCCATCCCCTTGAGACCGCAACCTTCGCCACCGACCTCGTGGCCCAGGCTTAGGGCACTGGTGATGAAACGCCGTCGCACGGCAGGCCCTGCAAGCCAAAGTGGCCGGGTTTGGCCGTTGCTGCGCGGGGCTCAGGTTCGGACCAAACCGCCAAGCGTCCATCCGCGTCCGCCTGACCGCTGACCTGGAGGGGCCGGGTCCTCCCCAACAGGGCCCAGGCCCACCGACCCTGCCGGGGAGCCGCTCTCAGCCAAGGGGTCGCGCGCCCCGTTTTGTAGGGCATGCAAGCTCATGACGGCGCCTGCACCGAGCGGCGCAACGAGGGCAAAGCTCTGGGACAGCTCGCGGTGACGCTGAAGAACCAAGGCCGGGTTGCTGGTCATGTCGTGCTCCTGGACTGTGCGGGCGACGCCTGCAAGAGGGGTCCATACGCACCATGCTGCTCTAGCGCGGCCAAGCGCGCTGTTCCCAAAGGAACACGCGTCGGCGAATTTCCGGGTTCCGCTTGAGGGCAGCCCGCGCGTGCTGCAGCGGTGCTTCGCTGCTGCCGCCCCTATGCCTGCTGCCGCCCCTATGCCCGTAGAGCGCAGCCGTCCGGCGCCACGGCAAAATATCCCCCCTGGCGCCACGTAAAATGCCCCCCTCGTGCCCGGAACGGCCGCTGGGGCAGCCGTAGGCCAAAGGACCTTGCTCGAGCCCGCACCAAGCCGTGGCCTCAGAGCGCCAGGGCCCTGCGGTGCGCGCGACAGACACCCCCTCCCGCTCGCTCGCGCGTTGCCGTGGCGGAGCGCCCGCCCCAGCGCGCCAAAGCCGACCGAGCCGCCTTTTCTCGAACAGATTGGGGTGCTGGACCAACGATCGAGCGCGCTATTTGCTGGCGAGATTGTGCACCGGCGACCAGTCGTGAGCCCGACCCGACCGCAGATGGCGCTCGATGCGGTCGCAAAAGCGCTGGGCCGGCGGATCTTCACCGGCAAAACTGGCAAATGCCTCGGCCGCGCCCGCCACATCAGCCGAACGCCAGCGCATTAAGCCCAAGGCATAGCGTGCGGCGCTGTCCCTCTGCCAAGCTGTTTCCTGGCCGCGCAGGGCCAACGGCTCGAAGATCACCACGGGCTCCTGCCGGCCCACGACGCGGATGGTGTCGAGTTCGCGCCACACGACGTCCGGACCCGCCGCATGCACCGTTTCTGCGGAAGCGATGATGCAGGTGCCGTAGACCCTGTTGGCGCCTTCGAGCCGGGAGGCGAGATTAGCAGCGTCGCCCATGACGGTATAGTTGAAGCGCTGGCGTGAGCCGATATTGCCGACCAGGGCGGCGCCGGTGTGCAGGCCGATGCGTTGTTGCAGCCGGTGTCCCTGAAACAGGGCCGGCGTGAAGCAATTCAACTCCCGCAGGCGTGCTTGCCCGGCAAGCGCCGCCTTGACCGCGTTAAGGGCATGCCGCGAATCCTCCAGGGGGGCGCCGAAGACCCCATCGATGCCGTCTCCAACGTACTTGTCTACAAAGCCGCTGTGCGCGCCGATGATGTCCGTCATAGCGGAGAGATATTCGTTCATCAGTGCAACGAGTTCAGCGGGGCCCGCCTGTTCGGATATGCTGGAAAAACCCGCCAGGTCCGAGCGGTAGAGAGAGACGGTACGGATTTCGCCGCCGAGCGTCGGCATGGTCTCCGAACGCATCATTTTGTCGATCAGCGCGGGAGCAAGATAAAAAGCGAAGTTGCGGCGCAGGCGGCGCTTGTCCCTGTCGGTGACCATGAACCTATAGGCCACGCTGGCGACCAGCGCCGCGACCGCCGACAGCGCGATGGTGAGTATCGGCAACACCAAGGCGTTGGCAAACAGCATGACGGCCACGGCGAGCCCAACGAGCAAACCCAGCGCCGCCACCAGAACCGCCACGGGCAAGCTGAACATAAAGACGGCGGCGACGGCGAAGCCGGACAGCAGCAAGCCCACCGCCCAATCGGCAAATCTGCCGAGGTCGCGCAAAGCCGCGCGCTGCAATAAGTTCCTGACCGCCGTCGCATGGACGTAGACGCCGGGGATCGAGGGTCGAGCAAAGCTCGCCTGTGGCGGTGACGCGGCCCCGACACAGCGTTCGCCGTCGACCCCATCGCTGCCCGCGGCAAAGCGCTTGGACGTGAGCACCCGGTCTTCGAGGTCGAGCCATACCCCAAGCAACACGGCTCGGCCGGCGAAATGGCGCTGGAAATACGCCCCGTCCCCATTTTCCCAGCAGCGCCACAAATCCGCGAAGGCGTAGATCGGTATCTCTTGGCTGCCCGCGTCGAAATTCAAGGTCATGGTATTCGGCACGATCTGTGGCACGCGGTAGGTGCCAATCTGAAGGCCATGCGCATAGGTCAGGGGAACGCCCTGCATTCGCGCCGCGAGCTCGACGTCCATGGAGGGAACCGGGCGGCCGTCGATCAGCATGGTCAGGGGGACGCGGCGCACGACCCCATCGGCATCCGTATAGAGGTTCAGCGGCCGGATATTCTCGCGATTGGCCACGGCCAAACGCTGAGCGTCGGACGGCCCCAATGGTCGGTCTTGCCCTTGCACTTCTCCCAACACCAGCTTGCCCTGTGCCGCGGCGCTGGCTATGGCCCTCAGAAAGTCACGGTCGAAGCCGCGCAGCCGGGCACCCAGCGTTTCCGTGCCAAACGGGATCTCGGATTGCTCGATGGTACTTGGAAAGACGACGTCGAAGCCGATCACACGCGCACCGCCATCGACGATGGCGGTGAGGAGGCGCCCAATTTCACGCGTCCAAGCGACGCTCGGGGTTCCCGCAAACGGCTTGCTGCGGTAGGTGCCCTCGTCGAGGGCCACGATGGCCACGGGCGATTGTGGTGCATCCCGGCGCGGTCCCGACGTCACCGACCGGAGCCAGGTCAACACGTCGATCGAAAGACCGTTGAGCCATGAGGCCGGGGGCAGGGCGATCATGCCGCTGGCCAGCACGGCGATCAGCAGTAGGGTCAGAATTTCGCGACGGTGCAAACGGGGCAAGGCCACCTGCGCCTGAATTAGGGAGGGGAAGGCAGCCGCAAGAGCCGACTGAGGATCGAAAGCGAGCCGATTTCTGCTGAGGCATCAACTTTGAAGGTCAATTCGCGTGCGCCCGCTTTGGCGCGATAAATGCCCCCCGCGCTCAAAACGACGTTGCTCTTGGCAAGATCGACGAACCCTCCACACGAGGCGTTGGCTTGGGGGACCGGGATGATGATGCGCGGTTCTGTCCTGTCGAGGCGCTCAATGGCGAGACTACCCGCGCCCGAGCCGACGAAAACCGGCGACAGGGCAAAGACGGTGGCGTGGGACTGTGCGGCGCTCGGAGTTTTGCGGAAGACCATGGCCCCGCTGCCCGTCGTCTCTTTGCTCGTTGCGCCCTTTTTGCCTGCGTCGCACCGCACCTTCTGGCGGTCGACGCTGCCGCCCGTCACCTCACTTTCCTCTTTGCCGACCAGGACGGTTCCCCCGATGATGACCTCGCGCCAACACGAATCGAAATAGCCGATCACCAATCGGTCGCCTTGCGCCAATCGAATGAATTGTCCTGTTCTTAAATAGTCCATGAATTCAATTCCCGCCGTCTTGCTCTCGACGTCTTCAACAATGGCAACGGGGGTTTGTGCGCCGGCAACCTGTGTAAAGCCAAGGGCGGCGCAGCAGTATGCGAGCATGGCAATGGGTAATTGCATTTTATAAAATCCCGCACGCAGCCGCACAGACACGGATATATTCTTGCCATTGCCCGCGAGGCCGGCGACAAGACTTGCAGACCCCTCTTTTTCGGTCAATTGACGCGTGCTCAATAGGGGCCAACAGGGTTAACCGCGCCGGGGCCTTTGCTGCGCAGCTGGCAACGAGCCGTAATTTGGCGGGCAGCGTGGGGTGTCCCGGGCCGGCATCATCCCCCGCTGCACGCCCCGTCACCGGGCCAGGTGTCGTCTCAAAACGCTCGGACAGCGAACCGTCGAAACGAGGGCCCGGTATGCGCCGCCGCACCTGGCGTGGCGTCTTACGATCGGACCGCGGTCGCATCGCGGAAGCCACGCGCCTGGACAGGGGGCGTGCGTTGGCTCACCGGCGCCGCCAGGGCTGCCGGCCAGCCACGCAGGAGCCTCAGCCCCTGCGGGGCTCAACCCGGGAGAAAGGCTTGCCGGCGAGAAAGGCTTGCCGCTCCGGCGATGGGCGGACGCCTCTGCGAGGCGCCACGCCCGTCACATGGCTCAGGCCAAGGCCCATGCCGGCGCGCACAGGTCCCAAACGAAAGGGCGTGTTCCCTAGCGCCAGTGCTGGTGATGCCAGCGATAGGGCCTATCGAAAAAGAACGCCCGCCGGCGATGCCAACGGTAGCCGTCGTCATAGGCATAGCCCCGGTAGACCCTCGGCGCGTAGCCATAATAGGCCGGGACATACGTGTAGGCTGGCGCATAGGAATAATAGGTCGGCGCGTAGGCCTGGACGGGGGGCGCCGGCTCCGCCTCGTAGTAGTAGTTGCGCTCGATGATGCGCTCGCGCACCACGGGCGGCGCTGGGCGCTCGATCACAACGTCGCGTTCGCGATAGACCGGCCCATCGAGGTCGGCCGCAAAGGACGGCGTGAGAGGGGCGGCAACTGCAAAAAAGGCAAACGCAGTCAGGGCGAGCTGACGCATGGGATGGGCTCCTTGCATGACCTTCCTGGCCGTTAAACCCTGAACGCGCCCAGAAGGTTGCGCGCCAAGGTGGCACTGCCGCGTGCTCCTGCACGAACCTCTCAGGCTCGCCGGGCTGGTCTCGACACCTTGGAAAAGTCCAGATCGTTTGCCATTTTCACAAGCAAGAGTGGAGCGCGACGGCCATGATTCTCACGTGCACCAGATCGGCGCTGGCCGCCCTGCTGGTCCTCGCGCTGGTGACACCCGCGGTGGCGCAAAGTCGCGCCAGCGAGCGCGAACGGCGCCCTGCCTGCAGTCGAACCGACAGCTGCGCGCCGACCCTCTCCGCCGCCGATCGCGAGAACCTATCGCGTGCCATGAGCCGCAACGTCCTGCACAGCATCGACGATCGCTTGCGCCGTCAACGCTATAACTAGCGGACACTCAACGATATCTCCTGCTGAGTTGGCCCGTACCGGCGCAGACCTCAGCGTTGTGTAAAAACAACAACGAGAGCTTCCCTGCCTCACTCCGGAGCGATCGAGCTTGTGAGGCTACACCCCACCCGTCACAGTAATTTTTTTCGTGCTGCGTTGGGGGCAGTATGCGTAGCTTGGGCGCGCGAGCGGGGTGCGTAGCGTTGTCTGTGCTCGCCGGCTGCGCCAGCCTTCCGCCCTATCGGGATGATGCCGTCAGCACCGCCGAGATTGCGCGCCACATCAAATGCGAGCTGCGCGAGGCGGCCTGGTCCAAGCCCAGTCACGAATGGCTGCAGACGTGGAATGCGGCCCTCGTCCTCAGCCTCGAGGTCTTCCATAATGGCGAGGTCGGCGCCGATACCGCCGTCGTCTTGCCCATTTCGCATGGGGGCTCATTCCTTTCCAACCTGAGCGGGGCGACGAGCGGGCAGGCAACCCGCACCGAGCGGATCAGCTTTAACGAAAGTCTGGCCGCGCTACACCGCGATCCCAGCCTGCGCTGTGAGGGGCGCGACACGGAACGCTACGGCCGGCTCGGGGGTCGGTTGGGTATCGCCGATCTCTTCGAACGCGCCGGCCGAACCCGCAAGCTTGCCAATCTGACGGGACTGACGCAGCTCGATTACAACCTGGATTTCATCATTAAGAGCAATGCGGGGCTGGAGCCCCGCTTCGTCGTGGTGCCGATCGGCCACGACCGAACCATCGGGGGCGGGCTCAAACTTTCCGGCTCCAACAGCGATACCCAAACGCTCAAGCTCACTCTGGTGCCCCCGGCGCAGGGAGCCTCGACCCGCGGCCTGGCAACCGGCCCGCGCGGGGCCGAAGCAGCGATACCCCCTGCGGACGAGGAGCGCTTGGAACGCAGCAAGAGCCGCAACCTGCTGGAAAGCATCGACGACAAGCTGCGCCGGCAGAACCTCGGCAATTGAGGAGCCATGTCCCGGGTGGCAACGACGGCCGTCGGGGCCAGCGCCGCGGCCGCCGGCAGGCCGTTGCGACGAAGGCGCCGGTTGCGTCACCGGTTGCCCTGCGGTAACACCCGGCCTGCAGCCACCCCCGGATAGCCGCAAGCGGAGCCAGGCGGCGAATGAACCAACTCCTGATCGACTACCTGCCGCTCGCCGTCTTTATCGGCGTCGCCCTCGTCATCGGGGCGGCCTTGATGTTGGCGCCGTTTCTGGTCGCCGTGCGTAATCCCGACCCGGAAAAGGTATCCGCCTACGAGTGCGGCTTTAATGCCTTCGACGACGCGCGCATGAAATTCGACGTGCGATTCTATCTGGTCTCGATTCTGTTCATTATTTTCGACCTGGAAGTTGCCTTCCTGTTCCCGTGGGCCGTCGCCTTCAAGCAGGTTGGCCTGTTCGGGTTCTGGTCGATGATGGTCTTCCTCGCCGTGCTGACCATCGGCTTCATCTACGAGTGGCGCAAGGGTGCGCTGGAGTGGGATTGATGGTGAGCCAGGCCCCGAGCACCCAGGAACGCCGCCAGTCCGGGCTCGTCGGCCCGGTTGCCGGCTCGTTCGGCGACGTCTCGGCCCAGCTCGCCGACAAGGGCTTTATCGTCACCACGACGGATGACCTCATCAACTGGGCGCGTACGGGCTCGCTGATGTGGATGACATTCGGACTTGCCTGCTGCGCCGTCGAGATGATGCAGGCCTCGATGCCGCGCTGGGATCTCGAGCGTTTCGGCTTTGCGCCCCGCGCCTCGCCGCGGCAGTCCGACGTGATGATTGTCGCGGGCACGCTGTGCAACAAGATGGCTCCCGCACTGCGCAAGGTCTACGACCAGATGCCGGAGCCGCGCTACGTCATCTCCATGGGAAGTTGTGCCAACGGCGGGGGCTATTACCACTACTCCTATTCCGTGGTGCGCGGCTGCGACCGCATCGTGCCAGTCGACATTTATGTGCCGGGCTGCCCGCCGACCGCGGAAGCGTTGGTCTACGGCGTGCTGTTGTTACAACGCAAGATCCGGCGCACTGGCACGATCGAACGCTAACCGCCGGCCGAACCTCAAGAGCAAGCGCTCGCCCATGCTCGATCAACTTGCCCAGCACATTGCCACTCTCCTGGGCGCCAACTGCCTGCGGCAGACCCTGGCGTTGGGCGAGCTAGGCGTGGTTGTGCCGGCCGCAGCGATCGTCTCGGTTTTGCGCACCTTGCGGGACGACCCGCAGTGTCAATTCGAGCAGCTGATCGACATCTGCGGCGTGGACTATCCCGAGCGGGAGAAGCGCTTCGACATCGTCTACCACCTGCTGTCGCTGCGCCAGAACCAACGCCTGCGCATCAAATGCGAGATCGACGAAAGGACGCCCGTCCCCAGCGTGGTTGAGCTCTTTGTCGCGGCCAATTGGTACGAGCGGGAAGCCTACGACATGTATGGCATCCTGTTCTCCGGGCATCCGGACCTGCGCCGGATCCTCACCGACTATGGCTTCCAGGGCTTCCCGCTGCGCAAGGATTTCCCGCTTACGGGCTACGTCGAGGTACGCTACGACGATGCGCAAAAGCGCGTTGTTTACGAGCCGGTCCGGCTGCCGCAGGAGTTTCGTTCCTTTGACTTCATGAGCCCCTGGGAAGGGACCGAGTACGTGCTCCCCGGCGACGAAAAGGCAAAGCCATAGCAATGCCAGAGACGGATATCCGCCAGTTCAACATCAATTTCGGTCCGCAACATCCGGCCGCCCATGGCGTGCTGCGCTTGGTGCTCGAACTCGACGGTGAGGTCGTTACCCGGGTCGACCCCCACATCGGCCTGTTGCACCGCGGCACGGAAAAGTTGATCGAACACAAGACCTACCTGCAGGCCATCGGCTATTTCGATCGCCTCGACTACGTGGCTCCGATGAATCAAGAGCACGCCTTCTGCCTCGCCGGCGAGAAGCTGCTCGAGATCGCGGTGCCCAAGCGGGCGCAGCTGATCCGCGTGCTTTATTGCGAGATTGGTCGGCTGCTCTCCCACCTTCTCAACGTCACCACGCAGGCGATGGACGTCGGCGCTTTGACCCCGCCGCTGTGGGGCTTCGAGGAGCGCGAGAAGCTGATGGTATTTTATGAGCGCGCCTCGGGCAGCCGTATGCACGCCAAATATTTTCGCTTCGGCGGCGTGCATCAGGATCTGCCCCCCCGCCTGATCGAAGACATCGCCAAGTTCTGCGAGACGCACCCCAAGGTGCTGGACGACATCGAGGACCTCCTCACCGACAATCGTATTTTCAAGCAGCGCAACGTCGACATTGGCGTCGTCAAGCTCGCGGATTGCGTCCGCTGGGGCTTCTCCGGCGTGATGTTGCGCGGCTCCGGCGCCGCCTGGGACCTGCGCAAGGCCCAGCCCTACGAGTGTTATTCCGAGCTCGACTTCGACATCCCGATCGGCAAGAACGGCGACAACTACGATCGCTATTGCATTCGCGTGGAGGAGATGCGCCAGGCCGTGCGCATCATGCGCCAATGCTGCGAGAAGCTGATGTCTGCCGAGGGTGTGGGTCCTCACGTCAGCGGCGATAACAAGGTGATCCCGCCCAAACGGGCGGAGATGAAGCGTTCGATGGAAGCGCTGATCCACCACTTCAAGCTTTACACCGAGGGCTTCCACGTTCCCGCCGGGGAGGTCTATGCCGCCGTCGAGGCACCCAAGGGCGAGTTCGGCGTCTACCTGGTGTCGGACGGCAGCAACCGCCCCTACCGTTGCAAGATCCGCGCGCCCGGCTTCCCGCATCTGCAGGCCATGGACTTTTTGAACCGGGGGCACATGCTGGCCGACGTCTCGGCCATCCTAGGGTCGCTCGACATCGTTTTTGGCGAAATCGACCGCTAACAGCGCCACCGCAGCCAGCCGGGCTTCAGGCATGCAAGGGGGAAAGCCAAGGAGGACAACGGTCCTCCTCATTGTCGCCGGCCTCGGCGGCGTCTTGCTCGGCGTCATCGGCCTGCGCTACTTGCTCGTGCCCGAATCGGCGGCACGCACCTTCGGCGTGCCCGGCCGCCCGCTGGGGCACGAGCTCTACTACATCGTCGGCCTGCGCAACCTGTGGCTGGGGGCGCTCGCGATCGGTCTGGCAGCGCTGCGTCATTGGCATGGCTTGGCGTTGTGGTTTGCGACCGGCATGGTCGTCTGCTTCGCCGACGCGCTGATCGCGGCCACCGCCACGGGAAAACCGCCGCAGGTCGCCTTTCACGTGCTGTGCGGCTGCCTTTGCGCCCTCCTGGCCGCCCTGTGCTGGGGGCGGGCGAGGAAGGGGCGCTGAGCCGAGCGCGACTTTGCCGCGCTCGAGCCCCTTGGCATCGTTCTCAAGACGGGCGACAAGGGCCAAATCAGCCCTTATAAGGGGCCGCCACACTTCAGCCCAAGCCCTTCGCAGCCCGCTGAGCTCCGATGTCTGTCCGCAGACTTGACCCCAATCAGCCCGCCAGCTTCGCCTTCACTTCGCAAAATGAGGCGTGGGCCAAGGCGACAATTGCCCAGTACCCGCCGGGCAAGCAGGCCTCCGCCGTGATCCCGCTGCTCTGGCGGGCACAGGAGCAGCATGCCGGCTGGCTCCCCGAACCGGCCATCCGGGTCGTCGCCGACATGCTGGGCATGGCCTACATCCGCGTCTACGAAGTGGCGACCTTCTATACCATGTTCCAGCTGTCCCCGGTGGGCAGGAAGGCGCATGTGCAAGTGTGCGGCACGACGCCTTGCATGTTGCGGGGTGCCGAGGCGCTCGTTGCCGTCTGCCGAGAGCGCATTCATCCCGAGCCGCACCACCTTTCCAGCGACGGGGATTTCTCCTGGGAGGAAGTCGAGTGCCTGGGCGCCTGCGCCAACGCGCCGATGGTGCAGATTTGGAAGGATACCTATGAGGACCTGACACCGGCCTCCTTTGAGAAGGTTTTGCACGGATTTTCCCACGGTGCACCGGTTAAGCCCGGCTCGCAAATCGGCCGCCAGGCCTCCTGCCCGACAGGTGGGCCCACGACGCTCAAAGATTTCGCCAAGACCGCAAAGTAGGGGACGCCCCAATCGTGGCACTACAGGATAAGGACCGCATCTTCCGCAACCTCTACGGCTTCCAGGACTGGAAGCTGGCCGGGGCCAAGGCCCGCGGCGCTTGGGACGGCACCAAGGCGCTGATCGAAAAAGGCCATGACGGCATCATCGCCGAGATAAAAAATTCCGGTTTGCGCGGGCGCGGCGGGGCGGGATTTCCCACCGGGCTCAAGTGGTCCTTCATGCCCAAGAGCGACCCGCGGCCGAGCTACCTCGTGATCAACGCCGATGAGTCCGAGCCGGGCTCCTGCAAGGATCGCGAGATCATGCGCCACGATCCGCATCTCTTGATCGAGGGCGCCTTGTTGGCGTCCTTCGCGATGCGGGCGCATACCTGTTACACTTATGTGCGCGGCGAATTTGTCCGCGAGCGCGAGCGGCTGGAAGCGGCGGTCGCGGAGGCCTATGCGGCCAAGCTGATCGGCAAAAACAACGTGCACGGTTGGGACTTCGACTTCATCGTACATCACGGTGCGGGCGCCTACATTTGTGGCGAAGAAACCGCGCTGTTGGAGAGCCTCGAAGGCAAGAAGGGCCAACCGCGGCTGAAGCCGCCGTTCCCTGCCAACACCGGCCTCTACGGCGCGCCCACCACGGTCAATAACGTGGAATCGATCGCAGTGGTGCCGGATATCCTGCGTCGGGGCGCGACCTGGTTTGCAGGTTTCGGCAAACCCAACAACACGGGGACCAAGCTGTTTCAGATCTCCGGCCACGTCGAGCAGCCATGCGTGGTGGAAGAAGAGATGGGCATCGCCTTGCGCGAACTGCTCGAACGCCACGCCGGCGGGGTGCGCGGCGGCTGGGACAACCTGTTGGCGGTGATCCCCGGGGGCTCGTCGATGCCATGCTTGCCCGCCAGCCTCTGCCAAGACCTGACGCTCGATTTCGACACGCTCTCCAAGCTCAAGTCGGGCATGGGGACGGCGGCCGTGATCGTGATGGATAAGTCCACCGACATCATCGCCGCCATTCGCCGCATCGCCTATTTCTACAAGCACGAGAGTTGCGGGCAGTGCACGCCCTGCCGCGAGGGATGCGGCTGGATGTGGCGCATGCTGCGGCGCATGGAATTGGGCGAGGCCAGCAAGAGCGAGATCGATCTCTTGGCGGACATGACCACCAAGATCGAAGGCCACACGATCTGCGCCCTTGGCGACGGTGCGGCCTGGCCGGTGCAGGGCCTGTTGCGCCATTTTCGCGGCGTGATCGAGGAGCGCATCGACCGGCACCAGGCCGCTCTGCAGCTGGCAGCGGAGTAAGGGATGCCGAAGCAACTCATTATCGACGGCACGCCGATCGAGGTCGAGGACGGCATCACCTTGATCCAAGCCTGTGAGCAGGCCGGCGTCGAAATCCCCCGCTTCTGCTATCACGAGCGGTTATCGATCGCCGGCAATTGCCGCATGTGCCTGGTCGAGGTGCAGGGTATGCCGAAGCCGGCGGCATCCTGCGCCATGGGGGTCAATGATCTGCCGCCCAACAAGGATGGCAGCCCAAAGATCATCAACACCAAGACGCCGATGGTGAAAAAGGCGCGCGAAGGCGTGATGGAGTTCCTGCTCATCAACCATCCGCTCGACTGTCCGATCTGCGACCAGGGTGGCGAATGCGACCTGCAGGACCAGGCCATGGCCTACGGCATGGGTGGCTCGCGCTACGTGGAAAACAAGCGCGCCGTCGATGAGAAGTATCTGGGTCCTCTCATCAAGACCTTCATGACGCGGTGCATTCAGTGCACGCGCTGTGTGCGCTACATGACCGAGGTCGCCGGGGTCGAGGAATTGGGGGCGATCGGACGCGGCGAGGACATGGAGATCACGACCTACCTCGAGCGCGGCATGATGTCGGAGATGTCGGCCAATGTGGTCGACTTGTGTCCCGTGGGCGCCCTGACCCACCGACCCTGGGCGTTCGTGGCCCGGCCCTGGGAGCTGCGCAATACCGAGAGCATCGACGTCATGGATGCCTTGGGTTCCGCCATCCGCGTCGATTGTCGCGGCCGCGAGGTGGTGCGCATCCTGCCGCGCAACAACGATCCGGTGAACGAGGAATGGATCTCGGACAAGACCCGGCACGTTGCCGACGGCCTGCGCATCCAGCGGCTAGACCGTCCCTATCTGCGCCAGGGCGGCAGCCTTGAGCCGGCCGGCTGGGACGAGGCCTTGGCTCTGGTTGCAAACAGGCTCAAGAGCGCGGCGCCCGAGCGGATCGGGGCGATCGCCGGCGATCTCGCCGGTGCGGAAGAGATGTTTGCCCTCAAAGACCTCTTGGCCCGCTTGCGTTCCCCCAACCTCGATTGCCGGCAGGATGGCGCCAAGCTCGATCCCGCGCTCGGTCGCGCCAGCTATCTCTTCAATTCGAGCATCGAAGGCATTGAGCGGGCCGATGCCATTTTGATGATCGGCACCAATCCGCGCTGCGAGGCCGCCGTGCTCAACGCCCGCATTCGCAAGCGCTGGCGGCAGGGCAATCTGGCCATCGCGCTGATCGGTGCGGCGGCCGACCTGACCTACCCTTATGAGTATCTTGGCGCCGGACCGCAGACGCTAAAGGATGTCGCCGCGGCCAAGCACAGCTTTGCCGGCGTGCTAGCCGAGGCCAAGCGACCGATGATTATCGTCGGCGCCGCCGCCGCGGCCCGCCCGGATGGGGTTGGCGTGCTGGCGGCCGCCGCCGCCATCGCCGCGCGCGCCAGCGCGGGCAAGGAGGCCGCCTGGAACGCCTTCAATGTCCTGCATGGAGCCGCCTCGCGGGTCGCGGGCCTCGATCTCGGCTTCGTCCCAGGCGAGGGCGGCCTCGACGTCGCCGGCATGCTCTCGGGTGACTCGAAAGGTGCGCTCGAGGTGCTCTATCTTTTGGGCGCCGATGAAATCGATATGGCGGCCGTCCCCGCAAAGACCTTCGTCATCTACCAGGGCAGCCACGGCGATGCCGGCGCGCACCGCGCCGACGTCGTCCTGCCCGGCGCCGCCTACACGGAAAAGGCGGCGACCTACGTCAATCTCGAAGGCCGCGCGCAGATGACCAATCGCGCCGCCTTCGCCCCGGGCGACGCCAAGGAGGATTGGGCGATCATTCGTGCCCTGTCGGCCCACGTCGGGCACACGCTCGGCTACGATCAGAGCCAAGCCTTGCGGGCGGCCATGTACAAAGCGGCCCCGCCGCTGATGCGCTTGGATCAACTCATCGCCGCCGATAGCGCCGGCGTCGGGGCTTTGGCGGCTCGCCGCGGGCCAATCGGCACCGATCCCTTCGGCGGCGGCGTGGGCGATTTCTATTTGACGAACCCGATCGCACGCGCCTCGAGCATCATGGCCGAGCTCAGCGCCTTGAAGAAAAACTGGGACAAAGACACGACGGGGACGCATGGCTAGCGGTTGGCTTTGGTCCGACATTTGGCAGGCCTATTTGTGGCCGCTGCTGCGCATGCTGCTCGAAAGCGTGGTGCTGCTGGTCGTCCTGCTCGTCACCATCGCCTTTCTCTTGCTGATGGACCGCAAGGTCTGGGCGGCCGTGCAGCTGCGCCGCGGGCCGAACGTGGTGGGGCCATTCGGGCTTCTGCAGTCGTTTGCGGATCTGTTGAAATTCGTGCTGAAAGAGCCGTTAATCCCGGCGGGGGCCGACAAGGGCGTATTCTTGTTGGCGCCGCTGGTGGCATCCGTGCTGGCGCTGGCGGCCTGGGCGGTAATCCCTCTCAACGAAAACAGCTGGGGGCGCTGGGTCATCTCCGACATCAACGTCGGGGTGCTCTATCTATTCGCCATTTCCTCGCTCGGCGTCTACGGCATCATCATGGGAGGCTGGGCGTCGAACTCGAAATACCCATTTCTGGGGGCGCTGCGATCGGCCGCGCAGATGGTGTCCTACGAGGTATCGATCGGCTTTGTCATCATCACCGTACTGTTGGTGGTGGGCTCGCTCAATCTGACGGAAATCGTCAATGCGCAGAAGGTCGGCATCGGTACGCGGCTCGGGCTGGTGAACTCCGTGCTCGACTGGAACTGGTTGGCGCTGTTCCCGATGTTCATCGTGTTTTTTGTTTCGGCTTTGGCGGAAACCAACCGGCCGCCCTTCGATTTGCCGGAAGCGGAATCGGAGTTGGTGGCGGGTTTTGCGGTCGAGTATTCGTCAACCCCCTATCTATTGTTCATGCTTGGCGAGTACGTCGCCATCGTCACCATGTGCGCGCTGACCACCATCATGTTTCTGGGTGGCTGGCTGCCGCCGCTCGACATCGCCCCGCTGAATTGGGTGTCGGGATTGATTTGGTTCCTTTTCAAGGTCGTGTTCGTCTTCTTCATGTTTGCCATGGTGAAGGCGTTCGTGCCGCGCTACCGCTACGACCAGCTCATGCGCCTCGGCTGGAAGGTGTTCCTGCCGCTCTCGCTGTTCATGGTGGTTGCGGTAGCCGCCGTGCTCCAGTACTTCGAACTCGCGCCGTGAGAGAAAGCCACATGGCACGCATTGGACAAGCCGTCAGCTCGCTGTTCTTGAAGGAATTCGCCTCGGCCCTATGGTTGTCGCTGCGCTACTTCTTCAAGCCCAAGGCGACCCTCAACTATCCCTTCGAAAAAGGTCCGCTCTCGCCGCGTTTTCGAGGTGAGCACGTTCTGCGCCGCTACCCGAACGGCGAGGAGCGCTGCATTGCCTGTAAGCTTTGCGAGGCGATCTGTCCGGCGCAGGCGATCACCATCGAGGCCGGACCGCGCCGCAACGATGGCACGCGCCGAACGACGCGCTACGACATCGACATGGTCAAATGCATCTACTGCGGGCTGTGCCAGGAGGCCTGCCCGGTCGATGCCATCGTGGAAGGACCCAACTTCGAGTTCGCCACCGAGACGCGCGAGGAGCTTTACTACGACAAGGAACGTCTGCTCGCCAACGGCGACCGCTGGGAGCGCGAGATCGCCAAGGCCATCGAACTCGACGCCCCCTACAGGTGAGGTGGCAATGCTAGCGGCGGTGTTCTTCTACTTGTTTGCGGCCATGACCGTGGCGTCCGGCGCCATGGTGATCGTGGCACGCAACCCCGTGCACGCCGTCTTGTTCCTGATCCTGGCCTTCTTCAATGCGGCTGGGCTGTTCGTGCTGCTCGGGGCCGAGTTCCTGGCGATGATCCTGGTGGTCGTCTACGTCGGCGCAGTCGCCGTTCTCTTCTTATTTGTGGTGATGATGCTCGACGTCGATTTCGCCGAGCTCAGGGCCGGCTTTGTCAAGAACGCGCCGCTCGGAGCCATCATCGGCCTCATCCTGCTGGCCGAACTGATCCTGGTCTTGGGCGTCCACATCATCGACCCGGGCGGGCTCGCCGCGCCCGCCGCGCCGCTGCCGACGGCGGGCTCCGGGATTACCAACACCGAGGCGATCGGGCGCGTTCTCTACACGCGCTATGTCTATTTCTTCCAGGCTGCTGGGCTGATCCTGCTGGTCGCCATGATCGGGGCCATCGTGCTGACGCTGCGCCACAAGCAAGGCGTGAAACGCCAGTCGATCGCCAGGCAAGTGGCGCGCCGCAAGGCCACGGCAATGCAAGTGGTCAAGGTCAAGCCCGGGGAGGCCATTATTCCCAACCCAGCCATTGTCGATGAGCGCGGCTGAGGAGAAAGCGCGATGGCCATCGGTCTTGGGCATTATCTGACGGTTGCGGCGATCCTCTTCACGCTCGGAATCTTCGGCATCTTTCTCAACCGCAAGAACGTCATCGTCATCTTGATGTCGATCGAGCTGATGCTGCTCGCCGTCAATATCAACTTCGTCGCCTTTTCCGCCTTCATGGGCGATCTCGTCGGGCAAGTGTTTGCGCTGTTTGTTTTGACGGTGGCGGCCGGCGAGGCAGCCATCGGCCTTGCCATCGTCGTCGTCTACTTCCGCAACCGCGGCTCGATCGCGGTGGAAGACATCAACATGATGAAGGGCTGACATGCGCAATAGCAAAAAGGCGTGTACCCCTGGCGGACCCGGTGCGCCGGCCGGGTCCGATGCGGGCCAACCGCCGGCAGCGGGTCGGGCCCGCAAGCTGTGGCGCACCGGCAAACCGGGCGGGCGGCCATGATGTATCAGGCCATCGTTTTCCTGCCTGCCCTCGGCGCGCTGATCGCGGGCTTTTTCGGGCGCGCCCTCGGCGCGCGGCCCTCCGAGCTCATTACTACCACGCTGTTGGGCGTGGCGGCGGCTCTGTCCTGGGTGGCGTTCTGGCAGGTCGGAATCGAGGCGCAGGTCACGCGCGTGCCGGTCATGCGTTGGGTCACCTCCGGCGAGCTCGAGGTGGCTTGGGCACTGCGCATCGATACGCTGACCGCCGTCATGCTGGTCGTGGTCAACACGGTCTCCTTCCTCGTGCACCTTTATTCCATCGGTTACATGCACGAGGACCCGAGCCGCCCCCGATTTTTTGCTTACCTGTCGATGTTCACCTTCGCCATGCTGGCGCTGGTGACAAGCGACAACTTCCTGCAGCTGTTCTTCGGCTGGGAAGGCGTTGGCCTTGCCTCTTATCTGCTGATCGGCTTCTGGTACCTGAAGCCCGAGGCGAATGCCGCCGCCATCAAGGCCTTTATCGTCAATCGTGTCGGCGATTTCGGCTTTGCGCTCGGCATTTTTGGCACCTTTGCGGTATTCGGGAGCATCGGCTTCGACGCCGTATTCCGCGCCGCGCCGGCGCTCGCCGGCAAACCCATGGAGTTCCTCGGCCAGCAGTGGGATACCCTCACCGTGCTGTGCCTGCTCCTCTTCCTGGGCGCGATGGGCAAGTCGGCGCAGTTCCTGCTGCATACCTGGCTGCCCGACGCCATGGAGGGCCCGACCCCCGTCTCGGCGCTGATCCACGCCGCCACCATGGTGACAGCGGGCGTGTTCATGGTGGCACGCCTCTCGCCCATGTTCGAGTTGGCGCCGCTGGCGCTGAAGGTCGTGACGCTGGTGGGAGCCATTACGGCAGTCTTCGCGGCCAGCATCGGCCTGGTGCAGAACGACATCAAACGCGTGGTGGCCTACTCGACCTGCTCCCAGCTCGGCTACATGTTCGTTGCCTGCGGCGTCGGCGCTTATGCGGCCGGCATCTTTCACCTCTTCACGCATGCCTCCTTCAAGGCGCTGTTGTTTTTGGGCGCCGGTTCCGTGATCCACGCCATGCATCACGAACAGGACATGCGCAAAATGGGCGGATTGGCGCCAAAGCTGCGGCTGACCTGGTTGATGATGCTGATCGGCACCTTATCGCTGACCGGAGCCGGCATTCCCCACCTCATCGGTTTTGCCGGCTTCCATTCCAAGGACGCCATTATCGAGGCGGCCTATGCCGGCCATACCCCCAGCGATTATGCCTTTTGGCTGCTGGTGGTGGCCGCGTTTATGACGGCCTTCTATTCCTGGCGCCTGATGTTTTTGACCTTCCACGGTCAAACCCGCGCCGATCGGGAGACCTACGCGCACGCGCACGAGAGCCCCTGGGTGATGCTGGTGCCGCTGATGTTGCTGGCGCTGGGTGCGATCGTGGCGGGATTTGCCTTCCAGAAGCTGTTCGTTGGCCACGACTACCAAGCGTTCTGGCGCAACGCCCTGCTGGAGGATAAGAACAACCATATCATGCACGCGATGCACGAGGTGCCGGAGTGGGTGACCTGGGCACCGACGATTGCCATGCTCGCGGGCCTCGGACTTGCCTACCTCTACTACGTGGCGGTTCCGGCACTCCCGGCTGCCACCGCGCGCGCCTTTTATCCCCTCTACCTGTTCCTCCTCAACAAGTGGTACTTCGATGAGCTCTACGACTGGCTGCTGGTGCGGCCGGCCATGCGGCTCGGGCGCATTCTTTGGAAACAGGGCGATGGAGCCGTCATCGATGGCCTGGGACCGGATGGGGTCGCCTCGCGCGTACTTTGGACGACGGGCCGCGTGGTGCGGTTGCAAACCGGCTACGTCTACCACTACGCCTTTGCCATGCTGATTGGGGTGGCCTTGCTGGTCACCTGGTTCATGTTCTACGGCGGGGTGGGTCGATGAACGATACCGGTTTCAACATCCTGTCCTTGATCACCTTCTTCCCCCTGGTGGGGGCGCTCTTGATCGCGGCGCAGAATGCCGTGGCCAAGAACAATGCCCGCTGGATCGCGCTCTATACGACGCTCTTCACGCTGGGGGCATCCCTTCACCTCTGGGCGAATTTCGACTACTCGAACTCGGGCTTCCAGTTCGTCGAGGAGATGGACTGGCTCGGCGGGTCCATTCGCTACAAGATGGGCGTCGACGGCATTTCCGTTTTATTCGTCGTGCTGACCGCCTTTTTGATGCCCCTGTGCATCTTGGCCAGCTGGGACGCGATCCAAGACCGCGTCAAGGAGTACATGATTGCCTTTCTGGTACTGGAGACGCTGATGCTCGGCGTCTTCTCGGCCCTCGATCTCATCCTGTTCTATCTATTTTTCGAAGGCGGCCTGATCCCGATGTTCCTGATCATCGGGGTGTGGGGTGGCAAGCGGCGCGTTTATGCCAGCTTCAAGTTCTTTCTCTATACGCTGCTGGGCTCGCTGCTCATGCTGCTCGCCATGATGGCGATGTACTGGCACGCCGGCACCACGGATATCGTGGCCCTGCTTAGCCACAAGTTCCCGCGCGATATGCAGAGCTGGCTGTGGCTGGCCTTCTTTGCCTCGTTTGCCGTAAAGCTGCCGATGTGGCCGGTGCACACCTGGCTGCCCGACGCCCATGTGGAAGCACCGACCGCCGGTTCCGTGATTCTGGCCGGCATTCTCCTAAAAATGGGGGGCTACGGTTTCCTGCGGTTTTCGCTGCCGATGTTTCCACTGGCAAGCCAGGACTTTGCCCCGCTGGTGTTCGCGTTGTCCGTGGTGGCGATCATCTACACCTCGCTGGTGGCGCTGGCACAGGAGGACGTCAAGAAGCTCATTGCCTACTCGTCGGTGGCGCACATGGGTTTCGTGACCATGGGCGTCTTTTCCTTCAGCGTGCAAGGTGTCGACGGCGCCATCTTCCAGATGCTGTCGCACGGGCTCGTTTCGGCCGCCCTGTTCCTGTGCGTCGGCGTGGTCTATGACCGCATGCACACGCGCGAGATCGACGCCTACGGCGGCCTGGTCAATCGTATGCCGATCTACGCCTTCGTCTTCATGATGTTCACGTTGGCCAACGTCGGGCTGCCCGGCACCTCGGGCTTCATTGGCGAATTTTTGACCCTGGTCGGCGCCTTCAAGGCCAACACCTGGGTTGCCTTCCTGGCCACCACGGGGGTGATCCTTTCGGCGGCTTATGCGCTCTATCTCTATCGCCGCATGATGTTCGGCCCGCTGGAAAAGCGCAGCCTCAGGGCCATCACGGATATGAACAGCCGCGAAATCGTGGTGTTCGCGCCCTTGGTGCTGTTGGTTGTGCTATTCGGCTTCTATCCGGCACCGTTACTCGATGTCACTGCCGTATCGGTCAAGAAGCTCGTATCCAACTACGAGGCGGCGCTGAAAGCTAAAGAGGCCGCCAATGTGCGCTGACGCCTTGCTGCGGCGCCTGCCCGGCGAGCCCTTGCCAGAGGCTAGTACATGAGCGAGCTCGCCCTCCTTGTCTACCCGCTGATCCCCGAGATCGTGCTCGTGGTCGGGGCCATGGCACTTTTGCTCCTGGGCGTGGTGCGGCCGGAGACCGAGCGCGACGCGGAACGCATTTGCTGGCTGGCGCTCCTCGTCGTCGGCGTGGCGCTCTGGCGGCTGATCGCGCAGTTGCCCGGCAGGGAACTCCTGTTCGACGGCGGCTTCGTGATCGATGATTTTGCGCGCTTCATGAAGATCCTGACCCTGATCGGTTCGGCTGGCGCGCTGTTCTTGTCTTTCGATTACATGCGCGAGACCCGCTCGCTGACCTTCGAGTATCCCGTCTTGGTGCTCTTGGCCAGCGCCGGCATGCTGATGATGATTTCTGCCAACGACCTGATTGCCCTCTATTTGGGGCTCGAGCTGCAGTCTCTCGCGCTCTACGTGGTGGCCGCCATCCGGCGCGATGACGTGCGCTCGAGCGAGGCAGGGCTCAAGTATTTCGTGCTGGGAGCCCTATCATCCGGCATGTTGCTGTACGGCGCTTCGCTGATCTACGGCTTCACCGGCTCTACCAGCTTTGGGCCGATCGCCGCCGCCAGCAAGGCCACCGGGGCGGCGCAAAACATCGGGCTGATCATTGGCCTCGTCTTTCTGCTCGTCGGCATCGCCTTCAAGATCTCGGCGGTTCCCTTCCACATGTGGACACCCGACGTCTATGAGGGTGCGCCGACACCGGTCACCAACTTCCTCGCTTCCGCCCCAAAGGTGGCCGCGGTCGCGCTCTTCATGCGCGTCAGCTTGAGCGCCTTCGCCGGGATCGCGCCCCAGTGGCAGCAGGTGATGAGCGCGCTCGCCATCGCCTCCATGGGCCTTGCTGCCTTTGCTGCCATCGGCCAGCGCAACATCAAGCGGCTGCTCGCCTACTCGGCTATCGGCAACATCGGCTACATGCTGATTGGGCTTGCCGCGGCGTCTCCCGAGGGCGCGCGTGGGGTGATTATTTATCTCGTGATTTATGTGGCCATGACGCTTGGCGCTTTTGCCTGCGTCTTGTCGATGCGCCGCGCCGAGGGCATGGTGGAGGACATCGATGAGCTGGCCGGGCTGGCACAGAGCAATCTCGGCATGGCCACGGTCTTTGGCCTCCTCATGTTTTCTTTGGCAGGAGTGCCGCCGCTCGCCGGCTTCTTTGCCAAGTTCTACGTCTTCGTCGCCGCCGTGAAGGAGGGGCTCTGGCCGCTCGCCATCTTCGGCGTGCTTGCCAGCGTGGTCGGCGCCTACTACTACGTGCGCATCGTCAAGGTCATGTTCTTCGATGCGCCGAAGGAGAAGTTCTTGGCGGTCCCCGCCAAAGCCGGCCTGATCATGGCGCTGACGGGTTTGTTCGTGCTGCTCTATGTCGTTTGGCCGGCCCCGCTGGTCGGCTCGGCGGATGCGGCAGCCAAAAGCCTATTCTAAGGGAGCGGCGCCGCAGCCCACCCAAGGTCCCGTGCCGCACGCAATCCGCAGCATCGTCCTCGATCAAGTCGCCTCGACCAATGCCGAGGCATTCGCGCTGGCAAAAGCCGGTGAATTGGGACCGTTGTGGATCATGGCGCACCGGCAAACGCAGGGGCGGGGTCGGTCGGGGCGCAGGTGGGTCTCCGAGCCCGGCAACCTGCATGCCAGTCTGCTCTTGCACCTTGCCTGTCCGCCCGCCGCGGTGCACCAGCTCTCGCTGTTGGCCGGCGTGGCCGTGGTCGATGCGATCACGGCGGCGGCGGCTCGACCCATCAGCGCGCTGCGCTTGAAGTGGCCCAACGACGTGCTGGTCGGGGAGGCCAAGTGCGCCGGCATCCTGCCCGAAAGCCACGCGGGCGCCGCCGCCAGTAAGCCTCTGGCGGTGATTGGGGTTGGCATCAATTTGGCCTGGCAGCCTCAGGGCTTGGGGCGCGCGGTCACGCATCTTGCCGCGCACGGCGTCGTGGTGGACCCGGAAGCGATGTTGGCGCAGTTGGCCGCCGCCATGCAACGCTGGCTTGACATCTGGGATTGGGGTATCGGTTTTGCCGCCATACGCGAGGCTTGGTGTGCGCGCGGCGGTCCGGCCGGCGAGGCGCTCAGCGTCGACACCGGCAGGGAAAAAATCAGCGGTCAATACCTCGATCTGGCCGACGACGGCGCGCTCATCATGTTGGATAGCAACGGCAGGGAACGCAGGTTGACGTACGGGGAGGTTACCATCGGGCGTCGGGCAACATGAGGCTAGCGTGACCGAGCAATCGCCGACAGCGCCGAGCCGCCCCCCGCCAGGTCATGAGCTCGTGTTCCTGGCGCTCGGCGGCGTGGGTGAGATCGGCATGAATTGCTATCTCTACGGCCTGGGCCCGGCGGAGGCGCGCGAATGGCTGATGGTCGATCTGGGCATCACCTTTCCCGAGGGCGAAAACGATCCCGGTATCGACGTCATTCTGCCGGATCTGCGCTTCATCGAGGAGGAACGCGCCGCGTTGGCCGGTATCGTGCTAACGCACGCCCACGAGGATCACTTCGGTGCCGTGGCCGAGCTGTGGCCACGCCTGAAAGCCCCCGTTTACGCCACGCCGTTTGCGGCCGCATTGCTGAGGGCCAAGCTCGCCGAATTCGGCGGCCGCGAGCGGCCGGACGTGCGGGTCAAGCCCCTCGACAGCCGGTTCCAGATCGGCGGCTTTGATATCGAGCTGCTGTCGCTTGCCCATTCCATTCCCGAATCCAATGCGCTCATCATTCGCACGCCGCTCGGTTGCGTGCTGCACACGGGCGATTGGAAGCTCGATCCCACGCCGCTGATTGGCGCGCCTGCCGAGCTTGGACGCCTGGCGCAGCTCGGCAATGACGGCATCACCGCGATCGTGTGTGATTCTACCAACGCCTTGCGCGAGGGCCGCTCGCCCTCCGAGCGCGACGTGGCGCGCAGCTTGGCGGGACTTGTCCGCGCCGCCACAGGGCGAGTGGCCGTCACGATCTTTGCTTCAAATGTGGCGCGCATCCGCGCCGTCGCCGATGCCGCCCGCAGCGCCGGGCGCCACCTCGTGGTGGCGGGCAGGGCCATGCACCGCATTATCGATGCGGCCATGGAAACAGGTTACCTTCCCAGCGATTTCAAATACTACGATCAAGAACACTACCAATATCTGGAGCGCGACGAGACGGTCGTGCTGTGCACGGGCAGCCAGGGCGAGCCGCGCGCCGCCATGGCCCGCATTGCCGAGGGCCAGCATCCCCACATCAGTCTGGGCAAGGGCGATCTGGTTATCTTTTCGTCGCGCACCATCCCTGGCAACGAGCGCGCCGTCGGGCGCATCCACAATCAGCTGGTCGATCTTGGCTGCGAGCTCGTGACCGATGCCGATGCCCTGGTGCACGTCACCGGACATCCGCGCCGCGAGGAACTGAAGGAGATGTATGCTTGGGTCAGGCCGCGCGTGGCGATCCCCATGCATGGGGAGGCGCGGCATCTCGCCGAGCATGCCAAGCTGGCGCGCGCCGCGGGCGTCAAAGAGGTTGTTGGCGTGCGCAACGGCGATATCGTTCGGCTGGCGCCGGGCGCGGCCGCAATCATCGATGAGGCGCCGATCGGCCGCATCTTCCGCGACGGACGACTGCTCGTCTCCGCCGAAGAGGGTCCGGTGCGGCAACGCCGGGCGCTGGCGTATGCCGGCATCGTCATTGTCGCTATCACGCTCTCCGGGCGCGGGGAGCTGCTGGCCGAGCCCGCAATTACGCTCGATGGCGTACCAGCCTTTGATGCTGCCGGGCAAAGCGTGCTCAAGCATTTGCTCGACGCCGTCGAAGGCACGCTGAAGAGCATCCCCCCGCCAAGGCGCAAGGACGGGGAGACCATCCGCGAGGCCGTGCGGCGGGCGGTTCGCGCCCGCGTCGAGGATCTGTGGGGCAAGCGCCCCATCACTAAAGTGCTCCTGACGCAGCTCGGCATGCGCGGCTGAACCAGAGTTGTTAAGCGCGGAGGAGAACCATGATTGGTCGTCTCAACCATGTCGCCATTGCGGTCCCCAAGCTGGCCGAGGCTGCAGCGCTTTACGCCAACGCGCTCGGCGCCAAGGTGTCCCAGCCGGCGCCCCATCCCGAGCACGGCGTCACGGTGGTGTTCGTGACGCTGCCCAACACCAAGATCGAGCTCTTGGAGCCCTTGGGCGAGCGCTCGCCGATTGCGACCTTTCTGGAGCGCAACCCCAGTGGCGGCATCCACCACGTTTGCTATGAGGTTGCCGATATTGCTGCCGCCAGCGCCCAGCTCAAGGCCGCGGGCGCGCGCGTGCTCGGCGACGGCGAACCCAAGATCGGCGCGCACGGCAAACCGGTGCTGTTCCTGCACCCCAAAGATTTCAATGGTACCCTGATCGAGATCGAGCAAGCCTGAGGTCCCCATGACCCCGACGCTGGCCATCGCCATTTACGTGCTCTTGTGGTGGGTGGTGCTGTTTGCCGTCCTGCCCCTCGGCGTGCGCACCCAGGGCGAGGATGGGGCCGTCGTTCCGGGGACGCCGGAAAGCGCGCCGACGGCTCCCCGTTTCCTGCGCATCCTGTTGCTGACCACGCTGGTGACGTCGCTGCTGTTTGGCGCGTTCTGGGCGACGATCCGGTTCGACTTGATCGATTATGCCTATTGGCTCGGGGGCGCCACGCCGCCCTGAGGCAGAAACGAAAAGAGCAAGGCAGCACGCCTTGCTCAAGCATTCGCATATTATATTGGTGTCTTCGGCGCCGGGTTGGCCGACACCAGACACGTGTCCTTCCCAAGACTTGGGCTAGGCGCCCTTTTGCACAGCAAGCGGGCTTGCGCCCGTCTTGATTGCGTACACAGTAGTCAAGGCGCGGCCTTGTGTCACCCCAAGAGCGGTCCGCCGCAATGATTTTTTCCTGCTGGTAAAGGATTGAGTGCAACCCGGCTCAGGCTAGGCGCGAGCCCAGAGTTGCCCCAGGGCCGGCCCAGAGCTGGAGCCGGCTTGCCCCGCCCCGCGGCAGCCCCGGAGCCAAGTTGCGCCCCCGGGCAGAACACGATAAGAGCCCTCAACTTGCGTGCCTCGACGCACGCCTGCCCTCGTTCCTGCATAGTTCTAAAGCAACATCGGTCATTGCCTAGAAAGCGACCACCGAGCCGCCATGCGCCTTTCACGCTTTTTTTTGCCGGTCCTGCGCGAAACGCCGAAGGAAGCGGAGATCATCTCGCATCAGCTGATGCTGCGGGCCGGCATGGTGCGCCAGGCGAGTGCCGGCATTTATTCCTGGTTGCCCCTGGGGCTTAAGGTCCTGCAGCGCATCGAAACGATCGTGCGCGAGGAGCAGGATCGTTCCGGGGCGATCGAAATGCTGATGCCCACCCTGCAGCAGGCGGACCTGTGGCGCGAGAGCGGGCGTTATGATGCCTACGGACCGGAGATGTTGCGCTTTCGTGACCGGCACGAGCGCGAGATGCTCTATGGCCCGACCAACGAGGAGCTGATCACGCAGATCTTCCGTGACGCGGTGCGCTCCTATCGCGACCTGCCCCGCAATCTCTACCACATCCAATGGAAGTTCCGCGACGAGGTGCGGCCGCGTTTCGGCGTCATGCGCGGGCGCGAGTTTCTCATGAAGGATGCCTATTCCTTCGACATCAACGCCGCGGCGGCGCGGCAGGCGTACCATCGCATGTTCGTGGCCTATCTGCGCACCTTTGCGCGCATGGGCTTGAAGTCGATTCCGATGGCCGCCGACACGGGCCCGATCGGCGGCGATCTCAGCCATGAATTCATTATCCTGGCCGAGACGGGTGAGAGCCGCGTCTATTGCCATGCCGATCTCTTGGACCTGCGCGTGCCGCCCACCGATGTCGATTTTGCCGGCGACCTGGCGCCCCTGATCGAGCAGTGGACCAAGCCCTACGCGGCCACCGACGAAAAGCATGAGGATGCCCGCTTCGCCGCGGAGGTTCCCGCGGAGAAACGCCTGTCGGCGCGCGGCATCGAGGTTGGCCACATTTTCTTCTTCGGCACCAAGTATTCCGAGCCGATGGGGTGCCGCGTGCAGGGACCGGATGGCAGCATGATTGCGGTACAAATGGGGTCCTACGGCATCGGCGTTTCCCGTTTGGTCGGCGCCATTATCGAAGCCAGCCACGATGCCGCCGGTATCGTCTGGCCCGTGCCGGTGGCACCGTTCGAGGTTGCCTTGATCAATCTCAAGGCCGGCGACAAGGACACGGACAGGGCCTGCGAAGACCTCTATGCCAGGCTCATGCGCGCCGGGGTTTCGGTGCTTTATGAGGACACCGAGGAGCGGGCAGGGGCAAAATTCGCCAGCATGGACCTGATCGGCCTGCCGTTTCAGCTGATCGTCGGTCCCAAGGGCGTCAAAAATGGCGAGGTCGAGGTCAAGGAGCGCAGGTCGGGCGAACGCGTCAACTTGGCTCCCGACGCGGCCGTGAAGCGCCTGGTCGAGCTCATCAGTGCGCGGCGCCTCTTGGTCTAGAGCAAAGGGCTCGGGGGCAACAACAAGCGAGGCTTCGGGAGATGCTGGGCTCGGTGGCCGATACCAGACCGTTTGCGCCCTTCGAATGGCTGTTGGCGCTGCGCTACCTGCGCGCGCGGCGCAAAGAGGGCTTCATCTCGGTGATCGCCGGCTTTTCCTTTCTCGGGATCCTGCTCGGCGTGGCAACCCTGATCATCGTCATGTCGGTGATGAACGGCTTCCGCAAGGAGCTGTTCAACAAGATCCTGGGCCTCAACGGCCATGTGATCGTCGGCAAAGCCGGGGTCGGCTTTGATGACTATGCCGAGGTCGCCCAAAAAATCGGGGCCATGGCCGGCGTCAAGCACGCCCTGCCGCTGATCGAGGGCCAGGCCATGGTATCGACGCCGGCGCAAGCGCTGGCGGGCGTCGTGCGCGGGGTGACGGAGGACGGCATCAAGGCCTTGCCCCTGATTGCCGGTAACATTCGGGCCGGCACTCTCGATGGTTTCGGGACCCAGGACGGGCTGGCGCTGGGCTCGCGGCTCGCCAATGCGCTGCGCGTGAGCGCCGGCGATACGGTCACCCTGGTCGCGCCGCGCGGGGCCACCACGCCGTTTGGCACGGCGCCGCGCATCAAGCCCTATCGCGTGACAGCGGTGTTCGAGATGGGAATGTCCGAATACGACCGCACCATGGTGTTCATGCCGCTGGCCGAGGCGCAGCGCTATTTCAACCGCGCCGACACGGTCGATGTTCTGGAGGTCATCGTCGAGGACCCGGAGAACTTGGCCCCCGTGCTCGCCGACATGAAGCATTCGGGCCTGCAAAACCTGCACGTGTCCGACTGGCGCCAGCGCAATGAGAGCTTTTTCACGGTGCTCGAGGTCGAACGCAACATGATGTTCATCATCCTGTCGTTGATCGTCATCGTCGCCGCCTTCAACATTATTTCCGGCTTGATCATGCTGGTGAAGGACAAAGGCCGCGACATCGGCATTCTGCGCACCATGGGCGCCAGCAAGGGCGCCATCATGCGCGTGTTTCTGATAACCGGGGCCAGCATTGGCGTGGTCGGTACGCTCGCCGGCGCGTTACTCGGCGTCGTGTTTTGTTGGAAGATCGACGAAATCCGCCAGTTCGTTGCTTGGCTCACCAACACACGGCTATTCGACCCCGAGATCTATTATTTGACGCGCTTGCCGGCCGACATCAATCCTCAGACCACGGCCGTGATCGTCGGCATGGCGCTCGTCCTATCGGTGCTCGCCACGCTCTATCCGTCCTGGCGCGCCTCGCGCCTCGATCCGGTCGAAGCGCTCCGCTACGAGTGAAGCCGGTGCAAGACGCAACCTCACGCCCGGTGCTCGAGCTCAGGCAGGTTGAGCGCACCTTCAAGCAGGGTGACCGGGAAATCCCCGTCCTGACCGGCGCGAACGCGGAGCTTTACGCGGGTCAGGCGATCGCCTTGGTAGGCCCGTCCGGGGCCGGTAAATCGACGCTGCTGCATATTGCCGGCCTGTTGGAGACGCCCGACGGCGGCCGGGTCCTGGTCAACGGCGTGGACTGCGCCCGGCTCAGCGATGGCGAGCGCACCCGCGTGCGGCGGCGGGAAATGGGCTTCATCTACCAGTTCCATCAGCTGCTGCCGGAGTTTACCGCGCTCGAAAACGTGCTGATGCCCCAGCTCATCGCCGGCACGGCGCGTCGGCGCGGGGAAGCGCGCGCCAAGGAGCTCTTGACCATGCTGGGGCTCGGCCATCGCCTCGAGCATCGTCCGGCCCAACTCTCCGGCGGCGAGCAGCAGCGCACGGCCATCGCGCGTGCCCTTGCCAATGCGCCCAAGGTCTTGCTCGCCGACGAGCCGACCGGAAACCTCGATCCGCAGACCTCCGCGCATGTCTTTCACGAGCTGCTCGAGCTGATTAGGCACAGCGGCGTGGCGGCCTTGATTGCCACCCACAACCTGGCGCTCGCCAAGCGTATGCACCGCGTCTTGGTGCTCGACAGCGGCCGCTTGCAGGAGGTCAATCCCGCCAGCGTTCCGGGCTAGCAGCATGCCCGCGCCAGAGCATGCCGCGAGGGGACGACAGGTCAACGGCGGCGTGCGGCAATGCGGCGCTAACGGCGCGCCCGTGTTTTTTGCCCCCGGTGCCGAAAAAAACCTTTACACACCCCCCGGCAGACCCTATCTCCCCCTTTCGCGTAAGTTTTGCGGCGGCTTCTGCTGGTTCGAGCAGCGCCTGGTCCAACCGACTGGTGGGGGTCCCATGAGATGGAAAGATACGCAACTGCTGCTGCCCTGATTGGCGCACATAAGCCGGATCGTCCGGTGATTGGCCTTCGTCCCCATGCGGCGGGACGTGCGGCACGTTGGTTTTTGCAGAACTTCCCCGGTGATGTTGCCTACGCCTACAAGGCGAATAGCTCGGTCTTCCTGCTGGGCGCGCTTTATGGTGCTGGTTTGCGCCATTTCGACGTCGCCTCGTTGACGGAAATCGAGGACGCCCAGACCATCCCCGAGGCCCAGTTGCACTTCATGCACCCGGTCAAGTCGCGCTCGGCAATCCGGCGTGCCTTCGCCGAGTTCGGCGTGCGCAGCTTCGCCCTCGACAGCGAAGAAGAGCTCAAGAAAATCGCCGAGGAGACCGGCGGCTGCCGCGACCTCACCTTGTGGGTGCGCGTAGCCGTCTCGGCCAAAAACAGCAAGATCCCGCTCGAGCGCAAGTATGGCGTTGCCGGCGCCAAGGCCGTGCGCCTGCTCGGCAAGGCGCGTCAGGCGGCGAAGACTTTGGGCGTCACCTTTCATGTCGGCTCCCAGACGGCAACGCCGGATGCCTTTGTCACCGCGCTGAGCGAGATTGGCAGGCTGATCGTCAAGGCCGGCGTGGTGCTCGATCGGCTGGACGTGGGCGGTGGGTTTCCCTCCGTCTACTCGGACGATGCTCCCGCCCCCCTTTCCGCCTTCGTGCGCGCCATTAGCGATTGCGTCGACCGCTTGCCCGTCGGCGAACATTGCCGGCTCATGTGCGAGCCGGGCCGGGCCCTGGTGGCGGAGGCTGAATCGCTGATCGTGCGCGTCGATGCCCGACGCGGCAATGAGCTCTTTATCAACGATGGCAGCTACGGCACCCTGTTCGATGCGGCGCACATGGGCTTTGCCTTTCCCGTGCGGCTGGTCGGGCGCGAGCTGGAGATGGGTGAGACGCTGGCGCCCTTCGCCTTTTGGGGCCCCACCTGCGACACGATCGACTTCATGCCGGGTCCCTTCCTGCTGCCCTCCAGGGTCAAGGAGGGCGACTATATCGAGATCGGCAACACGGGGGCCTACGGCCGTGCCCTCGGCGGGCGCTTCAACGGCTATGGGGCCTATGATGAGGCAATCCTGCTCGATGAGCCCTTAATGAGCATGTACGGCGAAAGCGCCGTGGAAAGTGCGGCACAGCAGGTTCAGGCGTGAGCGCAAAGCTCGAGTATCTCCCCGCCGCGGAGAGCTTTCTGGATCCGGTTCGGGCCGACGCGGATCGGCCAGCGTCGGCCCGCGCCGTGATCGTGCCCTTTGGCCTGGAGGCCTCGGTCAGCTATGGGCCGGGTACGGCCGCGGGACCCGCCGCCATCCTCAAGGCCAGCCAACAGCTCGAGCTTTACGACGACGAGTTGGGCCGGGAGGCCTATCTCGACTATGGCGTCGCTGCCCTGCGCGAGCCGGCGATCGCCACGCCGATCGCAGCCGCGCTCGAGCAAGTACAAGGCCTGGTCGAGGCCGTCCTCGCCGCCGGCAAATTTCCCTTGGTGCTCGGTGGCGAGCACTCCCTCACCGCGGGCGCCATCCGGCCGCTGTTGGCCCGCCACGAGGACCTGGTCGTCCTGCAGTTTGACGCGCATGCCGACCTGCGCGAGGGCTATCTCGGCGAGCCCTATTCGCACGCCGCCGCCATGCGCCGGGTGTTGGACCACGCGGGCGTATCCCTGATCCAGGTCGGTCTGCGCTCCGTCGCCGCGACCGAGGCGGCCTATATGGATCAGCACCGCGACCGGATCAGCGTCTACTGGGCCAAGGACCAGGCCGCCTGGGACATCGACGGCCTCGTGCGGCAGCTGACCGGCCGTCCCCTCTACGTCAGCTTCGATATCGATGCGCTGGACGCCGCCGTCATGCCGGCCACGGGAACCCCCACCCCTGGCGGCCTCGGCTACTGGCAGGCGCTGGCCCTGTTGCGACGCGCCTGCGCCGCGGGCCGCGTGGTGGGCGCCGATCTGGTCGAGTTCGCGCCCATAGCCTCGCTGCACGCCTACGATTACACCGCCGCGGCGCTTGCCTACAAATTGCTGAATTATGCGCTGCTCCGGCGCTGAGCGGCCCGCCTAACGCGTCAGGCTTCGCATCAGCCCGCGCAGCGCCTCCGGGTGATTGTGCAGCCGCCAGCGCGAGGCGAAGCCCGCCGCCAGGATGAGCACACCATTGATCGTCAGCGTGGTGGTCAGGCCGATGCGTTCGGCACAGTAGCCGGCGATCAGCCCGCCGATCGGCGCGGTACCGGCAAACGACATACTGTAAAGGCCGATCACGCGCCCACGCCAGGCGTCCGGAACCGACTGTTGCAGCATGGCATTGGTGGCGTTGACGCCAAGCAGCGCTGCCCCGCCGAGAACGGCCAGCAATACAAGCGAAACGGGCAGCGTGCGTGACCAGGCAAAGAGCGTCAAGGCGGCGCCAACCGCCAGGGGAGCCAAGGTCATGAGCCGGATCTGCCGGCCATAGCCCGGCTGCAAGGAGAGGTAGGTCGCAGACGCCAGGGCGCCAATGCCAGCGGAGCTCATGAGCAAGCCAAGGGTTGAGGATTGCCCGTCGAAAAAGTGGCTGACAATCGACGGCATCAGCGGCACGTAGGGCGTTGCCAGCAGGCCCAAGGCGACGCACACAGGCAGGAGGTAGCGCACGGCTGGGAAGGCAAACAACACCTGCAGGCTTTGGCCGAAGGTTTGCTGGGTGCCCGCCGCGGCGGCGGCGCGGCGAGGCTCGGGCGGCAGGCGCATGGCCAACAGCGCCGCGATAATCGCCGCATAGCTCATGGCATTGAGGGCAAAGCACCAGGCCTCGGACAGGTAGGCCAGCACAATGCCGGCAATCGCGGGTCCCAGCATGCGCCCGACATTGAAGACCATGGCGCTCATGCCAAGCGCGCTCGTCACCAGGGCCCGCTCCTCGACGATAATGCGGATCAGCGTCTGTCGCACCGGCATTTCGAAGGCATTGGCCGCCCCGATCAGGGCCGCGATCGCCAGATAGGCCGTCACGGTCTCGACGCCTGCCGCGGCCATGCCGGCGAGCAGCACGGAGAGGCTCGCCAGGAGCAGATCGATGATGATCAGGCTTTTCAGCCGCGGCAGGCGATCGGCGGCAAGCCCGGCCACGGGTCCCAGCAGCAAATAAAAGATGTTGAGGAGAAAGCCGGCAACGCCAAGCAGGAAGGCCGAGTTTGTCAGCCGGAACACCAGCCAGGCGATGGCAACCTGCTGGATCCAGCCGCCGATCACGGAGATCGCGTGGCCTGCCACATACAACCGAAAACGGGGCTTACTCAGCGCCGGGGGCAGCCACAATTGCCAGTCTGCCACCCCGCCCGCTCCCCACCGACCGCCGCTCTGTCTGCGTGGCCCAAGCCTAAGCGGTGGGAAAGGGGCACGACAAGGCCCCTGGCGGCAAGGGTGAGCCTTAAAACTGGTGGGCGCGACAGGGATCGAACCTGTGACCCCTCCCGTGTGAAGGGAGTGCGCTACCGCTGTGCCACGCGCCCTTGGCCGGACTTATGCGAGCCTGTCTGCCCCTGTCAAGCCGCCGGCGCGGCCTGCCGCTGGCGGAGGACCCGGGCCAGCCCGCGCCCGTTCAGGCGACCGTGGGGAAGCGGCCGATGATGGGGTACTGCGGGTCGTTATAGCCCGGCGTGGAGGCGTGCCCAGTAACAACAAGACGATTGGCCAAGGCCTCATCCTCCTTGGTCCAGGCATAGTCGAGGGCACCAAAATAGCTGGTCCACTGCTCGAACGTGCGCGGCCCGGCGATGATCGAGCTCACCGCGGCGTTGTTGAGCACCCAGGCCGCAGCCCAGGCGGGGAGGCTCACGCCCCGCGTTTCGGCATGGGCCTTGAGCTTCTCGGCAATCAGCATGCTCTCCGGGCGCCACTCCGTCTCCATCAGGCGCCGATCCTTGCGCCCGCCGCGGCTCGCCGGATCGGCGGCCTCATTGACCCGATACTTGCCCGTCAGCACGCCGCGCGCGAGCGGACTATAGGGCACGATCCCGAGCCCAAAGGCGCGGGCGGCGGGCAGGAGCTCCACCTCGGGTTGGCGGTTCATCAAATTGTAATAGGGCTGCAGCGCGCTGGGGACGGGAGCACCCAGCTGGCGGCAAAGGTGATGCACGTGGGCGATCTGCCAGGCTTGCACGTTGGACAGGCCCCAGTGGCGGATCTTGCCGCTACGGATCAGATCCGAGAAGGTTTGAACGACGTTTTCCCAGGCCGTGTCGGCATCGACGCGGTGGAGGTAATAAAGGTCGATGCAATCGGTCTTGAGCCGGCGAAGGCTGGCCTCGACGGCATCCATGACATGGCGCCGGGAAAGGCCGCTGTCGTTGGGACCCGCGCCCAGCTTGTTGCCAACCTTGCTGGCGATGATCCAGGCGTTGCGTTTGCCCTGCACGGCGTCCCCGAGCACGCTTTCCGAGCGCGTGTCGCTATAGACGTTGGCGGTATCGACAAAGTTGACCCCCTGCTCGAGGGCGTAATCGAGCATGCGCCGCGCCTCGGCCGCCCCGGCCGGGCCGCCGAACATCATGGTGCCCAGCGAGATTTCGGAGACCTTGAGGCCGCTCGAGCCCAGCGGGCGATAGCGCATCTTTGCCATCAGCGAACCTCTCCTCGATCCCTCGCGCCTGGGGCCTGCGTTTGCCGCCGCGGTCTCATCCCACGTGCTCGATTACGAAGCGATAGACGCCGTCGGCCTCCTCCTTTTCGAGCAGGCGATTTCCCGTGGTTTCGCAGAACGCGCTAAAATCCGGCACCGAGCCCGGATCGGTGGCAAATACCTCCAAGGTGGCCCCTTTTGGCAAGCCAGAGAGGGCCTTGCGGGTCTTGAGAATTGGCAGCGGGCAGGCGAGGCCCTTCAAATCCAGGCTTTTGTCGGCCATGCGTGAGGCTCCAGGCAGGGTCGCGCCGCGCGCGTGCGCCCTCAGATATCAAGCCAGGCCGGCAACTGGCAACAATGCCAGGCAAATTGCAAGGGGTGCTTGCGTGCCAGCCGCGCCCACGCCACGATGATCTGAAAGACGAGATTCTCTGTCCCGGCGCCGGGGTGAGGGGCAGAAGGCGCGCCTTGACGGGTGCCTTGTCGCTGGGGACGGGAGAATGGATGCCAGGGCCGATCAACCGCGACGCTCATTCGCGTTCGGGCTAGAGCGCGTCGGATTTTTTGGCATCAACGCGCCCTACCTGACCTTCTTTCTGATCGTCGTCTTTTCCGTGCTCGGCGCCATGGGCTTGCTGCGGCTTCGGGTCGATGATTCCCTTTCAGAGCTCTTTCGCACCGATACGGAGGAGTTTCGGCGCTATGAGGAGATCGACCGGCGCTTTCCTTCGAGCGAATATGACGTGCTCGTGGTGGTGGAGGGCAAGGACCTCCTGAAGAAGCCACAGCTGGAAGCCTTCCGCCGCGCCATCATCGATCTGCAGCTGGCCGACGGGGTCGATGGCCTCGTTTCCATGCTCTCGGCGCGCGGCAAACCCGACGCTAGCGGCTATGCCGCCCCGATCGTGCCCGATGAGTTGCCCGACGACCCGGAGGCCTATGCGGGCATTATCAGTGCCATGCGCAGCAACGACATCGTTGCCGGCAAGTTCCTGTCCCCGGATGGGGAGCTGGCGCTGGCCGTGATCGCCCTCGACCGCAAGGCGGTCCAGGAGCAGAGCGCCAAGCTCATCATTGGCAGCATTACCGAGCAGCTGCAGAAAGAGCTGGCCCCGGTTGGCCTCAAATCGCACTTAACTGGTGCGCCGGTGATGCAGCTCGAGATCCGCAACGCCGTCGAGCGCGATCAGATCCTTTACAACGGACTGGGACTGCTGTTCGGGGCGACCATTGCCGCCGTCTTCTTCAAGCGCGTGTCGCTGATGTTGCTGGCCGCCCTGCCTCCCGTGCTGGCCGTGCTCTGGTCGCTGGGACTGCTCGGCTGGATCGGCTTCAAGCTCAACTTGTTCCTCAACGTCATGACGCCCCTGGTCATGGTCATGGGGTTTGCCGACAGCATGCAAATGGTCTCGGCAATCCGCATCCGACTGCGGGCGGGTGACAGCAAGGCTGACGCGGTACGTTTCGCCGTGCGCATCGTCGGCCCGGCTTGCGTCCTGGCCCACGGCACCGCGCTCCTGTCTTTTATCGCACTCCTGTTCTCGCAGTCCGGCCTGATCCGCACGTTCGGACTAGCGGGTGCGCTGGCGGTGTTGATTTCCTTCATCGCCGTGCTGTTGGTGCTGCCGCTGCTCGGCCTGCTGCTCATTCGCAATGAGGCCTCCCTGGCACGCGACAGGTCGCCCGCCGACCGGCTGATGGATGGCCTCGGTGGACTGGTGGGCTGGATCGTCGACCGGGTGGTGCACTGGCCCTTCACCACGACGGTGGTGGCGCTGGGCTCATTTCTGGTCCTCGGCCATGCCTATCTGCAACTCGAACCGCGCTACCGCTTGGCCGATCAGGTGCCCGATCGGGAGCAGGCGCTCGGGGCGACCGAGCGCATCGATCAAAAACTCACCGGCGCCAACCCCGTTCACATAATGATCGAATGGCAAACCGGGGACTCGATCTACGCCCCCGGCCCGCTCAGGGTGATCGCGGCCGCGCACGAGGTGCTCGAGAAGGAGGCGGGGCTCGGCAACGTCTGGTCGCTCGAGAGCCTACGGCGCTGGCTCAAAGAGGCCGGTGACGACAGCCCCGAAACCATCAAAAAATACGTGGGCTACCTGCCGGAGCACCTGGTGCGCCGCTTTATCGCCAAAGAAGGCAATGCCGTGCTGGTCACCGGGCGTCTGCCGGACGTGGATTCCAGCCGCATTCTGCCGGTGGTGGAGAAGATCGATCGGGCGCTCGATCGCCTGCGCGCGGCCAACCCGCAGTTTCGCCTGTCCGTCACGGGTCTGCCGGCGATCGCCGCCCGCAACAGCGCGCGCATGATCTCCCAGCTCAACGAAAGCCTGCCCATCTGCGTCGCCTTTGCGGTGGTGCTGTTGGCGCTGGCGTTCCGCTCGGTGTTTGTGGGCCTGATCAGCCTTTTGCCCGGCCTCTATCCCGTGGTGGCCTCGGGCGCCATTATCCAATGGACGGGCGGCGGTCTCGAATTTGCATCGGTGGTGGCGCTGTTGGTGGTGTTCGGCCTGGCGATCGACGCCCTCATCCATTTCTTCAATCGCTTGAGCCTGGAGGAACGTATCGAGCCGCGGGCAGAAATTGCCATCCGCAACGCCCGCGTGCTCGTCGGTCCCGCCATCATTTTGACCACGCTTGTGTTGGCGTTCGGCCTCGGCGTGACGGTGTTTTCGGATTTGCCGAGCCTGCGCACCTTCGGCTTCGTCTGTGCGACCACATTGATGGCGTCGCTGATCGCCGATCTCGTGTTCCTGCCGGGATTGATCATGCTGGTGCGCAAAATCTGGCGCGCGCGAGGACGGGTGCCGACGCCCTGAGGCGCCGGCCGGCGTGACCCCGGCGCCTCGTCCCACTATGCTTGTCCCGCGCGAGAGCTGGAGGGCCATCGATGGCGCAACAATTCGCCTCCGACAACAATGCCGGGATCTGCCCGGAAGCGCTGGAGGCTCTGCTGAAGGCCAACGCCGAAGGACACGCGGCGGGCTACGGCGAGGATGCCTGGACCGCCAAGGCCTGCGATCGCCTGCGCGATCTGTTCGAAACGGATTGTGAGGTGTTCTTCGTCTTCAACGGCACTGCGGCCAACGCGCTGGCCCTGGCGCAGCTCTGCAAACCTTATTGCGCCATCATCGCGCACAGGCTGAGCCACATCGAGGAAGACGAGGCCGGAGCGCCGGGCTACCTGAGCGGCGGCGCCAAGATCGTGGCGCTCGACCCGCCGCTGGCCAAATTGACCCCCGAGGTCGTTCTCGCCGCCGCCAAGCAAGGACGCGGCGTGCATCATGTCAAGCCTCAGGTGCTGTCGCTCACCGAGGCGACCGAGCTCGGCACCGTCTATAGCGTCGATGAGGTCAATTCGCTCAGCCAAGCGGCGCGAAGCTGCGGCCTGAAAGTGCACATGGATGGGGCGCGCTTTGCCAATGCGCTCGCCCACCTTGGCGTGTCGCCGGCGCTGCTCAGCTGGCGGGCGGGGGTCGATGTTCTCTGTTTTGGCGGCGTCAAAAACGGCCTTGGTTTCGGGGAGGCCGTGCTGTTTTTCGACAAGGCGCTCGCCAGTGAGTTCGAATGGCGGGTCAAGCAGGCCGGTCATCTCAATTCGAAAATGCGGCTGATGACGGCGGCTTGGAGCGGGCTGCTCGAGGCTGAGGTCTGGTTGCAGAACGCTCGCCGCGCCAATGCCATGGCGCAGCGGCTAGCGCGGGGTATTGCCGCGGTAAAGGGCACCCGCCTGCTGGCGCCCGTGCAATCGAACGGCGTCTTTGTCGAGCTGGCGCCGGCCGTGCAGCAGCGGCTGCGCGACCGGGGCTGGCGTTTTTATACCTTTCTTGGCGACACGGGCTGCCGGCTGATGTGCGCCTGGGATACCAGCGAAGCGGTGGTTGATCGCTTCCTCGCCGATCTGGCGGCGGCCGCGGCCTCGTCCTGAGCCGGGCGCCGCAGCCGCGAGGACAAAAACGCGCCCACGCCGGGCAAGGCGCTGACACGCCAATGCTAGCCGGGGAACCCCGGGGCAGCGAACGCTCAAGCTTCTGCCGCGTTGTCTTCCTGCCGTCAGAGCCCCGAGAGGAGCGCCCATGAGCTATATCGAGCACAGCCTTGGCCGTAGCGAGGCCTTGCTTTACCGCGCTCATTTCCC
>Ga0075423_10000243_pt1 | contig 40789 bp, 33 predicted proteins | sample SoiMethybrSBSTD2_FD_80114 | JGI IMG/M metagenome (GOLD analysis project Ga0075423, IMG submission 80114) | Bulk soil microbial communities from a Populus tree surrounding site in Tennessee, USA - Soil MetaG P. TD hybrid SBSTD2 | ecosystem: Environmental > Terrestrial > Soil > Tree plantation...
CATCGCCTCCATCGTGAACTTCTCGCACTTGATGAGGAGCAGGCGGCGGTAGGAATACCCCGGAAGGCGCGACGGCTTGTACTTCGAAACGCCCATCGAATAGAAATCGGTGACGTTCATCGCCTTCTCGACGGAGAGCGGCCGCGGCTTCCCGTTCTGGATGCGGCCCCAGTCCGTCAGCCGGTACGTGACGTCGGAGTTCTGCTGGACCTCGAGGAAGATCGGCCCGCCGAACGCGGTGTGGATCGTCCCGGGCGGGATGAAGATCACCTCGCCCGCCTTCACCTCCATCGCGTTGAGGCACTGCTCGACCGTGCCCTTCAGGAGGTGCTGGCGGAACTCGGCCACCGTCGTGCCGGGCAGGACGCCCCGGATCACGCGCGCCTCCTTCGGCGCGTGGACGACGTACCACGCCTCCATCTTCCCCACCGGCTCCTGCTCGTACCGCTGGGCAAAGTCGTCGGAGGGGTGCACCTGGAGCGAGAGCCGGTCGTGCGCCGCGATGAACTTCACGAGGAGGGGGAACCGGCTCGAGAACCGCATGGAGTGCTCGTCGCCGAGGACTTCCCGGGGCCACGTGCGGCAGAGGGTCTCGAGCGACCACCCCTTGAGCGGGCCGGAGGCGATGAGGGAGAGGTCCTTCAGCCGGCTCGAGATCTCCCACGACTCTCCGGTCCGCGCCCCCGCCCCCTTCTTGCCCAGGACCCGCTTCAGCTCGGGGCCGCCCCAGATCTTGTCCTTGTAGATTTCCTTGAAGCGGTAGGGGTAAAGCACGGGGCCCTTCTTAGGGGCGGCCTTCGGCATGGCGGGATTCTAAGGAGGCTCCTTCAATTGTGCAATCCCAGTGATCAGGCCTCCGACTTCAGACCTCGGAGCCCGATCCGAATCCTCCCGAAGTCTGAAGCCTGAGTCCGGAGGTCCGCCCCGTTCCCATGGTAGAACAGGGGCCATGGACCCCCGTTTCCCCGACGGGCTGTGGCGGGGATACTACCTCCACCCGTCGCTGGACGACCGGCGCCACCGGATGCGCCTCGAGCTGCTCTTCCAGGAGGGGCGAATTTCCGGGTGGGGCGACGACGACGTGGGCTCCTTCGAAATTCGCGGGCGGTACGACGGCGCCACCCTCCGCGTCGACTGGCGGAAGGACTATCTCGGCGCCCACACCGTCTCCTACCGGGGACGCGGCCGGGGTCCATTCATCGACGGCCTCTGGGAGCTGGAAGAGGGATTCTTCGGCGGATTCCGGATCTGGCCCGGCGAAGGCGACGGCGCCTTCGGAGAATCCGAGGAGGAAGAGGTCCCCGAGTCCGACCCGGCGGCCGCCCCCGGGATCGGCAGCGGTTCATAGCGTCGCGGCGCGCCCCCCGATACACTGTGGAACCCCGACAGGGAGTCAGCCAGGGATGATCATCGTCATGAAGCCCGGAGCGCCCGAGCGCGAAGTGGGCGCCGTCCTCCGGCAGGTCGAAACGCTCGGCGGCCGGGGCCATCTCTCCAACGGCCAGAAGACGGCGATCATCCGGGTCGCCGGCGACGACCTGCGGCTCGATCCCTCCGCCTTTCTCGCCCTCCGCGGCGTCGAGCGCGTCATCCCGGTCCTCCACCCCTTCCGCCTCGCCAGCCGGGAAGTCCAGCCGAAGGACACCATCGTGCGCGTCGACGGGATTTCCATCGGCGGCGGCACCTTCACCGTGATGGCGGGCCCGTGCGCGGTGGAATCGCTGGAGCAGACGCTGGAGGCGGCCCGGCGGGTGAAGAAGGCGGGCGCCCAGCTTCTCCGGGGCGGCGCCTACAAGCCGCGCACCTCGCCCTACAGCTTCCAGGGGCTCGGCCCCAAGGGGCTCGAGATCCTCTCGCGCGCCAAGGCGGAGACCGGGCTCGCGATCGTCACCGAGGTGATGTCGGCGGAGGATGTCTCGCTCGTCGCGGAGCACGCGGACATCCTCCAGGTCGGCGCGCGGAACATGCAGAACTTCAACCTCCTCGACGCCTGCGGACGGCAGAAGCGGCCCGTGCTTCTCAAGCGGGGCCTCATGTCGACGGTGGAGGAGCTGCTGCTCTCGGCGGAGTACATCCTCTCGCGCGGGAACCGGCAGGTGATCCTGTGCGAGCGCGGCGTGCGGACGTTCGAGAAGTACACGCGCAACACGCTCGACATCTCCACGGTCCCGGTGGTGAAGAAGCTCTCCCACCTGCCGATCATCGTCGACCCGAGCCACGCGGCGGGCGTGCGCGACTACGTCGCGTCGCTCGCCCTCGCCTCGGTCGCCGTCGGCGCGGACGGGATGATGGTCGAGGTCCACCCCCATCCGGAGAAGGCGCTCTGCGACGGACAGGAGAGCCTCTCGCCGGACGAGTTCGACCGGCTCATGCGGGACGTCCGGCCCATCGCCCGCGCCGTCGGGAAGAGGATGGCGCGCTGACCCGAAGTTCAGGCTTGCGCCCGGACCCGCGATCATTAAAATACTTTAATCTTTCGGCGGCCCTTCACGCGGGTCCGGGCCGACCGCCAACGCTGGAGAGGATTCACTGCGCCGGATCACCTTGTCGGCACGGACCTTCGCCTGGATTTGCGCGGCGGTCGCCCTCTGCGCGGCCGCCGGCGCGGCCCCCGCGTCGCCCCAGGACAAGCCCCCGGACAAGTCCCAGGAGCCCTGGGAGGGCAAGATCGTCCACGACGTCCGGCCCGTCGGCTTCCGCCGGTGGCGCCCCACCGAAATCCTCGCCCTGATCCAGCTCCGCAAGGGGAAGACGTACGACACCACCCAGCGCAACCAGGACCTGAAGACCCTCTTCGCCCAGGGGAAATTCAGCGACGTGCGGATCGAGCCCGAGATCTCCCCCGCGGGCGAGATCGTCTTCGTCGTCAAGGTCGTCGAATTCCAGAAAATCGTCGACGTCCGGTTCACCGGCCTCAAGGCGGTCCCCCCCGCCACCCTGACCGACCTGCGGCTGGTGCCCGAGACCATGCTCAACGACTACCTGCTCAAGCTCGACCGGGACAAGATCCGCGAGCTCCTCGTGATGAAGGGCTATCACTTCTGCCAGGTCAACCACGAGATCCTCTCCGAGGAGGACGGCGCGATCCTCCACTGGCACGTCACCGAGGGCCCGCTCGTCACGGTCCGCTCGATCCAGTTCACGGGCAACAAGCGCTTCCCCTCCGCCGACCTCAAGTCGCTCATGCAGACCAAGGAGGCCAGCTCGTTCCTCATCTTCCCCATCTCGGGAAGCCCCTACGTCCAGTACAACCTCGAGGAAGACCTCAAGCGGCTCAAGCTCGCCTACTACCGCGAGGGGTGGCTCGACATCACGAAGGACGACCGGATCTTCATCGAGGACCTCGTCTTCTCGCCGAGCCGCACCGAGGTCGACGTCCGCATCCACATCGACGAGGGACAGAAGTACAGGATCCGCAACATCCTCTTCCGCGGCCACGCCGCGCTCGACGAGGAGGTGATGCGGAAGGCGCTCATCTCCAAGACCGGCGATGAATTCACCGTCACGAACGCCTCGAGGGACGCCGACCGCATCCGCGACCTGTACGGCGAGCGCTCGTACATCCTGGCGCAGGTCGAGTACGTGATGACGGTGGACTACGTGCGGCAGGAGCTGGACCTGCTCTTCCGGATCGTCGAGAACCAGGAGGTCACCGTCGGGCGCATCTCCATCAACGGCAACGTGCGGACGCGCTTCGATGTCATCTTGCGGGAGCTGAAGGACTTCGCCCCCGGCGAGAAATTCAACCTGAAGCTGCTCCAGCGCGGCATCCAGCGGCTCCGCGACCGGCAGTACTTCGACCCCATGGGCGGCCTGAGCGTCCACCTCGACGAGGGCCAGGAAGCCAACGTCCGCGACGTCATCATCGACGTCAAGGAGGGGAGCACGGGGTCGATCCGGTTCGCCGGCGGCTACTCCTCCGCCTTCGGCATCCTCGGCATCCTCGAGTTCGAGCAGCGCAACTTCGACATCGCGGACCTCCCGAAGAGCCTGGCGGACCTCCTGGGGGGCGACGCCTTCGTGGGCGGCGGCCAGCAGTTCCGGATCCAGTTCGCCCCCGCGCGGACGACGCAGAGCTTCATGGTGTTGTTCAAGGAGCCCTACGTTTTCGGTTACGATTTCGGAATGGGCGTCGTGGGACGGTCGGTGGACACGCGGTTGGAATCCTGGCAGGAAAAGCGGCAGTCGGCGTCGATCAGCTTCGACCACCGGTTCGACCCCTTCCGGGCCGAGATCGCCGTCAGCGCCCTCCGGCTGGACATCGACAACGTGGAGGACGACGCTCCCGTCACGGTGAAGGGGGCGGAGGGCATCAACCGCATCTTCTCCATCACGACCGGCATCACGTACGACACCCGCGACAGCATCATGATCCCGACCTCGGGCCACAAGCTCCTGCTCTCCTACGAGTACGCGGGCGATCCCCTCCCGGGCGACTTCGACTTCGGCAAGATCGTCTTCGACCTCGAGTCGTACTTCCCGGTGATCGAGATCGCGCCCGACCGACACCACGTCGTCAACTTCGACCTGACGCTCAAGTACGCCCGCCCGCGGGGGGACTCGATCGTCCCCTTCTTCGAGCGGTTCTACGCGGGCGGCCGCGATTCCATCCGCGGGTTCGACTACCGCGGGGTCGGCCCGCGGGAGTCGGGCGACCCGATCGGCGGCAACGCCTTCGCCTTCTTCAGCGCCGAGTACGCCTACCCGCTCGTGGGGAACATCCTGTGGGTGTCGGGGTTCTACGACCTGTGCAACCTCACGCCGGATTGGAGCGACATGTTCGACATCAAGTGGCGCAACTCGGTCGGATTCGGAATCAAGTTCGTGATTCCCCAGCTCGGCAACATCCCCGTCTCGATCTACTTCGGCTTCCCCCTGACGAAGCTGAGCGACGACGAGCGGGAGACCGTGACCTTCGACATCGGAAGACTCTTTTTCTAGAGGGGTGCGCATGCGGTACTCATCGAGGTTTTTCGCGGCCGCGCTGGTCGCCGTCGCCGTCGCGGCGCTCGCGCCGGCCGCCGGCGTCCGCGCGCAGGACACGGCGCCGGCCAAGGCCCTGAAGATCGGCGTCGTCAACCTCGGCGACTGCTTCGATCCGGCGAAATACGACTACGGCCGGGATCTCCAAGCGGAACTGAACGCGACCCGCAAGACTCTCGACGACGAGCTCGTGAAGATCCGCAAGGGGCTCGAGGATAAGACGAAGACGCTCGACGCCCTGACCGACAAGAACTCTTCGCTGTACGCGCAGAAGTACGGCGAAATCAAGGTCGAGGAGGCGCGCTACGATATTCTCCAGAAGATGAGGACGAACCGTCTCCTCAGCGCGCAGTACTCCGCCCGTAACCAGATGTACGCCGAGGTCCGGAAGGCCGTCGCGGCCCTCGCGCAGGAGATGAAGTTCGACCTCATCCTCCGGGCCGACGAATCGGCCGTGGACGACGACAAGGTGGACGAGTCGCAGTCCCTCCAGAAGAACATGCTCCGGACCGTCCTCTACTGCGATCCCTCGATGGACATCACGGCCAAGGTCCTCGCGCGCCTGAACGAGGAGTACAAGAAGCGCAAGCCGGGCACCGGGGAGCTCGAGTGCCCGCAGTGCCACATCCGGACCAAGGACGCGAAGTGCCCGAGGTGCGGGGCGACGCTGAAGAACTGACGCGATGGAACGCACCGTCGGCGAACTGGCCGCCCTCGTGGGCGGCGTCGTCAAGGGCGACGCCGCGAAGCGCATCGGCGGGGCGTGCGGCCTCGAGGACGCCGGCCCGGACGAAATCACGTTCCTCGCCAATCCGAAGTACGCCTCGAAGGTCGCCCGCACCCGGGCGGGCGCCATCGTCATCTCGGCGAAGGCGCCGGTCCCCGCGATTCCGTCGATCGTCGTGAAGGATCCCAATGTCGCCTTCATCGCGATCGCGCAGGAATTCGCGGCGCCCGTCCCCGCTCCCAAGGGAATCCATAAGACGGCCGTGATCGCCCCCACGGCCAAGCTCGGCAAGGGCGTGGCGGTCGGACCGAACGCCGTCGTCGAGGATGGGGCCGCCGTCGGCGCGGGGACGGTGATCCACGCGCTGGTGTACGTCGGGGCCGAGGCGAAGATCGGCAAGGACTGCATCCTCTATCCCGGCGTCGCCATCCGCGAGCGCTGCGTCCTGGGGGACCGCGTCATCCTCCATTGCGGGACGGTGATCGGCTCGGACGGGTTCGGCTTCGCGACCGTCGGCGGTGTCCACCACAAGATCCCGCAGAACGGCATCGTCGTCATCGAGGATGACGTGGAGCTCGGGGCGAACTGCACCGTGGACCGGGCGCGGGTCGACCGCACGGTGATCCGACGGGGGACGAAACTCGACAACCTGGTCCACATCGGCCACAATTCGGTCATCGGCGAGCACGTGCTCATGGCCGCCATGGTGGCCGTCGCCGGAAGCGTCAAGGTCGACCACCACGCGATGCTCGGCGGCCAGGTCGCCGTCGGCGGGCACGTGACGGTCGGCGCGGGCGGAATCCTGACGGGCCAGGCGGGCCTCAGCAAGGACCTGCCCCCCGGGGCGACGTTCAGCGGGACCCCCGCCGAGCCGCACCTCCGGAGGATGCGGGCCCTGGCGGCCTCCCATCGGGTGGAACGCCTTCTCGAGGAAATGCGGGAACTCCAGAGGATGGTCGAGGAATTGAAGCTCAGGCACAAGCCATGAGGAAAGTACAGCGCACCCTGAAGTCGCCGATCCGCTACTCCGGCGCCGGCCTTTTTTCCGGAGCCCAGGCCAAGCTCCTGGTGGAGCCCGCCCCGGCGAATTCAGGGCTCACGCTCGTCCGCACCGATCTTCCCGGCGAACCGCGCATCCCGGTCACTCCTGAGAATGTCACGACCAAGGTCCGCCGCACGGCGCTGGCCGTGGGTCCGGCCGAGGTCGAGACGGTGGAACACCTCCTCTCGGCGCTGTACGGGCTCGAGGTCGACAACGCGACGATCAAGATCGACGCCGCGGAAATCCCGCACGCGGACGGATCCGCGAAGACCTGGGTCGACCTCGTGACGCAGGCGGGGTTCGAGGAACAGGCGGAGGCGCGCCGCGTCTTCACGCTGAAGGAGCCCGTCGCCGTGTCGGAGAAGGAGGCGCACATCGTCGCCTTCCCGAACGAGAACGGGCTCGCGATCACCTACTCGCTCAGCTATCCGGGCACCGCCATCGGCTCCCAGCAGTTCACCGTCGCCGTCGATGAAACCACGTTCGCGCGCGAGATCGCCCCCGCCCGGACCTTCTGCCTGCTCAGCGAGGCGGAGGCGCTCCAGAAGCAGGGCCTGGGCAAGGGCGGCACGACCGCCAACACGCTCGTGGTGGGACCCGACGGGCCGATGGACAACAAGCTCCGGTGGCCCGACGAGTACGTCCGGCACAAGATTCTCGACCTGCTCGGCGATCTCGCCATCCTCGGCGGCTCCCTCCGCGCCACGGTGATCGCCGTCGGCTCCGGCCACGGTACGAACGCCCAGCTCGTGCGACGCATCCGGGAGGCGGTCGAGGGATCGGCCACCGGCCGAATGCGCAAGGAGGGATCGCTCCTCGACGTCCGCGAGATCGAGAAAATCCTCCCCCACCGCTATCCGATGCTCCTGATCGACCGCGTGATCGAGATGGACGGCTACAAGCGCGCCGTCGGCATCAAGAACGTCACGTACAACGAGCCCTTTTTCCAGGGACACTTCCCGGGCCAGCCGATCATGCCCGGCGTCCTCCAGATCGAGGCGATGGCGCAGCTCGCGGGCGCCCTGCTCATGCGCAAGGGGGACTCGCCGGGGGGCGTCGCGGTCCTCCTCGCGATCGACGGCGTCCGGCTCCGGAAAAACGTCGTGCCGGGCGACCAGCTCCGGATCGAGGTGGAGACGCTGAAGCTCAAGGCCCGCACCGCCGAGATCGCGGCCCGCGCGACCGTGGACGGCCAGGTCGCCTGCGAGGCGAACATGAGGTTCATGCTCCTGGATTCCGCGGGATGAAGGCCCATCCCACGGCCATCGTCGATCCCAAGGCCCGCATCGACGACGACGTCGAGATCGGCCCCTTCTGCGTGGTCGGGCCCGACGTCGCGATCGGCGCCGGCTCCGTCCTCATGAACCACGCGACGGTGATCGGCCGAACCACCCTCGGGAAAAAGAACACCATCTATCCGCACGCGGTGATCGGCGGCCGCCCGCAGGACCTCAAGTACCGCGGCGAGGAGACGGAGGCGATCGTCGGGGAGGGCAACGTCTTCCGCGAGTTCGTCACCGTGAACATCGGCACGGCGCACGGCGGCGGCGTCACGCGGATCGGGAGCCACGGCCTGCTCATGGCCGGCTGCCACATCGCCCACGATTGCGAGCTCGGCGACCACGTCATCATAGCGAACAACGTGCTGCTCGCGGGGCACGTGAAGATCGAGGACTATGTGGGCATGAGCGCGTACGTCGGCCTCCACCATTTCGTCACCGTCGGCAAGCACGCGTTCGTCGGGGGATTCTCGCGGATCAGCGTGGACGTGCCCCCCTTCATGGTCGTCGCGGGCGTCCCGATGTCGGTCGTGTCGCCGAACGCGGTGGGGCTGCGGCGGCGCGGCGTGCCCGACGGCACGCTCCTCGCGCTCCGCGAGGCGCACCGCCTGATGTGGCGGTCGGGCCTTCCCAAGCCCGAGGCCGTCTCGCTGATCGAGCAACGCTACCCGCGCGACCCGGAGATCAAGTACCTCCTCGAGTTCATGAAGGCCATCGACCGGGGGAAGAACGGGCGCGCCCGGGAGGCGCTCCGAATCGCCGGCGGATTCCCGGATCCCGACGACGAGCCCGTCAAGCCGGCGGAGCCGACCCCGTGACGCCCCTGCGCGTCGCCGTGGTCGGGGTGGGCCACCTCGGCCGCCACCACGCGCGCGTCCTGAAGTCGCTCGCGGGCGTCGATCTCGTCGGGGTGGTGGACATCTCGAAGCCTCGCGCGGAAGAGGTCGGTCGCGAGGTCGGCGTGCCCGCCTTCGGGGATCCCCGCGAGATCTACGACCGGGTCGACGCCGTCACCGTCGCGGTGCCGACGATTCATCACGCGGCCGTCGCGCGCGAGTTCCTCGAGCGCGGCATCGCGACCCTGGTGGAGAAACCGCTCGCGAGGACCATCGCCGAGGCGGAGGAGCTGGTCGCCCTCGGCCGGAAGCGCAAGGCCCCCCTGCAGGTCGGCCACGTCGAGCGGTTCAATCCCGCCGTGCGCGCCGTCGAGGGACGGCTCGGCAAGCCGCGCTTCATCGAGGCCCACCGGCTGAGCCCGTTCAGGTTCCGGTCGACCGACATCGACGTCGTCATGGACCTGATGATCCACGACCTCGACCTCATCCTCCACTTCGCGGCCTCGCCCCTGAAGCGGATCGACGCCGTGGGCGTCTCGCTCCTCTTCGGCCCCGAGGATCTCTCCAACGCCCGGCTCGAATTCGAGAACGGCTGCGTCGCAAACCTCACGGCGAGCCGGATCTCGGACAAGAGCATGCGGAAGCTGCGGATTTTCAGCGAGGACCTGTACGCGTCGATCGACACGCTCGAGAAGTCCGTCCGGCTCTACAAGACGACGCGTGAGCTCGCGAAGGCGCTGGCCGCGTTGCCGCCGGACCAGGAGCCGTCGCTGGCCGATCTCGCCGCGATCCCGCGCGAGTTCTACTCGATCGAAGAGATTTCCCTGCCCGACGAGGAGCCGCTCGCCGGCGAGATGAAGGCCTTCGTTGAGGCGGCCCGAAACCGAAGCGAGCCCGTGGTGCCGGGAGAGCACGGGGTGCGCGCGATGCGGGCGGCGGAAGAGATCCTCCGGGAAATGCGCGCCCACAAGTGGATGTGACCGCTCCCAGCTTCCAGCTTCCCGCTTCCAGCCTGCGGCCGTCCGGCTTGAAGCCTGAAGCTTGAAGCTTGAAGCCATCGGACCGCGAAGCGGTCCAACCATACTGATCGTCGCCGGCGAAGCATCCGGTGACCTGCATGGCGCCAATCTCGCGCGGTCGCTTCGCGAACTCTCGCCGGGCGCGGTCCTGATCGGCGCGGGCGGACGCCGGATGCGCGACGCGGGCGTCGAGCTCGTGGCCGAGACCACGTCCCACGCGGCGGTCGGCATCGTCGAGGCGTTTCACAACCTTCATCACTACACGAAGCTCTACCGCACGCTCCAGAGCGCGCTGAAACAACGAAAGCCGGACGTCGCGGTGCTGATCGACTACCCCGATTTCAATCTCCGGTTCGCCGAGCGCGTGCGGGACCACGGCGTCCCGATCGCGTACTACATCAGCCCCCAGATCTGGGCGTGGCGGCCGGGGCGCATGAAGTCGATCAAGCGGCTCGTCACGAAGATGATCGTGATCCTCGACTTCGAGGAGAAGCTCTACCGCGACGCGGGAGTGGACGCCGCCTTCGTCGGCCATCCCCTCTTCGACGCTTTGAAGGAAGTCGACCGCGGCGCCTTGAAGAAGGAGTTCGGGGGGAGGCCCCTGATCGGTCTCCTGCCCGGCAGCCGCAAGAAGCAATTCTCGGCGCTCTTCCCGCTGATGCTCAAGACGGCGGAGCTCATGTCGAAGGAGCTTCCGGAGGCGCGGTACGTCGTCGCGTGCGCCCCTGGGATCGATCCGGGCCCCGCGACGGAACGGGCGTCGCGATCGAAGGCGCCGGTCCGGGTCGTGTGGGACCGGACGCCCGACGTCATGGCCGCGAGCGATCTGCTCATCACGGCTTCGGGCACGGCGACGATCGAGGCGACGCTCTACGGCACGCCGATGATCGTGACGTACAAGCTCAATCCGCTGACGGCCGCGACGCTGGGGCCGCTGATCAAGATCAAGACTTACGCCCTCGTGAACATCGTCGCTGGCCGCGAGATCATGCCGGAGTTCTACCAGCGAAAGGCCAAGGCGGACCTCATCGCCCGCGAGGCGGTGTCGATCATCAAGGAGGACCGCCTCGAATCGATGCGGAACGGCTTGGCGGAAGTCCGCGCGAAACTGGGAACGCCGGGAGCCTCGAAGCGCGCCGCGGCGGAAGTGTTGAAGGTCCTGGATTCGTCCCGATCGCGGCGGTAAGGGCGTCCGCGCCGATTGCGCCCAATCCACGGAGGCCGGAGAGCCAAACCGTGCCCGACCATCCGCAGGGACTCGCGAAGGCCTACTTCGCCCTCCAAGCTCTCCTGGGAGCGGCGTGGTGCCTCGCCATCTTCCTCCACGACGGAATCCGCGCGGCCACCCTCGGCGACGTGTCCCCGGGAGTACTGGTCCTTCCTGACCTGTTGTTCTTCACGGTTCCCTCCGCGCTGGCGGCGACGCTGGCTCCCGGTTCGCGCTCTCTGAAACTCGCCCTGGCGGCCTTTTTCGCGTACAGCGCCCTCGCGCTGACCTGGTTCGGATGGCGGTCGCTCGACGGAGGCCGAGGCGCCTGGGGAGTGATCGTGATGGCCTACGCCTTCACCGGCAGCGCCCTCGCCGGCACGCGGCTCGCCCTGGGCCCGCTGGGCGCGGGAGGCTGCTTCCCCGCCCCGCTCCGGATCCGACTCGCGGCCGAGGGTTCGACCGCGCGAAACCTGGTGCGCACCTTCCTGCAGATCGTGGTGTTCTGGGGCCTCTTCCTCGGCGTGCTCCCCTGGGCCATCCGCGCGCTCGAAGGACGCTGGAACCTGGGCTGGACGGCGCTCTCGGGTGCCGGGATCACGATCGCGGGCTGGACGCTCTTCGCGACGCAGGGGATTTTCGGCCTGTGGTCGGCGGCGGTGATGGTCGTGCGGGGCCGCGGCACGCCGTTGCCGTCGGAGACGGCTCGGGAACTCGTGACCTCGGGGCCCTATGCGATCGTGCGCAATCCGATGGCGGTCGCGGGCATCCTGCAGGGGATCGGCATCGGCCTGGTCCTCGGATCGTGGCTCGCCGTCGCTTACGCGCTCACCGGCTCCGTCGTGTGGAACACGCTGGCCCGGCCCTACGAGGAAGCCGACCTCCACGCGCGCTTCGGAACCGCGTACGAGGATTACTGCCGCCGCGTACGCTGCTGGATACCCGGGATCGGCCGTTGAATGTTCCCGGGCGCTACCGCCAGTCGATCCGGGAGTTCTTGAACGCCGCGGTCGCTTTCTTGTTCATCCAGGCGATCAACGCGTTCGGCGCGTCGAGATTCTTGGCCGGTCCCTTCCACGTCTGGGCGTTCGCGGGCTTTCCCTCGATCTCGAACCCCGTCACCCCGAAGGCGTCCGCGGGTTTTTCATCCTGCGGCTTCCATTCGGCCAGTTTCTTGTCGGCGATCAGCTTCAGCGCCTCGTCCCAGGCCTCCTTGGACAGACCCATCGTGACGGTCACCGGCGCCTTGGCCTTTCCGTCCGCCCGGTTGATCGTCAGCCGGATCTCGTACTTCTCCGCTTCTCCGGCCTTCTTGTCCGCCACGCCGATCTCGATCTTGATGGCGGGACTCCCCGCGTCGATGACCTTCACCCCTTTCGGCGTCCGGTGCACCGAGACGCGGGTCACCTGGACTTCTTGCGCCTTCTCCTGCGCGAGCAGCAGCATGGCGGCGGCACAAATCGAGATCATGTTCCCTCCTGGACGAAGCCGTTTCCGATCGTCCGCTTCAATCACGGTAGCGTGATTTTCGATTAGACGCCGATTCCACGATTCCGCCGGTGTCAATTTCTCGGGGGATTCTCTACCGGAATTCCATTCGTAGGGGTCGACGGAGAGACCCGAGGCCGCCCGGACTCGCTGCTATAATCTGCCCTCTTCATGATGATCCGTTTTTTCCGCAGACTCATCCCCTACCTGGCGGCCTACCGGGGCCGGTACGCGGCCGGCCTGGGGGCGGTCGTCCTGGCCTCCGCCGCCGGCATGGTCTCGCCGCTCTACATCCGCCGCGCCATCCAGGAACTGGAGCGGGGCGCCCGCCGGGAGTTCATCATCGACACGGCGATCGCGCTCATCCTCTTCGCCGTCGTCCGCGCCCTGTTCGTCTTCATCGGCCGCACGGCCATCCTCGCCGCCTCCCGCGCGGTCGAGTTCGACCTCCGCAACGAACTCTACGCCCACCTCGAGCGCCTCCCGGCCCGCTGGTTCGACCGGAACCGCAGCGGCGACGTCACCTCGCGCCTCATCAACGACCTCGAGGGCGTACGGATGCTCGCGGGCATCGGGATCATGGCGCTCGCGAGCACGGGACTCACGTTCGCCTTCAGCATGGCCGGCATGTGCCTCATCGACTTGAGGCTCGCCATCATCAGCCTCGTGCCGCTCTCGCTGGTCTCGATCGTCACCGCCGCGACCGGCCCCGCGATGCACCGGAAATCGCTCGCCGTCCAGGACCAGCTCGCCGTCCTCTCCTCGCGGGCGCAGGAGAATTTCACCGGCGCCCGCGTCGTGAAGTCCTTCGCCCAAGAGGACCGTGAGGTCGACCGGTTCCGCGACGAGTGCGTCGACTACCGGCGGCGCAACATGTCGCTCGCCCGCTTGCGCGGACTCTCCTTCGCGGGGATGACGCTCTTCATGGAGTTCGCGATCCTCGCGACCCTCTACTTCGGCGGCCGGGGCATCGTCGCCGGGACTTTCTCGAAGCCCGACCTCGCCGCCTTCACGACCTTCCAGTTCCAGCTCGTCTGGCCGATGATCGCCATCGGCTGGGTCGTCGCGCTCGCCCAGCGCGGCGCCGCCTGCATGGGACGCCTCGCCGAGATCCTCGACGAGCCCCCCGCCCCGAACGGCGACTGCTCGACCGGACCCGCGAAGGCCGGCCGGATCGAAGTCCGCGATCTCACCTTTTCCTACGGCGACGGGCGCGACCCGGCGCTCCGCGGCGTTACGTTCGCCATCGAGCCGGGCCGCCGCGTCGCCATCGTGGGAGCCACGGGCTCGGGCAAGAGCACGCTCGCGTCGCTGCTCCTGAAGCTGTACGAGCCGCCTCCAGGAACCGTCTTCGTGGACGGCCGGGACATCACGACGATTCCGGCGAGCCCCCTGCGGCGCATCATGGGCTCCGCGCCGCAGGACGTCTTTCTCTTTTCCGACACCCTGCGCGCCAACATCGCCTTTGGCGCGCTCGATGAGCCCGCCCCCGGAGCCGTCGAAGCCTCCGCCGCGCTCTCGCGCATCGCCGCCGACGCCGAACGGTTTCCCGACAAGCTCGACCAGCGCATCGGGGAGCGCGGCGTGACGCTCTCGGGCGGCCAGAAGCAGCGGGTCGCCCTCGCCCGCGCCGCCATCCGCGACCCCCAGATCCTGCTCCTCGACGACGCCCTCTCGAGCGTCGACGCCCACACCGAGCAGGAGGTCCTCGCGTCGCTTCGCGAGTTCATGAAGGGCCGGACGTCGATCCTCATCACCCACCGGATGGCCGTTGCCCTCGACTCGGATCGCGTGATCGTCCTCGAGGGAGGAAAAGTCGCCGAGCAAGGCGCGCCCGGGGAACTCCTGGCCAAACCCGGGCTCTTCTCCGCGATGGTCGACAGGCAGAAACTCGCCGACGAACTCGACGGCAACGGGGCGAAGCCGTGAACCCCTGGATGGAAGAGGAGGTCCAGGGGCGCTCCTACGACGGGCGCCTCATGCGCCGGTTTCTCGGCTTCCTCCGGCCCCAGCTCGACTGGGTGGCCCTCGCGTTTCTTCTCGTCGCGGTTCGAGTCGGTTGCGACCTCGTGACCGCGCCGATCCTGAAATCGACCGTCGACGGGCCCATCGCCCAGGGCCATTTCGGCGAGCTCCTCAAGATGTGCGGCCTCTTCGCCGCGGCCGTCATCGGGATGGCATTCTTCGAATTCCTCGAGCTCGTCGTGACGAACTTCGTGGGCCAGCGGCTCATCTTCGACCTGCGGCTCAAGGTCTTCTCGCACCTCCAGCGGCTGCCTCTGTCGTTCCACGACAAGAATCCCGTCGGGCGACTCCTGATCCGGGTCACGAACGACGTCGAGAATCTCAACGAGCTCTTCACCTCGGGCCTCGTCGCGTTCGTCGCGGACATCCTCCTGATCGTCGGCGTGCTCGCGATGATGTTCGCGCTCTCGTGGAAGCTCGCGCTCGCCACGCTCGCCCCCGCGCCGCTGACGCTCATCGCCGTCCTCATCTTCCGGAGCGTCGCCCGCAACCAGTACCGCGACCTGAGGATCAAGATCGCGCGCCTCAACGCCTTCCTGAACGAGAGCGTGAATGGGATGCGCACGGTCCAGATCTTCACGAGGGAAAAGACCTGGCTCGACCGCTTCCGCCGGCTCGGGGACGATTACCGGACCTCCTCCAACAAGTCGGTCGTGACGTACTCCGTCTTCTTTCCCGTCGTCGACCTCATGGCGGCCGTTTCGGGGGCGATCCTGCTGGCGTACGGCGGGCTCTCGATCCTCGACGGGACGCTCTCCTTCGGCGCCTTCCTCGCCTTCTGGTACCTCGCGCAGAAGTTCTTCTTCCCGGTGCGCGACCTCTCGGAAAAATACAACATCCTCCAGGCGGCGATGGCGTCGAGCGAGCGCCTTTTCGAGCTGCTCGACGCGCCGGAGGAGTCCACGCCGGCGCCGGCCGTGGCGCCTCCGGCCCCCACCGGGGAGGTCGCCTTCGAAGACGTGAGCTTCAGCTACGACGGCGTCACCCCGGTGCTCCAGGATCTCTCGTTCGTCGTCCGTTCCGGCGAGCGCGTCGCCCTCGTGGGCGTGACCGGGGCGGGCAAGACGACCATCACGAGCCTCCTGCTCCGCCTGTACGAGGGAAATTCCGGGCGAGTGCTCGTCGACGGCGTCGACGTCCGGGCGCGCGATCCGGTCGCGCTCCGGCGCCGGTTCGGGCTGGTCCTCCAGGACGTCTTCCTCTTCGCGGGGAGCGTCGAAGACAACATCCGTCTCGGGGATCGGGCCATGACCCGGGAGCGCGTGGAGGCCGCGGCGAAGGCGGCCGGGGCCGACCGGTTCATCGCCCGGCTCCCGAACGGATTCACGTCGGAAGTCCGCGAACGGGGATCGGCGCTCTCGACGGGGGAACGGCAGCTGCTTTCGGTCGCGCGCGCCCTCGCCGCCGACCCGGGGATCCTCATCCTCGACGAGGCGACCTCCAGCGTCGACACCGAGAGCGAGATGCTCTTCCAGGAGGCGCTGGACCGGCTCCTGGCGGGGCGGACGGCGCTGATCATCGCGCACCGGCTCTCGACGATCCGCAAGGTCGACCGGATCCTCGTGCTCCACCACGGCCGCCTCGCGGAGGCGGGCTCGCACGAGGAGCTGCTGAAGAAGGGCGGGGTGTACGCGAAACTTTACCGTCTCCAATTCGAGGGACTTAGGGTACCTTCGAGGCCGCGGGCGCCGATAACGGGGTAGGCGATGATCCTTCAGCGCTATATCTTCCGCGAGCTGGTCTTCACCTTCGTGGTGGCCTTCGCGATCCTCGTGACGGTCTGCGCCGTCGGCCTGATCTTCAACATGTTCCGCACCTACGAGGGCGTGACGCTCTCCTTCATCTTCGACGCGCTCCCGATGGCCTTCTCGTTCATGGCGCCGTGGGCGCTCCTCGTCGCGTCGACGCTCACGGCCACGATGGTCTACGGCCGGCTGGCCGCCGAGAACGAGATCGACGCGATGCGCACGAGCGGGATCCACATCGGCCGGATCTTCGCCCCGGCGTTCCTGTTCGCCGTCTTCGTCTTCATCTTCGCCTTCCTCGTGCACCACGAGCTCGGGCCGCGGGCCAAGTACAAGAAGCGCGACATCGTCGGCGACACCGTCATCGAGGTCTTGCGCCATCCCCCGCCGGGCCAGACCAACGTCAAGATCAGCAACGCCTACCGGCTCTCGTATCTCGAGGCCTCCGAGGGAATCCTGAAGCAACCCACCCTGGCCTCGTTCGATTCCGAGGGCAATCTGAAGCGCCTCTTCTACGGCTCGCAGGGGACCATCGAAGTCCTCAGCGACCGGCAGGTGAAGATCACGATCCAGGACAGCACGCTGATCGAGTTCGAGATGGTCGACGGCGAGCCGAAGGAAAAGGGTGGCGGCCCGACGGGCAAGGCCTGGACCGTCACGCTGGAGCTCGAAAATCCCTACGCCCGTCCCAAGACCCCCGAAGACATGCCGGGACTCGAGCTCGTCAGCGAATGGTCCCGGGCGAAGGGGGGAGATCGGACCGGGCTCTACACCGAGATCCACCTGCGCTTCGCCAAGTCGCTGGGGCCCGTCTGCCTCATCCTGCTCGGCGTGCCCATCGGCATCCTGGTGAAGAAGGGAACGAAGATGTCGGGACTGGGGGTGGCGATCCCGCCCCTGCTCATCTATTTCGTCCTCTTCTTCCTCGGGCAGGGCCTCGCCCAGCGCAACCTGGTCGCCCCCGAGGTGGGCGCCTACGGGGCAAACCTGGTGGTCCTCGTGGCGGCCGCCGTCCTCAACTGGAAGGTCCTCCGGGTATGAAGATCCTGGACCGCTACATCCTCTCGATCTTCTCGTCGGCCTTCGCCCTCGTCACGCTGACGTTCGTCACGCTCTTCACCGTCATGGACCTCTCGAGCCGCATCGCGCGCATCCTCTCCCTCAAGAACATCAACACGCTCTCGTTCCTCGTGGAGTACTACCTCGTCCGGCTCCCGATGTTCCTCCACCTCGTCCTGCCGGCGGTCTCGCTCTTCGCCTCGATGTTCACGGTGATCCAGCTCCAGAAGACGAACGAGCTCCTGCCGATGGTCACCTCGGGCATCAGCGTCCGGCGGCTGAGCATGATCTTCGTCGCGAGCGCCCTCTTCTGCGCCCTGCTGATGGGGATCCTCGACGAGTTCGTCCTCCCGAACCTGATGGACAAGATCGGGGAGACGGACGACATCCTGATCAGCGACAAGCCGATCAAGGGCATGCTCCTGACCGACGACAGGCTGGTCTTCTACGTGGGCGAGTACGATCGGCTGAATCGAGTCATGAAGGAACTGGTGCTGACCTGTTACGGGGAGACCAACCAGCGGGAGCGCGTGATCCAGGCGGCCACGACGACGTGGGACAAGGGGAAGAGCCAGTGGGCCCTGCGCGACGGGACGATCCAGCGGTACGATTCGAACGGAAGCCCGGTCATGAAGGAGGAGAAGGGACAGCGGCCCCGGCCCGCCGAGGATCCGCTCCCCTCCGGCGGGGTCACGCTTGGGCAGCTCGGGATCCGGACGACCATCAAGCCGGAGACGTTCCAGAAGCGCTTCTCGCTGTCGGGAAAATCGTACCGCCTTTCCGAGCTGACCGGCCTCGTGCGAGGGTACCCGCACATCCCGGCGTTCCGGATGTACCTCCACGGCAAATTCGCCTCGCCGCTCGGGGCGCTCGTGCTCCTCTTCCTGGGGCTTCCCCTCGTGTCGGGAGCGCAGCACCGCAGCTACTACCGGGGGGTCGGGCTCTGCCTGCTCCTGACGATCTGCTACTACGCCGCGACGTTCGTCTGCTTCGAGTTCGGGATCCGCGGGAGCGGCCTCTCTCCCGCCGTGGCGGTGTGGAGCCCGATCGCGGTCTTCGGCCTGGTGGGTCTCGCCGGATTCCTGAGGATGCGGAGCTGACGCCCCCGGGGTGATATCAAAATGAGGGACTTGTCTATTTCACAAACCAGACACGGCCCCTAGGGTTGAACCCTCAAGTTGTATACTCTAGCATGCCGATGCAGAGTTGGAGGTGTGCCCCGTGCCCGAAGCTGACCCACGCAACACAGGCTCCTATACCATTCAAGAGGCAAGCTACTACCTACTTGTGCCTCCCGCAACTCTACGATCTTGGACTTTCGGTCGTTCGTACCCCACAAGCGTAGGGGATAAGTTTGCGACCCCGCTCATTGATGTCGCGGACCATGAATCGCGGCTCCTTTCATTCTGGAATCTCGTTGAAGCCTATGGCCTCTCACAGCTCACCAAGGTGCACGGAGTTCCTTTCAAGAACGTGCGCCGTGGCCTAGAGAAACTCATGGAGTTTGATGGAGTTAGCCCCGACACGCACCCACTTGCCAGCAAGAAGTTCCTGACTGATGGCCGCGATTTGCTGATAGAACATCTCGGCCAAACGATCAATCTAACCGAAAACGGTCAAACGGAGATCCGAGAGACAATCGATGTGTTCCTCAGCCGAGTTAGCTGGGGTACAGATGGCTATGCAAACCAGTGGTATCCCTACACTAGGGATGAAAGGTCAGAGCAGCCTAAAGTTATAGTCATGAACCCCCGAATCTCCTTTGGTAGACCGGTTCTTGTCGGTACTGGAATAGCTACCGATGTAGTGGCAGGCAGGTTCAATGCGGGCGAGTCCATACAGGATCTCGCCAGAGACTATGGCCGAGCGGCTGACCTCATTGAAGAAGCGGTCAGGTGCGAGCTTCTCAGGACTAAAGCAAAGTCCGCTTGAGATTTTCCTCGATGAATGTGTCGGAACCCCACTGCTAGCGGACCGACTCCGTGCACTCCCTGGCGTTACAGTAGAGATTCATAGAGATCACTTCTCCGAGGGTGAGTTCGATGATGTTTGGATACCTTCGGTTGCCGCCAGAGGTTGGGTCATACTTACCAAGGACAAGGAGATGAGACACCGTAGGCTTGAGATTGAAGCCGTAAGAAGAAACCAAGCTTACTGGATCACCTTCGGAAGTGGAAATGGGTCGGCGAATCAGATGGCGGAGAGCTTCCGAATTGCTCACATGAAGATCCGAAGGGAAACTGCTAGGTGGTGCGGTCCATTCTTCGGAAGGATCACCAAGACCGGAGACTTCGCGGTCCTCTAGCGTTATAATGCCCCCGCCGGGGTTCGAACCCGGATTTGAGCCGTCTCCAAAACGGTCCCCTATGCCTGTTCGGGTACGGGGGCTTAGAAGTCTGGATGGGGGGAGGTGCGGTCATGCGTCCAACAAGACCGCCCTCCCTCCCCTTCTGTTCCTGGGCCGTCCAGAACGGCCCGTCAATTCCTCCTCATCGCTCCTCCTCCAGGCCGCATCAGGAAACCTCGTCTTCCTTCGATTCCAAAGGCAGGCTTGGTTGGTCTTCGGCCTTTTCGTTTGGAGGGCTTTTCGGCGGTTTCGGGGTCTTCTGCTTTGGAAGCTCCGGATACCACTTAACCAAACCGAAAGATTCGTTCGGCAACTTTTGAAACATCGCCGAGTTCTTGCTGAGTGAGATCGCAAGGTTCTTGAGAACCATCTTCTCGTCCTTCCAGCCGAACGCCGCCGCATCGAATCCGCCCTTAAGAAGGCCGTCCAAGATGTCCTGGGCGGAGAGCGGGTGGTTCTTGTACTCGAGGTACTCGCGAGCTGCTGTCAACGGAGACTTCCCGAAGAAGACGTCTGTACGTAGGGGCTTACCGGTCTTCACGGCTTCTGGCTCGACGTCGGGATACGGCGCTGGCTCACCGATCTGCTTGCTTAGCATGTTCACCGTCTGCTTCAAGCTGGAAACCTCACCCAGCTTCACGCCAAGCTGTTGCTGGAGTTCGTCGATGGCACGCTTCAGGTTCTCGCTCATTGACCTTTCTCCTCAAGTCCTAGCTCCCGTTATATGGAAACGACTAAGTTCACACAAGGAGAAAATGGCACTTGGATGAATTATTTCTAGTTGGAAACCGACTTGGAGTTATAACGCGAATGGACACTAGGAAGCGCGCTTCCGGCGAACACCAGCAACGGCGTGGCGTGAGACCGGTTGAGGTTGGCGTGGACTTGGAAGCGGTCTTGGGGGGTGCGCTCAGAGTTGACCCAAAAGGCATGCCGCGATCGAAGAAGGCGAAGCCGTAGAAGGGCAGGAAGTCGCAATGAGTGCAGGTGAGATAGTCGGGGCCGTAGTCGCGGTGCTGATCGTCGTGTATTCGGTCTACGAGCTTTGGAGCTACATCAAGCGACGCGGGCGCGGCTCAAAGGGGATGCACAATCCCTAGCGGCTGGTTTGTGAACTAGCCAAGTCCCCAAAACGATATCATCCTGATATCCGGCCGCCGGAACCTACTTCCCGAAAATAAGGTCGGCGTCCGCGCCGGCCCCGCCTTCGGCGCCGTCCGCCCCGTAACTCCTCAGGTCGAAGGTCTTCCCGTCCGCGGAGGGCTTGTACACCAAGGGATTGCCGAATTCGTCGCTGGATCTGGCCGTCGTGTACCCCTTGTCCGGCCACCCGGTGGGCTTGGCCCACGAGGGCTTCACCCTCAGGTCTTCCAGGGTGTCGGGATACCGCTCCTGGTCCTTCTTGAACTTCTCGATCGCCTCGCCGAGCGTCTTGAGCAGTTCCTTCGTCTTCTCGATGCGCGGCGCCTTCCAGAGATCGTGGTTCCAGACGTCCGCCGCGATGCCCGCCCCACCCTCTTTCCGGTCCGCGCCGAGGCTCCAGACGTCGAACGGGGCGTCCTTGGTCACGGCCACCGCGTACCGGATGGGCCCGTCGAACCCGTCCTTGGGGGATTCGGCCAGGTAGGGCTTGTCTCCGTTCTTCGTCTTGTCGACCTGGGCCTTCGTCAGGTCGAGGATGTCCTTCGGGAGCGCGGCGTAGTCCGCCTTGTACTTCGCGACGGCGTCCTCGACCTGCTTGATCGCCTCGCGCGTCTTCTGGAGGCGGAGCAGCTTGTAGTTCTCGTGGTTCCAGATGTCGGCGTCGTCGCCCCCGCCCCACGTCTTCTTGTCGCGCCCGTAGGAGAGGACGTCGAAGGGCGCGCCGTTCTCGCCGCGCGGGTTGTAGATGTACGGCATCCCCCACGGGTCGTTGAGTTCGCCGGAGTAGTAGCCCCCGGGCGGGTAATTGCTGAATTCGTCGCCGACGGGCCGCGTCTTCAGCTCGCCGATGACCGCCGGGTATTTTCCGTGCGCCTTCTTGAACTTCTCGACTGCGGCGGCGATCTCGGCGACCCGGGTCTTCGCCTCCGCGACGTTGCTCTTGGTCTCCTCGGCGTTCCACCACTTGCGCCACGCGTCCAGGCCCGCCGCGATGTCGACGTCCGACCCGACCAGCGTCCCCTTCGACTCGCCGGAGATCCGCTCCAGCGCCCGCGCCGCGTGCACCGCCACCTGGAGCTTCGTCGAGGGGTTCACCTCGGAGTTCGAGAGCAGCTTCCCCAGCGGCTTCACGGCTTCCTTCAGGTGGATCAGGCCCGCGGCGTCGGCCGCGTCGGCGCAGATGAGGTGGCGCCGCTCGTAGCCGCCGAGCTCGGCCGCGCCCTTGTCCTCGAGGGCCTTCAGGATCGGCTCGGCCGCCTCCCGGGCCCGGAGAATCCCGAGGGCCTCGATGCAGGAGTGCCGGAGCCACCGGTCGGACTCGGCGACCTTCGAGTTGAGGGCCTTGAGCAGCGGCGGGATGGAGCGCTCGTCCGCGATCCGGCCCAGCGCGTGGGCGGCGGCGGCGGCGACGCTCAATCCGAATTCCTCGGTGTCGTTCAGCCGGTCGGCCAGCGCGTCGAGGACGCCGGAGGAATTGTCGCGGGAGTCGCCCAGGATCTCGCAGATCAGGCGGCGGACGCGCGCGTTCGGCTTGCGGTCGCCCCCGCCCTTGCCCGCCAGCTCCTGGAGCAGGCGCGGCCCGGCGCGCCGGCCCAGGTCCGTCAGCTCCTGGCGCGCGAGGTCGGACTCGTTGCCCTTCTCGGAGTAGAGGCGGTCGACCGCCTTCTCGATGTCGCGCTCCAGCGTCGCCCGGTCCTGGGCCATCGCCGGGAGCGTGAGCGCCGAGATCGCCGCGACAATCAGGAACGACCGCATGTGAAGTCCTCCAAGTCCTGCGAGCCGGAACGGCGCGACATTATATGAACCGCATCGTCCCATGTCCAAACTCCCTCGTCCCCGGAGTCCCGATTCGCGATCCGTAATTCGTGATGCGCCCGGCGTTATGCGGTACCATCCCCCGACCATGAAACCCTTCGCCGACCGCCTCATCGACGCCGTCAAGTCCAAGAACAGCCGCGTGGTGGTCGGCCTCGATCCCCGGCTCGAGAACCTGCCTCCCGAGCTCCAGCGCGGGGTCCGCACCGACGTCGAACGCGCGGCGCAGGCCATCCTCGAGTGGGGCGGCGAGATCATCGAGGCGGTGCGCGATCACGCGGTCGCGGTCAAGCCTCAGATCGCGTTCTTCGAGCGGCTCGGGCCGTTCGGGCTGGTCACCTACTTCGCGCTCTGCCGCCATGCGCGCAAGCGGGGCCTTCTCGTCATCGGCGACGTGAAGCGCGGGGACGTTCCCGAAACCGCGAAGGCGTACGCCGAGGCGCACCTCGACTCGTTCGGGTGCGACGCGATCACCGTCAATCCCTACCTCGGGTCCGACAGCATGGAGCCCTTCCTCGTGGAGGCGAAGGCGCGCGACGGCGGGCTGTTCGTCCTCGTCAAGACGTCGAACCCGGGCTCCGGCGATTTCCAGGACCGGCTCATCGACGGACGTCCCCTTTTTCTCCACGTCGCCGACAGGGTCGCCGAGTGGGGCTCGAAAGTCATGGGGAAATACGGATGGAGCTCGGTGGGAGCCGTGGTGGGCGTCACGCATCCGGAGCAGGCCGCCAAGGCGCGCGAGGCGCTCCCCAACGCGTTCCTCCTCCTGCCGGGCCTGGGGGCGCAAGGCGGCAAGGCCTCAGACGTCAAGCCGTGCTTCGGCAAGGAGGGACTGGGCGCCATCGTCAGCTCGTCGCGGAGCGTGATCTTCGCCTACGAGAAGGAGCCGTGGAAATCGCAGTTCGGGCCGGACCAGTGGACCCGCGCTGTCGCCGCGGCCGCCGAGGCGATGAAGAAAGAGATTAACGCGGCCATCCTGTAGCTGTCGTGCAATCGGCGATCCACATTCGGTTGGAGGCTTCCCCCTGAAGTCTGACCCTTGCACATGATCTGGATTCTCCTCCTCAGCGCGATTTCGGCGTTCGCCGCGACCGCGCTCTCGCTTCCGACCGTCATCCGGCTCGCCCGGCGATTCGGATTCCTCGATCAGCCCGGGCCGAGGAAATCGCACGCCATCCCGATGCCGTACGGCGGAGGAATCGCCGTGGCCGCGGGCTGCCTCCTCACGCTCGCGGGAGGACTCGCCGGCGCGTGGTTCATTGAGCACGGCACGACCTTCGGACTTCCCCCCGAAGTGACGAAGTACGCGCGCGGCGCCGTCTCCAAGGCGCAGGACCTCCTCCTGCTCGGCGGAGGAGCGCTCGTCATCCTGCTCCTCGGCACGGTGGACGATCGGAGAAAACTGGGTCCGCGCACGAAGCTGCTCGTCGAGACGCTGGTGGCGACCGGATTCGTCATCGGCTCCGAGCGGCTCTCGCTCTTCTGGGAAGGGTCGTTCGCGGCGGATCTCGCCGGCGGCGCCGTCACGGTCCTCTGGATCGTCGGGGTGACGAACGCCTTCAACCTCCTGGACCACATGGACGGATTGACCGGGGGCGTGGCCTTCCTGGTTTGTCTCTTCCTCGCCATCATCGCCGTCGTGACCGGCCAGTGGTTCGTGGCGGCCGCGCTCGCCGCCCTGGGAGGCGCCGCGCTCGGGTTCCTGATTTTCAATTTCCCTCCGGCGCGCGTGTACATCGGGGACGGGGGCAGCCTCTTCACCGGTTTCGTCCTGTCGACGCTGACCGTGACGTTCACGTTCTACGAATCGGGAGGGACGCGTCCGCCGTGGGCGTGGGCCATCCCGCTCGTCGTCCTCGCCGTCCCGCTCTACGACACGGCGAGCGTGGTGATCACGAGGCTGAGGAACCACCGGCCGATCTTCGAGGGCGATCAGAACCACGTGGCCCATCGGCTTCTCGCGCTCGGCATGGGGCCCCGCGCGGCGGCGCTGACCGTCTACGCGATGACGGCCATGACGGGCCTCGCGGCGATCCTTCTCCTCCAGGTGAACGCCCTCGGCGCGGGAATCGTCCTCGCCCAGCTCGTCCTGACGTTCGGCATCATCGCCCTGCTCGATCGGACCGGAAGGAAGCGTGACGACCGAACCCCGTGATCGCGGGCCCGCGCGGATCCTCGACGGCCTCGCCCTCGGGGTCTTCGCCGGTCACGCGGCTCTCCGGCTCGCCCTCCGCGGCGGAGAGGGAGCTTGGGGCTCCAACCTGTCGACCCATCTCCTCATGCCGCTGGCGGCCGGGGCGTGGCTGGCGGCCCGCGCCCTCGAGCGCCGCCTCCCGTGGCGGCTGAGCGGCCTCGAAATTCCCCTCGCGGCGCTGGCGATCCCCGCCCTCATATCGATGTACTGGGCCTCGTTCCGGCTCGGCGCGCTGGATGGCGTGGCGGGCCTCGGCGCCGCCGCGCTGGCGGTGCCGCTGGCCATCCATCTCTTCGGCCCCGGGCGGCGCCACCAGTTTCTCGCGCTTCTCCAGGCGCTGATCTTCGTCGTGGCGCTGTACGGCGTCGTTCAATACGTCCAGCTGGGCGATCTTCCGAACAAGGCCGAGGCGCGAATGGCCGTGGCGGCCGCTCCCGACGCCGGCGAATTCGAAGGGCGCATGAAGGCGCGCGAGCCCTGGAGCACGCTGCACTATCCGAATACGTTCGCGGGCTTCCTCGTCCTCTCGCTCCCCTTCGTCCTGGGCACCCTCCTGGATTCCCGAAACAAAGTCCTGATGGTCGTCTCCGCGCTGACGCTCGGCCTCGGCGCCTTTGGGTTGTGGGTCACGGGCTCGATTGGAAGTCGGGTCGCCGCCGCGGCCGCCGTCGCCGCCTTCGGGTTCCTCGAAGTCCTGCGTCGAAAACCGGAATGGAAGCGGCCCGCTCTCGCGGTAGTGGCCGGAGTCGTCGTCCTCCTGGCCGTTCTGGTCGCCGCGGGGCCCCTGTCGCCCCATGCCCTGGCGCAACGCTCGGAGTCCATGGCCAAGCGCGACGTCTATTGGGACGCCGCGGCGCGCGCGGCGAAGGCGCATCCCCTCGGCGTCGGGATGAACAACTTCGAGGACTACTACCCCCAGTACAAGGACGACCGGCAGGAGGAGGTGACCCAGGCGCACAACGACTACCTGCAGATCCTCGCTGAGCTCGGCATCGCGGGTTTGCTCGCGTTTCTCGCGCTCCTCCTCGTGGCGGGAGGACTCGCGTTGAAACCTCCGTGTGAGGAAGCTCCCGAGGCGACGACCGGAATCGCGATGCCCACCTGCATCGGGATCGGCGTAGGATTCCTCGTCGCGTTCGGATTACAGGGCGTCTTCGACGGTGGCGGCGTGGCGCTCGCGATGGCGGCCGCCGGGATCGGGGCCTTTCTCATCGCCGCCCGGACAGGCGCAAGCGGCGCGTTCGCCCGCATCGGTCTCGCGGCGGGGTTGGCGGGAGCCGCCGTCCACTTTCTCGTCGATTTCGATTTCTACGATCCCGCGTTCCGCCACTTCTTCATGCTCTCGCTCGCCGCGCTGGCATTGACCACGCGCCTCGAGGCACCGGGCGCCACGGGCGCGTGGGTTCCCGCGATCGGTTCGATCCTCTGCTTCGTGCTCATTCTTCCGCTCGGCTTCGCCGTCGTGCCCCGATTCCTGGAAGCCGAGGGACTCCCTTCCCGCGCCCTCCAGGCCGAGAGGGACGGCAGGCCCGAAGAGGCGGATCGCGCGTGGGAAGCCGCGGCCCTCGAGAATCCCCTCGACCCGGAGCCGGTTTTCCAGCGGGGCCTGCGGGAATTCCAGGAATGTCGACGGATCGCGGCCGCCCCGGCCTCCCCGGAATCGGCCGCCGAGGAGTCGCGGCGATCCGACTTCGTCATCCTGTACCTGGAAGAGGCCTTGAGCCGGCGTCCGCGGGCCGCCGGCATCGCCTCATGGCTCGCGATGGCGCACGAGTTCGTGGCGCGCCGGGCCGGAGCTTCCGGACAAGGCCGGGGGGGATTCGAGGCGGCCCGCGCGGCCCTGCATGCGACCGAGGCGGAGAAATATGCGCGGCGGGCGGTCGAGCTTTATCCCACCCGCGCGCGCCACCTGTACCTGCTCGGCCGCATCCTCGATGCCTTCGGAAAACCCGAGGAGGCCGCCGCCTGCTTCCGCGAAGCGCTGCGTCTCAGCCGGTTGGCCGAGGCGGTTCCCCGGCTCCAGCTGGAAGGAGTCGAAGCCGCTCTCGCGACGCGGCGCACGGGCGGCGACGAAGCGACGGCCGCGGCGATCTTCAAAGAGTGGCGGCGACGGGAGGAACCGAAGCCCGGTTTCGCGGAACGCTGGCGCGCCCGGCGGGAGATGATGACGCCCGAGGAGAAAGCGATCGTGGACGCGGCGACGGAATCCAAGTAGGTTCAATTCCTGAAACCGCCATGCCCGCCAGCGCCGTCGAGTACGAACTCGTCGCCGGGATCGAGACGCACGTCCAGCTCGATACCCGCACCAAGATGTTCTGTTCGTGCGCCGTCCGCTTCGGGGCGCCCCCCAACTCGCTGACCTGCCAGGTCTGCCTCGGCCATCCCGGCACCCTGCCCACGATCAACCGCCGGGCGATTGAGCTGGGCCTGAGGGCCGCGGTCGTCCTGAACGCCGAGGTCGAACCCCGCACCAAGTTCGACCGGAAAAATTACTACTACCCCGACCTTCCCAAGAACTACCAGATCTCCCAGTTCGATCTCCCGCTGGCGCGCCACGGCCGGTTGGAGATCCGGACGCGCTCCGGGCCGAGGACGATCAGGATCCACCGGGCCCACCTCGAAGAGGACGCGGGCAAGTTGATCCACGAGGAGAACGGCACGCGCTCCTTCGTCGACCTCAACCGCGCCGGCGTGCCGCTTCTTGAAATCGTCACGGAACCCGACCTGCGTTCGGCCGAGGAGGCGCACGCGTATCTCACGTCGCTGAAGGCGATCCTCCGGGCCGCGGGGATTTCCGACTGCGACATGGAGAAGGGCGAGCTGAGGTGCGACGTCAATGTCTCGGTTCGGCCCAAAGGAAGGGAAGCGCTCGGCGTAAAGACGGAAGTGAAGAATCTCAACTCCTTCCGCTTCGTCCAGAAGGCGATCGAGACCGAGTTCCGGCGCCATGTCGCCGAGATCGAGGCGGGCCGTCCCGTCGTCCAGGCGACGCTCCTGTTCGATCCGGAGCGGAATGAGACGCGCGTCATGCGGATCAAGGAAGGCGCCGTCGACTACCGTTATTTCCCCGAGCCCGACCTGCCGCCGCTCCGAATCACCCCGGAAGAAATCGAGGCGGTCCGCCGGGCGCTCCCCGAGATGCCGGAGGCGAAGCGGGTGCGACTCCTCAAGGACTACGGCATCGGCGAAAGCGAAGCGGAGATCCTCTCCTCCGACCGCGCGACCGCGGAGTTCTTCGAGCAGGCCGCTCGCGCCGTGGGGAAGGCGAAGACCGTCGCCAACTGGGTGGTGAACGAAGTCGCCCGGGTCCTGAACGAGAAAAACCTCGCCCTCGAGGCCTCGAAGCTCACCCCCTCCGCGCTGGTGGAGATACTCGGCCTGATCGACGCGGGAGTCGTGACGGTCGCCTCGGGCAAGGATCTGCTCGCGTTGACGGCCGAGACGGGCCGGGCTCCCGCCGACCTGGTGCGCGAGCGCGGACTCGCGACCGTGACGGACGCCGGGGCGATCGAGCGGATCGTGGAAGCCGTGATTTCGGCGAATCCCAAGGCGGTCGCCGATTTCAAAGGCGGCAAGGACGCGACGATCAAGTTCCTCGTCGGGCAGGTGATGAAGGAGACGAAGGGCCGCGTCAAGGCGCCCGCCGTCGAGGAACTCCTGCGACGGAAGCTGGGCGGACCGTAGAGATCATGATGCCTCGGCTCCTGGTGGCGGCTTTGCTCCTCGCGCTGGGAGGCGCGGGAACCCGGACGGTCATCACCCGTGAGGGGAAAATCCTGGAGGGGACCGTCACGCGGGAAGGCGCGATTGTTGTCGTCGCGACGCCCACGGGCCCCGTCCGTCTTCCGGCGCAAACCGTGGTCGCGATCTTCGAAACCTATCCCGAGGCGCGCCGCGAGGCGGCCTCGCGGGTGGGCCAGGCGAAGAAGCTCTTCGAGGAGGCCACCGCCAAGCCGGAGCGCGATCCCCTGCGCCGCCGCCTGCTCGCGGTCAGTCTCGACATCTGCCGGGAAACCCGGGACCTGATCCAGACCCTCGAGGGCCAGGCCCCGGCCGCGGAGCGGGCGGAGCTGAATGAACTGATGCGCCAGCTTCCGCAGCTCATGCGCCTCGTGCGCGACGCCAAGGGGGCGACCGCGACGGCGGAGGGATCGCTCGACGATGCGCTTGAACCGGTTCCCCTCGAGACCCTCGGCCTGGAGGTCAGGTTCCCGTCGGCGGGTTCGGATCCGACGGAAGTGAAGGAAGACCTGGGACCCGGCCAGGTCGCCATGCTCGGCGATCTCGCCTCGACCGATACCGAGACCCGCGTCCTCGCGATTCGCAAGCTGACGAGTCCGCCTGCACCCCACGCCCTGCCCGCTTTCTCCAAGGCCATGCAGAAGGAGTCCCAGCGCGAGGTCCTGGCGGCGCTGGTCGAAGCGATCGCGCGGCTCGACGTGGAACCGCACCTGAAAACCGAGTTCGCCTGGGCCGTCGGCGAGGATGAGTTGAACCGGAGGCTCGCGATCATCGCCCTCGGGCGGCGCTTGCCGTCGAGAACGGGGTGCGACTTCCTCGGCGATTGCTTCCGGACCCGTCCGCCGACGCACATCCAGGTCCGCGTCGCGTTCGCGTCGGCCTTTCGCAAGTTTCGGCCGAAATCGATCGAGATCCTGCGTGAAGTCCTGGTCAAGTCGAAGGACCCGGCGGCCCGGGCCGAGGCGGTGCGGCAGCTCGGCGTCCTCCGGGACCGCGCGGTCCTGCCCCTCCTGAAGATGACGCTCGTGCCTTCCGCCGGGCCGGGCGGATCCCCCGACCTCTTCCGTCTCTCGATCTTCGCCCTCGAATCGCTCGGCAAGGCCTCGGTGCCCCTTGTCGTCGAGCTGATGGGAGACGCGAACTCGGACATCAAGCGCCAGGCGCGCGCGCTCGCCAAGCGGATCACCGAGGAGGAGGTCGACGGCATCGACGAGCTCCAGAAGTGGTGGTCGCGCAACCGGCGGTACGTGGATGAAGAGGACAAGGCGTTCTGGAAGGAACAGGAAACGAAGGACTTTCCGGTGGGAGCCGACGAGTTCCGGATTTTCGAGCGCCGGCTCCCGGATCCGAGGGAATGATGCGGCGGTTGAACGGACGGCTCCTGGCCTCGGTGGCGGCCGCGATGCTCATCGGCGGCTGCGGAGGCTCGGCGGCGCCGCCGCCTCCCGCCGCGGCTCCTTCCCCGGCCACACGCGGTTCCGGGACGACGCCCGAAAAGCGGCAATCGGAAACTCGCGAACCGACCCCCGAGGACAACGCCCGGGCGCTTCTCGAGGAGGCGCAGCGCTTCGAAAAAGCACGGGCGGACCGCCCGGACCTGGTCCTCGCGGAATTTCAAGACGTGATCGTCCGCCATCCCTTTACAGAGTCCGGCCGCAAGGCCGCCTCGAGATGCGTGGAACTGGAAGCCTCGCTCATGGAGGCGCTCAATCGCGAGTTCCAGGTCCCCCGCGAGGCGGCGGTCAAGCTTCGTAACGAGGGCCGATGGGGCGATGCGGTGGCGGGCCTCCGCACGTTCCTTTCCACCGCCACCAAGGAGATCCTCAAGCGGCGCGCCAACGCGGAGATCGCCTTCACGGAAAACGAAGCGAGGCGCCTGTACGGCGAGGCCGTGAAGAAGGCGCGGGAAGCGGCCAAGGGGCGCGCGTTCGACGAAGCCGCCGCGCTCTTGAAGACAGCCTCGGAGCGGTCGACGTCCGAAGTGCGCGATGGGGCCGCCCGGGACCTGGTCAATCTCGACGAATACCGCCGCGCCGGGGAGGCGAGGAAGGCCGCGGAGGCCACCGAGGCCGCGCAGAACGCGTTTGGAAACCGGGCGCACCGTCTCTTGAAGCGATTGAAGGAACGGGCTTACGCGGAAGTGGTGACCGACCTCGACCTCGCCGTCAAGGATCCCGCGCTGGCCGGTTGCAAGGACCGCCTCGCCGCGGATCGCGCCGCGGTGGTCGCGGCCGCCTCGTTCTGGGAGGGGGTCCAGAAGAATCTCAAGGCGCGGTTGAACCAGGAAGTCGCGCTGGTCACGGCCGAGGGAAAGCTCATCCGGGGAACGCTGAAGCGCATCCAGGAAAACGGGAGCGCGATCCGGATCGAGCCATCGCCCGGCGACGTGCCCCTGGAATCCCTCCACCCCGACCAGATCCTCCTCTTCGCCTTCGGACGCGACGGTCTTCCCGAGCAGGCCGGTGCGTCCTATGCGGCCGCCGGGATGTGGTTCTTCCTCGAGGGACGCAACGACCTCTCGCGCCTGGAGCTCGCGACCGCGCGGGAACTGGGGGCGGATGTGGAGGCGCTCGAAGCGGCCTGGCGGAGAGGATTCTTCCGGTCGGCCCTCGGAAAATAGATCAATCCAGGACGGCTCGGATCGAATCGCGGACGATCCGGCCCAGCTTCTTGATCTCGGCAATCGTCGCCGTCAGGGGCGGCATGACGACGATCACGTCGGCGAGAGGTCGGAGGATCGCCCCTCGGCGTCGCGCTTCCAGAATCACGCGGTGCCCGGTCCGTTCTTCGTAACGGTACGATTCCCGGGTCGTCTTATCCTTCACCACCTCAATTCCGGCCAGCAGACCGAGTTGACGGATCTCGCCCACGTGCGGATGGCTCTCCAGGGGCGCCAGTCCCTTCTGGAGCGCCTCGACCTTCGCGGGGAGTCGCTCCAGGACGCGTTCCTTGTCGAACGCTTCGAGGGCGGCGAGGGCCGCGGCGCAGCCGATCGGATTTCCGGTGTACGTGTGCCCGTGATAGAGCGCCCTTCGGTCGCGAATCTCTCCCAGGAATCCCTGGAAGATGCGCTCCGTGGCCAGGGTCGCCGCGAGGGGCAGGAATCCCCCGGTGAGTCCCTTGGAAATGGCCATGAGATCGGGGCGTACGCCGTCGCGCTCACAGGCGAACATCGTGCCCGTGCGCCCAAATCCAGTCATGACTTCATCGAGCACGAGGAAGACGTCGTGCTTCCGGCAGAGCTCCTCCACGGACTTCACGAACCCGGGAGGCTGGACGATCATCCCGCCCGCGCCCTGGACCCCGGGTTCCATCACGACCCCGGCGACTTCCGGCGCGTGCTTCGCGAGAATCGCCGCGAGATCCTCGATGCAGTGGGCGGCGCACTCCTCGAGCGTCGATGCCTTGGGGCACCGGTAGCTGTAGGTCGTGGGCGCGCGCAGCGTGGGAAAGAGGAGCGGCCGGTACGCGTCCAGGAAGGGATCGACGCCCCCCACGCTCATCGCCCCCACCGTGTCCCCGTGGTACCCCTCGGTGAGCGCGACGAACTTCGTCCGCTCGGGCCGGCCGGTCTGGCGCCAATACTGGATCGCCATCTTCAGGGCGATCTCCATCGCCGTCGACCCGTTGTCCGAGTAGAAGACGCGGGACAGGCCGCGGGGCGCCCGGGCGAGAAGCCTTTCGGCCAGCTCGATCGCCGGCGGATGGGAGAGACCCAGGAACGTGGCATGGTCGAGTTTCTTGAGCTGGCGGACGATCGCGCGGGTGATCCCGGGATGGCGATGGCCGAGCGAGGTGCACCACATCGACGAGACGCCGTCGAGGAAGCGGCGCCCCTCGAGGTCGACGAGCCACGAGCCTTCGGCCCGCTCGATGATCGGAAATTCCTCGGCGTCCCAGGCGGCGTGCTGGGTGAAGGGATGCCACAGGACCTTGCGGTCCCGCGCCCGCCAGGCGGCCGACTCAGATTTTCGCGAGCGATTCGAGGAGCGCATCCACGTGGTTCTCGGCATGGAGGGCCGTGACCGAAATCCGGAGGCGGCTCGTCCCCTTCGGCACCGTCGGGGGACGGATCGCGGGAACGAGGAATCCCGATTCCCAGAGTTTCGCGGCGGCCACCAGCGCCTTCTCCTCGGTTCCCAGCACGACGGGCAGGAAGGGCGCGGGAGACTCGCGGACGGGATATCCCAGCGCGCGGACGCCTCGAGCCAGTCGTCCTCCCAGGGCGACGACCCTGCGACGAGCGTCGTCCGCCACCCGAACGAGTCGGAGGGCCTCCATTCCCGCCGCGGCCACCGCCGCGGGCGCCGCCGTCGTGTAGATGAAGGACCGGGCGCGCGACTCGAGCAGCCGGACCAGGTCGCGCGACCCGGCAACGAATCCCCCGATGGAACCGGCGGCCTTCGCGAGGTTGGCCGATCGCGCGGCGACCGCCACCCCCGCCAGCTCGACTCCCCCGCGCCCGGTGTCGCCCAGCACGCCGAACCCGTGCGCGTCGTCCACGATGAGCTCCGCCCCATGGCGGTTCGCGGCCACGCGGAGCGCGGGGAGCGGCGCCAGGTCGCCGTCCATGCTGAACACGGTGTCCGTGAAGATCAATTTTCGCGCCGCGCGCTCGGAGGCGAGCATCTTCTCCGCGGCCTCCGCGTCGCCGTGCGGATAGACGCGGACGATCGCCCTGGAGAGTCGACACGCGTCGATGACGCTCGCGTGGTTCAGCTCGTCGGAAAGAACGAGGGTCTCCTCGTCCGTCGTCGCGGTCAGGAGGCCGGCGTTGGCGGCCGAGCCCGAGGCGAAGAGGAGGGCCGATCCCGCGCCGAGGAAGTCGGCAATCTCACGCTCCACCGCGCGATGGAGCGCCGTCGTCCCTGCCATCAGCCGGGACGAGCCCGCGCCCCAGCCCCAGCCGGCGGCGGCCTTGGAAGCCGCCTTCGAAATCCTGGAGTCCCGCGAGAGACCCAGGTAGTCGTTCGAACAGAACGAGAGCACTTCGCGACCGTCGATCGTGGCGAAGGGACCGCGGACGCCCTCGACCACCTTCGGTTCGCGGAGCAGATGCGAGGAGGCCAGCTCGGCGACGGCGCGCTCGACCATCGACTCGAACCACGACATGGGGGGCGAGTGTAGCAGACGACTACGACTTCCGGCGACGGACGGGGAACTTCTTCGCGAGCTTCGCGAGGTCGGCGAGCTGGTGATGGCTCGTGAGATCGCGGTGGAGCGGGGTGACGGAGACATAGCCGTCCCGTACGGCGTGCGCGTCCGTCGGGATGTGGCCGTTCTCGGTCACCGGACGCTTCTTGTAGTTCCGCTCCGGCGTGCCCTTGAGCCAGTAGTACGTCCGGCCGCGGGGATCCTCCCGCCGGTCGAAGGCGTCCTGCCACGCCATCCCCTCCTGGCGCGTCACGACCGTCCCCTTGATCGAGGGCGCGGGGCGCGCGGGGACGTTGATGTTGAAGACCCCGGGCTTCCCCCGGTGCTTCGGGAGAATCGTCTCGATCAGCCGGCGCGCGATGCGCGCGGCGACGGACCACCGGGGATCCGGGCCGGCCTCGAGGGAGACCGCGAAGGAGGGATGGCCGTACAGCGACCCCTCGAGCGCGCCCGCGAGCGTGCCGGAGTACAGGATGTTGTTGGCGACGTTGAGCCCGAAGTTGATCCCGCTGACGACGACGTCCGGCGGCTCGTCGAGCAGCTCCACGAGGGCGAGCTTGACGCAGTCGGCGGGCGTGCCGTCGACGGCGAAGACGCGGGCGTACGGGTGGGCCGCCTCGCGCACCAGGAGGGGACGGTAGAGGGTCAGGGAGTGACTCACGCCGCTCTGCTGGCGCTCGGGCGCGACGATGACGATGTCGCCGAGCGGCCGGAGTTCCCGCTCGAGGGCGAGCAGGCCTTCGGCGGCGACGCCGTCGTCGTTCGTCAGGAGGAGGCGCATGGGGTTTCCCCCGGAAACGCGCCGCCGCGATCTTCTATCCGGGTTCTCCCTGCGAACGGGCCAGATAGGCTCTCAAGCGGGTGACGAGCTTCGCGTGCAGCTGGCACACGCGCGATTCCGAGAGGCCCAAGATACGGCCGATCTCCTTGAGAGTCAAATCGTCGTAGTAGTACAGGCTCAGGATGTTCCGCTCCTTCGTCGAGAGCTTCCGGTGGCAGAACTCGAGGAAATCGCGCTTCGAGCTGTCGGAGAGGGGGCCCTCGACGCGCATGTCCTCCATCACGTCCACGCCGAGCGGCTCCTGCTCCTTCTCGAGCGTGCGGTGGTGCGCGGGAACCATCGTGGCGCCGCTCACCTCGCGGTGGAGGACGTCCAGCTCCTCGATGGAGATCTTCATCTCGCGCGCGACCTCGACGTCCGTCGGGGCGCGGCCGAGCTCGCGCTCCAGCTTGACGTACGCGGCCTCGAGCTTGTTGTTGCGCGACCGGGTCAGGCGGGGAACCCAGTCCATGTTGCGCAGGTCGTCCAGGATGGAGCCCCGGATGCGGCCGACGCAGTACGTCTCGAACTTCACGCCGCGCGACATGTCGAACTTGTCGATGGCGTCGAGCAGGCCGAACATCCCGGAGCTGCACAAGTCCTCCACCTGGACGTTGTGCGGCAGGCGCTCCACCATCCGGTCGGACACGTACTTGACGATCGGAAGGTACTCCTCCGCGAGGATGTTCCGGATCGCCACGTCGTGGCCCTGCTTGTACTCCACCCAGAGGCGTCCGAGCTCCTCCTTCGACCGCTTCGTGACCAGTGCCATGATGCCTATCCCCCTCTCTGCTGCCCTTCCGCCGTCGTCCTCGACGGCGGTTCTCGATTCATTCCGCCTTGTCGTCTCCGTCCCGTCGCTCGGGCGGTTCCGCCCCCGAGCCCGCCGCCTCGCGCATCACCGCCGCCCCGAGCTTTCCGAAGATCAGCCAGCCCACGAGCCAGCCCGCCGCGCCCGCCAGGAGGGCCCGCACGAGCGTCTCCGCGATGGGCACGCCCTTCGCGAGGCCGGCGAAGATCACCGCCGCCGCCGCCAGCAGGCCCAGAATTCCGCCGAGTTTCCGTTCCATGTCGTTACCGTCCCAGCGCGCCCAGGAGGCGCCGCACGAAACCCACGCGCTCGCCGGCCGACTCCGGACGCGAGCCCGCCGCGATGCGGGAGGCGAGTTCCCGGAGGCACCGGCTCGCCGGGGCCCCGGGGAATTCCCGCAGGACCGGCCGCCGCCGGCGCACCGCCTGCGCCACGTGGGGGTCGTTCACGATGTATCCGAGCTCCGCGACGTACGCGTTGAGGAGCTTGTTCGCCGTGACCGCGATCCCGTGCGAGAACCGGCCCGCTTCCCCGGCGCTCTCGGCCATGTTGATCAGGACCCCGAGATCGCCGTGGTCCCCGACGAGGGCGATGAGCTTGATGACCGCGTAGGCGTCGACGACGGCCGTGGGCTCGGGCGTGGTGACGATGATCACCTCGTCCGCCGCGGCGATGAAGGAGGTCGTGTTTCTCGAGATCCCGGCGCCCGTGTCGAACACCACGAAATCGGCGTCCGAGCAGAGCGACTCGAGGCTCGCCACGAGCGCCTGCCGTTCCGCCTCGCCCAGGTTGGCGAGGCGCTCCACTCCGGAGGCCCCCGGGACGATGCGCAGGCCGGGCGCCGCGGGAATCAGGACCTCGTCCAGCGACCGCCGCCCCGAGATGACGTCGGAGAGGTTGTACCGCGCCGTGAGGTCGAGCAGGATGTCCGCGTTGGCGAGACCGAGGTCGAGATCGACGAGAACGACCCGGCGCCCCGCCGCGGCGAGCGCGAGGGACAGGTTCACCGACACGTTGGTCTTCCCGACGCCGCCCTTCCCGCTCGTGACCGCGATAACCCGCGCGGTGCGACGGCGGATCCCGGCGAGCCGGCGCAGGCCCTCGGCCTGGTCGCGCGCCCCGCCCGCTCCGGGGGCCGGGGGCACGATCTTGCCGAAGTCGCGCCGGTCGTTCGGGGCGAGCGCCGCGGGGTTCACAGCCCCTCCTCCCCGAGGATCAGCGAGGTCATCCGGTCGCTGTCCGCGATCTCGATGTCGCGCGGAATTTCCTGGCCCGTCGTGATGAACGACAGGCGCTTGTCGACCTTCGAGAGGACGTCGAGCACCAGCCCGACCTTCACGGCCTCGTCGAGCTTCGTGAAGACGACCTTCGTGAAGCCGCACGGCGAGAACCGCTTCACGGTGTCCACGAGGGTCTCGGAGTTGGTCGTCGAGCTGAGGACGAGGTGGATCTCGTCGGGCGCGGCCGCCTGGAGAACGGCGCACAGGTCGTCGATCTTGCCGTCGTCCTTCTGGCTCCGCCCCGCGGTGTCGATGAGGACCAGGTCCCGGTCGGCGAAGCCGGCGAGCGCCTCCGCCATCTCCTCGCCGGTCCGGCAGACGCGGACGGGGACGCCCACGAGCTGGGCGACGCGCTTGATCTGCTCGGAGGCGGCGATCCGGTAGGTGTCGTTCGTGACGACGGCCACTTCCTGGCCCCGGTACGCGTAGATGGAAATCAGCTTGGCGATCGTCGTCGTCTTCCCCACGCCGGTGGGCCCGATGAAGGCGACGCGGACGCACTTTCCGGCCTGGAGGGTGATGCCGTCGGCGCACTTGATCGACGACTTCACCGCCGCGCGGATGGCGCTCCGGATGGCCCCGCGGTCGCGGAGCTCCGCGGCCGGAAGCCGCTCCGTGATGCGCTCGAAGAGGGATCGCGCGAGATCGTCGGAGACGCGCGCCGAGGTGAGCGCGGCGAACTCGTCGTGCAGTTCCGGGGTCGCCCCGGTGAGCACCGCGGCGCGGGCCCGGCGGGCGATGAGCGCCTTGATCTCGGCGATTTCCTTCTGGAGCTGTTCCGGCGAGATCGCCTGCGTCGCGGAGGCCCGCTTCACGGTCGGGGGCGAAACCGGCGGCGAGCCGTTCGGATAGTCCCGAACGATGTGGAAACCGCCGCCCGCGACGACTTCGAAACGCGGGCGCCGGAAGAGCCGCGCCAGGCCCTCGGGTCGCACGAGGCTCGTGTGGAGGATCACCGCGTCGGGCCCCAAGTCCGCGCGCACCCGCGCGAGGACGGCCTTCTCATTGGACCCGGCGTATTTCTTGATGAGCATCGCTCACTCCACCGAAACCATGCCGAGGGCCTCGACCCGGACGTCCCGGAGAATCTCGTTGTAGGAGAGGACCTCGATGCCCGGCTGGATCAAATCGGCGAGCCGGCGGACCTGCGCGCGCACCGCGGGAGCGCAGAGGACCACGGGGGCGTGGCCGGCGCCGACGAGGCGCTCCACTTCGCGCCCGATCCGTTCCGTGATCCGGCCGACGACTGAAGGGGGCAGGGAGAGAACCGAGCCCGACTCGCCCCGCTCCGTCCCGCCGCGGATGAGGTCTTCGAGTTTCGGATCGAGCGTGATCACGTACAGCCGTCCGTCCGGTTCGAGGTGGCGCGCGCACAGCGTTCCGGCGAGCGCCTGGCGGACGTACTCCGTCAGGATCTCCGGGTCCTTGGTCCGCGCCGCGTAATCCCCGAGCGTCTCGAGGATCGTGCCCAGGTCGCGGATCGACACGCCCTCTCGGAGCAGGTTCCGGAGCACTTTCTGCAGTTCGCCGGGCTTAAGCACGGACGGTACGACTTCCTCGACCACCGCGGGCCGGGCCTCCTTGAGCGTCCGAACGAGGGTGTTCACGTCGTCGCGCGTGAGAAGGTCCGCCGCGTTCTGACGGAGCACCTCGCGCAAGTGAGCCTCGAGGATCGTCTGCGCGTCGCGAACGCGATAGCCGAGCCGCTCGGCTTCCGCCCGCCGGCTGTCGGCGATCCAGAAGGCGGGACGGCCGAAGATGGGATCCTTCGTGGCCAAGCCCTCGAGGGGACCGGTCACGCGCCCGGAATCGACGGCGAGGAACCGGTCGGGCTGGAGCGCGCCGCGGGCGACGGTGACGCCGCGGAGGCGGATCCGGTAGTGCGTCGGCTCGAAAGCGGTCGAGTCCCGGAGCCGGACGGGCGGGACGAGGAGGCCGAGGTCCGACGCCATTTCGCGGCGGAGAGCCTCGATCCGGTCGAGGAGCCCGCGCGAGGGGTCGGCGAGCCGGACGAGACCGATCCCGATCTCGATTTCGAGCGGATCGACCGCGAGGAGCTTCTCGAGAGTGGCCGGCTTCGGCGGCGCGGCCGCCTCCAGCGACTTCCTGTCCGCTTCGCGCCGCTCGGCCGCCTTGGCGCCCCGCGAGAGGCTCCAGATGATGCCGCCCAGGAGCGCGGCCCCGGTCGCCAGGGGCACGAAGGGCAGGCCGGTGGGCGCGAGGACGAGCAGGAAAATGGCCGCGACGGCGAGCGCCTTCCGCTCGGAGAAGAGCTGGCCGAAGAACTCCTTCCCGAGATCCGTGGACGACGTCGCGCGGGTGACGATGAGTCCCGCCCCGAGGGAGACGATGAGCGCGGGGATCTGCGCCACGAGTCCCTCGCCGATGGTGAGGATCGTGTACGTGGAGGCGGCCTGCGACAGCGGCATCCCGTGACGGAGCGTCCCGATGAGGAAGCCGCCGACGATGTTGACCAGGGTGATGAGCACCGAGGCCAGGGCGTCGCCCCGGACAAATTTCGTGGCGCCGTCCATCGCGCCGTAGAAGTCGGCTTCCTTCGCGATCGACGCGCGGCGACGGCGCGCGTCGTCCTCGGTGATGAGCCCGGCGTTCAAGTCGGCATCGACCGCCATCTGCTTGCCGGGGAGGGCGTCGAGCATGAATCGGGCGGCGACCTCCGAGATCCGGCCGGCCCCCTTCGTGATGACCACGAAATTGACGATCAGGAGAATCGCGAAGAGGACGAAGCCGACGATCAGGTCGCGGCCCGCCACGAATTCGCCGAACGCCCGGATCACTTCGCCCGCGGCGGAAGTCCCGCGCTCGCTCGCCGTTCCGAGAATCAGCCGCGTGGTGGCGATGTTCAACGCCATCCGGTACGCGGCCAGGAGCAGGAGCGCCGAGGGCAGGACGGAGAACCCCACGGGCTCGCGGACGTACACGGCGGCGAGAAGAACAAGGACCGAGAGCGCGATCGACCCCACGAGCAGGATGTCGATGAGCGGCGTCGGCATCGGCACGAAAACGACGAAGAGAATGCCGAGCAGGCCCCCCGCGAACAGGAGATCGCGGTGCTTCGCCACGCCGTCCGTCATCCGTTCGATCGTTTTCATGGGTCTAGGCCGCGGGGATGGCCGACTTCAGGTTCAGGGCCAGCGCGATCACGTCCGCCACCGCCGCATGGAGGTTTTCCGGGACCGCCTCGCCGACTTCGCCCCGGCGATGAAGCTCCCGCGCGAGGTCGGGACGCTCGATGACGGGGACGCCGTGCTCCAGCGCGGTCTCGCGGATCCGATCCGAGACCGGTCCGCTCCCCTTCGCGACGAGGTCGGGCGGATCGCCCGCCTCGGGGCGGTACCGGAGCGCGACGGCGAGATTCTCGGAGTCGGTCAGGACGACGGTGGCCCGCGCGGTCATCGGAATCATCCGCTGACCCGCCAACCGGCGGCGCAGAGCGCGGCGGCGGTCCCGGATCGCGGGATCTCCTTCGAACCGTTTCAGCTCGTCGCGGACTTCCTGGCGGCTCATCCGGAGATCGCGGCGGAGCTGCCACCGCTGGTACGCCCAATCGAGGATGCCCAGGGCGAGCAATGCGAGCGCCGTACGCGCCGCGAGCCCCACTCCGGCTCCCGACAGGATCCGGAGCGCGTCGGGCAGATCGCGCGAAGAGATGCCGAGCAAGGCGGTGCGCTCCTGCCAGAGCGTCGCCGACAAGACGCCGAGGATCACGGCGCCGCGGAAGAGCCCCCCGCCGAGGCTCACGAACGTGCGCATCGAGAACGCGCGCCGCAGTCCGGTCGCGGGGCTGAGGCGATCGGCGCGGAGGCGGAGCGGTTCCCCGCTGAAGAAAAATCCCACCTGGACGAAATTGACCACGAGCGCCGCGATCACGAGCGCGAGGATCAAGGGGGCGGCCGCGCCCGCGAGCGCCGTTCCGGTCCCCCACACGGCGGTCGACCACGCCTCGGCGCCCGTCGGAGCGTCCTGCAGTCGGGCGAGCGATCCCCGGAGGCCGGCCACGAGCTTGGCGAGCACGCCCGGCCCCAGGAAATGGAAGGCGCCCGCCGCCGCCA
>Ga0075423_10000244_pt1 | contig 40769 bp, 38 predicted proteins | sample SoiMethybrSBSTD2_FD_80114 | JGI IMG/M metagenome (GOLD analysis project Ga0075423, IMG submission 80114) | Bulk soil microbial communities from a Populus tree surrounding site in Tennessee, USA - Soil MetaG P. TD hybrid SBSTD2 | ecosystem: Environmental > Terrestrial > Soil > Tree plantation...
CAGCGAGCTGAGCAGCGTTCGCGGGCGCGTCAGCGCCGCTGGCGCTTGCGCTCGCGCAGATCGATGACGCCCGGCCGGCGCCGCGGGTCGTCGCCCTTCGCGAAGATCTGCGTCTTCTGCACCTTCTGGGTCCCGGTCGTGGGCAGCGAATCGACGAACAAAATGAAGCCGGGCGCCTTGAAATAGGCGAGTCGCTCCATGCACCACTCGAACAGGCGATCGGCCAGCGCCGCATCGGCGGTGATCCCCGGCATGACGACGACACAGGCCATGACCTCTTCTTCACGGAGCTCGTCGGGCACAGCGAGAACGGCCACCTGTGCGATGGCCTCGTGCGCCTGCAGCACCGCCTCGACCTCGGCGGCCGCGATGTTCTCGCCCGAACGGCGAATGATGTTCTTCTTGCGGTCGACGAAGCACAGCATGCCGTCCGGGTCCTGACGCACGACGTCGCCGGTGTGAAACCAGCCGTCCCGCCACGCGTCTTCCGTCGCCCGCTCGTCTTTCAGATAGCCTGAGAAGAAGGCGTGGCGCGGCCCTTCCGGTCCGCCCCAGCGCACGACCAGCTCGCCATCGGTGCCGCGCGACACCTCGCGGTCGGCGTCGTCGACGACTTTCGCTTCGAATCCGCCGAAGGGCCGGCCGAAGGCGCGCGTGTGAGTCATCCGGGGCTCGCGATTGACCATCATGACGCGACCGGTCTCGGTCATTCCCCAGCCCTCGATCAGCGGAAAGCCGAAGCGCTTCTCGAACGCATCGTGCAGCTCGGGATCGATGCCGGCGCCGAAGCCGAACTTGACGGTGTGCTGGCGTTCTTCGAGCGTGACCGGCTGGTTCAGCAGCAGAGGCGGCACGACGCCGAGATAATGGATGATCGTAGCGCGTGTCACCGCGACGTCTCTCCACCACCGGGTCGCGCTGAAGCGCTCCGGCACGATCAGGCAGTTTGCGGTCAGCATCACGCATGTGGCGGCAAAGGCCTGACAGTTCATGTGGTACAGCGGCAGCGGATTCAGGATGCGCTCGCGCCCGTGCTCGATGGCAACGAGGCCGCCGATGTCGCGATACCAGCCGCCCGAGGTCAAGTAGTAAAGGTTGGTGAGGATGCAACCCTTCGGCCGCCCAGTCGTGCCGGAGGTGTAAAGCAGGCTGCACTCGGTATCCAATCCGGGGGCGCCGCCACGCGGGGCCACGCGCGGCATCGGCAGCTTCGACGGCCAATCCTCCGCGTTCACCACCGGCAGCGGCTGAACGCGGTCCCGTGCGACGGCTTCGACGTCCGCGACACGCGCGGCGATGACGACCGCGAGGTCCGCCTCCGAGTGGTCCATCTGATAGAGCATCTCGTCGTGGCGATAGTCCGGATTGATCGGGACGATGCCGCAGCCCAGCGCGTTGAGGGCCAGGTAGTGGAAGAAGAACTCCGGTCGGTTTTCCAGCAGCAGCGCAACCCGGTGGCCGTGACCAAAACCGGCGGCTTCGTACTGCGCGCGGAGGCGCGCGACCTCGGCATGCACCTGCCCGTAGGTGAACTCGACGCCGTGTGGATGGTAGGCGCGGCTCGGCGCCGGCGGAACGCAGAGAAACGCGTTGCCCGGCGCGGTGGATGCCGTCGCGGCGAAGACGTCGTACACCGTTCTCATCGGCGGCAGATTCTAGCGCGGATGTTCGTGTGACTCGTTCGTTTTGCTACGATCGCCGCGCGAAGGAGGATGCAATGGCCGCCTACGTGATCGCCAACGTGAACGTGCACGACGCTGCGAGCTTCGAGGAGTATCGACGACAGGTGCCGGCGACGATCGCCAAGCACGGCGGCCGCTACCTCGTGCGCGGAGGGCGTGTCGAGCATATCGAGGGCGCGTGGAACCCCACGCGCCTCGTGGTCCTCGAGTTTCCGTCCATGGAGCAGGCGCGGCGCTGGTACGACTCCGAGGACTATCGCGGGCCGAGGGCGCTGCGCATGAAATCGGCCATGACCGACGTGATCTTCGTCGAAGGAGCCTAGCCGCCGGCATCGTGCTTGCGTCCCCTCGCGCTCAGGGAGGGAACCATGCGCAAGGCCGCCATCCTTACAACGACGATCCTGATAGCCCTGACGGCCATCGTCCCGAGGGCGATGGCGCAGGACAAGCAAGACCCGCAGAACAAACACAACAAGGGCGGGCTCGGCGGCGTGCTCGACACGCTCGGCAACGTACTGGGCACGGGCACACAGAAGCTCCACGGGACCGTTGTGCTCGTCGACGGACCGACGTTCGTGGTCCGCACGGACGATCGCCGCACCTATCGGGTGGACACGGCATCGATCGAACCTCAGAAGGTGAGCGGTCTGACGCCGGGCGAGACGGTGTCGGCCACCGCGCGCGGTGGCGGCCAGGCCGGCGTGCTGACGGCGACCGAGATCACGCCGGACACGAAGAGCAGCGGCAAGACGTTTCAGAGCGTCAGCGGAACGGTGCAGCAGGCGGCCCGTGATCGCGTGATGTTCAAGACCCGCGACGGCCTTGTCTTGCCGATCGACGTCGGCAGCATCAACGGCCTGCCGTATCTGGCCGCGAACCAACCGGCGACGCTCTACTACGAACAGGGTCCGAAGCAGGAAGTGGTCGGCGTCTGGATCCAGCCCGGGACTGGACAGGCTACGCAAACGCAGCCGTCGACCTCGTCGCCTGCCGCGTCGGGCGTCGCCGCGACGGCGCCGTCCAGCGATCAGACATCGCCAACGCCCAGCGATCAGCCGTCGCCGTCCGCAAGCGTGCCGACGACGCAGTCGGTTGACGGCGTCGTCGATTCCATCGCGATGTCGGAGATCAAGATGCGTACGAGCGACGGCCGGTCGCTCACCGTCGACACGTCCGGAGTCGATCGACAGACGCTGCGCGGCGTGACGCCCGGCGACACCGTGACGATCACCGGCGCCGCTGACGCGAGCAGGGATCGGTTCGTGGCGCAATCGGTCCAGGCGCGCCGTTGACGGCGGCCGGCTCGCTGGCAAGTCACTTGCTCTTCCCTCTTTGGGCAGGAGGGAATTATGCGTTTACTCGGAACAATGACAGCAATGGTGCTACTGGTCGGCGTGGCTGGCTGCTCCGCCACGATGGACCCGGAACGTACGATGCGTGGCAGCTCGCCGTCGAACACGCTCGAGCCGTCGCGCGCGGTCGCGCAGGGTGACGTCGTCAGTGTCGATCCCACTCAGCGAGTCATCGTGCTGAGCAACGGGCAAATGTATCAGGTGCCGGCCGACTCGCTGGTGTATGTCAATGGCCAGCCCGCGGGGTGGACGACGGTCCAGCCCGGCACACGCGTTGCGATCCCGCAGGGCCAGCTCGTCGAGCTGCGTGATGGCCGCTACATGGTCGTGCAGTCACCCGGCGCCGTCGTCACGCCTGCACCGGGCACGGTGGTCACGCCCGGCACTGTCGTCGCGACCCCCGGCGTCCGTCAGACGCTGTACGGCCGCGTCACGGACGTGGATCGGAACGAGATTCGCGTGAAGACCGCGGACAGGTCGTTCGAGATCAAGATGGCCGATCCGAAGGGCGCGGGCATCCGCAAGGGTGACACCGTTCAGATCGACATGACGTTCTCACCGACGGCGGCGGTGCCCTCGGCGCTGCCGCGCTAACGCGCGCGCGTGGGGGGCGCACAGCGCCCCCCACGCGGCATCACCTCAGCGCCTGCTCGGCCTGGCGCAGACGTCGTGAGAGCGTGACGAGAATGCTTTGCGTGAGCTCCGGCGCCTCGCGCAGCAGCGTCGCGAAGTCGCGACGCTTGATCACCAGCAGTCGCATCGGCGTGTCGGCGGCCACGGTTGCGGAGCGCGGCTCGCCGTCGAGCAGGCTCATCTCGCCGAAATAGTCTCCGGGCTTCAGTCGTGCCCGCCGTCGCGCCGAGAGCTCCACGCGCGCCGAGCCATCCATGATCAGGTAGAACTCATTGCCGGGCTCGCCCTGGCGGGCCAGCACGGTGCCTGCCGGCACCTCGACGACATCGGTGATCTTCGCGACCGCCTTGAGCTGCTTGCGCGAGCACTCTTCGAGGAGGGGAACCTCTTCGAGGCGAGCGATCTTGTCGTCCTGCGTGACGCGCGGACCGAACAACCCCGACGGCGGCAGCGACGCGCGCAGGCTCTCCGGAATCGAGCCGTCGAGGATCCGGCTGATCAGCTCCATGGCGACGACCTCCCGGAGACAAGCGTACCCCGGGAGGTCGACGAACGGCTAGGGCTGCAGGGCGTCGACGCGCTCGCGGAGCCGGCGGATCACGTTGTCGTAGGACTCCGTCTGCAGAAGCCGGGCGAACTGCGCGCGATAGCCGCCGACCATACTGGTGCCCTGCATGCGGATGTCCCACACACGCCAGCGCTCGCCATCGCGCAGCATGGCGAAGTCGAGCGGCATCCCGGTGTGCCCGTCACGGCCGACGATGCGCGCCTGCACGACGGCGCGATCACCTTCCGCCGAGTCGCCCGTCACAACGATCTTCTCTCCGTCATAACGATCGAGATTCTTGAGGTAGGCGCGGTTCAGGAGCTCGGTGAAGAGCGTGACGAATGCCTCGCGCTCGCCGTCGGCCAGGGTCTGCCAGTGCTGTCCGAGCGTGCGGCGGCCCATCTCGTTCCAATCGATCAGGTCATCGGTCAGACGACGGACGGCCTGTCGACGCGGCGCTATGCGTTCGTTGCCCTTGAAGGCAGGGTCTCCTAGAACGGCCAGCACCTGATCGATGTGGGACGCCAGCTGCTCCGCGGGCTGTCCCGCGAACGCCGGGGTACCAGAACCGAGCAGGAGGGCAACCGAGAAGCCGAACACTGCAGCGAGGGCCCAAGCGCGCGCCATAAGCGTTACCTCCTGGTACGGGGGGAAGAGCAAGGCGAGTGCCGCACTTGGATTTCAATAACTTGGCTGCCGACCGTGGGCAATCGCTTGTCCGAGGTGAGGTGTTCGCCGCAGAGGTGGCCGGGATATTTTCAGGGTCCTTTTTCAGGGTCCTAAGGTCGCGTGAACTCGGGGGCCGGAACGCTATGCCGGTTTGCCGACAACGATTGCGTTTTTGACAATTCCGATTGACGTCGTGTCCCCGTTCGGCAATGATGTTCGCTGTTTTCGATGTGATGGGCAATTAACGCGGTACCGGTCCCCGGGGCCCGATCTCTATGTCGGAGCGGATCATGTTGAGAGTCGTTCGTCCCGCTATCGTGTGCTTCTCTGTGTCGCTGGTCGCGGTCCTTCCCTCGCTCGCCTCGGCTCAAGGCACGAAGGCCGGTGTGGTGACGACCCTCGAAGGAAACGTCACGGTCACCCGGGTCACGCTCGCGCCGCAGCCGTTGAAGTTCAGAGATGACGTGTTCGTGAACGACAAGGTCGTCACCGGTGACCAATCGCTTGCCCGGATGTTGCTCGGCGGCAAAGCGGTCGTGACGGTTCGCGAGCGCTCCTCGCTGACGATCACCGAGACGCCCGGCAAGGCCACCATCGATCTGGAAGCCGGCAAGATCGCCGTCGCCGTGGCCAAGGACAAGATGCGGCCGGGTGAGTCGCTCGAGATCCGCGCCGCCAACGCGGTCGCCGGCGTACGCGGCACTGTCGTCGTCGCCGAGGTCTCGAATGCCTCAGCACAGCTCGGCGGCGGCGTCGGTCCTGTTGGCGTCTTCTGGGTCCTGAAGGGCCAGATCGAAGCGTATCTCGCGAGTCAGCCCGGCAATCTCCTGCTGGTCGGCACGCTGCAGCAATTCCGCAGCGGCAACGTCAGCAACATCCTGCCGAGCCAGATGGGGCAGATCCTCCAGGGACTCTCGACCGGCAGGGTCACGCCGACCACGGATCAGGCGCCCGAGAACGGCGCCAACGCCGGCCTCGCGCTCGCGGCCGCCTTTACCGGCGTAGCCGCGGGCGGTGGCGTCACGGTGCCGCGGGCGCCGTTGAACCTGAACGTGCCGATCCTGCCTGCGAACAACAACATCAATCCGCCCTCGACCACGACCGCGCAGGCTCCTCCGCCTCCTCCGCCGGTGCAGCCGCCGTGTGTGAACCCTAGCGATCCATTGGCCGGGTACGGCAAATATGGTGGCTACCGCTACGGCCATCGGAGGGAGTAACGGCAGCTTCGCCGCCGAACAGCTGCGGCCGGCGCCGCGCTAGTACGACCAGGTCAGCGTGAGCGAGTAGACGTTGCGGGTGTAGGCGAAGACCGCCAGGTTCGAGTTCGCGACCGTGTTCTGATACGTGAACGCGAGCGACATTCTCGTCGCCTCGCTGAAGATCGTCGGGCCATCGAACGGCGCCTCGATCCGGACCGTGTTGTTGTACTCCTCGTCCTGCCGCCATCTGCTGCCGGGATCCAGGCTGGGCAGCAGCGTGTTCTTGTTGCCGTAGTCACGCAGGTGCACGTCGAAGTCGTACGACAGCCGAAGCAGCGGGGCTGGATTCCAGCTGGTGCGTAGCGCGGGGGGCAGGTCGAGCGTGTACTGCACGCCGGCGAGCAGCCGATTGCCGAAGTAACTGTAGTTTCGTCCGTCAGCGTCCTCCCAATCGACTTGATAGCCGAGCTTGATCAGGTGCTTGTCGGCGTTGAAGCGGAGCAGATGCAGGACGCCCATCGTGTAGTTGTTCGCGTTACGAATCTCGTCCGGGATCGGCCGCGGGTCCTGGAAGAAGTGTTTGTTCTGATACCGAAAGAACGACTGGGTGAGCTGACCCATGTTCCGGATGGCATCGGTGAAGCTCTCCGCCGCGCCCGGGTCCTTCTCGTCGAGCATCCCAGAGATCACCGCCGTGTTGCGCCGCAGGAACTCCTCATCCTTCAGGAACAGCATGTCCCACGCGTACGAGAGCGTCCACTGCGCCGGCATGTTGAACAGCGCCGTTTTGTACGTGAAGGTGCCGTTCGCCATGTGGTCCATCACGTTGAACGACGTGAGCTCGTTGTAGTAGGTCCCGAAGAAGGAGTAGCCGAAGGACGATTCGAAGCTGTCGCCTTCGCGCGGGACCCAGCCGAAGATCGGGCCACGCAGCCAGGTGTAGTCGAAGCGGGCGTTGGCGGTCTCGCCGGTCGATTCGTGAGGCGGTCTGCGGAGCTGGGGCACGAGCGGCTCAGAGGAGTTGGGGCTCGGCCGCACGTCGACGTTGTCGTCGTAGAGGAATCCAAGCGTGACCGACGCACTCAGCCGACGCCCCGCCTGGGCGGCGGTACGAATCGTGTCACGCAGCCGTTCGGCGGGGCCGGTCAGCGGCGAGCCGGGCGCCAGCCGCAATGCCTGCTCGACTTCGGAGGCTGCCTGCGCCGGGAGACCTAGCACAGCGAGAGAGAGTCCCGTGTAGAAGCGCGTGAGCTGCTGCAGCTGCGGGTCGCTCGTGCGGCCCCGGCGGAAGGCCTCGAGCGCGCCGCGGTAATCCTTCTTTCGGTAGCGGATGAAGCCGACGTAGTAGCCCAGGCCATCGATCGTCGGATCGGATTTATAGACCTGCTCGAAGAGCGGCTCGGCCGCGTCGTAGCGCTGCTGGGCGAAATACGCCAGCGCCAATTGAAAGGTGATCGAGTTGTCCTGCGGCGACCTCGCGTGCGCTCGGGTCAGATACCGAATGGCGTCCTCGGGACGTCGCAGCGCCATGTAGACGACACCCAGATAGTAGAGCGCCTCCACGTGATCGGGCTCGCGTTTGAGCGCCTCCTCGAGGTTGCGAATCGCATCCTCATACTTCTTTTCGTCGAAATCGAGAATGGCCTGCGCGACGTACACGTCGGCCTCGGTAGTTTGCGCGAGCACGGGGGGAACGAAGCCCAGGAGGAGCAGGCCGACGAGCAGCCAGACGAGGGCCGAGCGCACCTGAGTTTTATAGCACGGTTCAGCCGATTTCCGGCCGCTTGCCGTGTACGACGCGCACATCGGTCTTGATGCCACCGCGGACGTTGAAGTCGCCGGTGACTTCGGCCCATCGCGGGCGGATCGCCGCCACGAGATCGTTCAAGATGCGGTTCGTCACGTCCTCGTGGAATGCGCCATGATCGCGATAGGACCACAGGTAGAGCTTCAGAGACTTCAGCTCGACCAGGGACTGATCGGGGACGTAACGAATGCGGATCGTGGCGAAGTCCGGCTGGCCCGTCATCGGACAGAGGCACGTGAATTCCGGCAGCGCCATCGTGATCTCGTAATCGCGGTCGGGATGCGGATTCGGCACGGCCTCGAGTGTTCGCGACGGTTTCGTGGGCATGACCGATTGTACCGTCAACGCGCGGTGAGCCCGATGCCGACGGCGACGGCGACGCAGGCGATCAGGATATCGCTGGTGAGACGGTCACCGGCGATGAGCGCCGCGATGGCGACGCCGAAGATCGGCTGAGTCAGAAAGAACCCGGCGAGCCCGGAGGGCCGGTACCGGCCCAGGAGCCACAGATTCGCGATGAAGTTGAAGCCGGCAATCAGCACGCCCTGATAGAGCAGGGACAGCACGAGTCGTGACGTCCATATCGTCGGCGCCGACTCGGTGAAGGTGGACGCGACGATGAAGACCGCCGAGCCGAGCGTCGCCTGGGCCAGGAGCAGCTTCACCGGGTCGAGCTGGCGGACGACGCGCGCGAGGTAGACGGTGCGCTCGGCCAGAACGAACCCGCTCACGAACATGATGGCGTCGCCGAGCAGGCTCGAGGCGCTGGAATCGGCCTGACGCATGAACAGCAGCACGATGCCGCCGTACGCGACCAGCACACCGAGCAGCCGCCGCATCGTGAGGCGATCGCCGGGAATCCGGAAGTGCGAGAGCAGGACGGTGTGCACGGCGTAGAGGTTGAGCACGACCGCGGCGTGGGCGGCGCTCGTGAGCGCGGTGCCGACGTTCATGCTGGCGATCTGCGCGACGAAGAGGACGGTGACGACGAGAAGTGGCTTGATCTCGGCGCGCTGGAGGCGCAGTCCAGCCAGACGTCCCGTCACCAACGCCCAGATCGTAATCACCACACCACCGACGACGAAGCGCATCCACGCCAGCCGCAGCGGCGGCGCATCTTGCAGACCGAGCTTGATCGCCACGGGGTTGCCACCCCAAAAGAGCGACAGGAGGAGCGCGAGCAGCGCGCCGCGAAGGTCGACGTCCCGGCGATCGATCACGGACGGTCCACTATAATCGAACCCATGAAGATCGGTCTCGTCGGTCTACCGAAGAGCGGCAAGACGACGCTGTTCAACCTCCTCACGGGCTCGTCCGTTCCGACCACGCGGTATGACACGGGCCGCGCCGAGCTGCACACGGGCGTCGCGCGCGTTCCCGACCCGCGTGTCGACGTGCTGCGCGAGCTGTTCAATCCGAAGAAGACGACCTATGCGACGTTCGAGGTCGTCGATCTGGCAGGCATCGCGAAGGGCGAGCGCGTGGGGCTTGAGACGAAAGACTTCCGCAACGCGGATGCGCTACTGCACGTCGTGCGCGCCTTTCCCGACGCGGCGCTCGGCGCCCCGGATCCGAAGCGCGACATCGAAGATCTCGAGACGGAGCTGTTGCTCGCCGACCTCGAAGTCGTCGAGCGTCGCTTCGAGAGGCTGGAGGCCTCGATCAAGAAGCAGCGCAAGGACGCGGAGATCAAAGAGCGTGAGCTGCTCGTGCGGCTCAAGGCGGCGCTGGAGGCGGAGCGGCCGCTGCGCGGCGAGCCGCTGACGGCCGACGAGGACAAGACGCTGCGCGGGTTCACGTTTCTCTCGGCCAAGCCGATCTTCCATATCGTGAACCTGGACGAGAAAGCCATCGCCGGCGGTGAGCGTGTGGGAGAGACGTTCGGGCTTGGCGACATCGCGGCACGGCCGCACACGCGCGTGGGCTGGGTCTCGGCCGTGATCGAGACCGAGATCGCGCGGCTCGAGGGCGAGGAGCAGCAGGCGTTTCTCGCCGATCTCGGTCTCGCCGAGCCCGCGATTCGCCGCGTGCTGCGCGAGTGCTACGGATTGCTTGGCCTGATCTCGTTTTTCACCGTCGGCGAGGACGAAGTGCGCGCCTGGCCGATTCCGGAAGGCACGCGCGCGCAGGACGCCGCAGGCGTCGTGCATTCGGACATCGCCCGCGGCTTCATCAGAGCCGAGGTCAACGGCTACGACGAGCTGGTAGCCGTCCGCGGCGAATTCGCGGAGTTACGCGCGCGCGGACAGCTGCGGCTGGAGGGCAAGGACTACATCGTTCGTGATGGCGAAGTGTGTCACTTCCGATTCAACGTCGCCCGCTAGGTGGTAATTCGCTTCGTACGCTCGCCCGCTCTTACAAGACCTCTCGGTGGCACGAAAGATGCGACGAGTCGTAGGCATGAGTGTCGGGTTCATGATCGCGGCCTGTGTCTTCGCGCTTGTGCTGGGGTGTGCCGTGGCGTGCGTGGACTGGTGGCGGGAAGCCCGGATGCTGACGCCCCGATCCAAAGCGGTGACGACCGTAAAGAGTGACGTCAAGCCGGTGCAGCCGACGGCGCAGCGCCGCGCGGCCTAATCGGCTTTCACTCCCGGGATCGGCTTCAGCGGACCGCCGAGCGCTTTGACCACGGCCGCGACATTCGCGTCTGGCGTATTGGTCAGCAGCACACATCCTGGCGCGACGATCAGTCCGCGTCCGGTCATCTGTCCTACGGCGTCCTCGGCTTCGGCCGTCGCCTCGGCGGGCGGCGCCTCGCGAAGCGTCCGCCACTGGTTCAGCCCGCCGCACACGGCACCGACAATTTGACCGGCCGCCGCGGCCAGCGTCGGGCCGGCCGCCCGATCGTCCCAGTTCCAGACGTGGCCGGGGAGGCGGGCGAGCCGGTCGAACAGCAGACGATCGCCGTGACAGTGCACGACGGTGAGGAAGGATTTCGGCCGGAGCGCCTCGAGCACGCGCCGATCCCAGGGCTCACCGAAGCGTGCGTACGTCTCGTCGTCCATCACGCTCGCGCTTGCGGTCTGGATCGAATAGAAGATCCCACCGATGCCTTCCGCCAGCGCCAGCTCGTTGAAGTGCAGCACGGTTTCGCCGATGGCGTCGACGGCGGCGCTCACGGCGGCGGGGTGCTGGCGCAGGTCGGTGGCGAGACGATCGCCCGAGAGCTTGCGCGCGATCGACAGCGGCGAGAAGACCGTCGCCAGCACCGGCGCGTCGCCGATCCGCCGGTCGAAGCCCAGTCGCACGATCGTCTCGAGCTGCTCGACCCAGCCGTCCGCGCTCGCGGGATCGAGCGGCCGGATGCGTTTCCAGTCGTCGGATGTTTTCACCGCGCAGGAGGCACACGGCCGGTTGCCGGTGGGCAGCACGTCGGCGGACTCGACGCAGCCCCACGCCTCGACGCAGTAACCGCCACGCGGCGTGATCTTGAGGAAATCAGAGCCGTAATGATCGTGGAAGCGTAATGTCGCCTGGGCAAGGCCGGCGGGCGAACGGTCGACGGCGGGGAAATGCCGCCACACCGCGTACGGCACACGATCCACGGGCTCACGGTTGATCGCCGCAGTCAGGCGCTCGCGTCGCGTCATCTGCTTCATAGCGTCACGCGACCATCGCTGAGCACCGCCGCACCGTCGGGTCCCACGACGTCGAAGCCCACCACGCCTTCGGGCAAGGCGTATGTCCGGACGGTGAGCCGCGACGGCACCATGACCATCCCGGTGAACCGTGCGGCGACGCCGCGGACGCGCGCGGGGTCCGCGTCGAGGTCATGAGCCACCACGCGCGACACGGCGAGCGCAAGCGTCGCGGTGCCGTGCACGATGATCGCGGGCAAGCCGGCCGCCCGCGCGACGGCGCCATCGGTGTGAATCGGATTGTAGATGCGCGCGCACTCCGTATAGACGTGCGGCATCTGCAACGACACGTCGATCGGCTCTTGCCACTTCGCCGCGCCCGGGGGCGATGCGGCGGACGGCGCCTGGCTCCCACCCGGCGCGATCTCGTCGCCTTTCAGCTCCACGCCGCGATAGATCGAGCCGTGGTCGGTTGTGGTCACAGCGACGCCGGTGCGGTCAGTGGTGGAAAAGCGGATGACGACGAGCGTGCCTGCGCGGACGCGTTGTACGCCGACCACGCGTGCGCTCGCGCGCAAGCCCTCGCCAGCCTGCGGCGGGCGGTGGACGACGAGGTTGTGGAACGCATGGACGCCGCGTCGGGCGACCGACTCGTCCATCGCCTTCGCGCGAAGCGCGAGGGCCAGCGGCCACTCGTAACAAACAGAGAACAACGGATGCGCGGCCGGGCCGGCAGCCGCGATCGTGTCGTAGTACCGCGGATCGGTCTCGCCCAGCGCCGCGGCGTAGGCCATGAGCCACCGCGCCTCGACGCTGACGGCGGTGGGGCCGGTCGTGGCGCCGACGAGGCGTGCGCCGTCGAGGATGAGGGTGTCCATCAGCCGCGCGGAAAGTTCATGGCGTCCACGAAGATCTGCTCGAAGTCGGGATGCGCGGCCAGCGACACATGCTCGGTCCGCGCGGCGATCGTTTCGGCATGCGCGCGTTCGGCCTCTGAGAGGAGACACAGTTGGGCGCCGAGCGACGCGGCATTGCCGACGTAGCGGACCCGCGGTGGAGGAAGCGCCGGGATCAGTCCAATCCGGATGGCGCTCGGGATCGACAGATAGTTGCCGAACCCCCCCGCGAGCATCAGCTCTTCCACGCGCTCGAGCGGGACGCCAGCGACGTGCAGCAGCATCGTGATGCCCGAGGCGATCGCGCCTTTAGCGAGCTGGACCTGGCGGACGTCGTCCTGGGTGAGCGCGATCTCACCGCGCGAGCCCGCTTCACCGGAGCGCAGCACGATGAACACGCGTTCTTCGCCTCGCATGACCACACGGTCGCGGAGCGCCGGCGGCAGGCTCTCGCGCGCCTCGACGCCGATCAAACCGGTCCAGTCGACGACGCCGGCGTCCAGGAGACCGGCGAGTAAGTCGATGAGTCCCGAGCCGCAGATGCCGAGCGCCGGGGCGTCACCGATCGTGTGCACGTGCACATCGTGGTCGATGCTGACGCGGTCGATCGCTCCCTGCGCGCCGCGCATGCCGTGACGGATCTGCGCACCCTCGAGCGCGGGCCCCGCGGGCGCGGAGCAGGCGAGCAGCCGCGCGCGCGAGCCGAGGAGAACCTCGCCGTTGGTCCCGATGTCGACGGCCACGCGCAGCGCCGGCGTCTCCCCCAGTCGTGTGGCTAGCGCAACGGCCACCGCATCGGCGCCGACGAAGCCGGCGACGAGCGGCAGCAGGCACACGCGGCCCTCGGGCGCGATCTTCAGCGGCACATCGCGCGCGGGCAGCACCGCGGCGTGTCGCATCACGGGGGCGTACGGCGCGAGCCCGACGTGCGACGGATCGATGCCGAGCAGCAGATGATGCATGCACGTGTTGCCGACGACGACGGCCTTGTAGATCCACTTCGGCAGGACACCCGAGGTGCGGCAGACCTCGGCGACGTGCTGGTTCAGCAGGCCCACGATGCGCGTGTGGAGCTTGCGGAGGTTGACCGGATTGAACTGGGCGAAAGCGATACGCGACATGAGATCGCCACCGAAGACGGCCTGCGGATTCAGGCTCGACACGGAGGCGAGCTGCTCCCCCGACGTCAGCTCGATGAGCGTCGTGACGACGGTCGTGGTGCCGACGTCGATGGCGAGCCCGAACTTCATCGCGGTGGTGTCGCCGCGCTCGACCGCAATGACCGTGCGCCGTGTCCGCATCGCGTTACCACTGCTCGATGTGAACGTCGTCACGGTCACGCCGCTTGGATCGTCGCGCAGTGCCTGAGGTAGGCCGGTGAGGACGCTCGGTCCGACGTCGTCCGGCGCGACGCCGACCGCCGCCGCCAGCTGTTCGAGGTCGGACGTCTGATGGTGCTCCTCGCGCGGCAGCGAGACCTTCACCAGCTCTTTGCCGATGCCGGCATCGATACGCACGCCCAGGCCGCCGACACCCGGCCCCGCGCCGAGGATCTGGAACGCCTGCTCCTCCAGCGGCGGTGCGAGGAGCACGGTGATCGGCTCGGTCACCGCGCACTGGCACGAGAGCCGATAGCCCTCGCGCACGAGATCGTCGCCGAGCTGGATTTCGTCCATGATCGTCGGCGGCGGAATCGTGCCGTCGACGAATTTCACGCGGCAGGAGGTGCAGCGTCCGCGACCGCCGCAGGTCGCCGTCACGTCAACGCCACCGTTGTGCGCAGCCTTGAGGATGCTGGTGCCGGCCGCGACGCTCAGCTCGCGGCGTGTCCCGGGCTCATCCGGGTTCGTCAGGATGACGAGCGAGACCGCCATTCACCGACATTGTAACGCGCGCTTGCGGCGCGCTACGGCGTGATCTCGAATTCGACGCGACCGATACCCTCGCCCTCGACGGCGGCGGGCGCCGTCTGCGCGGCCAGACGCGCGGCGTCGACCCCGCGGCCGGTGAGCGCGTCCCGCACGGCGGCCACGCGTCGCTCACCGAGCGCCGTCTCGGCCGCGGCCGGCGCGCGCGTCTCGGCCGCCAACGCCGCGAGCAGCTCGTCGAGCGAGGCCGGCGGCTCCCGCTTCGGAAAGCGCCGGGTGAAGACGCGGAGCGCCTCCGCACGCAGCGCCGCATCGCCTCCGTTTTTCGCCCTCTCCCGAAGGCGGTCGCGCAGCGCTTCGAGCTTGAGCGGCTCGGCGTCCGTGACGGTGAGGACGGGGCGAAGTCGTAGGCGGATCCCCGGCTTGTCACGCAGGAACCCGGCTAGGCGCTCGAGGTGCTCCCCCATCTCGGGCCGCGGCGTCGCCGTTCCGGGCAAGAAGGTCACGGGATTGACCGACAGCGATTCGATCCGCGAATCTTGCGTGACGAACAGCTTGCCGATGAGCGTGAACGGAAGGCCGACGGTCTTGAAGGCGAGGCCACGCAGCGCGCTCCAGATCGCGTCGCCGAGGTCGAACTCCGGCGACGAGAGGCGGCCGTGCACGGGCACGGAGAGCTCGACGTTGCCGCGGCGGTCTTTCAACAGGGAGACGAACGTGTCGAGCGGCAGACCGATCGGCCACTTCGGTGGCGCCGCCCGTCCGGAGGAGCGCACGACCTCGAGCCCGTCGACCCCCGCGTCGTTGGTGGCCTCGAGCTCGTCGCCCTCGATGCGATAGCGCGCGGCGAGCGCGAGGGTGCCCTGGCGCGCGGTCCAGCCGAACAGCGTGTCGAGATACGGGTTCGCGCGCGGCGCCGCGTAGCCGCCGAGCGTGAACAGGACGTCGACCGCGGGCGGCGCGCCGACGGTGCCGAGCTCACCGCTGATTGACAGCGCCGCGCTCGGCCCGAGCGTAGCGCGCACGGCGGTGCGCGCCTTGTCGTTCGGCGTGGTGCCCAGACCGACGAGCGTCACGTTCACCGACGACAGCTCCTCGGCAAAGTCAGGCTCGGTGGTCCGGTCCACGAAGCGGCCGAAGCCATCGGTGAGCGTGAGCCGTCCCAGCGATACCCGTACCGCTTCCGTGGACTGTCGCGGATCCGACGCCCGTGTCGAAGCCGGCGTTGGCTTTCGCGCCGCGCCGGTGTGAGGCGTCAGCAAATCCACGAGCGGAAACCGCCCGGAAGTCTCCCGCTCGAACAGCACCCACGGTTTGTCGATGTCGATGCTCGCGATGCGGATCCCGCCCGGCCACTGCACGTCTACGCCATCGGCGCGTGCCTGGCCCGCGGTGAGGAGCTGACGGTTGGCGTCGCCGACCGCGAGCTGCTTGAGCGCAGCGCCGCCGCGCACTGAGAGCGTGAACGGATCGACGCGCATGCTGATCTGTGCCTCACCGTCCACGGCACCCGTCACGCGCGCGTCGACCGGCAGATAGGGTTGAGCCGGGGAGAGCGCGACGTCGATGAGCTTCACCTGCGCGTCCATCCGCGAGGGATCGACCTGGAAGGTGCCGCGCGCCTCGAGCCGACCGCCTCGTGGCATCGGGGTGGCGACCTCGGCTTCCGCGGGTTTCTTAACCGGCCAGGTGAAGTCGCGTATCTCGAGCCGCGTGCCGCGGATCTGAAAGCGGGCGGCCGGCTCGACGGAGTCGTCCACGACATTTGTGCCGCCGTCCTCCATCAGCGCGTGTCGTACGGCCACCTCGGGCTTGAGCGTCGGATCCGTCGGCGCCGGCGTGGCGGGACGGGTCGCGTTCGCCCGCGGCTTCACTGACAGCGCGGCGCGGAGCGAGAGCTCGCCATGCTCGTCTCGATCGATGAGCGCCCACGGCCGCACGACCCGCACGTCGTCCACAGCAATCTTCGCCGGCGCGCGATAGTCGACACCGCTCGCGTCGACACGCGCGATCGTCATGAGCTGACGGTCGCCGTCGAGGAGGACCAGATCGCTGCCGCCGACGGTGCCACGCACGCGCATGCGCGGGGGATCCAGACGACCCCGCACGTCGAGCTGGGCCTCGACGCGTCCCTGCACGCGGCCGCGGATCGCGAGATACGGCCGTGCCTGGGCGATGTCGAGATTGCGGGCGTTGACCTTGACGCGGACGACGCGCTGATCCAGCTCGCCGCTGCCGGCGACGGACAGCGTGCCGCCGCCCGGCAGCGTCGCGTCGAGCGCGATCTGCGCGGGACTGCGTGCCGGCCAGCCGGCGTTCTTGATGGTCGCGGCGATCGCGCTGACCTCGAGACGCACAGCTGGCGAGGCTGTTGCGTCCACCAGCGCGAGACGGCCGTCCTGCACGCGGAGCTCGCCGAGCGTCACATCGACGGCGGGAGGCGAGACGGCCGCCCGCGGGGAAGACTCGCCGCCGGCCGGCTGGCGCACGAAGAGCGAGCGCAACCCGATCCCGCCCGTAGTGTCACGATCGACGCTCGCCCATGGTTTGCGCAGGTTCAGAAAACCGACCGTGAGCCGCGACGGCCACTCGTAATCGAAACCCGTCACATCGAGCCGCTCGACGCCGAGTGGCGGAGGCTGATCAGAGCGATTCGGATCCGCGACGACCAGACGCGTAGCGCCCGCGGCTCCAGTGACCTTGAGCTTCAGCGCCTTGTCGTCCAGCGAGGCGAGGATCCGCGCGTCGACGTCGGCAACGCCGCTGAGCGTGCCGGCGAGTCGGGCGTAGCGATTCGCGAGGTCGACCGGCAGTCGCGTCGCTCGCACATTCAGGTCGGTCGTCACGGGTTCGCTCGTCAGCGTGCCGCGGACCTCGAGGCGGCCGCCGCCGGGCAGGCCACCCGTGAACTGCACCCGCCCGGGACGGCGAGACGGCCACGTGAGGTTTTCCGTGACGAGCCGCGTGTCTGTGAACGCGTAACGAATCGCTGGCTCATAGAGCGCTTCGGTCACGGTGACATCGCCTTCGACTTCCGCGCGGCCCACGGACACGTTGCGGCCTTTGACGAGGAGATCGTTCAGCGTGACCGTCATCTGGGGCGACGTCGCGAACGCGCCGTCCTGGCCGCGCCGGTGCAGGACCACGTCGCGCACGCGGGCGCCGGCGCTGACGCGCGTGCCGTCGGTCGCGTCGTGGACGACGGTTGCGCCGGCGCTCAGAATGCCGCGCTCGGGCAGAACGGCGGCGTCGCCCGGAAGATAGAGGCGCAACAGACCGAGATCCACCTCGGCGGCCGTGACGTGCGCCTGCAGGTGAATCGGCGCCAGACGAAAGTCCTGGACGCGCACGTGCAGCGGCGCGCCGGCCGCGACGCTGCGCAACTCCAGGCGGCCGCCGGCGTTTCGCGTGGAGAGCGCGTGCCCTTCGACCTCGATACGCTCGACCTTCCACGTGCGCGCCGGCTTCAGCGTGCGATCGTCGAAGGTCAGCGTGCTGTCGGCGATGCGCAGCCGCTCGATGGTCAGCGGCAGCGGCGAGCGCGGCTGCGCGGGCTGCTCGAGAAGGTCGGAGATGTTGAAGCGGGTCGGAGACAGGCGAACGATGTGGATCTCGGTCCCGGCGATCGTCAGCTCCTCGATCGATACTTGCAGACGCCAGAGCGAGCGGCGACGCACACGACCCTCGAGACGTTCGATCGTCGCCAGCATGCCGGGCTCGGCGCGCTCGGCGACGCGCAGTCCATGGACCACGACGTGGCCGGTGAGGAGATTGAGGTCGAGACGATCGATCGAGACGCGTCGATGGAGCAGGCTCTCGAGCCGCAGAACGGCGACATGACGGACGATCTCGGGCGCGAAGTTGAGGACCGCCACGCCCACGGCGGCGAGCGCGACGAACACGATGAGGACAATGAGCCAGGCGGTGCGGCGTCCGATCACGAGCGCGGTCTTCCGATCACCAGCATACCGCGTTAGACTGCGCGCGATGAACGAGGTATTCGACGTCGAGACCCTCCGCGGCGCGGCGCGCGTGGCGGGCTTCGCGTGGACGGTCGAGGAGCTCGAGACGCTGCGCCCGGCCGTCGAGGCCGCGCTGCGCCTGCTCGCGGCGCTCGACGACCTGCCGCTCGGCGCCATCGAGCCGACGACGCAGTACCGGGTCCTGTGAACGCCGACCTCGCCTTCGTCTCGGTCACGGACCTGGCGCGGATGATCGCGCGCAAGGAAGTCTCACCCGTCGAGGTGGTCCGGCTGCACCTGGAGCGGATCGAGACACACGACCGCAGCTTGCGCTCGTACATCACTGTCTGCGCCGACGCCGCATTGGCCGCGGCGCGCAGCGCCGAGGCCGGCCTGATGGCCGGAGGGCCGGTGGGGCCGCTGCACGGCGTGCCGATCGCGCTGAAGGATCTCTACGACACCGCCGGTGTGGCGACGACGGCCGGCTCGAAGATTCTGGCCGCCCGCGTGCCGGATGCCGATGCGACCGTCGTCCGCCGCCTCCGCGAAGCGGGCGCCATCGTGCTCGGCAAGCTCCACATGGTCGAGTTCGCGTATGGCCCCGAGGGGCTCAACGCGCATCACGGTGCGCCGCGCAACCCCTGGGACGCCGCCGTTGAGCGCCTGCCGGGCGGGTCTTCGTCGGGCTCCGGCGTCGCGGTCGCAGCCGGCTTGGCGCCGGCGGCGCTCGGGTCGGACACCGGTGGCTCCATCCGCATTCCCGCGTCGCTCTGTGGCATCACAGGGCTCAAGCCGACCTATGGGCGCGTCAGTCGCGCAGGCGTGTTGCCGCTGGCGTGGTCGATGGACCACGCCGGTCCGATGACGCGTACGGCAGGCGACTCGGCGGTCCTCCTGCGCGTGATGGCCGGCTATGACCCGGCCGACGCGTCGAGCAGCGTGCTGCCCGTGCCCGACTATCTCGCAGCGCTGAACGGCGATGTGAAGGGGCTGAGGGTCGGGCTGCTGCGCGGATTTTTTCTGGATTCGGCGACGCCCGACGTGCGAGCTGCTGTCGAGCACGCGGCGAAGACGTTGGAGCGCGCCGGCGCGGTCGTCGACGAGGTGTCGCTGCCCGCGGTCGCGCACGTCGCCGCCTCCGCCTATGCCGTCGTGGCTTCCGAGGCGCTCGCCTATCACACGGTGTGGCTGAGGGCGCAGCCCGCCGACTACGATCCCGAAGTTCGCCGGCGGCTGCAGCTCGGCGCCTTCGTCACCGGCGCGCAGTACGTGCGGGCCCAGCAGGCGCGCGCGCTGGTTCGCGATGAGATCGACGCGGCGCTCGCGCGGCGAGACGTGCTGCTGGCGCCCGCGACGCCGCTGACCGCGCCGCGGCTGGACGAGCGGCAGACGACGCTGGGCGACGGACGAAGCGACGTGCGCGCCGCGCTGATTCGGCTGACCCGTCCGTTCAACTGCTCGGGGCATCCGGCCTGCGCCGTGCCGTGCGGGTTTTCCCCGCAGGGGCTGCCGATCGGCATGCAGCTGGTCGGGCGGCCATTCGACGAGGCCACCGTGCTGCGTGTCGCCGACGCGTATCAGCGTCTCACCGATTGGCACGTCCGACGCCCTGTGCTAGCGTGACGGCGCGGAGGGACTGGATGACTGATCCGGATCTCGATCGACGGCTTTCGGCGCTCGAGTCACGTTTGGGACAGCTCGAGCGACTGCTCGGAACGCTGAACGATCGCCTGGCCGCGACGCCAGCCGCCTCGGAGACGAAGGCCGCGATTCAAGCATGGGTCACCGATTACGTGTCGATGCGGCTGCAGCAACTCGTGCCGGAAACCTGCGAGCATCCCGAGGCGGAGGCGCCCGCCGCGGTCGCCGCGGGGCCAGTCCTGCCCGGTACACGCGTGCGGTGCACCGAAGAGGTGCTACATCGCCTCGGCCGCATACCGATTCCGTTCGTCCGTCAGATGGTGACGCAAAAGGTCGCCGAGAGCGCCCGCGCCGAGAGCGTCGTGCTCGTCGATGTCACGTTCTTCGAGCGTGCGGCCACCTTCTGACAGTGCAAGCTTGCGGGAGAGGATCTCCTGAGCTATCAGCACTGGCAGCAGCATGTGATGGCCGGCCCCCAGATCTGACCGGGCGCGGCGCTGGGATCTGACGATCCCGTCCAGCTTCCGATCGAGGACTCGCTGGACCTGCATTCCTTCCTGCCGCGGGACGTGCCATCGATCGTCGACGAATATCTTCGAGCGGCGCACGCGCGCGGCTTTCGCGAGGTGCGGCTGATCCACGGGCGGGGCATTGGCGTACAGCGCGCGATCGTCCAGTCACTGCTCCGCGATCATCCGCTCGTGGCCGCGTTCGCCGATGCGCCGGAAGAACGGGGTGGCAAGGGCGCGACGGTCGTTCGCCTGCGCTGACCGCAGGGGCCGCGAGCTACGTCCTCTTCGAGGCGAGGTGACGGAACAGAAAGTCGCCGTCCGCCGGCGAGAGGTCGAAGCGGCGCGACGCCTCGTCGACGAGCTTGAGACGATCCGCCCGCGGGTTGGCGTGGAGCTGGTCGTCGATCCACCGGATCGCTTTCTTGATCGGGGTTTCGCCTGCGTTCATGGGGCCATTATCGCCGGCTCTGAATTGGCCGGCTGCCACGCCAGCCAATTGGACCTTGACGGGGCGGTTCTTCTGGCGAAAATGGCCGGGTAAGGAGGCCGCGTGCAGATTCCGCTGGACCGCGAGAAATCCGTCCCGCTGGCCCGCCAGATTCAGGCGCATTTCGAGCGGCTGATCACCGGCCGGCTGCTCGCGCCTGGCGTGAAGCTGCCCGCGACGCGGGAGCTCGCGCAATCGCTCGGCGTGAACCGCGCGACCGTCGCGCTCGCGTACGACGAGCTGGTTGCGGGGGGTTGGGCGCGAGCGCACGTGGGGCAGGGCACGTTCGTCGCCGGGCCGCCAGATGGCGCGGCGGTCGCCGTCGAGCCGACCGCGCAGCCCCTGAACTGGTCGGCACTCCTGTCGCGCAGCGCCCGCATCGTGGAGAGCGAAGGCGAGCGTGCCCGCGCGAGTGCGCCCGGCGCGGCTCGCGACGGTGTCATCTCGTTTGCTGGCGGCATGCCCGACAGCGGGCTGTTCCCGACGGACGCATTTCGACGTGCGCTCAACGAAGTCATCCGCGAGGAAGGCGAATCACTGCTGCAGTACTATCCGGTCGGCGGCTATCCGCCACTTCGACAGTATCTGGCGACGTACCTGCTGCGGTTCGGACTCGAAGCGCGCGCCGAGGACATCCTGATCGTCAACGGCTCGCAGCAGGGATTCGATCTGATCGCGCGGACGCTGCTCGATCCTGGCGACGCCGTCGCCATCGAGCAGCCGACGTATCCGCGCGCGATGCAGGTGTTCCGCTCGTTCGGCGCCTCGCTGCTGGCGGTCGATCGCGACGCCGGCGGTCCGCGCGTGGACGCGTTCGAGCGTCTGCTCGAGCGGCAGGCGCCCAAGCTCTTCTACTGTCAGCCGTCAGCGCACAATCCGACGGGGCTCACGATCCGTCGCGATGTCGCCGCGCGCCTTCTGGCGGTGGCCGCGCGACACCAGGTGCCTGTCGTAGAGGATGGCTTCGACGGCAGTCTGTACTATGGCGACCGGCCGCCGGCGCCGCTGAAGGCGCTGGATCGCGACGGCGTGGTCATTTACATCGGCACGTTTTCGAAGGTCCTCTTCCCCGGGTTGCGGTTGGGCTGGCTCGTCGCGCCGGCGCCGCTGTCCGAACGGCTCCGTGCGGCCAAGCAGCTCGCCGATCTTCACACGAGCGCGCTGCTGCAGGCGGCGGTGCACCGCTTCTGCGAGCGGCGATTGCTCGACCGTCATGTGGCGCGGATCGCCGGCGAGTATCGGCGGCGACGCGACGCGCTGGTCGCGGCGCTCAAGCGACGGATGCCGGAGGACGTCACGTGGACCGAACCGGAGGGCGGCTTCTCGCTGCTCGTGACGCTGCCGCCGGGTTTGGACGCGGGCGCGCTGCTTCCGCGGGCGCTCGAGCGCGGCGTGGCCTACACTCCGGGAGCGGCATTCTGGGTCGACGGCAGCGGCGAGCGTACGCTGCGTCTGTCGTTTTCGTCGGTGCCGGCCGCCAAGATCGAGGAGGGGGCGCGACGGTTGGGCGACGTGGTGCGCACGGAGCGCAAGCGTCCCGCCGCGCATCCCGTCGAGCGGGTCGCCGCGCCGCTGGTATGAGCGCGACGCTCAGGAATACGGTCGCCGGCAAATATAAAGGGGGCTCTCATGGCTGAGGCAAACGGGCTCAGGATCGCGGATCGCAAGCACATCGGACTGGCGGAGATGCTCAAGGGCGGCGTCATCATGGACGTCACCAATGCGGAGCAGGCCAAGATCGCCGAGGATGCCGGCGCGGCGTCTGTGATGGCGCTCGAGCGCGTGCCGTCGGACATTCGCAAGGACGGCGGCGTGGCGCGCATGTCTCCGGTCCGCAAGATCCAGGAAATCCAGAAGGCGGTGACCATTCCGGTCATGGCCAAGGCGCGCATCGGTCATTTCGTCGAGGCGCAAATTCTCGAGGCGCTCGGAATCGACTTCATCGATGAGTCGGAGGTGCTGACGCCCGCCGACGAGCACTTCCACATCGATAAATTCGCGTTCCGCGTGCCGTTCGTGTGCGGCTGCCGCGACCTCGGCGAGGCGCTACGGCGGATCGGTGAGGGCGCCGCAATGATCCGCACGAAGGGCGAGGCCGGCTCCGGCAACATCGTCGAGGCCGTTCGCCACATGCGCGCGATCGTCTCCGGCATCCGACGGCTCACCGTGCTGTCGCCCGAAGAGCTCATGACCGAGGCGAAGAACCTCGGCGCCCCGTATGACCTCGTCCGCTGGGTGGCGCAGGCTGGCAAGCTGCCGGTGCCAAACTTCTCGGCCGGAGGCATCGCGACGCCCGCCGACGCGGCGCTGATGATGCAGCTCGGCGCCGAGGCCGTGTTCGTCGGCTCGGGAATCTTCAAGTCCTCCGATCCAGCCAAGCGCGCGAAGGCGATCGTGCAGGCGACGACGCACTTCAAGGATCCCGAGGTGCTCGTCCGGGTGAGCGAAGATCTCGGCGACGCCATGGTCGGCATCGAGACCAGCAAGCTGGCCGAAAAGGATCTGATGCAGACACGAGGCTGGTGATGCGCATCGGCGTCCTCGCGCTCCAGGGCGACTTCGACCTGCACGCCAAAGCGCTCGCGCGCTGCGGCGTGCAGGCTATCGAAGTACGCAAGCCCGAGCAGCTCGCGGACGTCGATGGCCTCATCATCCCGGGGGGCGAGAGCACCACGCTGCTCAAGCTGATGGACGCGTGGGGCTTCGTTCCCGCGCTCGAGAAGTTTCATACGGAGGGCCGGCCGATCTTCGGCACCTGCGCCGGCCTGATTCTTCTCGCGCGCGACGTGGAGAACCCGTCGCAGTTCTCGCTCGGCTTCATCGATGTCGGCGTGGAGCGCAACGCGTACGGCCGCCAGCGCGAGTCTTTCGAGGCGCACGGCAGCGCGCGCTTCGACGGCCGCGCGACGCCGGTCGAGATGGTCTTCATTCGCGCGCCGCGGATCCGCCGTGTCGGCGCGGGTGTCGAGACGCTGGCGACCTGGAAAGACGAGCCCGTGATGGCGCGTCAGGGAAGCGTGCTGGTGGCGACGTTTCACCCTGAGCTGACGAACGATCCCACGGTCCACGAGTATTTCTGCGCAATGGTCTCGCGAGCCGCAGCACGTCGTGGGGCTGGGGCCCCACCGTGCGAGGCGAGCCTATGAGGGTCTCGCGAGCCGCAGCACGGCGAGGGGCCGTTGTGTGAGCCGCAGCCGCAGGCGAGGCGAACCTGTGATCACAACCCCACCGTGCGAGGCGAGTCCGTGAGAGCGGCGGCGTGATCTTCCACGATATCTACACCAACATCCCGGAGGCCGAGCTCGAGCGATTCGTGCGCACGCAGGAGCTCGGTCGCCTCATCACCGTCGCGGAGGACGGCACGCCGCATATCGGGCTGTACCCATTCGCCTACGATGGCAGTGGGTTCGAGATCCACCTCGTCCGAACCGACGAGCAGATCGTCGATCTCCGGACCCATCCGCGCTGCATGTTCGAGGTGGACGAGGTCCTGGCGACGATTCCGTCGTACTGGGTCGATCCGGAGAACGCGATCATGGCCACGGCGTACCATCGGACCGTGATGTTCGACTGTGACGCGGTCGTATCCAACGATGCCGCCGAGCTCGCGGCGCAGCAGATGCGACTGCTCGCGCGGTATCAGCCAGAAGGCGGGTTCCGTCCGGTCACGGCCGACGATCCGATGTATCGCGGCGCGATCCATCACATCGCGGCGGTGCGGCTCGAAGTTCGCGCGTGCCGCGCCAAGTTCAAGCTCGCACAGAACCGTCCGCCGGCGGTCCGCGCCCGCATCGCGGACGAGCTACGCAAGCGTGGCCGCCCGAGCGACGAGCGGGCCGCGCAGGCCCTCGTGTGGACCCTCGAGCAGGAGGCGAAGCGATGAAGATCAGCGCCAACGGCATCCAGATGAACTACGTCCTGGAAGGACCCGCCAACGCTCCGATGGTGACGATGAGCCACTCGCTGGCCACCGACTTGTCGATGTGGGATCCGCAAGCGAAGGCGTTGGCGGGTCGCTATCGCGTCCTGCGCTACGACACGCGCGGCCACGGCGGAACCGACGCGCCCGGCAGCCCATACACGCTGACCCAGCTCGCCGACGACGCGCGCGCGCTTCTCAAGGCGCTCGGTATCGCGCGCACACACTGGATCGGCTTGTCCATGGGCGGGATGATCGGCCAGACGCTTGCGCTGTCGTCGCCGGAGATATTGCAGAGCCTCAGCCTGTGCGACACGTCGAGCCGCATTCCCGCCGACATGAAGCACGTCTGGGACGAGCGCATCGCCACCGTCGAGGCCAAAGGCATGGAGCCGATGGTGGAGCCGACCGTCGCGCGCTGGTTCACGCCGAAGTTCATCGAAAGCCACAAGGACGTGATCGAGCCGGTTCGGGCCATGATCCACCGCACCCCGGCCAAGGGGTACATCGGCTGCTGTCACGCGATCAAGGCGCTCGATCTCACCGATCGCCTGAAAGCGATCACCCTGCCGACGCTCGTCATCGTCGGCGCACAGGACATGGGGACGCCGCTTGCGGCATCCCAGGCGATCAATCAACAAATCAAGGGCTCAGAGCTGGTGGTGCTCGATCCGGCGTCACACCTGTCGAATTTGGAGCAGCCGGAAGCCTTCACAATGGCCCTCGAGCAATTTCTCAAGCGCGTCGCGTAACTCGCGACCGAATAACGGCGAACAGACAATCTCTTGACATAGGGTGGGGAGGCGGGCGTACCCTCTGGTCGGACCAGCCGACCAGTACCCGTCGCCAGGAGGCCGTATGTCAGCGCTGATCTGCGAAGTCGTCTACCGGGGCATCTTCCAGAAAAACCTCGCCGCGCGCATCGTGCGCGGCATCGTCTTGTCGGCGCGGAAGTCGGAACGCTGGGGCATCGCGTTCGGCCGCTACGGCGACAGCCCGCAGCGCAACGGGATTCCCGCCAAAGACTTCGCGATCGTCGCCGATACGAAGGAAGAGCTCGAGCAGAACATGGCCCGCTACGAGCCCAAGCACGTCGACGTCACCATCTGCGTGGACGACACGCTGTCGAAAGGCGTCGAGTCCTGGGCGTGGTACGGCCTGCAGCCCATCAACCGCCTCACCGAGCCGAACGGCACCCTGCTGATGACGTCGCTGCAGCCGTTCGAGGCGCTGCTAAAGGACATCCACAAGAAGGACGCGCCCTACAAGCTGTCGCTGATCCGCGCCAAGGCCTCGTTCTCCGGCCTCTGGGTCTATAAAGAGGACCACACTGAGGTGCGGATCCTGGGCGCGCTCGCCAAGATCGCGCCGTCCTTCCTGACCCTCGACGCCGTCGCCGAGGCGATCAAGGAAATGGAGTGGGGCTCGGACCTCAAGGTGGCCTCCGCGCGCAAGGCGTTCGACCGCATCGAGACGCGCGAGGTCAAGATCACCGAGGGCAACTCCGAGGTCCCGTACGCGTTTGAAATGCCCAAGTGGTGGGAGATGCGCGAGGGCGTGACCATCCCGGCCATCCCCATCGGCAAGCCGAAAGAAGGCGGGCAGGGCTACGTGCCCGAGCGCAACCCCTACTTCAAGAAATTCTCGACGCGTACGATGCGTCCGGTGATCGACTTCGACACGTGCGTGAAGTGCAATCTCTGCTGGATCTCGTGCCCGGACTCCTGCTTCGACGTGATGCCCGACGGGACGTTCGACGCCAACATGGAGTCGTGCTGCGGCTGCGGCGTGTGCGAGGCGGTCTGTCCCGTCGAAGACTGCATCACGATGGTCAACGAGTCCGTCTTCAACGACAACGCCAGCCAGTGGGAAGCGTGGCGGAAGGACAAGACCGGCTACAAGACGTGGCTCACGGCCACGATCGGTGACAAGAAGACGACCGTCCGGTCGCACGGCTTCCGCTTCCGCGGCCAGTATGACCAGGAGCTGAAGGCGGAACTCGAGAGCGGCGGGATCGAGATCACCGCGGGCATCCCGGGCGAGAACGCCGACCGGAAGACGGTCTAGGGAGACGATATGGCGACCGTGACGGAGACGAAGGCCGCGAGCGAAGACAAGGAGCTCCTGATCTCGGGTAGCGAGGCGGTGGCAGAGGCGCTGACCCTCGCGGACCTCGACGTGGTGACCGCATATCCGATCCGCCCGTACGACACCGTGATGCAGGCGATCGCGAAGAAGATCGCCAACGGCCAGCTGGTGGCCGAGTACATCGTGGCCGAGGGCGAGCACAGCCAGTTCGAGATCGTGAAGCACGCCTCGACCGTCGGCGCGCGCGTGTTCTGCGGATCGTCGGGCGTGGGCTGGATGTACGCGATGGAGTGCCTGGTGGTGACGCCGCCGCTGCGCGTGCCGATGGTCTGCCTCGTCGGCAACCGGGCGCTCGACGATCCCGGAGCCTTCGGCGTCGAGCACAACGACGCGCTGGTCGTGCGTGACCTTGGATGGCTGCTCTGCTGGATCGACACGTCGCAGGAAGCGCTCGATACCACGCTGATCGCCTACCGCGTGGCTGAGGACCGCCGGGTGTTCTTGCCGCTGGCGATCTCGGCTGACGGCGCGTTCCTCACCCACTCCCAGGCGATCACGATGGTGCCGCCAAAGGAGAAGGTAGATCGGTATCTGCCGCGCTACGATCGCGGCGACCTCTTGCTGCACCCCGACAACCCGATCACGGTCGCGCCGCAGGCGAACGAGGACTGGGTGATCGAGATCCGGCGGCAGAACGACGAGGCGATGAAGCGCGCCGTCGGCGTCATCGAAGAGGCGTATGCGGATTTCCGCCGCGTCTTCGGGCGTGGACCCGAGAATCCGTGGTTCGAGGAGTACATGGCGGACGATGCCGAGATCATCCTGGTCGGCATGGGTACCATCTCGCTGCCCATCAAGGTGGCCATCCGCGAGATGCGCGCCAAGGGTAAGAAGGTGGGTCTGGTGCGGCTGCGCTGGTTCCGGCCGTTCCCGTTCGAGCGGCTGGCCAAGGCGCTCTCGGGGGCCAAGGCCATCGGCGTCATCGACCGCGATTACTCGTTCGGCTCGCCGTTCCACTCGGGCGTGGTGGCCAACGAGATCCGTGCCTCGCTCTACAACGCCGACAAGCGCCCGCCGCTCCTGAGCTTCATCTGCGGCCTCGGCGGCCGCGAGGTCACCCTGGAAGACGTCAACAAAGCGGTGGACATGTGCTATGCGGCCGCGAAGTCGGGCAAGGCCGACGCCAAAACCCATTGGCTCGGCGTGCGGGAATAGGAGACGACGGCCATGGCTGAGACGACGTTCGGCAACGCGACCCAGGTCCTCGAGCCGTTCCGGGGGATCAAGAAGGTCACCCTCGAGGAGTACTTCACGTCCGGACACCGGACGTGCCAGGGCTGCGAGTCGGCCCTGGTCATGAAGCTGATGGTGAAGGCCGCCGGCCCGCGCACGATCGTGCTCGGCTCGACCGGCTGCATGTACGTCGCGAACACGACGTACTACACCACCCCCTGGGTGGTGCCGTGGATGCACACGCAGCTCGGCTCATCGGGCTCGGCTGCGCTAGGAACCGCGGCCGGGCTGAAGTCGTTGATGCGGAAAGGCAAGATGAAGGCCGAGCCCATCAACGTCATCGCGTTCTGCGGCGATGGCGGCGGGGCCGACATGGGGCTGGGCGCCATCTCCGCGACGCTGACGCACAAGGAGTACAACTCGCTGATCCTGCTCTATGACAACGAGTCGTATGCGAACACCGACATCCAGCTCTCGGGGCTGACGCCGTACGGTGCCCATACCACGTTCAGCCCGCCCGGCAAGGTGCATCGGCTGATCCACAAGCGCTGGAAGAAGAACGTCGCCGGTCTGATGGCGGCCGGCCATCCCGAGTGCCGCTACGTCGCCACCGTGTGCGCGTCGTATGCGGTGGAGATGATGAACAAGGTCCGCCGCGCCCTGACCATCGGCGGCCCGACCTTCATCCATTCGTTGGACCCGTGTCCGAAGGGCTGGGACTACGACCCGATGCTCAGCCACGAGCTGGGCGAGCTTGCGATCGAGACAGGCATCTTCCCGCTCTACGAGGTCGAGGACGGTGTGGTGAAGTACTACGGCAAGACGAAGGCGATCGTCGAGGGGCGGCCGCGGAAGCCGGTGCGCGAATACCTGCTCAAGCAGGGCCGGTTCGCCCACTTCACCGAGGAAGACCTCGCCTATTTCCAGACGAAGGTCGACGAGCAGTGGGACAAGTGGGAGATTCCCGGGGTGGTCCCGTTCCGCAAGCCGGAGGCCACGCAAGCTGCCTTGAACGTGAAATAGCGACCGGGGTCCGTGAACAGCCGGTCCGTCGTGTGGTGCGGGGCCGGGCGCTCAGCGTCCGGCCCCGTTTCGCATTCGGCCCGGCGCACCGAATCCCAACGATAGCGCCCTGCTGAGCCGTCTCGGGCCCTCAAGGAGGAGGACCGTGATGAGGACACCAATGTCCGTGCTGCTCATGGTGGTGCTGATGGCAATGCTGCTGGCGGCTCCTGCGCTGGCGTGGGAGCCGACCAAGCCCATCGAGTTCGTCGTGCCGGCCGGCACGGGCGGCGGTGCCGATCAGATGGCGCGGGTGATCCACGGCATCGCGGAAAAGCACAAGCTGTCCCCCCGCCCGATCATCGTCGTCAACAAGTCCGGTGGCGCGGGCGCCGAAGGGTTTCTGCACGTGAAAGGCAAGAAGGGCGACGCCCACACCATCATCATCACGCTGTCGAACCTCTTCACGACCCCGCTGCATACCGGCGTGCCGTTCTCGTGGAAGGACCTGACGCCGGTCGCGCGGCTGGCCCTCGACCAGTTCATCCTCTGGGTGAATGCGGAGACGCCGTACAAGACCGCGAAGGAATACCTCGCGGCGGTCAAGGAGAAGAACGGCACGATGAAGATGGGCGGCACCGGCTCCGCCCAGGAAGACCAGATCCTCACGATCATGCTCGAGCAGGCGCAGGACGTGAAGTTCATCTACGTGCCGTTCAAGGGCGGCGGCGAGGTGTGCGTGAACCTGGTCGGCAAGCACGTGGACTCCACCGTCAACAACCCGATCGAGTGCGTGAGCCACTGGAAGGCCAACCGCGTCCGGCCGCTGGCCGTCTTCGACACCGAGCGCATCGCCGTCGGTGATTGGAAGAGCATCCCGACCATCAAGGAGGCGCTCGGCTCGGACATCCACTACCTGATGCTGCGCGGGATCTTCGGGGCTCCCGACATGCCGAAGGACGCCGTGGACTGGTATGTCGGATTCCTCAAGAAGGTCACCGAGACGCAGGACTGGAAGAAGTACATGGAGGAGGGGGCGCTGAAGCCCGCCTTTCTCACCGGGGCCGAGTACGTGAAGTGGGTCGAGGAGAACGACAAGCTCCACCGCGATCTGATGGCAAAGGGCGGCCTGCTGAAGAAATGACGCGCACGGCGGACCTCGTCACCGCCGCGCTGCTGCTGCTTATCGGGCTGATCGCGGTTTTCGACTCGCTGCGCCTCGGCGCGGGATGGGGCAGCGACGGGCCCAAGAGCGGCTTCTTCCCGTTCTGGCTCGGCACGCTGCTCCTTGCGGCCACCGTTGCCATCGTCGTCCAGGCGTGGCGCCGCGGTCCCGGCAAGCTGTTCGTCACGCCCGCGCAGCTGCGACCGGTTATGCAGGTGCTGTGGCCGGCGGTGGCGATGGTGATGCTCACGGCGGTGATCGGGCTCTACGTTGCGGCCGCGCTCTACCTCGCGTTCTACATGCGCTGGGTGGGACACCACCGCTGGCTCACGGTGGTGCTCATCTCTGTCGGCATTCCCGTCTTGACCTTTCTGGTCTTCGAGCAGTGGTTCCTGGTGCCGATGCCCAAGGGTCCGCTCGAGACCTGGCTCGGATACTGATGGGCCTGGAGAATCTCTTCCTCGGGTTTCACATCGCGGTCACGCCGTTCAACCTCTTCATCGCCGTCGTCGGCATCACGCTCGACACCATCATTGGCGTGCTGCCCGGGCTGGGCGGCGCCAACGGCGTGGCGATCCTGCTGCCGCTGACCTTCACGATGCCGCCGACCTCGGCCATCATTTTGTTGACGTCCTTGTACTGGGGCGCGCTCTTCGGTGGCGCCATCACTTCGGTGCTCTTCAACATTCCTGGTGAGCCGTGGTCGGTGGCCACGACCTTCGACGGCTACCCGCTGGCGCGGCAGGGGCAGGGCGGGCAGGCCCTGACGGCGGCGTTCACGTCCTCGTTCGTCGGCGCGTTCTTCTCCATCGTCCTCATCACACTCTTCGCGCCCGTGCTGGCCGAGATCGCCCTGCGCTTCGGGCCGCCGGAGTTTTTCGCCATCCAGCTCTTGACGTTTTCGAGCTTCGTCGGTCTCGGCGGTGGCAACCCGCTCAAGTCGCTCGTGTCGATCCTGCTCGGGTTCATCCTGGCGGCCGTCGGCCTGGACATCGTCACCGGCCAGCTGCGCATGACGTTCGGGATCACGGATCTGATGAAAGGCTTCGATTTCATCATTGCCGTGATCGGGCTCTTCGGCATCGGCGAGATCCTCCTGTCGGTCGAGGAGGGCCTGACCTTCCGCGGGGCCGCGACAGGCATGAACCTCAAAGTCGTGCTCGAGACGTGGAAGATCCTGCCGCGCTACTGGCGCACGTTCGTGCGCGGCTCGTTCATCGGCTTCTGGATGGGCTTCAAGCCGGGCGGCGCGACGCCGGCCTCGTTCATGTCCTACGCGTTCGCCAAGCGCTTCTCGCACCATCCCGAGCGGTTCGGCAAAGGCGAGCTCGAGGGCGTGGTCGCGCCGGAGACGGCGGCTCACGCCGCGGGCGTCGCCGCCATGCTGCCAATGATCACGCTCGGTATCCCGGGCTCGCCGACGGCGGCCGTGATGCTGGGCGGCCTGATCATCTGGGGACTGCAGCCGGGGCCGCTGCTCTTCACGGAGAAGCCCGATTTCGTCTGGGGCCTGATCGCGAGCATGTATACCGGCAACATCATCGGCGTGCTGATGGTGCTTGCCGGCGTGCCCTTGTTCGCGGCCATTCTCAAGATTCCCTTCGCGATCCTCACGCCGCTCATCGTCGTGGTCTGCGCCGTCGGGGCGTACGCCGTGCACTCGAGCATGATCGACGTCTGGTACATGATGATCTTCGGCGTCATCGGCTATGTGTTCAAGAAGCTCGACTATCCGCTGGCGCCGCTCGTGCTCGCCCTCGTGCTCGGCGACCTCGCGGAAAACGCGCTGCGCCAGAGCCTGATCATGTCGCAGGGCTCGCTCGCCGTCTTCTTCACGCGGCCGATCTCCTGCGCGATCACGATCGTCGCGCTATTCTTCCTGCTGATGCCGATCCTCACGCCGTGGTGGCGTCGGCTGCGCGGCTTACCGCCGGCGTCGGGCGCTCCCGCCGAAGCCTGAGCCGTCATGGCGCTGCTGGTCGAGCCAGAGTTCTGGGTGCGCCTCTTCGGGATCGGCGTGTTGAATCTGCTGCTCTCGGGTGACAACGCGCTGGTCATCGCGCTCGCCGTCCGCGCGCTCCCGCCGCGACAGCGCGTGCTCGGCCAGCTCTGGGGCGCGCTCGGCGCCATCGCGTTACGCGTGGTGTTCGTGGCCGTCGTGTCGCTGCTGCTGCACGTGCCGTGGCTGCAACTCGCCGGCGGGTTGCTGTTGCTCTGGATCGCCGTGCGTCTGGTCCGCCCGGAGCAGGACGACGTGACGGGCGGTCGCCACGGCGGCTCGGTGTGGGAGGCGGTGTGGATCATCATCGTCGCCGACATCACCATGAGCCTCGACAACGTGCTGGCGATCGCGGCAGCGGCGAAGGGCGAGCTGATCCTGGTCGTCGTCGGCATCGCGCTGTCCCTGCCGGTCGTCGTGTGGGGCGCGGGCCTGCTCGCGCGGCTGATGAATCGTTGGACGTGGATCGTGTGGCTCGGCGCGGGCTTTCTCGCGTATGTCGCCGCGGAAATGGTTTTCGAAGACAAGGCCCTCATCGCGTGGCTCGGCGCCGCGGGGCATCGGATGCAGACGCCGGTGTCCGTCGGCGTCGGCCTCGCGGTCGCAGCGCTGGGCTGGTGGCTGGCGCGGCGGCCTCACGCCCCGCTCCCGGAGGATATCTGAGATGGCGGACGACACGCGGCGTCGCGGCGGTGCAGGCGATGAGGCGATGAGCATCGCTCCGATCAAGTCGACGCGGATCTACCAGGAGATCGTACGACAGGTCAAAGGGATGATCGCCGAGGGGCGGCTCAAGAGTGGTGACCAGCTGCCACCCGAGCGAGATCTGGCGGAGAAGTTCGTCGTCAGCCGCACCTCGGTGCGAGAGGCGCTGCGTGCGCTCGAAAGCCTCGGCCTCGTCGAGATCCGTCCAGGAGAAGGCACGTTCGTCCGTGAGGTGTCGGTGGAATCGCTGATCGAGCCGCTCGCGCTCGTCATGGTGTCGCAACGTGAAGCGATCGCCGAGCTGTTCGAGGCGCGGCAAATGATCGAGCCGACGCTCGCGGCGTTGGCCGCGCGCCGCGCCACGCCCGAGGAGCTGTCCGAGATGGATCGCATTCTCGAGGCGCAGGCGAAGGAGGTCGCGGCCGGCCGCACCGGACTCGAGCAGGACGCCGAGTTCCACGCCGCCATCGGCGCCGCCGCGCACAATCGCGCCATCACGCGCATCGCGCACGCCGTAATGGATCTGCTGCGGCAGAGCCGCGAGGAGTCACTGAACACGCCGGGTCGACCCACGCGCTCGCACGACGATCATCGGCGAGTGCTGGCGGCCATCCGCAACCGCGACGAGGCGGCCGCGCGACAGGCGATGATCGAGCATCTGCAGGCCGTCGAGGGGCTCGTGCTGGGTTCTCGAACGTCTTGACGTTCGTCTAGGCCCTGCATATACTTCGCAAGCTATGACGCGCACGTCGCGGATCCTATCGATTCTGGGCCTGCTGCTGCCGGGCCTGCCCGGAGCGTCCGCGACCTAATCGAACGCGGGACGCCACGGGCAGGAGATGAACCCGTGGCGACAACGATAGAAGGGGCCACGGGTCATCGACTCGTGGCCCTTTCGTTTTATCGGGCGTGTCGCGCACAGGCGAACGGGGGAGAGGGTGGAACGTTGACATCAGTGTCGGGTATCCAATAGAATTGAAAGACTTTTTCCCTCGTTCATCGACGGAGACAGGTCGCCCTATGGCAACGACGAAGTACGTCTACTCGTTCGGGTCGGGTCAGGCGGAAGGCTCGTCGGTTATGCGCAACCTGCTGGGCGGCAAAGGTTGCGAGCTCGCGGAGATGACCAACCTCGGAATTCCCGTGCCGCCCGGCTTCACGATCACCACCCAGGCGTGGGCCGCCTACAACCGGACGGGGCGCTCGTTCCCTGACGGGCTGTGGCCGCAGGTGGAAGCTGCGCTCCAAAAGTTGGAGGAAGACGCGGGGCTCGCGCTCGGCGACCCCAAACGTCCCCTGCTCGTCTCGGTCCGGTCCGGCGCGCGCGTCTCCATGCCCGGCATGATGGAGACCGTCCTCAATCTCGGTCTCACCGATGAAACCGTCGCGGGACTCGCCGCGCGCACGCACAACGAGCGCTTCGCGTGGGACTGCTACCGCCGTTTCATCACGATGTTCGGCGACGTGGTCCTCGGCATCCGCCGCGAGGCGTTCGACGAGCAGCTCGCCGCCACGAAGATGCGACTCGGGGTCGCGACCGATCCCGAGGTGCCGGCGGACGAGCTGCGTAAGCTCGTGGACTCCTACAAAGAAATCGTCGCGGCGCGGACGAATGCGCCGTTTCCTCAAGAGCCACGTGAACAGCTGCAACTCGCCGTCCGCGCGGTGTTCGACTCATGGTTCGGCAAGAAGGCGGTGGAGTATCGCCGGATCAACAACATACCCGCCGACTGGGGCACCGCCGTCACGGTCATGGCGATGGTCTTCGGGAACCTCGGCGACACGTCCGGCACCGGCGTGGGGTTCACGCGCGATCCGCGGACCGGGGAGCGTCACTTCTACGCCGAGTTCCTCGCCAACGCCCAGGGCGAGGACGTCGTCGCAGGCATCCGTACGCCCGAGCACATCGACGACCTCAGGCGCCGCATGCCGAAGATCTACGACGAGCTCCTGGCCATCGCCGGCCGACTCGAGCGCCACTACAAGGACATGCAGGACATCGAGTTCACGATCCAGGAGGGCAAGCTCTATCTGCTGCAGACGCGGGCAGGGAAGCGCTCGGCAGCGGCCGCGGTCCGTGTGGCGGTGGATCTGGTTCACGAGGCCGTCATCGATCAGCACACGGCGCTCCTTCGCGTGAACCCGCGCGATCTCGCCAAGCTCTTCGTCCCGCTGCTGGATCCGCGCGACAAAGAGCGCGCGATCGCTGCGGGCCGACTGCTGGCGCGGGGCCTGGCCGCGGCACCGGGCGGCGCCGTCGGCCAGGTCGTCTTCGACGCGGATCGCGCGGTCGAACTCGCGCGCAACGGCCAGCATGTCATCCTCGTGCGGCCCGAGACCTCGCCTGAGGACGTCGCCGGCATGTACGCGTCGGAGGGCATCGTGACGGCCCGGGGTGGACGCACGTCGCACGCGGCCGTGGTCGCCGTCGGCATGGGCAAGCCCTGCATCGTCGGCGCGAACGACATCGTCGTTGCCGAGGATCGCCGCGTGTTCGAGGTCGGTGGACGGGTTGTGCGCGAGGGCGACATCATCTCGGTCGACGGCGAGACCGGCGAAGTGATCCTCGACGCCATCGAGCGGACGGCACCGGAGGTGACGGGAGCCGCGCCGGAGTTCCTTGCCTGGGCGGATCGCTACCGCAAGCTCGGCGTACGGGCGAATGCCGACACGCCGGCTGACGCGACGCGTGCGCGTGAATTCGGCGCGGAAGGGATCGGCCTCGTGCGGACCGAGCACATGTTCTTCGCGGCGGACCGTATCCCAATCGTGCGCGAGATGATCATGGCCGCCGACAACACCGCTCACCGCTCCGAGCTCCGCGCGGCGCTCGACAAGCTCAAGCCGTTCCAGCGCGACGACTTCGTCGGGATCTTCCGCGCCATGGACGGCTTGCCGGTGACGATCCGACTTCTCGACCCGCCGCTCCATGAGTTCCTGGCCAACCCGAAGGAATACCGCGAGATGCTCGAGGAGCGCGCGCGGCTCGACGCCCTCGGCATCAACCCCGAGCGCAAGGCTCGCCTCGACGAGCGGCTGGCCAAGATCGACGAGCTGCGCGAGGCGAATCCGATGCTCGGCCACCGCGGCTGCCGGCTCGGTATCACCAATCCCGAGATCTACGGCATGCAGGTCGAGGCCATCATGGAGGCCGCCTGCATCGTCGCCGAGCAGGGCGGAAAGGTCGAGCCCGAGATCATGATTCCGCTGACCGGCACGGTGGGCGAGATGCGCGTGACCTACGACCAGACGAAGAAGGTCGCCGATGGGGTGGTCGCGCGCATGGGTGTGCCCGTGAAATACACCGTGGGCACGATGATCGAGGTGCCGCGTGCCGCCCTCATCGCCGACAAGATCGCGCACGACGCCGACTTCTTCTCGTTCGGAACGAACGATCTCACGCAGATGACGTTCGGCTACAGCCGCGACGACGTCGCGAAGTTCCTGCCCGCCTATTTACAGAAGGGCATTCTGCAGCACGACCCGTTCTCGGTGCTCGATCAGGAGGGCGTCGGCGAGCTCATCCGCATCGGCATCGAACGAGGCCGTCATACGCGGGCCGACTTGAAGGTCGGAATCTGCGGCGAGCATGGCGGAGAGCCGTCGTCGGTGGAGTTTTGTCACAAGGTGGGAATGACGTACGTCTCGTGTTCGCCGTTCATGATTCCGATTGCGCGGCTGTCGGCCGCGCAGGCGCGACTCCGGGCGCGTGAAGCGTCGGCCGAGGGCGCGCCGAGTTCGTAGGGGAGGAGTTCCGTGAAACTGCCAGGGGCGAGGATCGTGCTGGAGTGTTTGAAGCGGGAAGGCGTGGACATCGTCTTCGGCCTTCCCGGCGGCGCCGTGTTGCCCATCTACGACGCGTTGTACGACTTCGAGGGCCTGCGGCACGTCCTCGTTCGCCAGGAGGCGGCGGCCGGGCACGCCGCCGAGGGGTACGCCCGCGCTACCGGCAGGGTCGGCGTCTGTCTCGTGACGTCCGGACCGGCGTGCACGAATCTCGTGACCGCGTTGCAGGACGCGATGATGGATTCGATTCCGATCGTCGCGTTCACCGGCCAGGTGCCGACGCACCTGATCGGCAACGACGCGTTTCAGGAAGCCGACAACGTCGGCATCACGCGCTCGGCCACGAAGCACAACTTCCTCGTGAAGGACGGCAAGGATCTCGGCCCGATCATCCGCGAGGCGTTCCACATCGCGGTGACCGGCCGCCCCGGGCCCGTGCACGTGGACCTGCCCAAGGACATCCTCGTGAAGGAAGCGGAGCTCATCTGGCCCGACAAGGTCACGATGCGCTCGTACAATCCGAACTACGAGGGGCACGTCGGCCAGATCAGGCGCGCCGCGCGCTCCATGGTGCGGGCCCGTAAGCCCGTGCTCTACGTTGGCGGCGGCGTCATCTCCGCGAACGCGCACGACGAGGTGCGCGCGCTGGCCGAGCTCACGGACATTCCGGTGACGACGACGCTCATGGGACTCGGCGCGTTCCCTTCGGAGCATCCGCTCTCCATCGAGATGCTCGGCATGCATGGCACGTACTACGCCAACATGGCGGTGCACCACTCGGACGTGCTGATCGCGGTCGGCGCCCGGTTCGACGACCGTGTGACAGGCAAGGTCGATGCCTTTGCGCCGCACGCCGAGATCATCCATATCGACATCGATCCGTCGTCGATCTCCAAGAACATCAAGGTCGACGTGCCGATCGTCGGCGATTGCCGGCGCGTGCTCCGCGCGCTCGTGGAGGCCGTACGTGAGGAGATGAAGACGGCCGGCGACGGCCGCGAAGGCCGCCGTCCTTGGCTCGCACAGATCGCCGAGTGGAGGAAGGCGCAGCCGCTGCGCTACGAGTGGAGCGACGACGTCATCAAGCCGCAGTACGTGATCCAGGAAATCTCCAACGCCACGCGCGGCGAGGCCATGATCGTGACCGGCGTGGGCCAGCATCAGATGTGGGCCGCCCAGTACTACAAGTTCAAGTACCCGCGCGCGTGGTTCACCTCCGGCGGTCTCGGCACCATGGGCTACGGCCTGCCGACGGCCATGGGCGTGCAGGCCGCGCATCCGAACAAGCAAGTCATCAACATCGACGGCGACGGCTCCTTCCAGATGAACAGCCAGGAGCTGGCCACCTGCTTCGCCGAGCACCTGCCGGTGAAGACCGTCATCATCAACAACAGTGGGCACGGGATGGTGCGGCAGTGGCAACGCATCATCTATAAGGAGCGCTACTGCGCGATCGACCTGCCGCAGATCCCCGACTGGGTGAAGCTGGCCGAGGCCTACGGCTGCGTCGGTCTGCGCGTCTCCAAGCCGAGCGAGGTCGTGCCGGCCATCGAGAAAATGCTGAGCACGCCGGCGCCGGTCATCCTCGACGTGATCGTGGACAAGGACGAGTGCGTGTTCCCGATGGTCCCGGCAGGAGGCGCCAACACCGACATGATCCTGGCCCCGCCCACCCGCGAGGTTCGTGACCGCGCGACGAAATCGCAGACGGGATTTTGAGCGTGAGCGCCAACGGAAGCGAGCCCCGGAAGCACACGATTTCCGTGCTCGTGGAGAACAAATTCGGCGTCCTCTCGCGGGTGGCCGGGCTGTTCTCGGCCCGCGGCTACAACATCGAAAGCCTGTCGGTGGGGGAGACGCTCGACCCGACGGTGTCGCGGATGACGCTCGTGGTCACCGGCGACGAGTTCGTGATCGAGCAGGTCATGAAGCAGCTGCACAAGCTCATCGACGTCATCAAGGTGAACGACCTCACCGACGAAGGGCACGTCGAGCGCGAGCTGATGCTGATCCGCGTGAACGCCGAGCCGCAGCACCGCTCGGAGATCATGCGCACCGCGGACATCTTCCGCGCCAAGGTGGTGGACGTCACGTCGCTGTCGTTCGTGCTGGAGGCCACCGGCGACGAGGGTAAGCTCGAGGCCCTCATCGAGCTGCTGCGGCCGATGGGCATCCAGGAGATCGTGCGTACCGGCAAAGTCGCGATCTCGCGCGGACCCAAGACGCGCGTGCGGAAGGCCGAGCCGACGAAGCGCCCGCGCGTGTCCGAAGATCCGCGCGTGGTCGGCTTCGCGGACTAACCCAAGAATCGGAAGGAGAGAACCACGCATGCCGGCGAAGATCTATTACGACCAGGACGCCGATCTCGGCCTGCTCCGAGGCAAGAAGATCGCGGTCATCGGGTATGGCAGCCAGGGCCACGCGCACGCACTCAACCTCAAGGATTCGGGCCAGGACGTCGTCGTCGGGCTGTATCAGGGCAGCAAGTCCTGGGCGAAGGCCGAGAAGGACGGGCTGAAGGTCGCGCCGGTCGCGGACGCCGCCAAGGCGGGCGACATCGTCATGATCCTGCTCCCGGATCAGACGCAGCGGCAGGTGTTCGAGGAGTCGATTCGCAAGGGGCTCGGCAAGGGCAAGATGCTGATGTTCGCCCACGGCTTCAACATCCACTTCAACCAGGTGGTGCCGCCGCCCGACGTGGACGTCACGATGATCGCGCCGAAGGCGCCGGGGCACGTCATGCGCGACCTGTTCACCCAGGGACCGGGTGTGCCGGCGCTCGTCGCCGTGCAGCAGGACGTCACGGGCAAAGCGCGGGATCTGGCGCTGGCCTACGGTCGCGGCGTGGGATGCACGCGTGCCGGCGTCATCGAGACGACCTTCAAGGAAGAGACCGAAACCGACCTCTTCGGTGAGCAGACCACGCTGTGCGGTGGCGTATCGCATCTGATCAAGGCCGCCTTCGAGACGCTCGTCGAGGCGGGCTACCAGCCCGAGGTCGCGTACTTCGAGTGCATGCACGAGATGAAGCTGATCGTCGACCTCTTCTATCAGGGCGGGCTCGCCTACATGCGGTACTCGGTCTCCGACACCGCCGAATACGGAGATTACACGCGGGGCCCGCGTGTGGTGAGCGAGGAGACGAAGCGCGAGATGAAGAAGATCCTCGCCGAAATCCAGTCGGGGCAGTTCGCACGCGAATGGGTCCTGGAGAACCAGGCCAACCGTGCGGGCTTCCTCGCGATGCGCCGTCGCGACGCCGACCACCAGATCGAGGAAGTGGGCAAGCGGCTGCGCTCGATGATGTCGTGGATCAAACCGCCGAGGATGTGAGCGTGGCTCGAGGCGGGCTCGCGGGCCCCGCTACAAAGGATGTGAGCATGGAGAGGAAGCTGCCGATTGCGCCTGAAGGCTGGCCGTTCATCGTCGGGTCGGCGGTAATCGCCGCCGGCCTCACGCTGACCGGACGACGCCGGCTTGCGCTGCCGTTCTGGGCGGCCTCGCTCGCCTCGGTCGGGTTCTTCCGGGACCCCGAACGCGAGATCCCGGTCGTTCCCAACGGGGTGCTCTCTCCGGCTGATGGCCGTGTCCTGGGCGTCGAGGACGCCGTCGATCCGTTCGTCGGGTCATCGACGCGCGTCTCCATCTTTCTGTCGCCGCTCGACGTTCACGTCAATCGGGCGCCGATCGGCGGGCTCGTGGCCGACGTCGTCTATACGCCGGGACGCTTCGTCGCGGCCTACGACCCCGACGCCGGCGACAACGAGCGCTGCGCCGTTCGTCTGCAGGGCGACGCGGCACGCGTCACCGTGGTGCAGATCGCCGGTGTGATCGCGCGCCGGATCGTGTGCCGCGTCGGTCCGGGCGACAAGCTCGCGGCCGGCGAGCGCTTCGGCATGATCCGCTTCGGCTCACGCACCGATTGCTATGTGCCGCGTGGGAGCGACGTTCGCGTCCGCCCCGGCGACCGCGTGATCGGCGGCGTGACCGTGATCGGACTGCTGGCATGACTTCATTCATAGGCTCGCCTCGGACGGCG
>Ga0075423_10000245_pt1 | contig 40769 bp, 36 predicted proteins | sample SoiMethybrSBSTD2_FD_80114 | JGI IMG/M metagenome (GOLD analysis project Ga0075423, IMG submission 80114) | Bulk soil microbial communities from a Populus tree surrounding site in Tennessee, USA - Soil MetaG P. TD hybrid SBSTD2 | ecosystem: Environmental > Terrestrial > Soil > Tree plantation...
GGCCGCTACACCATCGTCGATATCGTCGCCAACAACGCCCTTGGTCTCTTGTACCGCATCAGCCGTGTCATCTCCCGGCAGGGATGCGACGTCGACCTCGTGCTGATCGCGACAGAAGGCGGGAAGGCGATTGACGTCTTCCACATCACCAAGGGTGGATCGAAGCTCACCGAGGCGGAGCAGCAGTCGCTGACGTCCGACCTCCTTCGCACACTGGAGGGTTCGCTATGAAGTTGATCAAGTGCATCATTCGTCCGAACAAGGTCGACGAGGTCAAAGATGCGCTCGCCAAGTTGAACATCGCCGGCATGACCGTTACCGAGGTCAGGGGCCACGGCAAGCAGAAGGGCCACACGGCCATCTATCGCGGCAAGGAATACAACGTGAGCCTGTTGCCGAAGATGGAGATCGAGGTGGTTGTCGCCGACAACCTGGCCGATGATGTCGTGAAGGCGGTCGTGCAGGCGGCGCGAACCGGGGAGATCGGCGACGGCCGCGTGTTCGTGCTTCCAGTGCTCGAGAGCTATCGCATCAGGACGGGTGAGAAGGAGTCGTAGGCGTCGAGCTGGTCGACGCCTCCCGGTAGGGGCGGGTCTTCAGACCCGCCTACTGCTTACTCGTATCGAAGCGCCTCGATGGGATCGAGCCGCGATGCTCGGACTGCGGGGAACATTCCGAAGAAGATGCCGACTGTCGCGGAGAAGCCGAGGCCGATCGCGAACGACCACCACGGCAGCGAAATAGGGAAGCCGGTGATGAGATTGATCCCGACGCCGACGCTGCTTCCGCAGAGGATGCCGAGAATGCCGCCGATCGAGGTGAGGAAGGCCGCTTCGGCGAGGAACTGATACAGGATCTCCTGCCTGCGGGCGCCAAGCGCTTTGCGCACGCCGATCTCCCGGGTCCGCTCGGTCACCGAAATCATCATGATCGCCATCACGCCGATGCCGCCGACCATCAACGCGACGGACGAGATCACCACCAGCGCCAGCACGATGGCGCGGCTCACCTGATCCCACACCTTCAAGATCGCATCCTGCCCGCCGATCTCGAAGTCGTTCGGCTCGTCGAGCTTCAGACCATGTCTGATGCGCATGATCTCTTCGACTTCGGCGACCGCTTGTTCGCGGGTCGCGTCCTGGCGCGGCACGATCGTGATCTGCGCGCTGCCGCCGCGCCCAAATCCGCGTCGCGCGTTGGTGCTGAACACCACCTGGTGCGTCGTCTGCGGGATGACGACGAAGTCGTCGGCCTGAGGAAACGGCGACGGCCGCTTGTCGAGCACGCCGACAACGGTGTACTCGATCGCGCCAATGCGAACCTTCTTGCCGATCGGATCCAGTCCGCCCGGCGCGAACAGCGCCTGATACGGTGAGTCAGCCAGCACCACGACTCGCCGCCGGTGAGAGACCTCCGATTCGGTGAAGAAGCGGCCTATGGAGAGCTTGACAAAGTTCACCGCCGCGAATTGCTCGGTGGCGCCCAGCACGCCAAGCGTTGGCGTCCGCTGGCCCTTGTAGTTCACCCGTTCGGCGACGGTGCCCTCCACGCCGCCGCCAAGCCAGATATCGACGATGTCGACCGAGGGCGCCAGCTTCTCGATCGCCTTCGCGTCGTCGACAGTGAGGTTGGGGCGCCGCATCAGCTCGCCGAAGTTGGCGCCACCGGCGATGTTCACGAGGCTGATTTTGCTCAGGATGATGGTGTTGGGTCCGAGCTGGCGGATGCTGTCGCGCAGTGATTCATCGAACCCGCGGATCAGCGATGTCATCCCGACGATCGCGGTGATGCCGATGACGACACCGAGGATCGTCAGACCCGAGCGCATCTTGTTCGAGCGCAGCGTGTCCCACGCCATCCACACGACTTCGCCGAGCAGTCCCTTATTCACGGCGAAGCGCCTCGATCGGATCGAGTGAGGCGGCGCGCGAGGCCGGATACGCGCCGAAGAACAGGCCGACGCTGGCGGTGATGCCGACGCCGAGCACGATCGACCACGGCTCCAGTCGTGCCGGGAGCGGGGTGAGTGCGGAGATGGCGAGGCCTACCAGGAACCCGAGCAGAATCCCGATGAGGCCGCCCAACGTCGAGAGCGTGATCGACTCGGTCAGCACCTGGGCCATGATGTCCTTGCGTTTGGCGCCCAGGGCCTTGCGCAGTCCGATCTCGCGCGTCCGCTCGGTCACGACCATCAGCATGATGTTCATGATGACGATGCCGCCGACGACCAGCGACAGCGCGACGATGCCGACGAGCACCGCGAACACGCCGTTGGTGACCTGATGATAGAGGTTCAGGATCGTGTCCGACGTGAACATCCCGAAGTTGTCGGGATCGGTCGGCTTGAGGTGGCGCGAGACGCGCAGGGCGACCGTCGCGTCGTCCATCGCCTCCGGTAGCTGCTCGACGGAGACCGGCTTGACGGTGAGGGTCAGCGACTGACGCCCCCCAAACAGCTTCTGATACGCACCAAGCGGGATAACCGCGAAGTTGTCCTGCGAGTTACCGAAGAAGCTGCCCTTCTTCTCGCTCACGCCAACGACGCGAAACGGGATGCCGGCAATCTTGATCGTCTTCTCCAGCGGATTCACGTCGCCGAACAGCTTGTCGGCCAGGTCGTAACCGATCAGCGCGACGGGCTGGCTCCGATCGACCTCGATCACGCTCATCATGCGTCCGCGCTCGGCAGTGAACGTGCCGAAGTCGGAGTAGTCGCTCGTCACTCCCTGAATGCTGATGCCGTCGAGCTCCTGCTCGCGATACCCGACAGTCGCGCCTCGCGACGCCTGCGCCATGACCGCTTTCACCGCGGGACTGAACGTGCGGATGGCACGCGCCTCATCCATCGTCAGCATCGGATTGTTGCGCATGCGCTCCTCGTCGTCTTCGCTGCGGATTGGAGGACGACGCTGGACCGTGAACGAGTCGGCGCCGACGTCGCTCACGATCGCGTCGGACACCATCGCGTTCATGCCCTGGATCAGCGTCACCACCGTCACGATCGACGTGACCGCGACGATGTTGCCCAGCACCGTCATGAACGATCGCAGCTTGTTGGCCCAGATGGCCTGCAGCGCGATGACGATGGAGTCCTTGATCTGGTTCACTTCTGTCGGTTCCGCGCCCGGTTCGTCGCCGGTTCCTGCAGGCGCACGTCATCACCGTCGGCGATCTCGCGCACCGAGGCGAACGGTCCGGTGATCACCTTGTCGCCGTCCTTGAGGCCATCGACGACTTCGAAGTAGCGCTCACCCGCGATGCCGATCTTCACCGGCGTGTAGACGGCCTTTCCGTCCTTCACGACGAACACGCCTTCGGTCTCCTTACGGGTATGGCCCGGAGGCGGCTCGTTCGAGGCACTCACCGTCTCGCTGACCACGTTCGAGCCGCGCTTCCTCCGCTGCGACTGCTCGCGCACGAGCTTGCCGCTGGCGTCGTAGAGCAGTTCACGTACGGTGAGCGCCTGAATCGGCACCGCAGTCACTTTCTGCCGCGTGGCCGTGGTGATCTCCGCCGTGCACGTGAAACCGGGGCGGACATCGGGCACGGTCTCGTCGATCGTGATCACGACCTTGAACGTGGTCGCCTGGCGTTGTCCGCTGTTCTGCGTGGTCGTCTGGATCGGGCTGTTGCCGATTTCCGTCACGTGGCCCTTGAAGGTGCGGTTCGGCACCGCGTCGATCGTGACCTTGGCCGCCTGTCCGAGCGACACCGTCGGCACTTCGGTTTCGTCGACTTCGACCTCGGCTTCGAGCAGCGACATGTCGGCGATGGTGAGCAGCACTGAACCGGCATTGTTCATCGTGCCAAGAACGGCGGTCTCGCCCTCCTCGATACTGCGGCGCGTGACCAGGCCGTCCATCGGAGCGGTGATGATCACCTGGTTCATGTTGTACTTCGTGGTCGAGAGCGACGCCTCTTCCTGACGAATCCGCTGTTCGGTCGTCATGATCTCCTGTTGCCGCGATTTGAGATCGCTCTCGCGTAAGGCGACGTCGTTCTGTGCGCGCTCGAGCGTCTCCTTGGTGGTGAGCCCGTCCTTCCACAGATCCTGCTGGCGTTTCAGATTCTGTCGAGCCAGATCGAGATTGACCTTCCCGGTTTCGACCGCCGTGTGCGCCTGATCGAGCGACGACTTCGCGGCGGCGACGCTGGCCTCGCCGCGTTCGAGCTGTCCGGCCAGCGAACGCGGATCGATCTCGAGCAGGAACTGGCCGGCCTTCACGCGCTGGCCTTCTTCAACGGCGACGCGCGTGACCCGGCCAGTGGTGTTGGCCGACACGTTCACCTGCCGCTTCGGTTGAATCTTGCCCGACGCCGACACGAGGGCCTCGAGATCGCGCGCGCGAATATCCTCCGCGGTGACGCGTGCCCCGGTGTCGCGCTTCAGATAGAGATTGGCCGCGAACACGGCGCCGCCCGCAAGGACGATCAGAACGATGATGGCGATTTTTTTCCGAGTCATCGAAGCTCCTCAGGACCCCGAACGCACATACCCCACGATAAGGGCAATCACAACATAAATGGCCACGAGCGTCGTCGCGATGCCGCCCGTCCGCCGTCGATACATGACAGCGAGGCCGATCGACAGCGTCACAATCCACCAGACGAGAATCAGATCGATGGCACCCAGGAATTTCGTGACGAAACTGGTTTCATCCAACATCGGAACGAAGATGGCGAGGTTCGCACCGGGCGGACTCGTGCCCGAGGGCTTGGCCCCTGCGAGCAGAAGCGCAGCGGTGAGGATGCCCTGCAGCGACGACACCACCGCCGAATGCGCAACCACCGCATAGACCTGCTTGAATGTCGCCGAGCCGCCCATGAGCGTGGAGAAGATCAGCATCAAGAGGCCGGCGACGATGGCGTTGAAGCCCGCACCGAGGATCAGCGTGACCGCGGAGATGGCGTACGGGAGGATCGAGATGATGCGCTCAGCCGCCTGTTCGTTCGCCTGCGGGTTGCGCAGCGCCTGGTCGATCATCGCCTCCTGCATCGGCGGCGACGACAGAATCAGATACTGGCACACGGCTGCGATCGCCAGGGTGATCGCCATGGCCCCTAACCATTTCGGGTTTCCGGCGATCGCGGCGAACGTCTCCTTCGGTGACACGAGCACACCGATGAGGCGAGCAAGAAGCCCAGGACCTGACGCTGGTTTCTCCTGAACGGTCGTCGCATCAGTCACGTCAGTCATCCCTTCGTTGCATCACTCATGCGGTGCGGCCAAGCGCCGCCATCGTCGCCGCCAGCAGCAGGGCGAAGCCTGCGTACGCACCAAGAAACGTCAGCGCTAATCGACGCGCATTGCGCTGATAGAGCACGCCGATCCCGATCGCCAGCACCATGACCCACCAGATCACGAAGAGATCGAGCGCTCCGGCGAACCGTGCCGTGGCCGACGCTTCGTTCAGCGTCGGCCACCAGATTGCCATCGACGTGACGCTGGCCGTCGATTCGCTCACATAAGTACTGAGCGCCCCGACGATCTGCCGCAGTGCCAGCGGCACGCTCGAGTACGCGACGACGGCGCACACTTGGCTGAACGACGCCTTCGGCTGGCTCGCCGCACCGAACAGCAGGAACACCCCGGTCGCGATCGCCAACGTGAGCATCGGTCCGTTCAGCAGAGCCGTTCCGATCCCATAAGCAACCGCGTGTGTGCTCAGTGTCCGCAACTCGGCATACCTGGCATCGTCGACCTCCTGGCCGAACGCAAGTGCGGTCCGTTCCCATTCATCAACGAGCGCCAGCCGACCGACCCTCGTCTCGAGCACGACGACGCGGCTTCCCGCAACTGCAATCGTCAGGAGAGCCAGTATCGCTATCCAGCGAGGTGAGGCTGCAATTGCGGACATCGTGGCGCGCGGACGCCGGATCACTCCGAAAATCCGTGAAAGTACGGCGCTCGTTGGCGTGGGTGAAATAGCGGCCCCTGATTCCGAGGTCACTCGAACTCCTAGATACGGCAGATCGTCCGTTCGGTTCCCCTGTGGGCAATTGCCCGATACTTTGAAGCCGCGATGAGATGGCCTTCTTCAGAAAAGGGAGGACCGAAGTACTTCCTTATTCCACCATAACTTCCCTCCGATCGGCGACCAACCTTGTCCCCGCCGACAGCCTTACCGCTTGTACGTCACAGACATAGGCGACCTCCACCCTATCGGGGCCCTCAGCGCTAGCCGAGAAGATAGACGAGTCGGAGTGCCCTGCCTGTCGCGTTCAACACGCCTGGGTCAGCCGCGTGGGTGGATGGTGGGAACTTCCCATTGCGGCGCACGTGTCGCTCTGACGATTACTTGAGACGGTAACCCCTTTTCACATGGCGGTTCGAATCGGAGAGCTGCTTCTCAAAGAGAAGCGCATTTCGCCTGAGCAACTCCAGGAGGCGCTGAACTATCAGCGCCAGAACGGGGGGAAGCTCGGCTTCAATCTGATCAAGCTCGGATACGTCAAGGACGACGAGATCACGGCGCTCCTGAGCAAGCAGTACGGGGTGCCGTCGATTGCGCTCGGCAGTTTCGACGTCGATCCGGCCGTGGTAAAGCTCGTTCCGGCCGAAACTGCGCAGAAGTACCAAATCATTCCGCTGTCTCGATCGGGAGCGACGCTCACGATCGCGATGACCGATCCGACCAACGTGTTCGCCATGGACGACATCAAGTTCATGACGGGCTACAACGTCGAGCCGGTCGTCGCCTCCGAGACCGCTGTCATCGAGGCGATTCAGAAGTACTACAACAAGGCTGCGAGCCAAGCGAACGGAAACGCCCCAGCCAACGGCGGCGCCAGCGCACTCGAAGTCGCGAGCAAGGCTCTCGAGGAGATGCCCAATCTCGGCGACGCCGGCGACGTCGAGGTACTCGAGGAGTTCGAGGAGATCAGCGCCGAGGCGCTCGCCAAGCAGGGCGAGGAAGCGCCGGTCATCAAGCTGGTGAACGTCATTCTGATGTCGGCCATTCAGAAGGGCGCCAGCGACATTCACATCGAGCCGTACGAGAAAGAGCTTCGCGTGCGGTACCGCGTCGACGGCATCCTCTACAACATCATGCAGCCGCCGATGAAGTTCCGCGATGCGATCACCTCGCGTATCAAGATCATGTCCAAGCTGGACATCGCGGAAAAGCGGCTTCCGCAGGACGGCCGCATCAAGATCCGCTTCCAGGACAACGGCGAGATGCGCGACATCGACTTCCGCGTCTCCTGCCTGCCCACGCTCTTCGGCGAGAAGATCGTGCTTCGTCTTCTCGACAAGACGAAGTTGATGCTCGACATGACCAAGCTCGGGTTCGAGAAGGAGTCGCTCAACAAGTTCGAATTCGCGATCGAGAAGCCGTGGGGCATGGTGCTCGTCACCGGACCCACCGGATCGGGCAAGACGAACACGCTCTACTCGTCAATCGCGCGAATCAATACCCCGCAGACGAACATCATGACCGCCGAAGACCCGGTCGAGTTCAACTTGATGGGCGTCAACCAGGTGCAGGTGCGCGAGAGCATCGGCCTCAATTTCGCCGCGGCGCTCCGCAGCTTCCTGCGTCAGGACCCGAACATCATCCTCGTCGGCGAAATCCGCGACTTCGAAACCGCGGAAATCGCGGTGAAGGCCGCGCTCACCGGTCACCTCGTGCTCTCGACGCTGCACACCAACGACGCGCCCAGCACCATCAACCGCTTGATGAACATGGGTATCGAGCCGTTCCTGGTGGCGAGCTCGCTCAACCTGGTGTGCGCCCAGCGACTGGTTCGCAGAATCTGCAAGAACTGCACGGAACCGGACCCGACGCCACCTCCAGCGCTGGTGCAGGCCGGATTCACGGCCGAAGAAGCAAAGAGCGTGGTCCCCAATAAGGGGAAGGGATGCGAGAAGTGCAACAACACCGGCTTCAAGGGCCGTGTTGGTCTGTACGAGGTGATGGAAGTCACGGAGGAAATCCGTGAGCTGATCCTGGTCGGCGCCTCGGCGCTCGAATTGCGCCGCAAGGCCGTCGACGAGGGAATGATCACGCTTCGCCGCAGCGGACTGCTGAAGGTGAAGGACGGAGTGACGACAGTTGAGGAAATCGTCAGGGAGACCGTGAAGTAATGCAGACACTGCCTGAACTTCTCCACACCATGGTGCAGATGGAGGGATCGGACCTCCACATCACCACCAACACGCCGCCGCAGATCCGCGTACACGGTCACCTCGTACGCCTGCAGGCCGCCGATCTCTCACCCTCGGACACCAAGCAACTCGCCTACAGCGTGTTGACCGATGCCCAGAAGAAGCGGTTCGAGGAGACGATGGAACTCGACTTCTCGTTCGGCATCAAGGGCCTCGCCCGTTTCCGCGTCAACATGTTCAACCAGCGCGGGTCGGTCGGTGCGGTGTACCGGTTGATTCCGGAGAAGATTCGCGCCTTCCAGGAGCTGAATCTCCCGTCGGTGCTCGCCACGCTCGCCGAAAAGCCACGCGGGCTGGTGCTGGTCACTGGTCCGACCGGATCGGGCAAGTCGACGACGCTGGCGGCGATGATCGACAAGATCAACAAGGAACGGCACGACCACATCCTCACCATCGAGGATCCGATCGAGTTCGTGCACCAGCATCAGGGATGCCTCGTGAACCAGCGCGAGGTCCACAGCGATACCGGGAGCTTCTCGAACGCGCTGCGCGCCGCCCTGCGCGAAGACCCCGACATCGTGCTGATCGGTGAGATGCGCGACCTCGAGACCGTCGAAGCGGCGCTGCGCATCGCCGAAACCGGTCACTTGACGTTCGGCACCCTGCACACCAACTCGGCGTCGCAGACGATCAACCGCATCATCGATATCTTTCCGGCGCATCAGCAGTCGCAGATCCGCACGCAGCTCTCACTGGTGCTCGAAGGCATCGTCTGCCAGGCGCTGCTGCCGAAGGTCGGCGGCGGACGCGTGGTGGCGCTGGAAATCATGGTGCCGACGGCGGGCATCCGCAATCTCGTTCGCGAGGACAAGGTGCATCAGATCTACTCGGCCATGCAGACCGGCCAGGAAAAGATGGGCATGCAGACGATGAACCAGTCGTTGGCGACGCTGCATCAGAAGCGTCTCATCACGCAAGAGACCGCGATGATGGCGTCGTCGAACCGCGATGAGCTGCAGGACTTGATCAATCGCGGCGTCGGTGTGGTGGCAGGTGCGGGCCTCGGTCGCCCTGGCGCGCGGCCAGTCAGTCGATAGGAGCAGTCAGTAATGGCCACCTTTGCATACAGCGGACGGACACGCGCCGGTCAGACCGTGACCGGCGAGCGGACTGCGGACTCGATCGACGGCGCCGTCGCGGCATTGCGGCGCGAGCAGATTCTCGTCACGCAGATCAATCCGGTCAAGGAAGCCGCCAAGGCGGCGGCGGGCCCCAAGGCCTTCAAGGCCAAGAGCGTTTCAGCCAAGAACCTGGCCGTGTTCACCCGCCAGTTCTCGGTGATGATCGACGCCGGTCTGCCGCTCGTGCAGTGTCTCGACATCCTGGGCACGCAGGAGGAGGACAAGAACTTCTCAGCCGTCATCCTGGCCACGCGGACCGACGTCGAGAGCGGCGCATCGCTGGCCGACGCGATGAAAAGGCATCCCAAGGCCTTCGATGCGCTGTTCACCAACATGGTGGCGGCGGGTGAAGCGGGCGGCATCCTCGACACGATCTTGAAGCGCCTGGCGACCTACATCGAGAAGGCCGTCAAGCTGAAGAGCCAAGTGAAGTCGGCGATGGTCTATCCCGTCGCCGTCATCGTCATCGCCGCGGTGGTCGTCGGCGTGATTCTGTGGAAGGTCATTCCGACGTTCGCCAACCTGTTCGCCGGCCTCGGCGCGGAACTGCCGCTGCCGACGCGCGTCGTCATCGCGCTGAGCAACAACCTCGTGCGCTTCGGGCCCTTCCTCATCGCCGGCCTGTTCGGAGCGAGTTTCGCCTTGAAGGCGTTCTATGGCACGCCTCGCGGACGCACCCTGATCGACGGCATGATGCTCAAGCTGCCGGTGCTGGGTTCGCTGCTCCGCAAGATCGCGGTGGCGCGATTCTGCCGAACGCTGTCGACGCTGCTCGCCTCCGGTGTGTCGATTCTCGAAGCCCTGGACATCACCGCCCGAACCGCGGGCAACGCCATCATCGAGGACGCCATCCTCACCACGCGCAAGAGCATCGAGCGTGGCGAGACGATTGCGGCCCCGTTGAAGGAAACCGCGGTGTTTCCCGCCATGGTCGTGCAGATGATCGGCGTCGGTGAGGCGACTGGCGCCCTCGACACGATGTTGAGCAAGATTGCCGACTTCTACGAAGAAGAGGTCGACGTCGCGGTGGCAGGCCTGCTGACCTTGCTCGAGCCGATCATGATCGCGTTCCTCGGCGGTGTCGTCGGCGGCATCGTCATCGCGATGTACATGCCGATCTTCGATCTGATCAGCAAGCTGACCGGGTGACGAGAGCATTGTGCCTTGAGCGCTGATCTATGAATCTGCGACGTCGATTGTCGAAGCTGATAGCCGCACGCGTGGTGCTGGTCACCCTGCTGCTCGGCTCGGCGATCCTCATCCAGATTAGCCGGCCCGGCTCGCTTCCGATCGACCCGTTCTTCACGCTGATCGGCATCACCTACGCGCTCAGCGTCTGTTATCTGGCCACGCTTCGCTACGCCGAGCGTCACTTGTGGCTCGTTGATCTCCAGTGCGCGTCCGATGCGCTGCTGGTATCGGCGTTCATTCTCGTCACCGGCGGCATCGCCAGCAACTATTCCTCGCTGTACACCTTGCCGATCATCGCCGCGGCGATGATTCGCTATCGCCGCGTCGCGATGCAGGTGGCGACGTTGAGCGCGGCACTCTATTTAGCGATCGTGGCGGTGCAGTACGGCGATTTCGACGTACCGCTGCTGCAGCGGTTCCTGCCGGCGGTGGATCTGCCGACCCTGCGCGTGGCGCAGTATATGGTGGCGATCAATCTTGGCGGGTTCGTGGGCGTGGCGCTGCTGGCCGGGTCGCTCGCGGACAGCCTGCGTTCGGCCGGGGCGCGCCTCGAGGATGCGTCGCTCGTCATCCGCGATCTGCGCGCCTACAACGAGTATGTCATCAACAGTCTGTTGAGCGGTCTGATCACCACCGACGTGCACGGACAGATCCTGACGTTCAATCGCGCGGCCGCCACGATCATCGGGCTGCCGGCGACGCACGCGATCGGCCGCGACATCATGGACGTGATGCAGATGCCGGTGTCGGTCCGCGGACGTCTGTCGGATTTGACCGAACGCCGCGGCCTGCGCGTCGACTACCAGCACAAGACCGTTGAAGGCCGTGCCATCGACGTCGGGTTGACCGCGAGCGTGCTGATGTTTCCCGACGGTGGCCGCGGCTACCTGTTCGCGTTTCAGGACGTCACCGACATGCGGCGCCTCGAACGAGAGGCGGGGCTGCGCCAGCGCCTGGCGGCGGTCGGCGAAATGGCTGCCGGCATCGCCCACGAAATCCGCAACCCGCTCGCCTCGATGGCCGGATCGATTCAACTGCTCCGGCACGAGCTGCCGCTGAGTGACGAGCAGGCGCAACTGATGGACATCGTGCTGCGCGAATCGGAACGGCTCAATCACACCATCAAATCGTTCCTCGCCTATGCCCGTCCGCAACGGTCAGCCCCAGCCCGGCTCGACGTCGGCAAAGTGCTGCAGGACACCGCGCTGCTGCTGCGCAACAGCGCCGACGTCCACGACAATCACGTGATCGAGGTCGACGCGTCCGATCCGGTGTGGTGCGAGGCCGATGAGAACCAGGTCCGCCAGATCGTGTGGAACCTGGCGAGCAACGGGCTTCGCGCGATGGCCAACGGCGGGCGGCTTCTGCTGTCGGTGCGGTCGGCGGAGGAGTCGGGCAACGCGGTCGTCGTGCTCGCGGTGCAGGACCAGGGGTGCGGGATTCCTGCCGACGAAATCGACAGCATCTTTCAGCCATTCCGCAGCTCGTTCGAACGTGGCACGGGACTCGGGCTTGCGATCGTCCACCGGCTGGTCACCGACTACCATGGCACGATCGATGTCTCCTCGGAAGTGGGCGTCGGCACGATCTTCACAGTCAAGCTCCCCGCACACGCCGGGTTGAGCTCCACATCGGCGGCCGAGGAAGTCGCGGCCCCGCGGAGTGCAGTCGTATGACGCGGACATCTACCGTGCAGACGCCACCAGAAGAGCGCCACGATCAGGCCGCCGGCGCCAAGCCGCGAATTCTCATCGTCGACGATGAGCCATCGATGCGCGACATGCTGCGCATCGTGATGCGACGCGACGGTTTCGACGTCGAAGTCGCGGCCAACGGCAAGGAAGCCATCGAACTGCTGAAGCGCGAACGGATCGATTTGCTGCTGTCGGACATCCGTATGCCCGACGTCAGCGGTGTCGATGTGCTGCGGGCGGCGAAAGAAGTCAACCGCGACATCGTTGCCTTCATGATGACCGCGTTCGCGTCGACTGACAGCGCGGTCGAGGCGATGCGTCTCGGCGCCGTCGATTACTTCACCAAGCCGTTCAATATGGACGAACTGCGTCTCAAGGTGCGTCAGCATCTCGAGACGATGCGCCTCAAGCAGGAGAACGTGCTGCTGAAGCGCGCGCTCAACACCAGCAACGAGTTCTGCAACATCATCGGCCGCAGCAACGCGATGCTCGATCTGTTCAAGATGATCGAGACGATCGCCAAGACCAACAGCACGGTCCTCATCACCGGCGAATCGGGCACCGGCAAGGACCTCGTCGCGCGCGCGGTCCACTACAACTCGCTGCGGCGCGAGCATCCGTTCGTGGCCCTCAATTGCGGCGGGCTGCCCGAGACGCTGCTCGAGTCCGAACTCTTCGGACACATGCGCGGTGCTTTTACCGGCGCCGACTCGAACAAGAAGGGCCTGGTCGAAGTGGCCGAGCGCGGCACCATCTTCCTCGATGAGATCGGGGAGATGAATCATGCGATGCAGGTGAAGCTGCTGCGCGTGCTGCAGGACCGCCGCTTCCGTCGCCTTGGCGGAACCGAGGAAGTGCAGGCCGACATCCGCATCATCGCCGCCACCAATCAGGATCTGCAGAAGATGGTGTCCGAGGGACGCTTCCGCGAAGATCTCTACTACCGGATCAACGTCATTCAGGTGCACCTGCCGCCGCTGCGCGATCGACGCGAGGACGTGCCGCTTCTGGCGGAGCACTTCCTCAACAAGTACGCGCAGGGCGTGGACAAGCCCGTGCGAGGGATCTCGCGTGAGACGCAGGAGCTGCTGGCGGCATACGGCTGGCCGGGAAACGTGCGCGAACTGGAGAACGTGATCGAACGGGCGGTCGCGCTCGAGCAAACGGCTCTCGTGCTTCCGGAAAGCCTGCCCATGCAGGTGCGGACCAGCGCCGGAATGTCGACCCAGAGTGCGCAGCCATCGAGCGCCCGTCAAGACGCTGGGCGCGGTCTGCCGGACATCAGTGAGGGATTTGATCTGGAAGCGCTCGGCGAGGATTTCTACCGCCACTACATCGCACTGGCTCTGGAGAAGTCCGGCGGCGTGCAGTCGAGGGCGGCGGAAATGCTTGGCATGACGTTCCGGTCGTTCCGCTATTACGCCAAGAAGTTCAACCTCAAATAGGCGCCGGATGAGTCTGCGGCGCCGCTGACGGCATGGCCATCGTCCCTCTCGATCGTGGCCGACGCGTCGCGCGTGTGGGCCTCGTCATCCTGGCCGTCGCGCTCGTCGTCCAGCACGGTCATGGGACTCACACGATCCTTCCCGATCGACCGCGCTATTCACCGCCACGAACACCCTGGGGCGATCCGGATATACAAGGGGCGTACACGAACTCCGCCGAACGGGGCATTCCCCTGGAGCGGCCGCCGGGACTGTCGACGCAGATGTCTCCAAGCCAGTTGCGGCGTGTGAACGAAGAGCGCCGTGAAGCGAAACGCCGCGCCATCGAATGGGAGCTCACGATCGAGCCGCCAATGGACAACAGCCGCGGCTGGCTGGTGATCGACCCACCCGACGGACGGATGCCTCCCTTGGTGTCCGATGTGTTCCGACGGAATCGTGAACGAATCGACGCGTGGAAACCGAGCGAGACACGTGCCGCTCCTTGGTTGTCGATGGGACCGTTCGAGCGCTGCATCAGCCGCGGCTTGCCTGGCTCGATGATCCCGTTCGACTACGGCAATCTGTATGAAATTGTGCAGGCGCCGTCGGTGGTGTCGATCACGTATGAGATGGTCCACGAGGCGCGCGTGATCCCGCTCGACTCCTTCGCTCCCTCCGGTGCGGCACTTCGTTCCTATATGGGCGATCCACGCGGGCACTTCGAAGGCGAGACGCTCGTGATCGAAACGAGCAATTTCGCCGACAAGACGCGGTATCTGGGAGCCAGCCCAGACCTTCGTCTGATCGAGCGGTTCACGCCGATCAGTGCGACCGTCCTGGAGTGGTCGGTCACGTTCGACGACTCGCGGACATGGGCTGCACCATGGACGATCGCGATGAACCTGACGCGAACCAATGACAGGCCGCTTGAATATGCGTGCCATGAGGGGAACCGCGCCGTTGGCGACCTTCTGAATCGCAAGCCCTCCCGCATCACAGACCCGTCAGCAGACGCCAACGCTGGCGGCTCTAAAGCTGCCAATCAGTGACCGTCTGTCAATTCTTGGCAGAGCTTGGTTGACAGTAACTGTCACGGGGCTCCCAACGACGACCCGAATCCGCGTCGGCCCGCTCGATAGGGCCTTTGTATTCATCAACTAGCGGCGCTCGTCGGTCGTCTCCCGCCAATTGGTACCCGGCTTGCCACAGTGAGGGTGTCTGTCCAAGGTCGGATCGCATGGTGTCGATTCTGTAAGTGCGAGCCAGGTGTCCCGAGGACGACAACGGCGGTTTCAGCCGCACAGGAGCACTGTGAAGCGACCGAAGAGTGAAGCCGGGTTCACGCTGATCGAGTTGCTGATCGTCATCGCGATCATCGGCATCATCGCGTCGATTGGCATCGCTTCGGTGATGCGCGCGCGCGTCACGGCCAACGAAACCGCGGCGCTGAGCACGATGCGGGCCATCAATGGCGCGCAAACCAGCTATTCGGCCGGTGCAGGACTTGGCGGGTTCGCGACGACGCTGACGACACTCGGGGCAGCCTGTCCGGGCAGCACACTGGGCTTCATCTCACCTGATCTCGATCCCTCCAAGCCCGGTGTCACGGTAGCGGGCGCGACCGGGGTTGTGAAAAGCGGCTACACCATCGACCTTGCCGGAAATGGAGCCCCGAGTCTCCCTGATTGCAATGGCACGCCCACCGACGCCGACTACCTGGCGACTGCGGTTCCGCTAACGATCGGAGTCACGGGTGTACGTGGATTCAACACCTCCGCTGCGGCCACGATCTACTTCGACCCGTCAGGGTTGCCGACTGGCATCACGCCCCTCCATTAAGGAACCATCCTCCTCCTTCGCTTCTTCATGCGCCCACGATGGTGCGTGTGTGCGTACACAGCGCGCGCGCCCACTCCCGTCCGCACGTCCAACGCGCTCCTGCAACCGTCAAAAGGTCAATCGATTCACACAAGTTCTCGGCTTGCGCCTTGGCTCTGACGTTTTTTTGGCAACTGCCATTGACGGTTTTTGTCCGCGACATTTATTGACAGGGTCCACCACGGAAAGCGCTCCTCAGTTAACCTTCATAAACAGAGGGGTTATACTGGATCGAGCCCACCAAGAATCTGCTGGCACTGCGGTTGCTTCGGATGAGTGACGTTTGGGGCGCCGTGGTTGAGACGGCGATTTTGATAGCTGGCGGGCCGTGGGCCCGGCTTCTCAAAGGGAGACATACAGTGAAGAGAATGCGACAGGACGAAGGGTTCACGCTGATCGAGCTGCTGATCGTCGTGGCAATCATCGGCATCATTGCGGCCATCGCGGTGCCAGGCCTGCTCCGCGCCCGCATGTCGGGTAACGAAACGTCGGCAATCGGGTCAATGCGCGCCGTCAACAGCTCGCAGACAAACTATCTTGCTGCGGCCGGTTACGGCGGGACCGCGACGAGCCTGGCGATTCTGGGTATCGCGTGCCCGATGAGTACGCAGGGGTTCATCTCGCCGGATATGGTTCCTGGCGCGCCGGGCGTCGTCGCTTTCGGTGCGACGGGCGTCGTCAAGAGCGGCTACAACGTGGACATGGCCGCGGTCGGCGCCGCGGGTCCGAACGATTGCAACGGCACCGCCACGCAGGTTGACTATCTGGCGACGGCCGCGCCTGTGACCGTCGGTTCGACCGGCGTCCGCGGGTTCAACACCACCTCGGCGGGCACGATCTACTTCGACCCGGCGGGCGGCGTTGCGGGCACCACGCCGATTCAGTAAGTCTGTAAGACTCGGTTCGACCGAAGAGGATGCCGGCGGCATACGCCAGCATCCTCTTTTTTGCGTTGTCGCGTCGCGTCAGCCAACGCCCGCCTCGAGACGTCAGACCGTCTATAATCTGCGGTAGACAGCGGCTTCCGGGGGCCTCCACCCCCATTAAGCTTTCCTATGACTGCTCGAGCTCGACTTGCCTTAATCGCCCTCGCCACGCTGGGGTTGGCTGCATCCGTGGCAGCGCTCTACGTCCACTATCGACTCATCACAGATCCGTCGTATTCGAGCTTCTGCGACGTCAGCGAGACCGTGTCGTGTCAGCAGGTGCTCAAGAGTCAGTACGGAACCGTGGCTGGCGTGCCGGTCGCCGCTGGCGGCGCAATCTGGTCCGCCCTGATGCTGATCCTCTCGGCCTGGGGGATGCGACAGCCGAAATCGGAAACTGCCTCCCGCGCCGCGGGGTACGCCTTCGTGCTGTCCACCGTTGGTTTGGCAGCCGTCTTCTACCTGGCCTACGCCTCGTTCTTCGTGCTTCACCACCTGTGCCCGCTGTGCGTGACGATGTACGCGAGCGTGATCGGGATCTTCTTCGTCTCCGCCGGTGCAGCAGGTTCGCTCGGATCGTTGGCCTCGGGCCTCGGGCAGGATCTCACGGGAGTGGTTCGAAGTCCTGCGGCCGCCGCACTCGCGGCGATCTGGTTGGCGGGTTCGGCAGGCTTGGTCGCGCTGTTCCCACATGAGCGCACGGTCAGCGAAGCGACGACGGCCGCTGCCGACCCAGTGCCAGTCGAGACGCTCACGCCGGAGCAACTCGTCGAACTGCATGCTTGGCTCGATCGACAACCACGCGTACCGGAAGCAATGCCGACGCAGGATGCCAAGGTGTTGCTCATGAAGTTCAACGACTATCAGTGCCCCACCTGTCGTCAGACCTGGATTCTCTACAAGGACATCATCGAGAAGTACGAGAAGCAGTATCCGCGGGTCTTCCGGTTCGAGACCCGCGACTTTCCACTGGAGCCAGAGTGTGGCGCCGGAGGCCAGCACACTGCGGCCTGCGAGGAAGCCGTGGCCGTACGCCTCGCACGCGAGAAGAATCTCGACAAGCAGATGGAGGCCACGCTGTTCGAGCGGCAGTCGTTCTCGTTGACGCGCGACGACGTCAAGGCGGCGTTGAAGGAAGTGGCTCACATCGACTCTGCCGAGTACGACAAGCGATACGCCCAAGTGCTGGAGGCTGTGAGAGCTGACTCGCAGTTTGGACAGAAGCTTGGAGTCAACGGCACACCTTCGTTCTTCCTCAACGGGATCAGGCTGGGTCTGCTGCGGCCAGCCGCGTTCGACGCCATGATTGCTTACGAACTGAAGAAGGCCGGGGTCACTTAAGGATTTCGCGAAACGGTCCGAAATCCTGATAAGAGATGGACGTCATCCGGACCGAAGGGCTCACGAAGCACTACAGCACCGGCTTCTGGAGGCCGCGCCCCTACGCCGCGCTCCAGGACCTGACCTTTACCGTCGGCCAGGGCGAAGTATTCGGGTTTCTCGGACCCAATGGCGCCGGCAAGACGACCACCCTGAAGCTGCTGATGCAGCTTATTTTCCCGACGGCCGGCCGCGCCGAGATTCTTGGCCGGCCCGTAGGCGATCTCGGCGTCCGCAAGCGCATCGGCTACCTCGCCGAGAATCCCTACTTCTACGACAACCTGACCGCCGAGGAATTGCTCCAATACTTCGCCCGATTGTTCGGCTACTCGGCGTCCGACTGCCGTCGCAAGGCTTCACAGCTGCTTGACGATGTGGGCATTGGGGCCGAACGACGGTTCCAGCTTCGCAAGTTTTCCAAGGGGATGGTGCAGCGAGTCGGGATCGCTCAAGCGCTCGTGAACGATCCTGAGTTGGTGTTTCTCGACGAGCCGATGTCTGGACTGGATCCCATCGGCCGGCGTGAAGTGCGCGAGCTGATTCTTCGACTGCGCGACCGAGGCTGCACGGTCTTCTTCAGCTCGCACGTGCTCAGTGATGCCGAAGCGCTCTGCAGCCGTGTCGCCATCGTCGTGAAGGGGCGACTGGTGGCGAACGGGTCGATCGACGAGCTCACTGCATTCCGGGCACAGGGGTGGGAGCTTGTGGTGTCTGGCATGAGCGACGATGTGCTCAAGCGCACTCAGGCGGGCGTGTCGACCGTCACGTCTCTCGGTGGCGGGCGATTCGCTCTGGAGCTGCCGCTCACGACGCCGCCGGAACGGATCATCCCCGAGTTGGTGAAAAGCGGGGCCTCGATCGTTTCGTTGAATCCTGTTCGAGCGACGCTCGAGGACTTCTTCATCGCTCAGGTGCGCGCGGCAAAGGACGATAGAACGCTTGGCAACGACGTCGTCAACAAGAGGGCCGCATCGTGAGAGCGATCGCGATCGTCGCCGCCGGGGTGTTTCGAGATTCCATTCGTGAACGCATCGCCTATGGGCTGGTGTTCTTTGCGCTCCTGATCATGGCGGCGTCGTTCCTCTTGGCGCAGCTGACCGCCGGACAGGACGTGAAGATCATCAAGGATCTCGGCCTCGCCGCGTCCTCGGTCATCGGGCTCTTCATCGCCATCTTCTTCGGCATCAGTCTCGTCACGAAGGAGGTCGAGCGCCGAAGTATCTACGGTCTGTTGTCCAAGCCGGTGACGCGAAGTCAGTTCGTGATCGGCAAGTACTTGGGCCTTGCGGTCACGCTCGTCATCAACGTGGCAGTGATGGCCGCAGCACTCTACGTGGTGTTGGCGTACTTCGAGTGGAGCACTCCTGGTAAAGCGAAGGAGGCGTGGGAGGCCGCGGCGATCGACCCGGCTCTGATCAAGGCGTTCGCGCTGATCGCTGTGGAGCTCCTCGTGATCACGGCCGTCGCACTTTTTCTGTCGACGTTCTCGAGCCCGTTCTTGAGCGTGGCTCTGACCGTCGCGGTGTACATCATCGGGCACTTTGGCGACGACCTGAAGCATCTGGACAACATCGTCGAATCGAAGGCGCTGGCGACGGTTGGGCGCGGTGTGTACTACGTGATGCCAAACCTCGCCCGACTCGACGTGAAATCGGCGGTGGTTCACGCTGTTCCTGTCAGCGCCACTCATATGTTCTTCTCGACGCTGTCGGCCTTGCTCTATGTCGCGGTGCTGCTCACCGCCTCGACGCTCGTGTTTGCGCGACGGGACTTGAAGTAAATGGGGACCTCAACGAGGGCGCGCGCGTGGATTGCGCTGGTGGCTCTGGCGTTGGGCGCCGTGGGAACTCAGGTCGCGTTGGAAGGACGCGTCGTGACGCCAGCCGTGTCGGCGACGGTCCCTTGGGTGCAGTCTCCGACTCTGATGCGCCGTCTGACGCTCGGCTTCAACACCATCTGGGCCGATGTGTACTGGATACGGGCCGTTCAGTACTTCGGTGGTACGAGGCTGGCGAAAGGCACTCAAAAGAGTTACGAGTTGCTCTATCCGTTGCTGGACGTCACGACCACTCTCGATCCGCGTTTCAACATCGCGTACAGGTTAGGCGCCATTCTCTTGTCTGAGGGATCGTCGACTGGAGCCGGCAACACCGGTCAGGCGATTACGCTGCTCGAGAAGGGCATGCGCGAGATGCCGGACAAGTGGCAGTATCCGCTCGATGCCGGATTCATCGTCTACTGGTGGGGACGAGATCCGGCAGCGGCCGCGCAATGGTTCCTGAAAGCCGAATCGCGACCCGGCGCACCCAATTGGATTCGACCCGTCGCGGCAACGATGCTCACCCAAGGAGGGGAGCGGGCGTCGGCGCGGGCGATGTGGTACGAGCTGGCGACGAGTGGCGAGCACGAATGGCTGCGACGGGCAGGCCGACGCGGCCTCATGCAGGTCGATGCCGAGGCGCAGATCGATGTGCTGCAGGCAATCGTGCGTGAGTTCCGCGCCCGAGCCGGCAGATTTCCGACATCCTGGAACGACGTCGTTGCAGCCGGACTCCTGCGTCAGGTTCCCGCCGATCCGTCGGGTGTCGAGTACGGGGTCGATCCCATGAGCGGCACGGTCGATGTGAGTGTGTCCTCACCCCTCTATCCACTTCGCCAAAAAGGTTCCGGGCGCTAATGCCCGCCGGTGTCGTAGTCATCCTGCTGGCCATACTCGGCGCATGTGTCGGCAGCTTTCTCAACGTGTGCATCTACCGGCTGCCACGTCGTGAGTCGCTCGCCTGGCCGGCCTCGCACTGTACGAGCTGTAACCGTCCGCTCTCGTGGTACGAGAACATCCCGATCGCGAGTTGGATCGTGTTGCGCGGCCGCTGTCGTACCTGTCGCGCGCCAATTTCGTGGATGTATCCGCTCGTAGAGATCACCACCGCGCTGGTCTTCGTGATCGGCTACGAGTTGTACGGCCTCACGCCGCTCGCGGCTGTCCGCGTGCTCTTCGCTTGCGCATTGATCGTGCTGTTCGTCACCGATCTCGAGCACAAGATCTTGCCGAACGTGATCACGGTGCCCGGCATCGCGGTCGGGTTCGCGTGCAGTCTCTTCCTGCCTCCAGGGTGGCGCGATTCTCTGTTCGGCATTCTGATCGGCGGTGGAGCGCTCTTCGCGATCGCCGAAGCGTACTATCGCGTTCGGGGCCAGGAAGGTCTCGGCATGGGTGATGTCAAACTGCTCGGCATGATCGGGGCGTTTCTCGGATGGAAGCTCGTGCTGCTGACGCTCGTATTCGCGTCGTGCGCGGGGTCGCTGGCGGGCGGCGTCATGATTGCGTCGGGGCGGGGCAGCATGAAGTACGCGTTGCCGTTCGGCACGTTCATCGCCATCGGTGCGCTGGTCGCCGCGATCTGGGGAACGCCAATCGTCGACTGGTACACGGGCTTCTACGTGTGAGTCCCCAGGGCTACGCGCTCCTAGGCCTCACGGCGATGGTTGGCGTCATCGTCGCGATCGTGGTCTTTGCGGTGCTGCGATTTGCCTCCGCGGCGCGCGACAACCGTCACGTGTTTCGCGACGACATCGGGCACTCGCCAATGATGGCGGCAGCGCTTCAGGACGCGATCAGCAAGCTGCGCGCTCAGGAGCGCGCGACCGCCGAACGCGCCGAAGCGTCGGAACGCCTCAACACCCAGATCGTCAACAGCCTCTCTGCGGGACTGCTCGTCGTCGATCGCACCGGCCACGTGCAGATCCTCAATCCGGCGGGCCGGCGGATGCTCGGTATTTCCAGCGAGACGATTGGACCGCGGCTCGCCGATTTGCCGCTGGCCGCGGCACCCCTGGCGGCGGCGATCGACGAGTGTCAGGCTACGGGACACGCGATCGTCAGGCGCGCGTTGGAGATCCCCCATGGTGGCGCCGTGTCGCACGTGGGCGTGACCGCATCGCCGCTGGGGTCGGGCGACCTTGCGGTCAACGGCGGCGTCATCTGTCTGTTCTCCGACATCACCGCAGTGATCGATCTCGAGGAGCAGCTTCGGCTCAAGGAGACTCTGGCGCGGCTCGGCGAGCTCACCGCAGGCATTGCGCACGAGTTTCGCAACGGCCTGGCGACGATTCACGGCTACGGGAAACTGATGGATCCATCCGCCGTGCCGCCGCAGTTCAAGCCATATGTCGAAGGGATTCGGCAGGAGACCGACGCGCTCGGTCAGGTGGTGACCAATTTCCTGAACTTCGCGAGACCGACGCAGCTGTCGCTGGCCACACACGACCTTGGCGCGATCATCGAACGGGTCAGCGACGATCTCCGGCCCGAGGCGCAGCAAACAGATGGACAGATTGTCGTCAGCGGCGAGTTTGGCTGCGTCGAGGCCGACGACGTGCTGCTTCGACAGGCGTTCATGAACCTGCTGCGCAATGCGGTCGAGGCGTGTCAGGGGAGCGGTGTGTCCGCTGACATCCGAGTCGAGGGCGTCGTCGATCGTGCTTCCAATGTCGTGCGAGTGGCCGTGCGCGACAACGGACCCGGCATTGCCGATAACGTGCGCGACAAGATCTTCCGCCCGTTCTTCACGACGAAGAAAACAGGTACCGGCCTCGGCCTCGCGCTCGTGCAGAAGATCGTCGTGACGCACAATGGCCGCATCGCTGTTGCTCCAACTCCTGGCGGTGGAGCCACGTTCCAGATCACGTTGCCGATTACATAACGTCGCGCCTCCTCCGACGTCGCAGATTCTGCGATCGCACACGCCGCCGCACGACGTCTCCTCTTTGCCACCGATCGAATAACTGGTCGCCCGTCCGTCAGATGCGGCCGGTCACGATCAAGGCGCTCGCGACGGCAGCCATCTTGCGACACCAGGGAACATGCGTGCTCGCGACGATTCCGGCTCCTCACTCGTTGAAGTGCTCGTCGCCATCCTCGTCTTGACGACGGGCGTGTTGTCGATGGTGCGGGTGTGCTCGCTGTCCATCTCCAGCAACACCGAGGCGAGGCACCGAACGGTGGCGATGATTCTCGCCGAGCAGAAGTTGGAGCAGTTGCGCACGCTCGACTCGCTCGCATCGACTTCCGTCGGCGGCAGCCTGATGCAGGACGAACCTGGCTTCGTCGATCACATCGATGCCAGTGGCACGGTGGTGAGCGCGGATGCGGGGCGCCCGGCGCCGGCCGTGTATACGAGACGCTGGTCGATCGAGGCGCTGTCTGCGGCACCTCCCGAGGCGTTCGTCCTTCAGGTACGCGTCTTGACGAGAGGGACCAGTGATCCGAATGCGCTCGTCTCCAGATCACATGTGGCGACGGTCAGGACGAAGGTGATCGAGTGATCACGCGGTGGACACAGATCGCTCTCCCCTCGGCTGGATTCACGCTGATCGAATTGGTGGTGGCCACAGTGATTGCGCTCGCGGTGATCGCAGCCGTTCTCAGCATGGCTGCGCAGGGGCGGCGGGCGTTTCAGGTGCAGGAGCAGCAGTCCGACGTTCAACAGCGTATTCGCGTCGCGATCGAGACCCTCCAGCGTGATCTGCTGATGGCGGGAGCAGGAACCTATGCCGGACCGGCGCGCGGTCCCCTCAATAGCGCGATGGCGCCAGTGATGCCGTATTGGGCGTTCGGCCAGGTGCCGGATCAATCACAGGGCGTGTACTTCCGCCCCGATGTGGTCAGCCTCGCTTACGTGCCCTCAACCCCTGCGCAAGCGCGGCTGTCGAGTCCACTGCCCACTGGAACCCTCGATGTCCACATCACGCAGGAGTCCAGTTGCCCCGCACCCACGTCGACCCGCGTGTGCGGCCTCCAGGTCGGCAGTCATGTGATGGTCTTCGATGGTGACGGTCACTGGGACGTCTTCGCGATCGATGGCGTCGGCGTCGGGTCGGCAACGCTTCGGCATCGCGGATCTCCCGCCTTCGCGTACGAAGCGGGAGCGGCGATATCGGAAGTGGCTCTAGCCACCTACTACCTCAAATCGGATACAGCGACCGGTGCGTCACAGCTGTTTCGCTATGACGGGTGGGCAAGCGATCAACCAGTGGTCGATGATGTGGTGGCGCTGACGTTCGAGTACTTCGGTGAATCCCAGCCTCCGCAGATTGGAGCCCTGAGCACTGGGACGCTGTCGACCTCATATGGACCCATTCCGCCGCCAATCGGCGAGGTGCGTGGCGTGTGGCCAGCCGGAGAGAACTGCACGTTTGCCGTTGTCGACGGCGATCACTCGACCCGACTCGACATGTTGAATGCAAGTGATCATGGACTCGTTGCGCTCACGCCAGCTAGGTTGACCGATGGCCCCTGGTGTCCGGACGAGGCGGCGGCCAATCGATTCGATGCCGATCTGCTCCGGGTACGGCGCGTCCGTGTGACCGTGCGTGTGCAATCAAGTGTCGCGATGCTTCGTGGCCCCGCTGGTGCGTTGTTTCGGAAGGGCGGGACATCGCGTGCCCCCGATCAATTCGTTCCGGATCTGGAAGTGCAGTTCGATGTCGCACCGCGCAACCTCGATCTGCATCGCTGATGCGTGCGGCGAGCGAGGCACTGCGCTCGTCGTCGTGCTGTTGTCGATGATGTTGCTTGCGGCGCTTGGCATCGCGTTGTCGCTGACGATCGACACGGAAACACGCATCGCTGCGACTTACCAGTGGAGTGCGGAGACGCTCTACGCAGCCGACGCTGCAATCGAGCGCGCCATACAGGAACTGACGGCTCTTCCCGATTGGACGCCGGTGCTCGCAGGTGCCGAGGCGTCAAGCATGATCGACGGCTCACCAGGCGCGCGCCTGCTCTCAGACGGCTCCAGGCTGGACTTGAATGAGCAGACCGATCTCCTGAACTGCGGACATGTGTCGTGCAGCGCCGCCGATCTGGCAGACGTCACTGCCGAACGACCGTGGGGCTCGAACAATCCGGAATGGCAGCTTTATGGCCACGCGCCGCTGGCGTCAGTCAGCCCATCGAGCGGAGTCGAGTCGAGGATGTACGTCATGGTATGGGTGGCCGATGACCCGCTCGAGACCGACGGACAGCCTCGAATCGATGGCGACGAGACGCACGGTCCGAATCCAGGCGCTGGACTGATGCAACTGCGTGCACAGTCGTACGGTCCATCGGGCGCACGGCGGACAATCGAGGTGACAGTGCGTCGCGTCGACTCGCGCATGGAAGTGATCGCCTGGCGCGAGATCAGACCGTAACTGCACCACGATCTCGACAGACCTCGCTGAAGATTCGGATCGATTCTGCCGAAATACCCTACGTCACGGTCGCCCGGCCGCGATCGACGAACACCTCCACTCTCGACTCCCCAGACCTAGCCGTTTCAAGAACGTCAGTACGTGTTCCAGTTCGGCCCAAGCGCGCCGGCGAGGCGGATGACCATATGCGGTCTTTTCACGCCTAACTGCTTATGGCTCAGCGCCTAGCTGCGTGTCCCCTAATCCAGACAATCAGATGGCAGTGCCATTGCTGGGTTAGGAGGCAGTGAGAAACACACTTCGTTTGGACGCCGGCTTCACGTTGGTCGAGGTCCTGATCGCTTTGATGATGTTTGCGACGTTGGCCGCGATCACGGTGCCGCTGTTCAAGGACTTCAACGACGCGATCGCCCTGGGTCAGTCGCAGCGTCTGGTGCAGACGGAGTTGCAGCGCGCGCGTATGGGCGCGGTGACGACGAACCACATCCTCCGCGTGCGATTCAACTGCCCGGCTGCGGGTCAGTTCAGGACCGTCGAATTGATTGGTACTCCCACGGTCCCTGCGGCGGCGGACAGCGCGGCCAACCGGTGCAGCACCACGGCATACCCGTTTCCAGCCGCCGACAACAACGTCGTCACGCTGCCCAATCTCGATGGTCCGGTCATGCGGATCGATTCGAAGACGTCGTTCACGGCCTCGCAGACCATCGAATTCCGGCCGACCGGGATCGCGTATTCGGTGAACGCCAACGGGACGTCAGGAACGATGCTCGCAGGCGACGCGGCGATCACGATCGCGAAGGGACCTCATAACAAGACTGTCACGGTGAACGCCCTTGGCAAAATCTCATCGCAGTAACGTCGCCACCGAGACCGGCTCGACGCTCGTCGAGGTGCTGATCGCGACGCTGGTCCTGCTGACCGGCGTGCTCGCGATGGCGCAGATGTTCGTGCTGTCGACGAAGAACAACGTCACCTCGCGCAGCGACACCCTCTCGACCGTGCTTGCCGAACAGAAGCTGGAGCAGTTGCGCTCGCTCGCCTATGGATTCGACATGGCGGGGCTGCCGGTGAGCGATATCAGCACTGACACGTCGGTCTCTCCGCCGGCGGCCGATGGAGGTACCGGGCTGCAGCCGTCTCCTGCGTCGGCGCTGCAAGAGAACACGGTGGGGTTCGTCGATCACGTCGACAGGAATGGCGCGGTTGTCGGCAACGCCGTGGGCGCGCCCGGCAATGCGTGGTACACGCGGCGCTGGTCGGTTGAGCCGCTGCCGACCAATCCGAATAACACGCTGATCCTTCAAGTGCTCGTCACGCCAGTCCGCGACCGCGGTGCGGCCGATCAGAGCAACGTCGCCAGGCTGCAGGGCGAGGCGCGGGTGATGACCATCAAGACGAGGAAAGCGCAATGAGCGCAGACAGACGCCGACGGTTCGTGAGCGACGCGGGCTTCACAGTGATGGAACTGCTGGTGGCGTCCGTCATCATGATCACCGTCACCGGAGCGATCTTCAGCATCATGAATCCCGCGCAGGGGACGTTCCGGAGGGAGCCCGAGGTCTCAGATATTCAGCAGCGGCTTCGCGTCGGCGTCGACACGCTGCAGAAGGATCTGGTGATGGCGGGCGCGGGCACCTACAGCGGTCCGCTGGTTGGCGCGTTGAGCTTCTTCATGGCGCCGGTGATGCCCTACAACGCGTTCATGTCGCCGACCGATCCATCGCAGCAGATCTATTACCGCCAGGACGCCATCAGCTTGCTGTATGTGCCGCCGACGCCGTCGCAGACGACGATCACGCAGGACATGCCGCAGCCGTCAGCGGAGTTGAAGGTTGCGCCACAACCAGGCTGCCCTCAAGGCCAGCAGTATGACCTGTGCGGTTTCACTGAAGGGGACCGACTGATCATCTTCGATGCCGACGGCAACTGGGACGTGTTCACCGTCACGAATGTGCAGGACGCCGCGGCGCACTTGCAGCACAACATGGACGATCTGTCGACGTCGTATTCCGCTGGCTCACACGTCACTGAAGCCAGCGCCGCCATGTATCACCACTACGTCGACGAGGCCACCAAGACGTATCAGTTGCGCTATTTCGACGGCTACCTCAACGATCTTCCGGTCGTCGACAACGTCGTCAAGCTCGCGTTCAAGTACTTCGGTGAGCCGCAGCCGCCGCAGCTCACGGGCAAGCCACTCAGCGTCAACCCCGGTCCGTGGACGACGTACGGTCCGGTGCCGCCGGCGCTTGGCACCGTCAAGAACGGCTGGCCCGCCGGCGAGAACTGCACGTTCATGTTGCAGGGCGGCGTTCAAGTCCCGCGACTGCCAGTGCTCGGCGACGGCGGTCTCGGGCAAGTCGAGCTGACGCAGGCGATGTTGACCGACGGCCCCTGGTGCCCGAAGGCCAACCAGAACCAGAAGTTCGACGCCGACCTGCTGCGTGTCCGTCGCGTGCAAGTGACGCTGCGCGTGCAGACCGCGCTGTCGACGATGCGTGGCCCCGCGGGTGCGCTCTTCATGAAGGGCGGTACGGCGACGGGGACCAGCATCGTCCCTGACCAAGAGGTCACGTTCGATGTCACGCCACGCAACATGAACCTGGGACGCTGATATGCAGATTGTTCACACACCTGTCGCGCCGAAGCTACGCGTAGGCGGACGCCGACCGCTCACCGATCGCCTGCACGACGAACAGGGTGTCGCGCTCATCATCGCGCTGCTCTGCATGGTGCTGCTGACCGCGCTCGGCATGGCGCTGACGATGACCACGATCACCGAGAGGCGCATCGCGACCAACTATCGCGACGGGGTCGAAACCGTCTACGCCGCCGACGCGTCGGTGGAGCGCGTCATGCAGGACCTGCTGACCGTTCCCGACTGGAACAAGATTCTCGACGGGACGACGACCTCCTCGTTCGTCGATGGCGCGCCTGGCGATCGCACGCTGCCCAACGGCTCTCAGTACAACTTGGTGCAGGCGACGAACGTGCTGCGCTGCGGAAAGACGTCGTGCTCGGATAACGACATGGATGCCATCACGGAGGAGCGGCCATGGGGAAGCAACAACCCGCGATGGCAGCTCTATGCCTACGGCCCGGCGTCCGATCTGATCCCGACGGCAACGCTCAACACCAACGTCTACGTCGTCGTGTGGATCGGCGACGACCCGGCGGAAAACGACAACAAGCCCCTTACTGACGGTGACGAGAGCGCAGGCGCTAACCCCGGAAAGGGCGTCGTCTCGATGCTCGCGTACGCCTACGGGCCCACGGGTGTTCGCCGCGTGATCGAGGCCACGGTCGCCCGCACCGACACGACGGAAATCGAACGCGGCTACACCGGACAGCGCGGTCAGGACGAGCAGAACCGCCGCGCGCGCAAAGCCGCCGTGCAGACCCCCGGGAAGGCGCTTACTCGAACGGTGCTGTCGTTCTAGCGCCGGGGACATTCAGCCATGACGACACAGACGATGAGACGTGGGTTTTTGGGTGTGACGCTGTTGGCTCTGCTGCTCTCGCCCCGCGAGGCAGCGGCGCAGCTCGATCCGCTGTTGTTCCTCAAGCGCGTGAACTCGCCAACGACCGGTTCGCCGTCGGGGAAGCCCAACGTGCTGATCATGGTCGATACGGACAACCGCATGCAGCGCGATACCAACGGCGACTACCTCGATGACAACGTGTATCTGAAGACCGGCGCCGTGTGGGAGGCCGCGCTGACAAACGCCGCCGGACAGACCCTGAGCATTCTCGACGACCGGTACCGCCGCAAGTTCATCGGATTGCAGTACATCAGCTCCGGTGGCGGCGACCGTTTTTCAGTGGACCACATCGAGATCGTTCGTCGAACGGATGCGCTCTACAACACGTTCGACGACTACAGCCGCATGTCGATCGTCCGCCGCGGCGTGAAAGAAGCCATCACGCGGAACATGAGCGCCGTACGATTCGGCCTCTATAAGACGCGTCAGAACAACCCGCGTTTCGTGACCCCGGCGTCTGCCGGCTTCGCCGCCAAGTGGAACATCAACGAAGGCCCGGTCATCATCACCAACAACGCGGCGCAGCAGGCCACCGGCGACTGGGCCAGCGGCAAGTGGAAGATTACGCGGCCGATCACCGACAGCAACAACGGCGCGGCGGTTGCGACGACATCGGCGCTCGTGAAGGCGGACGCGAACGTCGATTCGACCGTCGTCGGCAACTCGATCATCACGAGCTATCTGAACCCAGCGACTGGCGCCAGCCCGTCACTGATTCCTGATGGTCGAGACTCTTTCGGCACTGGCGATACGCCGTTGGACTACATGCTCGATGATCTCCGCGCCGAGGCGCTGCGCCTCATCACGCTGGCGGGCGACACGGAAGCCCCCTGTCGCAACACCGTTGGGGTACTGATCGCCGGCGGTGGCAATGGCAACACCTCAGCCAACATCACTGCCGCCAAGCTGAACTCGTTCTTGAACGTGAACGGCCGCCGCGTGCCCGTCCACGTCATTGGGATTGCTCCACTCACGGCCCAAGAGCGGACCGACCTCCAGACCATCGCGACGACCACCGGCGGAAAGTACACCGAGATCACGGCGACGATGGTCGACACGACGACCTCAGGGACGTTCGTGCCGGAGCTGGTGAACGCGATCAACTTCGCCGTGTCGCACTCGTTCGCCGATCAGGGCGACTTCGATATCGCCCCGGATGGCACGCATCCGTACGGCACCGAGTCGGTTTATCAAGTGACGAGCCCCATCGTTGGCACCGTGAACCTGGAGAATGCCCGGGATATCAACAACAACGTGCTGCCCGATACGCACATCGAGAACCCGGTGACTGCCACGGTCATTCCGCAGCGCTCGAACATCATGATCACCAGCGGCTTCTCGCTGCCTGGATTCGGGATGAAGCTGCAGGCGATCAGAACGTATAAGCCGGTGGCCGATGCCACCAAGGCTGTCGGCTACAAGTTCGTGTCGGACGGGACCAAGCTGTGGGTGGCATCGACGCCAGCGGCGGCGTCGCGCAACATCTACACCGCGCTCCCTGACGGAAGCGTCGTGGCGTTCACCTCTGCCAACGCATCGACGTTGAGAACGTATCTGCGAGCCGCGAGCGATGCGGCCGCGGCGTCGCTGATCGATTTCATTCGTGCGCAGCCGCTCGGCGCGATTCTGGATTCGACGCCGGCCATCATGGACGCGCCGTCGCTCGATCCGCCGCCCGACGCGGACTACCCAGCGTTCATGGACGACAACAAGGATCGGCGCACCATGATCTGGGTGGGCGCCAATGACGGCATGCTGCACGGCATCGATGCGCGTCTTGGCAAGGAGGTCTGGGCGTTCATTCCGTTCAACCTGCTGCCCAAGCTGGTGACGTTGAAGAGCGGCCAGCCGGCTGGCGAATTCCGTTTCTTCGTTGACGGCTCGCCGAAGGTCGCCGACGTGAAGGTGGGCGGGCAGTGGAAGACGTACCTCGTCATGGGTGAAGGTCCTGGTGGGACGTTCTACCAGACATTCGACGTCACGCTCGCGAACATGGCAGCGACGGTGTTGCAAGACAGCGACAACCTGAGCTCGGTGCTGTCGTACTTCAGCTCGGCGACGAGCGTGCCGCTCAAGTGGGCGTTTCCGGCATACTCGCAGTTCAACTGGGCCTACGTCGACACCGCAAAGGCAATATGCAACGGCTCTACGTCATCGACGACTCCATGCTTGCTGTGGGGCGATCTGTTTACCACTGCGCCGAACGTGTCGAAGACCGTCGGTCAGACGTGGTCCGATCCGGCGATCGGCCAGGTTTCGACCGGTGCATCCCGTTTTGTGGTGCTGACGGGATCCGGTTTCTTCCCGTATACGCCGCAGACGTCGGCCAATCGCGGCAACGTGGTCGCCGGCAATAGCTTCTATGTGCTCGATATCAGCAACGGCGCCGTGCTCGACTCGCGTTCTGTCGGCAACGACAGCAAGGGCGAGACGGTCGACAACTGCGTGACCGCGAACGATTGCAAGATCCTGAAGAACGCGCTGCAGGCCGATCCGGTGGCCACGGGGCCAGCCGATTCTCGGTTCATCACCAAGTCCTACATGGGCGATCTCGACGGCAAGATCTGGCGGTTCGACCTCGGCCTCAACGGCTCTGGTGTGCCGGTGATCACGACCGCGTTGAACCTCTACACCATCAGTACGTCCGGGAGCGCGGGCAGCGGCAAGGGCAAAGGCGGCGGCAGCACCACCGGCAATGGGGCATCGGATCATCCGGTGTTCAGCTCGATGGCCACGGTCAGCATCGGCGCCACGCAGCAGTACTTGTTCGTCGGCACCGGCAGCGATCTCTTGCCGAGCAACGGCATCGTCAGCACGCCGTATGCGATGCTCGTGATCCTCGATCAGGGATCGAGCGGTTCGCTGACCGCGACGCTCACGCTCGAGGCCGTCGACGGTACTGCGGGCGAAGAGAAGGTCACGTCGTTTCCGGCCGTAGCGGGCGACATCGTGTTCTTCTCGACGACGACCTACAAGACGGTGGCATGTGCGAAACCCGACGCCAACTTGTACGCGTTTACGTTCATCGGCGGGCCGGCGTACGACACCAATAACAGCGGCACGCTGTCGAATGCGGACAGCACGAAGGTGCGCACGACCACGGGCGCGCGCGCGACGGCGCCGTTCATCGTCGATCAGCACCTGGTGTTCGGCACCGGCAAGAACGTCGAGGAGTTCGGCGATCCGCAGGACTTCAACAACGGCGTCGGCCAGGCCGGCGTGCGTATTCTGTCGTGGCGCGAGGTGCGGTAAGTGGCCGACGCGATTGCATGTGCTTCCTGCGGCTCTCCGGTTCCCGATCGCCGTACGCGGTGCGGCCGATGCGGATCGACCGCGACGACCACGGTGGCGGGCGCCGCTACGTCGCCGAACCGATCGCGCTTGATCGTGCTCGGCGCCGGCGCGGTCGTCGTGTGCGGGGTCGCGGCGTTTGCGCTCAGCGGCGAATCGAAGCCGGCGAGTGCGGCCAACCGAGCGAACGCGGCACCATCGACGAACACCACCGCGTCCACCAACTTCGTCCAACCGAGGACAGGCGTCGACGTGCCGCCGCCGGACGATGTCACCTCCGCGGATTTCTCGCGATCGGGCCTGGCCGCCTTTAGCGGCGGCGACCTCGCGTCCGCCGAAGCCAAGCTCAAGGCGGCGGTCGAGGCCGACGAACAGAACGCCGAAGCGCTCAACAATCTTGGACAAGTGCTCGTGAAGGCCGGGAAAGCCAGGGAGGCGATCGCGTACTTCGATCGCGCCATCGCGATCGCCGACGGCGTCTGGGCGTACCACTTCAATCGCGCGCGCGCGTACGCGCAGATGCAGGAATGGCAGCGAGCGATCGACGGCTACAACACGGCCGTGCGGTTGTTCCCAGGCGACTACGTGACTCACTTCAATCTTGCGAAAGCACGTGAAGCGAACGGTGACCTTCCGGGCGCGGTCGAATCGTATGGGAAGGCGGCGGAGCTCGCGCCTGGTCAGGGAGAATTCCAGCTGTGGTACGGGCGGGCCCTCGACCGATCGGGCCGTCCGCAGGATGCGATGGCCGCGTATCGGCGGTTCCTCGAACTGGAGCCGGATGGCCCTCAAGCCGAAAAGGTAAAGGCACGGCTCGCGCAAATGGGCGATTCCTCGACAGGAGCGCCTCCGCGGGCCTCTTGACCTCGACAGGTCGCGGTCCGAGAATTTGATCATGAACGCACGTGTGACACTCGCGCGATACGCCCGGTGGGCCCTGGTTGGGGCCGCTCTGGTGCTGTCTCTCGATCGGCTCGCATCGGCACAGTCGCTCGGCGCGGTTGCCAAAGAGGCTGAGGCGCAGCGCAAGACGACCAAGTCGTCGGGCAAGGTCTACACGAACGACACGCTCCGCTCGGCCCCGGCGCCGACTCCGGCCGCGGCGCCTGCTGCGCCTGCGACGCCTGCAGCAGAGGGTGCAACTGGCGACGCGAAAGCCAAGCCAGACCTGGCCAAGGACGAGGGTGCGTGGCGCGACCGCATCAAGACCGAGCGCGATGCACTGGCGCGATCCGAAGCGTTTTCGGCGGCGTTGCAAAGTCAGATCAACGGGCTCTATGGCGAGTTCACGGCCTGTCAATCGCCGCCGCAGTGCAGCGAGGTCTCGGCCAAGCGGCAGAAAGCCATGGGTGAGCTCGAGCGGGTCAAGAAGGACATCGAGGCCCACACCAAAGCCATCGCCGATATCCAGGAGGAAGCCCGCAAGATGGGTGTGCCCGCCGGTTGGGTTCGCTAGCGCTCCATTGCATGGTTGATTTGGGGATCTTTGACTATTGATTCGTTGTTGATTGAAGAGGGTCGATTGTTGATTGATAGCCGGGCCAATCAATGATCAACAATCACCCATCAACAGCTACTCAACCATCAAAGAACCCCAAATCACCGATGTCGTCGTTCCCGGTACTCATAGTCGAAGACAAGGATTCACTGCGCACCATGCTCCGCCACGCGCTCGAGGGGCACGGCCATGCCGTGCTCGAAGCGCGCGACGAGGCGGAGGCGGTGGAGCAGCTTCGCCAATCTCGTCCTGTCGTCGTGCTCACCGATCTCAAGCTGCCGGTGGGTGATGGCTTCGGCGTCCTGCGCGCGGCCAAAGAGCTCGATCCCGATCTGCAAGTCGTGGTGATGACCGCCTACGGCAGCATTCAGGACGCGGTGAGCGCGATGAAGGAAGGCGCCCTGGACTTTCTCGCCAAGCCTATCGATCCGGATCATCTGCTGCTGATGGTGGGGCGCGCGATCGCGCAGCGCCGCATGCTCACCGAGTACATCATCCTGAAGGAGGAGCTCGCCGAGCGGCGCGGCGCGCCGCGGATCATCGGCGAAGACGGGAAGCTGCGGCAGGTCTCGCAACAGCTGCATCGCGCCGCGGCAACCGACGCCACCGTGCTCCTCGAGGGCGAGAGCGGCACGGGGAAGGAGCTGTTCGCGCGGGCGCTGCATGCGCTGAGCCCGCGCGCCGACGGTCCGTTCGTCGCGATCAACTGCGCGGCCATTCCCGAGACGCTGCTCGAGACCGAACTCTTCGGACACGAAAAGGGTGCGTTCACGGGTGCGGCGCAGCGCAAGCCCGGACGCTTCGAGATCGCCCATCGCGGGACGCTGTTCCTCGACGAGATCGGCGACCTCCCGTTGCCGCTGCAGGCCAAGATCTTGCGCGTCCTGGAGGAGAAACAGTTCGAGCGTGTCGGCGGCACACAGTCGCTGCACGTCGACGTCCGCATCGTGGCCGCGACCAACCGCCATCTGAAGCAGCGGGTGAGCGAACGGCAGTTTCGGGAGGATCTGTATTTCCGGCTCTCGGTGTTCCCGATCGTCATCCCGCCGCTGCGCGAACGCGGTGACGACGTGCTGATTCTCGCCAGCCACTTCGTCGACAAGTTCTGCCGCGATCTCAACAAGAGCGCCCTGGCGATTGCGCCGGCCGCGATCGACGAGCTCCGCACCTACAACTGGCCCGGCAACGTCCGTGAGCTGCAGAACTGCATCGAGCGCGCGGTGATCCTCGCCGACGGCGACGCGATCCATCCCCGGCATCTCAACCTGTCGTTTCGACAGGCATCGACGCCGCCGGCTGCGAGTCCGTGGGATTCGATCGATCTCTCGGGAACGCTCTCGGACGTGATCTCGCGGACCACCGCGGAAGCCGAGCGCCGCAAGATCCTTCAAGCGCTGCAGGACGCCGGTGGGAACAAAGGATTCGCGGCCGACGCACTTCGCATCGGCTACAAGGCGCTCCTGCAGAAGCTGAAGTCCTATGGACTCGCCGATACCTAAGGCCGCAGTCCGATCCGCTTCAGCACGCCGCGCAATTCATCTTCAGTCACGTCGTCGATCGTCATCGTCGCGCCGATTTCGATCGCGATCACGAAATGCAGCCGGCCGTTGACGACTTTCTTGTCGCGGCGGACGGCGTCGAGCACGTCGCCAATGGCGAGGTCATTGACGGACGGCAGAGGGCCGAGAGCGGCGATCAGCGAGGCCAGCGCCTCGCGGTCGGCCGCGGCCAGAGCGCCACGAGCGACGGCGAGATCGGCGGCTGCCAGCATGCCGATGGCGATCGCCTCTCCGTGTCGGAACCGGCGATACTTAGTGACCGCCTCGAGCGCATGGCCGACGGTGTGGCCGTAGTTGAGAATGCGCCGCAGACCGCTTTCGCGCTCGTCTTTCGAGACCACGTCCGCCTTGATGCGGCACGACTCCTCAATCGCCGGCACCAGCACGGAGAGATCCTTGGCGACGATCGCTTTGGTCTCTCGCGTCAACCGATCGAAGAGGCTGCGGCTGGCGATCATTCCGTACTTGATCACCTCATAGAGGCCCGACCGGAACTCGCGGCGCGGCAGCGTTCGGAGAAATGCCGGATCGACGACGACCAGCGCCGGTTGATGGAACGCGCCAATCAGGTTCTTGCCGAGCGCATGGTTCACACCGACCTTGCCGCCGATGGCGCTGTCGACCTGCGCCAGCAGCGTGGTCGGAATCTGTACCAGCGCGATGCCGCGCAGAAACGTCGCCGCCGCGAAGCCAGCCGTATCGCCGAGCACGCCGCCACCGAGGGCGATGATCGCGCTGCCACGATCGGCTCCAGCGCGAATGAGCGCGTCGTAGACGCGCGCCACCGAGGCCAGTGTCTTGTATCGCTCGCCATCCGGCAGCAGGATCGGATCACCGATGCCGAGCGCCTGTTGTACCTGCGCGCCGTGCAGCCGCCAGATGTTCGCGCTCGACACGACGAACCTCCGCGCGCCGACGCGATGCGCGTCGAGCAGCGCGGGAAGCCGATCGGCGGCGCCCGGTCCGATCCAGATTGGGGAGATGCGCGCTCCCGTGGTGACGTCGACCCTGACGGGCTCGTTCTGAACGTCGGTACTCAAGGCTCCTCGCGACTCCACTAAGATACCAGTGGTGAGCGTGCGTGGCGATTTCCTGGTGATCGGCAGCGGCATCGCCGGCCTGCGTGCGGCGATTTCGCTCGCCGAGGTCGGCACTGTCATCGTGCTCACGAAGGCCGATCCGCGCGAGAGCAACACCGGCTACGCACAGGGCGGCATCGCCGCCGCCTTCGGCGACGACGACTCTCCCGAGACGCACGCGCGCGACACGATGGCGGCCGGCGATGGACTCTGCCTGCCCGAGGCCGTCGACGTGCTGGTGCGCGAAGGCCCGCGATATGTGCGCGAGCTGATCGACTGGGGTGTCGCGTTCGATCGCGATAACCGTGGAGAGCCGGCGCTCGGTCGAGAGGCGGCGCACAGCGTCAGGCGGGTGCTGCACGTGCGCGACGCCACGGGTCGATCGATTGGTCAGGTGCTGTGGCAGACCACCGCCGCGCACCGGCGCGTGCAGGTGTACGACGATGCCCTGGCGCTGACGCTGATCGTGCGTGGCGGCGTGTGTCGCGGCGCCACGTTTCTCGATCGAGACGGCCGGCTGCGGGAGGTCGAGGCGGAGCGGACGCTGATCGCCAGCGGCGGCGCGGGTCAGGTCTATCGCGAGACCACGAATCCCGCGGTCGCGACCGGCGATGGCATCGCCATGGCGTTCGAGGCCGGCGCGCGAGTCGCCGACCTCGAGTTCGTGCAATTCCATCCCACCGCACTGAACGTCGCCGGCGCGCCACGGTTTCTGCTCTCCGAAGCCCTGCGCGGCGAAGGCGCATGGCTGATCAATCAGGCCGGCGAGCGATTCGTCCAGCGCTACCAGCCTGCAGGTGATCTCGCCTCACGGGATCTGGTCTCGCGCGCAATCGTGCGCGAGATGCAGCGAACCGGCGCGCCGGTCTTCCTGACGATGTCGCATCTCGACCCGGCGTACGTGCGGGGACGGTTTCCGACGATCACGAGGGTGTGCCGCGAAGCCGGCTTCGATCTGGCCACCGATCGCATTCCCGTGAGTCCGGCGGCACATTATCTGATGGGCGGCGTTGAGACCGACCTGCATGGACGGACCTCGGTCGACGGGCTCTTTGCCGCGGGCGAGGCTGCGTGCACCGGACTCCACGGCGCCAATCGTCTCGCCAGCAACTCGCTGCTGGAAGGGCTGGTGTTCGGCGCCCGGGCGTCCGAGGCGATGAAGGGCCCGATGGTTCACGCGTCGTGGGCGGCGCCGGCTGAACACTATTGTCAGAAGAGCGTGCACGAGACAGCGCCATCGGCCTCCGACGTTCGCGATCTGATGTGGCAGCAGGCCGGTCTCGTACGATCCGACGCTAGCCTGCGACCGGCCGTCGTGCAGCTGTCGGCATGGCGCGCCGCGATCGCGACGGCGCGCGATCGCACGCCCGCCGATCGTGAATTGCGCCGCGTCGCCAGCCTGGTCACGGTCGGACTTCTGATCGCGAGAGCCGCGCTCCGACGCGAGGAGAGCCGGGGAGGCCACTACCGCGAGGACTTCCCGCAGCGCGACGATATACACTGGCAGAGGCACGTCGCGGACATCCTGCAACGATCAACTGCATGAGCAAAGAGACAGAGATCCCCGATCTTCCGACCGAGGTCACGCCGCAATCGCAGGACTTCGGCCGTTGGTACATCGACGTCGTGAGGCGCGCCGAGCTGGCCGATTACTCGCCGGTGAAGGGCTGCATGGTGATCCGTCCGTACGGCTACGCCATCTGGGAGCTGATACAGCAGGCCCTGGATCGCCGCTTCAAAGAGACCGGTCACGTCAACGCGTACTTTCCGCTGTTCATCCCGGAAAGTCTGTTGATGAAGGAGTCGGAGCACGTCGAGGGTTTTGCACCGCAAGTCGCGTGGGTGACACGCGGCGGCAACGAAGATCTCGAAGAGCGTCTGGTCGTCCGTCCGACGTCGGAGACGATCATCGGCACCATGTACGCCAAGTGGGTGCAGTCGTGGCGCGACCTGCCGATTCTCATCAACCAGTGGGCGAACGTGGTGCGGTGGGAAAAGGTGACGCGTCTGTTCTTGCGCACGACCGAGTTTCTGTGGCAGGAAGGGCACACCGCCCACGAGACTGCCGAGGAGGCTGAAGCCGAGACGCGCAAGATGCTGGGTGTCTATAAGGACTTCGCGGAGACCGAGCTCGCCATGCCGGTCGTCGACGGTCTGAAGACCGAGAGCGAGAAGTTCGCCGGCGCCGATCGCACGTATTCGATCGAGGCGCTGATGCGTGATGGCCGTGCGCTCCAAGCGGGCACCTCGCACAATCTCGGTCAGAACTTTGCGAAGGTCTTCGACATCAAGTTTCAGGCCCGCGACAAGTCGGTGCAGTTCGTCTACGGCACCTCGTGGGGCGTGTCGACGCGCATGATCGGCGGCGTGATCATGACGCACGGCGACGATGGCGGCCTGATATTGCCGCCGCGAGTCGCGCCGTACCAAGTCGTGATCGTCCCGATCATGAAGGGCGCATCGCGTGACAGCGTGCTGGCCAAGGCGGCAGAGATTCGCAAGGAGCTGATGACGGCCGGGGTCCGCGTGATGTTGGACGATCGTGACACGCAAACGCCCGGCTGGAAGTTCAATGAATGGGAGATGCGCGGCGTGCCGCTGCGCATGGAGATCGGCCCCAAGGATCTGGAGAAGTCGTCGGTCATGCTGGCGCGCCGCGACACGCGCGAGAAGTCGTCGGCGTCGATGAACGGCCTGGCCGCGCACGTGCAGCAGATGCTCGAGACGATTCAGAAGGCGCTGTTCGATCGCGCGGTCGCGTATCGCACCGAGCACACCACACGCACCGATTCGTATCATGAGTTCCGCGAAATCATGGAAGGGCGGCCCGGCTTCGTGATCTCGCCGTGGTGCGGCTCGGCGACCTGCGAGGCGGAGATCAAGACCGAGACGCAGGCGACGATCCGCAACATTCCGTTCAGCGAACCGGCGATCAGCGGAAAGACGTGCATCAAGTGCGGCGCGAATGCTACGGTGTCGGCATGGTTCGCAAAAAGCTACTAGCGGCGCTGCTGCTGTCGCTGCTCGCCGCCTGCGGTCTGGGCCGACCGCTGCAGCTCGAGACGATCCAGACCGGCAAGTCGCTCAATTCCGACAATAGCGTCGGCACGCTTGCGACGCGATTTCGGCCCGACGATACGCTGTTCGTGTCGGTCCTCACCAAGGGACGAGGCGCCGGGAAGATCGGCGTGAAATGGACCTACGTAGGTCGACTCGTCAGCGAGGAATCGCGCGACGTGTCGTATCGCGACAACGCGGCCACGGAATTCCACATCAAGAACTCGGGTGGTTTTCCGGCCGGCGACTACGGCGTCGAAATACTGATCGACGGCAAGTCGGTGGCGACCCGTCCGCTCAAAGTCGAAAAATGAGCCGCATGACACGTCCTCATATAAACCCTGGCCACTGGGTTCGAATGCGCTTCATCGCCGCGCTGCGCGCCGTGAGCCGCGCCCGTTTGGCGATCGCCGCCGCTGTGGTCGACACCCGCGCGCGCCAGGTCGGGTCGTAGGGCGCGACCGCCCACGCCCGTGCCAGCGGCTCCAGGCAGCTGGCATCGCCCAGCGCTTCGACGGCCATCAGGAAATCCTCGGGCAGCGGCTTTGGCGTGGTATCGAACGTCTCGCGCAGATCGAACAGCGCCAGACGGCTGCCGCGTTTGGCGAGCGCGCGATGCGCCCGGCCACGCGCGCGCTGCCAGGCCGTCCGGCGTTGTGCGGCAGACTCGCTTTGCTCGTGGCTGCGCAGGCGATCGATCAGCGCATGAACCGTGCTGGCCTCGGCGGTTGCGCCGTGGGCATCGATCCAGGTCTGTGCCGCCTCAGGATCATCGATCGAAGGCCAGGCATGTTCGGGACGCGGCGCGCGATCGCGCAACGGCCGCACCAGATGTTCGGGGAGCTCCGAGAGTGCGTCGACCGCCGCCGCTCGCACGCGCGGATGGCGTGCCTCGTCCACCGCGATCGCGGTGACCGCCTCGAGCGCGCTGGTGCCGTCTTCACGCGCCACCCACTCCCGCAGCACGGCAAGACCAGCGATCACGACATCCGGCTCGTTGTCACCGAGCGCTCGCAACGCGACATCGAGGGCCCGCGACGCGCGCAGATCCTGCAGCGCGCCGAGCGCCAGCGCTCGAGCGCGAGCGTCGGCGCCGGATCCGATGAACTCGGCGAGACGCGGAATCGTACGCTCACCGATCACGCGGAGCCGCGCGACGGCCGCCGTCCGCCGGATCGAATCGTCCGATTCGAGATCGGCCACGAGCCGTGCAATGTCGCGAGCCGACGAACGGACAGCCACGCAACGACCTTCTAGGCGGTTTCTGTGACGGGAGCCCTCTTCTTCCCGAAGATCCAGGCCAGACCGATGCTGATGATGTACAGCAGGCACATCGGCGCAGCCAGTAAGAGCTGACCGACTGGATCGGTGCCAGGCGACAACACTGCACCGATGATGAAATTGATCAGGATCGCGTACTTGAAGTTCTTGAGCAGGAACTTCGCCGTGATGATGCCCATCCGCGCGAGGAACAGCACGATCGTCGGCATCTGGAAGATCAGGCCAAACGTGAGCAGGAGCTTGACGTATAAGCCGAATGCCGGCTCGATGCGCGGCATGAACGTCAGGTTGTTCGACGAGAAGCTCAGAAAGAACTTCCACGTGAGTGGAAAGACCAAGTAGTGAGAGAACGCCGCGCCGAGGATGAAGAAAAACGATGACATCAGCACGAACGGCACCGCCATCTTCTTCTCGTGCGCGTACAGGCCCGGCGCGACGAAGAGCCACACCTGACTCATGACGCCTGGCGTGGCAATGAGAA
>Ga0075423_10000247_pt1 | contig 40652 bp, 36 predicted proteins | sample SoiMethybrSBSTD2_FD_80114 | JGI IMG/M metagenome (GOLD analysis project Ga0075423, IMG submission 80114) | Bulk soil microbial communities from a Populus tree surrounding site in Tennessee, USA - Soil MetaG P. TD hybrid SBSTD2 | ecosystem: Environmental > Terrestrial > Soil > Tree plantation...
CTCGCGCGACATCGACATGGCGGAAGAAGTGATCGTCGCAAACGGCGTCGTGTTCACCTACGGCAGCGGTGAAGACACGCGCCAGCAGGGAATCGAACGCGCATTCGACGAGCCGCCGCCGCCGACGCCGACCACCACAGGTGTCACCGCCCAGTCCGCGCGGCGCATTGCGAGCTCGAGACACGCGACGCTGTTCGCCCTCGACGCGCAGACCGGCAGAGAGCTGTGGTCGAGCGGCAACCAGATCACCGCGTTCAATCATTTCAGCGGATTGACGGTTGCAAACGGGAGAGTCTATCTGCCGACGTACGACGGCTACCTGTATTGCTTCGGCGTGGCGCAATGATCACGCGTCTCTTCGCAGTCACGATCTGTGCGGTATGCGCGACCATCATTGCGTTCGCCCAGATCGGCAAGATCACGCAACAGGACTGGGTCACCAGCCGCGCCGACGCGCAGCGCACGTCGTGGATCCGCGGCGATATCGTCATCTCGCCCGAGTCGATGCACAAGCCCGGATTCGAACTGCGATGGAAAGCCATGCTCGACAACCAGACGCGTCAACTCGATGCTCTGACCGCCGGCGTTGTCATCGGCAATCTTGGCTTCGGCAGCAAGCCGCTGTCGTTCATCACGGGGAGCGCGAACCGTGCGTTTGCCGTCGACAACGACACCGGTGTCGTGTTCTGGCAGCGCACGTTCGGTGACACCGGTGCTGCTCGCGCGACGCTTCAGTGCCCCGGTGGAATCACGAGTGCGCCGACGCGTCCCACCACGGTCGCGCCCACGATACCGGCCTGGCGAGGCATGCCGGATCGGCCCGCGTACTCGAGTGGCGTCGGGGCGCCAGGTGAAGGCGTGCCCGCGTACCTCATGGCACGTGCGGGTCGTGCCGCAGCGCCCGCTCAGGCCCCCGCGTCTGCTCGAGCTATCGGTACTCCAGCACCGGCAAACCCGCCTGCTCGCGCTGAAGTTGCACCGGCCGCTCCGTTGCCGCAAGTGATCTACGCGCTCTCGAGCGACGGACAGCTTCACACCCTCGGCCCGTACTCGGGCAAAGATCTCGCGCGTCCTGTCGCCTTCCTTCCACCAAACGCTCACGCGTCCGACTTGATCGCCTTGAACGACGTCGTTTACACCGCAACGATGAACGGCTGCAGCGGAGTGGCCGACGGTGTGTGGACGCTCGATCTCGCGAACGCGAACGGCGCGGTCAAGACCTGGACGACGATGGGCGGCTCTCCCACGGGGGCACCAGCGTTCGGATCGGATGGCACGTTGTTCGTGGCGATCGGCGCGCGGACCACTTCAGGAAATGGCGGCTACGCGAACGCCGTTGTCGCACTCGACCCGAAGGAACTGACGGTCAAAGATTGGTTCACGCAGCCAACGACCGAGTTCGTCACGCCGCCGCTCGTGTTGACGGTCGGCGCACGTGAGGTCGTTGCCGTGGGCACACGCGACGGGACGATCGTGCTGCTCGATGCTGCCTCGCTCGGAGGCGCGAGCCACGGAACTCCACTCGTTCGATCCACTCCATCGAGCGATCGCAGCGGGTTCGTGCCGAACGGCCTTACGACCTGGAGCGATCCAGCCGGTACGCCGTGGGTGCTCATGCCGACCGCGAGCGCTGTCACCGCAATGAAGGTCATGACGACGAATGGCGCTCCGACATTGCAGACCGGATGGACGTCGCGGCTGATGCGTGCGCCGCTGTCTCCGGTGATCGTCAACGGCGTTGCCTTCGTGGTGTCGAGCGGCGAGTTCGTTCCTCGTGCCGGTGCGACTGCCGATTCCGCCGAACGTGCGCGACAGTCGATGCCAGCGGTACTCTACGCGCTCGATGCGATCACCGGTCGCGAGCTGTGGAATAGTGGGAGCACGATCACATCGTTCGTCCACGGATCGGCGGTCTGGCCCGGCATCGGGCAAGTGCACGTCGCCACGTTCGACAACACCGTCTACGCCTTCGGTTTTCCCCTCGAGAGGTACTAATTCGCTCATCTGCTCTGATCCTTCTCCTGGTCGGAGTCGCGGCGTGCGGCGGCGGCCGATCTGACAAGCCCGGTGCTACACCGGCGCTCGTCGAGCGCTCGCGCGTGAGCATGGGTTCGGAGCTCCATCTCACCGCATGGACATCGGACGAAGCCACTGCAACGGCCGCGTTCGAAGCCGTGTTCGCCGAGTTCGATCGGCTCGACGGCCTGATGAGCGTCTGGCGCGACGGCAGCGACATCGTCCGGTTGAATGCAGCCGCGGGCGTTGCGCCGGTGCCCGTGAGTCGCGACGTTCGCGAGGTGCTCCTCGACGCGCGCCAGATCGGCGAGTGGACTGGTGGCAAGTTCGACGTGACGTTTGGGGCGCTCTCAGGTCTGTGGAAATTCGATCACGACCAGGACAACGCCGTTCCGTCGCGCGCCGATGTCTTGGCGAAGCTGCCGCTGATCGACTACGAACAGCTGATCATCGACGAGCGCGCGAGCACGGCGTTCCTGAAGCAGAAGGGCATGCGCGCGCATCTCGGCGGCATCGGCAAGGGCTACGCGGTCGATCGCGGTGTGGCGATCCTGCGCCAGCGAGGTCTGCGCGATTTCATGATCCAGTCCGGTGGAGACATGTACGTGGCCGGCGCTCGCGGCGATCGGCCGTGGCGTGTCGGGATTCGCGATCCGCGCGGTCCTGCCGACAGCAGTTTCGCGGCGCTCGATCTCACGGATGCCGCGATGAGCACCTCAGGCGACTACGAGCGGTTCTTCATCAAGGATGGCAAGCGGTATCACCACATCATCGATCCCGACCTTGGCGAGCCGGCAAAGGGCAGCCGCAGCGTGACGATCGTCGCCACGCGATCGGTTCTGGCCGATGGTCTCTCCACCGGCGTGTTCCTGGTGGGCCCCGACAAGGGGATGGCGCTCATCGAACGGTTGCCAGGCGTCGAAGGCGTCATCGTCACCGAGAAGAACAACGTGCTGGTGTCTTCGGGGCTGGCGAACAGACTCTTGGTAAAGGCACCGCCGACCGATGCACCCTGAGGGGCTGCCGAGTTTCTGTTCCAGCTGAATCCATCTGCCACGTTTTGGCGTTCCTTCCAAGAGAAAGGGGAACGCGAATGCGTGCATGGTCTATGTTGGTCACGGTGATCGGGCTGACTTCGCTGGTTGGCCTGGCGGCTGCTCCACAGCTTTCCTCAGCCGAGAAGTCTGTCGTCATCTGGGACGGGACGGCGGTTCAAGTCGAGGCTGGTGAACTGCAGGTGCCAGAAAGCCGGCAGCGGTCGACTCCTCGGCGCGTCACGATTCCTTACTACCGACTGAAATCCACCTCGCCGGCTCCGGCGTCGCCGATCTTCCTGCTGGCCGGGGGACCGGGTTCGTCGGGCATCGATCGATTCAAAGGCGAAGAAACGAATCGCGAGGCGATGTTCTACCGGACGATCGCCGACGTGGTGATGTTTGATCAACGCGGCGGGGGCCACTCCCGTCCTGAACTGCACTGCCCGCAGATCCGACAGTACCCGCTCGATCAGCCGATCGACGAGCGATTTCGGGCGATGGCACGCGAAGCGGTGATCGAGTGCCGCGACCAACATGTGCGGCAAGGCGTCGACCTGGCCGCCTACAACACGGTTGAAAACGCCGCCGACGTGAACGACCTGCGCCTCGCGCTCGGATACAAGAGGATCACACTGATCGGCGGCAGCTACGGATCACATCTTGCGTTGCGGCTCATGCAGCAATATCCCGACACTGTCGATCGCGTCGTGCTCTTTGGCGTCGAGGGCCCCGATCATACGTGGGACAGCCCAAGAGAGATGCTCAACACGCTCGAGCGAATAGCCGAGGCGACAGAACGATCCGCCGCCTTCGCCGGCCGCACTCCGGCGGGCGGGCTCCTGAAAACATTCGCGCAAACGCTCGCCCGGCTCGAGACAGCACCGCAAACCATCACCGTCATGGATCATGGTCAGACGCGGACCGTGACGATCGACGCCGAGTTCGTGCGACGAGCATGGCGCCGCGATGCCGGACGCCGCAACAACCCAAACATCTGGCCAGAGCTGATCATCGCGATGGACCGTGGCGACTTTTCTGTGTTAGGCCGTCGAGCAGTTGCCAGTCGCACGATCGAGGTACCCGACCCGATCCACTTTTCGATGGATTGTTCCTCCGGTGTCAGCGAAGCACGCCGGCGTCGCTACGAACACGACTCGGCGCGGTCGTTTCTCGGCGATATCAACGCTGAATACGAGGCGCTTTGCGGCGTGTGGCCAGTCGAGAAGTTTGATGCGTCTTTTCACGACAACGTCGTGTCGGATATTCCGACACTCATCGTGCACGGAACCTGGGACATGTCCACACCGCTCGAAAATGCTCGCGAGGTTGCGCGAACGCTCACGCGAAGCCGCCTGGTAGAAGTCATCGGCGGCAATCATGGCGCGCTGTACAACCTGTACGAGCGGTGGGCGCCGATGCGCGACCGGATGCGCCAGTTCCTCACCGGCCACGAGGCCGATTTTCCGGCGACGATCGATGACATGAAAGAGATCGTCTTCAAGATGCCGGGCGAGGTGACCCAATGAACAACGCGGCTGTCTTTGGCGGCGTCCTCGGGCTCACGGCGATTCTGTGCATGGCGATCTATACCTTTGCCAGGCTCCGAATCGAACAGGAGCGCACGCTGCAGAAACTGATCGAGAAGGGCTTGTCGGGCGAAGAGTTGATACGGGTGGCCGGCGTTGTCGATCGTCCCACACGAGACCTGCGGCGCGGGCTCCTTCTTGTTGGCGTCGGCGTGTCGTGGTCGGTCTTCACGTTCTTCCTCGGCGGCAAAGCGTGGATGCTCGGGATCGTCCCATTGACGCTGGGGATGGTATTCGTCGCCCTCAGAGTGCTGGATGGCGGACGACGTTGAGCTAATCAGCCGAGTCCTCGTCAGCGACGATCACGAGGCGTTTGCCGATCTCGTGCGGCGGCACCAGTCGGCCATCCGCCAGTTCCTTCTGCGGTTGACCGCTAACGACTGGAGCCGCGCCGACGATCTGGCGCAGGAAACGTTCTGGAAGGCGTATCGCTATCTCACGACTTTCCAGGGACGCGGAAAGTTCGTGAGCTGGCTGTTCGGGATTGCGTATCAGCTCTTCATCACGGACGAGCGGCGGGCACGAGGCGCGGCATTCGTGCCACTCGAAGACGACCTCGCCGCCGACGTCGACGAGGTGCAGCAGTTCGCCGAGAGCCGCACGTTCGATCAGCTGATGGCGATGCTGCGGGCCGAAGAACGTGCCGCGGTGATCCTGCACTATCGCCACGGACAGACGCACGTCGAAGTGGCCGAAACGATGGGACTCCCCATCGGGACGGTGAAGACACTGATTCGTCGCGCACGGTTGAAGTTGAAAGCGGCGCACGACACCCGAGCGTGAGGTGAGCTGGACATGGATGACGCGACCAGGGTACCGGACGACGAGTTCGATCGATTCCTTGTGGCCGCCCTCGAAGAGCCGCCACTATTTGATCGCGAGTTCACCAGCGGTCTGCGCCGGCGACTGCAGCGCCATCGTCAGCGACGGCGGTTGGCCATGGCTGCGGCGCTGCTGTGTGGAACGGCGATCGCGGTGTTGGGGTCGTACTTCTCATCAGAACCGTTTGAGGCCGCGTCACTAGTCTCGCCGCGGGGGATTGCGCTGGCGCTGGTGCTGACGGCGCTGTGCAGCCTGGTATGGATCGGCACCGAGTCTCGGTACAGGGCCCCCGTCTAGGACGGCGGCCATTGGCGCCGATGGAATGGGGAGAGGTCTACCGCGCCCGGAGCAGGTCCCGCCGACTATTCAAACGGCTTTTCCAGCGACAGCGCCTGCCACGCCTTCGCGACGCGGATCGTCGGCAGCCACGCCAGCGGATACGCCGGAAGATCCGGCTCGTTCGCCCGATGAATTGTTCGCGACTTCGGATCTCCCAACCACCCTGCGTTCGCGACTAGCGGTCTCAGCGAAGCGGGATCCTTCCCTGTCGACTCGCCTTCTTGGAGCCGCAGCGGAATGATGTCCTCGAAGAACATGAGTGCCAAATCGCGTGAACGTCCGACGACGTGCGCCGCCCCCGGTTCTTCTGCGAGCGCCCAGAGCGCGCCCGCACGTCGGTTGAGCGCGAATAGTCCGGTGATCGTTTGGATGCGAGAGTCGAGATCCTTTCCGCCGACGAAGAGCAAGCCAGGAACCTGCCGCGCGGCCGCGGATGTGAGAGCCGTGTAGTAGATACCGCCCTTGTTGACCACGAACGCGACAACACGCTCGGGCCTCCAATTCACAAACTCGTAGTTGAATTGCCCGCCGGCAGACATCCCCCAGAGCAGAAGGGGCGCCGTTGCCAATTCTGGATGCGCCGATTTGTTCGCCAGGGTCGCGAGCCCATCAAGCAAGGCCTGACCACTGCCTTGCGAGACATTCACATAGTGTTCAATGAACGCCTGCTCGTGGGGCGAATCGGTGAGCCGCACTCCAAGCAGCGCGAAATGATGCTTGGCCGCAAACTCTTGCCAGATGGGATCGTCGACCTGCGGTCGACCATCTCCATTCGAACCTGGCGTGAGCACGACGACGGCGTGAACGCGTTCTGATCCTGAATACCACAGTCGAAACTCCGCCTTGTCGTAGTTGTGTCCGGGCACCACGGTCTGGTCGACCGTGCTGCCGCGCGATTGAGCGTGAGGCGAGGTCGCGAGCCCAAGGATCGCAGCAATCACGACGGCGCAACGAATCGCCAATCGCCACTCGACGATCATCAATTGGTCGCCCTGCGCGCCAAGATGTCCGCCTTCCTGATCAAGATCAGATGATGCGGACACTTCGTGGTGTCCGCGTAGAGCCGCTCGCAGTCGTCGCAGCGCACGCACTCCGTGAGCACGATCTGCGGACCGCGGATGGCGCCCCACTCGCAAGCCTTCTCGCAGATCTTGCAGGTCTTGCACTCGGACCATCGCTTGATGCGGAAGACGGTGACCTTGGACAGGATGCCGAGAAATGCGCCCAGCGGGCACAGGAATCGGCAATACAGGTTCCGCACAAAAATCGTTGCGATCAGCAGCACGGCGAGCATCGCGTACAGAACCGGTGTCTTGCCGTAGATCCCGAACAGCCAGAACGGTTCGACGTACGGATAGATCAGCGGGTTGCGCGTGAGGAGGAAGTAGGCGAGGACGCCGGCGAGGATGCCGTACTTGATCCAGGCCGCACGATCTTCGATCGCGCGCGGGATCTTGATGCGCCACTTTGCCGGAAACACCTGGTCCATCAGCTGCGTGAGCGCGCCAAAGGCACACACGCGACCGCAATACACACGGCCCCACAGGATCGTCGAGACGACCGTGATCGCCACGAGCAGGTACCACGCGAGGCTGTAGCGGAAGATCGGCAGATTGCCGCCGAACAGACCGAACACGTTGACGATCGAGAGCAGCGTGCTCTTCCAGAAACCGATGTAGACGACCGACGCGACGAGCGTCACGTACTTCAGGGCGCGGCTCTTGCGAAAGAAGCTCGTGAAGGCCAGCGCCGAGAAGGCGACAACGAGTCCGATGTCGACCGCCTGCGCGCGAATATCCTCGCGCCACGTCGGCTGATCTTGTTCTTCGTCAGGAAAATCAAACCCGCCTTGGGGCGCTTGCGCCATGACGCCCGCACCGAACGCCACCACACACACGAGGGACAGAAAGAGCCGTCTCGCCGCGAGGGTCATTTCGACGGGGACGCTTGGGGTGTGAGCAGCGCGCGGGCCATGCGCCGCGAGCTGTTGCGTATCGCGCGCGTGTCGCTCGACATCGTGATCGACGCGCGCGCCACGGCATCGACGTCTTCTCCGAGCTTGAACGCGTCGCGTACGTCCTTGCCCCTGAACTGCGCCGCGAACTGTGGCCGATCGATCGAGAAATCGCCGTACGGCTCGTGATGCTCGACGACGATGAGGCCGGTAAGGTGGCCGGTCGTGTCGAGTCCGATGAGCATGACGATCGGGCCGCCATAGCCGCGCTCGAGCGGCAGGATCTCAGTGGTGTTGAACGCGTAGCCGAGCACCGCCTTGTTTGCGCCATAGGCGGTGTAGTGTGGCGGCTCGCCTTCCTTCGGTGAGAACGCGGTCGCGGCCGGAAACAGCCGCGCGAGCCGAGCCTCGACGGTCCCTTGGGCCGAGGTGACCACGTACATGCCGGCGAGGCATGCGAGAAAAACGACCGGGCGCTTCATGAACGCATGGAATTATATAAGGCACTATGCCGATCGCCCCTGCTGTCCGCCGGACGCTCCTGGTGTCGCTGGTCGCGTTGATGCCGGCCGTCACGATGGGCCGCCTGAAGGCTGCCCCCGCACCCGCCGCGCTGCAGACGGCCGAACCGCCGAATCCACTCACCACGTTGAAGGGACTCAAGTGCCGCTTCCCCGCCGCGACATCGGTGGTGTGGAAGAACGGTGATGCGGTAGCGCAGACCAAGACGCAGGAGATGCTGTTCACGATTACTGCGATCGATCTCCAGGACGGCACAGCGGAGTTCATGGGTACCGCCGGCCGAGCCTACGTCACGGCAGTGCTGTCGGGTTGGAGCGTCTACTTCGTCGAGAACGCCGTCGGTCAGCTCAATGTCACCACCGTGTTCGCGCAGGAAGCCTCGCCGGGTCGATACAAGGCGGTCCATTCCCGCCATGGCTATCTGCAGATGCAGGTCGGCAAATACATCGCCGAGCCGTCGGTGTCGCAGAACTACGGCGACTGTGAGCTCGAGAAATAGTCGATGCGCCTCATCCTCCACGATCTCCAACCGATGCACTGGTACATCGCCGGCATCGGCATCGCGGGCATCACGCTTGCGCTGCTGTTGCTCGCGAGCCGGCGGCTCTCGGTCTCGTCGGGCTTCGACGACGTCTGCAGCCTGGTGCTCGAATCGGGATACTTCCGGCGCGAAGCGATCGTGTCGGGCCGCACATGGCGGCTGCCGCTGCTCGCGGGTCTCGTGCTCGGCGGCTTCCTCTCCGCCGTTCTCGCAGGTGGATGGCAGCCGACGTGGGCGCTCGGCATCTTCGATCGTGCAATCGGCCTCGGACCCGCCGGCAAGCTGGCGTGGATGTTTGGCGGCGGGCTGTTGATCGGCTTCGGCACTCGACTCGCCGGCGGTTGTACCGCAGGCCACGGCATCTTCGGCATGGCCAACTTCGAGAGGCCGAGCATCATCAGCACCATCACGTTCGTGCTCGCGGGCATCGTGACGACGCACATCGTGTACGGGCTGATCTTCCCGGTGGCGGGTACGCAGTGACGATTGCTTACATCGCACTGGGCGCGATCTTCGGCTTCATCCTCAGCCGCTCCGGTGCGGCCGATTACAACTTCATTCAGGGGATGTTTCTCTTCAGCAACCTTCAGCTGTACGGAATCATCGGCGTAGCGGTCTTGATCGGCGCTCCGGGGATTTGGCTGGTTCGTCGTCGCGGTCGCACGCTCCTCGGTGCACCGCTCTCCATCGTTGTGAAGCCGCTGCATCGAGGCAACGTGGCCGGCAGCATCCTCTTCGGTGTCGGCTGGTCGATCTGCGGCATGTGTCCGGGTCCGATTCTCGTGAACATCGGCGAGGGCAAGCTCTACGCGTTCGCCGCGCTCGCAGGTGCCCTGATCGGCGCCGGCGCATTCGGCACGCTCTATACGCGAGTGCAGAATCTGTTCGCGCTGCCGCCCCTCAAGGTTGGGACGGGCGAGGGCTGAACGTCTTCGCGAGATCGATCTTCGTGTCGCGAAGAATCTCGACGATGGCTTGACGATCGGCGCTCGCGAGTTGCGCGTACTTCGGCGCGTGATCCTGCGCGGAAAGCACTTCCCACATGCGGAGATAGATCGCCTGTTTGGCCGCTGCCGGAAGCTGATCGAAGGCGGCCGAGTAGATCAAGTAGCTGCACGGATAGCGCAGCAGTCGCTTCTGGAGATCGAGGTCGCGCAGCGAGCGGCCTCTGCTGTCGCGCGGTCCCAGCGCGCTGAACGTCTTGGCAAACGTCGATGAGCCCTGCACGCCGTTGAGCGGGACCTCGTCGACGAAGAGCATGTAGTCGACGACTTCCGCTGCGGCGTTGCGGAGTGCCGTGGCTGCGGCATCGACGCTGCGTCCTTCATGCGCAAGCACGCGCGCTTCCCAGCCGATGCGCGTGAGCAGGTTCATCATCCGCATCTGGTGGTCGAACACGAGCAGCGCGACGACGTCGCTGTGCGGGGAGAGGTATGCACTGGTATCGAAGCGCGTCGAGAGCGTCGGCACATTCAGGTTGGCATCGATGATCGTCAGATCGTTGGCGCGCTTGTCTGTGACGGGGGCGTTGCCAAGATGCCTGGCTCCGACGTGGCCAGTGACGTACCACCCGCCCCATCGCTCCTCGAGCGGACTGCGATGGTCGGTCTCGTAGTTACCGAGCCACGGCATCGTCGACCCATCGGTCGCGCTCGGCACGCTTCGCGCCAGGAAACCGGGCACACCAAACGTGTTCGCTGAGTAGTGACAGCGAAGGCAATCGTCCTCGCGACGCATCTGCGGCACTGGTGTCCATACCTGCGACAGCGTGTAGAACACCGCCCCCTGCTGTGGATCCTGCGCCGCGATCTCGATGAACCCACTGTGCATCCACGCCACGGCAACCGAGTCGTTGAAGAAAATCGTGCGCGGGTTCAACGGTTCGATGATCGCGCTCTGCAGGCTGGTTTTCGAGAACACCGCGATCTGCGAATCGATCCGCACATGCAGCGCGTCGAGGAGCGGGCGCAGGTATCCGGTGCGAGTTTCGAAGATCAGCTTCGTCTGACCCGATTGCAGGCGTGCGTTCAGCGCCGATACCAGGTCGGTGGTTGTGCGCGTCCGATACTGAACCGCCGGATGGTCCAGCTCGAATGCCGAATCCGTGAACTGCGCGGAAAGCACCACCGATGCACCCCACGCAAGCGCGGCTGCGAGCACACGTCCTATCGCGAGTCGGTGACCCGTCATTCGAAAGTTGGTACCATTAGTTTATGCGTGGTACGGCCGTGCTGCTGGCTTCGTCGGTTGTCTTCGCGTCGGCGCTGGTCGGCGTGTCGATTGGCACCGCACAGGAGACCGATCCCGGCGAGCGCATCATGAACGCGTCGTGCCAGACCAGCTGCCACAACGTGCGCTCCATTCAGACGCAGGCGATGGATGCGGCCGCATGGACCAAGTCCGTGCAGACCATGATCGACAAGGGCGCGAAAGTGGCGCCGAACGACATGCCGGTTCTGGTCCGCTATCTTGCCGAGCACTTCGGTCCAATTCCCGATGGCCGGGGCAAGGAAATCGTGCTCAACACCTGCACGATGTGCCACGACCTCAATCGCATCAAGCTCGGTCGCCGCTCGTCGGAGGAGTGGGAAGAGACGCTCATCTCGATGCTCAACGAAGGCGCCCCCCTTTCAGATGAAGCCTTCGGCATCGTTCACGCCTACCTATCGAAGAACTTCGGCATCGAGTAGTCAGGCGGCCCGTCAGTCGTAAGTGTCCGGCTGTAGCCGGACCGACGTAGACTCTCCGCATGACACCACGAGTCTTTGTCTTCATCGTCCTCATTTCTGGGCTGGCCTGGGCGCGACCGATCGCCGCGCAGGATGTCGTCATCGCGAACGCGCGCATCATCGTCGGCACTGGCCAGGTGATCGAGCAGGGCTCGATCGTCGTCCGCGGCGGAAAGATCGAGACGGTCGTAGCAGGACCCGCCTCGGCCAAGGGCGTCAAGGTGATCGACGCCAAGGGGATGACCGCGATCGCCGGGTTCATCGACGGTCATCGGCACATCATCGGCGGCAACGCGCAGCAGTATCTGAAGGAACAAGCCGCCGATCGGATGCGCGAGTTCCTCGAGGCGGGTTACACCACGCTGCTCTCGGGCGGCGGAGCCGCTGAACCGGTGCTCGAGCTGAAGAAGCGCATCGACTCGGGCCAGTTGAAAGGACCGCGCATCATCCCGTCGGCGCCGCTGAATCTCGCCAACGCGACGCCGGACAGCGCGCGCGAAGGCATTCGCAAGATCGCGGCGATGGGGATCAAGTTCACCGGTGAGATCAACGTGAACGCCATGAAGGGAGATCCCCGACAGCTCGAAGCGCTCGCCGCGGCCGCGGACGAGGGCAAGAAGGTCGGCGTGCAAGTCGCCGTTCACGCGGTCAGCGTGCCGACGATGCTGGCGGCAGTGAAGGTCGGTGTGCCAAAGCTCGTGCACACGCCCCATTTCCAGTGGATGACGGCGGAGGATGCGAAGGCCGTGAAGGATGCGGGCGTTCAGGTGCTGTCGTGCGTTGGGTTCGGTGCGCCGGTCTTCGATGTGTTCAACAAGGACAACGTGCCGACCTTCCGCGACGGCGGCAAATGGCCCGATGCGATCCTCGACGGTGAGGGCCGCGGCCGCGAGGCAGGGTACAAACCGGTCAACGGGCGAACGCTGTGGGACGGTGGTGTGGTCTACGGCTACGCGACTGATACGAACTACCTGCCGCTCAAGGGCCTCTCGCAAGAGCTGCGCGTACTCAATCTGATGTTCTCGCCGATCGATCTGATCAAGATCATGGGCCCGAACTCGGCGACGTGGATCGACATGGGCACGGAGCTCGGCACGCTCGAAGCCGGCAAGCTCGCTGACATCGTGCTGCTTGGCGGCAATCCACTCGAGGGTTACTGGAATCTGATGACGGCGAAGGTGGTGATCAAGGGCGGAGAGGTCGTGGTCGACAAGCGAGCGGGCGGTCGCTGACTCACGGTCGCCCGCTCGCAGGTGCTGGCGCGCGCTGACGCGCGCGCAGGTGCGGGGGCTCGCTTCGCTCGCCAGGTGCAAGGACTCGCTCCGCTCGTCACGTGCGAGCGCTCGCTGACGCTCGCGCGGGTGCCGGGCTCGCTTACGCTCGCCAGGTGCGGGGTCCCTCTTTCCTGGCCCAGCCCTTAGCCCCTGCCCCGCCGTAGCCGTGGCGAAGGCGGGTGATTCCTGAATCCTGATTCCTGTCAGGTCCGGCTGAAGCCGGACACTACGTACACAGCAGCGTCATCGCCGTAGGGCCCATGTTGAGAGGCGCGACTGCGAGCACCGTGACACGCGAGCCCAGGACACGCGAGCTCAGTAAAACGGGCTCGCAGCGGGACTGCCGCGCAGCTCACGGAGCTGCGCGGGTCAGTGAAGGCCATGCGGAGAGCCCGTTTTTCCACGGTGTCGAGCCGGAGCGCCGGTTCAACATGGGCGCCGCGGCGTTGACGGACACGAGGTACGCAAGAAGGGCCGGCTAAAGCCGGCCCCTACGACTGATGGTCCGTCTGCCACCTTCGCGCTACGCGCTTCGGCGGCCAAGCGAGCCGAACACTACTTGGTGTCCGCGCCGTCGCAGAGTGACACGACGCAGACCGAGAGGATAGTGCGATCTTTCGGCGGTACTGGCAGGCCGCGATCGGCCATCAGCTTGCGAATGAGCGCCGCGGTCTCGGGTCGGACCACCGCTGACTGCACGCCGACGCGGACGAGACCTTCCGCGTAGTCGACGGCCTGCCACGTGTGACCCGCAGCGGCTGACGAGACCTTGTCGGTGTCGCGGTTGCCCTTGTCGTGCGTCTCGAGCTTCGCGCCGCTATCGACGAGGAACTGCACCACATCGTTGCGGCCTTTCATGGCCGCGCCCATCAGCGGCGTGCGCCCTTCGTTGTTGCCCTGATTGGGATCCATGCCGAGATCGCTGACGAGCATCTTGATCGCTTCGAGGTTCTCCTTCGCGGATCGCTCGTAGGTGACGCCTTCCACCCAGCCGATACCCGCGCACGCGGTGAGCGCCGTGTCGCCATTCGCCGTCGCGATCTTGGGGTCGGCCTTGTACTTCAGCAGCAGCTTCATCAGTTCGGTATCGCTCGACTGCGATGCCCGTACGAACGCGGTGGCGCCGTCTTCGAAGAACCACTGCATGGTGAAGATGGTGCGCGTCAGCGTGTTGTCCTTGACACGCGCGTTGGGGTTGGCGCCCTTCTCGAGCAGCTGCTTGATGATCTCGAGATGGTCCAGGTCCGGTTTCGGCACCGGATAATCGCCGCCCTCGATGTTGCGGTTGTCGGTCGCGAGATAGAGCGGCGTCCATCCGCCCTTGTTCGCGAGATTGGGGTTCGCCCCTTTCTCGAGCAGATACGACGCCACCCTGTAATTGCGGTTGTTGACCGCAGTGAGGAGCGGGGTCCAGCCGTACTCACTGGTCTGATCGATCTTCGCGCCGGCGTCGAGCAGCGCCTTCGTCGACTCGAGATCGCCTTCGCGCGCCGCGAAGATCAACGGAGTGAGACCGCCGCCGCCCGTGCCGACCAGGCCCGCGAACACCGTCTCGGTGTCGTCGGTGTCGTCAGCGTCGTTTTGCGTCTGTCCCGCTTGTGCACCCTGAGCGGCCTGTCCTTGCCCACCGCGCCCGCGTCCGCCGCGGCCGCGAGCGGCGCCCTGTACAGGTTGCGTCGCCGCTGGCTGTGCACCGCCCGCAGGCTGTGCCGCGCCCTGCGTTGCCGCCGGCGCCGTATCCGTCGTTGCAGGCGGTTGAGTGGCCGCAGTCGCCGTTGCTGCCGGCGCGCCGCCTTGTCGTCCGCCTTGCTGCGGCAGCGGATTGCCGTCGGGACCGAGCGCCTGCGCGAGCCCGCGCTGTCCGCCAATCTCGACGCCAGATTTCTGATCGCGCGTGAGCTGCTCTTCGTACGAGATCCCGTTCTGAGCCGCGCGACGTCGGCGATCCTGGGCCAGCTGCACCGCGCGCTGGTTCACGCGGTTCGCCATGTAATTGCGCGGCAGTCCCGCGCCGCCGGATTTGATGCTGGGATCGGCGCCCGCCGCGAGCAGCGCCTTCACGGCTTCAGGATGCTTCTGCTCGACGGCCCACATCAGCGCCGTCGTCCCACGGATCGTTTCCCGCGCGTTGACGTCGGCACCGGCTTCGAGCAGCACCTTGATCGCCTGCGGGTTGCCGCTCCGCGCGGCAAACATCACCATCGTCTCGCCGTTGGGTCCTTTGCGCTTGGCGTCCGCGCCCGCTTTGATCAACCGGTCGAGGATCACGGCGTTGCCGTACATGGCCGCCATCTCGAGCGGCGTGACGCCGGTGCGGTTTTCGGCCTTGACGCTGGCGTTGGCGCGAATCAGCAGATCCACCATCTCAGGGTCCTGCTTGTAGACCGCCCAATGCAGCGCCGTCGCGCCGTCGACCTGCGGCGCATTGACATCGGCCTTCTGTTGAATGAGCTTCTGTACCGCCGCGCGGTCGCCCTTTTGAGCGGCGTCAGCGACGTCGCTCTTGCCGGCACCAGAGATGATTCCGGCAACGAGCACCAACACCAGCGCAGCACAGGCGACGGCGCGCGTAGTACGCATCTGCATTCACCTACACCAGTTTGGGAAGGCGACCGGTGCTGTCGCCTTGTTTGTCTTTGTTGATGCCGTACAGATCCAACACGCTGAGCAGCAGGTTTCCGGTGGGCACCGTCTTCCGGTCGTACTTCAGATGACGATTGCCCTTGAGTTGTCCGTTCGCTCCGCCGACCAGGATGTGCGGCACATCGTAGTGCTGGTGCTGATTCGAGTTGCCCATGTTGGTGCCATACATGATCAGCGAGCGATCGAGCAGCGTCTTGTCGCCGTCGGGAATCGACTTCAGCTCCTCGGCGAGATACGCCATCGTCGACACGTGATAGCGATTGAGCGTGGCATAGCGGCGAATCTGCACCGGATCGTCCTGGTGGTGCGAGCCGCCGTGGAAGCTGACGCTGTTGCCGCCATCGGGGAACAGCGGGCTCTTCGGGAATTGATACACCCGGCTGGTGAGATCGCGCGCGCCGAGCAGCGTGACGACGCGCGTGATGTCGGCCTTGAACGCGAGCGCGACGAGCTTCCAATGCAGCCGGATGTGCTCGTCGAACTGTTCGGGGATGCCGGGCGGAAGATCGATCTCCGGGACGCTGTTCGAGATCTTCGACGACATCTGAATGCGCCGCTCGATGGCGCGGATCTCGTCGGTGTACTGATTGACGGTCTGAATGTCGCTCGACCCGAGCTGCTTGCGCAGGCCGGCCAGCTCGCTCGTCACCGAGTCGAGGATGCTTTGGCTCTGCTTCATGCGCTGCGCGCGAAGCTCCGGCGTCGAGCCGTCGCCGAACAGCCGTTCGAAGACGGTCTGCGGATTGAGCTCCATCGGCAGCGGGCTCGTGCGCTGGACCTTTTCGTTGTCGGGCGTCGGCAAATCGATCCACGAGATCGAGTTCGTGTACGAACAGCTGTATCCCTCACCGCAGTTGCTCGAGCTCGAGTTCGGATCTTCGACCGCGAGCTGCAGCGACGGCAGCAGCGTGTCCTGCCCGAGCTTTGCCGCGATCTGCTGATCGATCGTCGAGCTGCCGGTGGTGGCGTCGGAGCCGGCGGTCTTTCTTGGCTTGATGCCAGTGAGGTACGCCGCGGCGACCCAGTGATCCGATCCCGTCGTGCCCTCAGGCGGCTCCGCCGACTGCGACCAGAGTCCGTTCAGGACAGTCGTGTGCGCGCGAAGACCATCGAGCGGTTCGAGGATGTAAGGCAGCTTCTCCGGCAGCGCGCCTTCCTCGGTGGGTTCCCAGTGACCCGGACCCATGCCATGCGGAAAGAAGATGCCGACGAATCGCTGCTTCGGATCGGCTGCCACGGTCTGCGCCAGCACAGTGCCCGCCGGGATCATCGAGTCGAGCAGCGGCAGCGCCAGCGTGACGCCCGCGCCGCGAAGGAAGGTCCGCCGAGGAATGGATCTTTTGGTGATGAACGACATGGCTAGTTAGCTCCCGTACCTTTGTCCGTCGGTGTCGTCGCGCGCGCCGTATTCGTCGCGGCTTCCGCTCCTTTGGTGTTCATCTGGAACGGACGGCTCTTCACGATGCCAAGCACCAGCGACGAGAACCGGTCGCCGTTCTTATCGGCATCGCGCGAGATGGCGCGGACGAGCGGCATATCGCGGTATTCGGCGCCGCGGCCGAGCGCGTAGGTCAGCAGCTTCTCCGACGCGACACGCACGAACTGATGGCTGTAATTCGTCGTCAGCCAGTTGCGCAGCTCGATCGGGCTCGTGACCTTGGTGTTGTCGAATACCTGCGTGTTCGTGTCGATTGGCTGCGACTCGTCTTCACTGCGCCACAGCCCGATCGCATCGAAGTTCTCGAGCGCGAACCCGATTGGATCCATCAAACGATGGCACTGCACGCAGTCGGGACGTACGCGATGCGTCTCCATCTTGTGGCGCATCGTCGGTTCTTTCGCGTTCGGGTCGGCGGCCCGCTGCGGCAGCGGCGGAACGTTGGCCGGAGGCGACGGCGGCGGCATGCCGAGCAGGCTGCCCATCACCCATTTGCCGCGCGTGACCGGCGACGTCCGCTCGGGCTTCGACGTCGTGGCGAGGAACGCGCCTTTGCCAAGCAGTCCGCGCCGCGCGTCCATGTCCGGTCCGAGCGTCACGCGGCGGAACTGGCTGCCGTAGATGTTCGGGATCCCGTAGTGCTTTGCCAATCGCTCGTTCACGAACGTGTAGTCGGCGGTCAGCAGATCCATGACCGATCGATCTTCGCGAACGATGGCGTCGAACAGCAGCTCGACTTCCTTGCGCATCGCATCGCGCAGCGGATCGTCGAAGTCCGGATAGATGAGCGGTAGCGGCGTCGTCACGTCGAGGCCGCGCAAGTTGAGCCACTGTCCGGCAAAGTTGACGGCAAGCGCTTCGGCTTTCGGGTGCTTTAACATGCGCCGCACTTGCTGCTCGAGCACTGCCGGATCTTTGAGGCGTCCCTGCGAGGCAACCTTCAGCAATTCCTCGTCAGGCGCCGAGCTCCACAGGAAGAACGAGAGTCGCGACGCAAGGTCGACATCGCTGATGCGATAGGGCTGGCCCGCACGCACCGCGACCGGTTCTTCCTCGACGCGATAGATGAATTGCGGCGACGCGAGCACGCGCGCCAACACCATCTCGACGCCGGTTTCGAAATCCTTCTCCTCGCGGCCGAACTTGTAGAACTCCATCAGGAAGTTCACGTCTTCGGGCGCGGCCGGGCGGCGGAAGGCGTAGGTCGCCAGATTCGTCGCGATGCGCCGGGCGCAGGGCGTTTCTTCGGCCGCTGTCTTCGGCGTGCAGATGAAGATCTTGCGCCGGCTCGGCGAGTCCTTCGCCGCCGTCGCGTTGTATGGACCCTCGATTCGCATCGTGCCGACGTGCGGGAAGAAGGTGTAGCCCGGCGTCGGTCCGGTCTGCACGGTGTCGCGCATGAAGTGCTTGTCGAGATCGAGGAGCGGCGCGAAGTTGGTGGCCAGGAACGTCGCACCAATCATGTGCGTGCCCGCGGTGGTCTTGAAGCGCACGCGCATCGGCGTGCCGCCGCGTCCACCGAAGAACGCTTCGGGTCCCGCCTGACCGACCGGGCGTGCCGCGGGCGTCGCAGTGGCGCCGCCGCGGCCGCAGTTCGTGTTCGGTGTGTTGCGGCCGCCGCCCTGCCAGTTGATCAACGAGAGCTCATTGCCGTCGAGCACGATCGACAAGCGCTCGCACGGCACCGATCCGAATCCAGTCGGCGACATGTTGTCACCGAAGATCGGCGTGATGGTCAGCGAGTACTCGCCGTCCGAGGGGAACGTATGCTCCACGAGCATGCCGCCGCGAGTGCCAAACGGCATCCCTTCGATGTGATAGTCCTGCGACGTGTCCTCGCGCGTGCGATACACGACGAGTGTGGGGTCCTGTGGATAACCCATCGCCAGACGGCTGATCTTCTGCGCTGCGGACACGTAGGCTTCGACGAGCGTCGACGACACGCCAAGTGCCCCGGCGATGTTGTCGAACCCTGCGGTCGAGTCATCCGACGGCAGGTACTTGCCGGGATCGACTTGCAGATCGAGCAAGTCGCGCACCACGTTGGCGTATTCGGTGCGATTCAATCGATGCAGCCCGGGCGGCGGCGTGAACGGCTTCGCCGTCGAATCGAGCGTGCTTTCGAAGGAGGCGATCATCGCGTCGAACTTCTCCGGCTCCGGACGCTTCACGCCCAGCGGCGGCATCTGGCCGGCGCGCGTCTTCCGGACGATCAGCTCCCACTTTTCGCGATCCTTGTCGACGTTGGCCGGATCGAGTGCGTCGATCGTCATGCGGCGCGCCGAATCGAGACCGGCGGCCTTCATCTTCTCGCTGTGACACCCCGCACAGTACTGATTCAGAAACGCGCGCTGTTCGTCAGCGCTGAGCGCTGGTGCGGCAGGTGTTGCGGCTGCGGCGCGAACAGGCGCAGGTGCCTGCGGCGCCCGCGGTGCAGTCTGCGCCGGCCGCTGCTGCGGCGACGCGGGTGTCTGCGGCCGGGCGGTTTGCGCATGGACGGCCCACACGAGGGCCATCGTCGATGCGCAACCGAGAACCAGGGCTTTCGATCTCATGCATCCGCTCCGGGGTGACGCGCAATCAAACAAAATTGATATGGAAGAGCGATCTTAATCACGGCAACGGCTCACAGATGATCCGGTCCCGCGACCGGGCGTGCAACGGAGACCTGACTACCGAAAAATCCAGCGGGCTTAATAGGATACCGGAATTTCCGGACGTCCGGCAAACACAGGCGCACCCCGGTCGGGGGCGACATTCGATATAAGGAGATACGCCCCTCCGGCGGTCTCCGTTTAGGCGAGAAGCGCAGCTATTTCTTCGGAGCCGAGGGCTTCTTTGGGGGGTCGTAGGTGACGTGCTTCTTCTGATCCTCGAGCACGGCCTTGCGATCGCCGGGATACCAGTACTCGAGATGGCAGTTCTCACACGCCTTGTCGATCTCGCTGCCGACGTTGAAGAGCGCTTCGGCATCGCGCGCGCGCGCCACCTTGACCGTGGTGAGCGCCGCGTCGCGAAGACCGTCGGCATACTTGTTCCAGAGCGCGCGGTCCTGGTCGACTTTCGCTTGAATCTGTTCCGGCGCCAGCTCGGGCTCGGCGCCCTTGTTCGGCTTGTTGATGTCTTGCGCGGTGGGCGGCGCCATACGGCGTGGCATCTTGAGCAGGTTGGTCGACTCTGCTAACAGCAGACCTCCTCGCTCGACTTTCAACCAGTCGTCGTCGCTCAGCGGCTTCGTCTCGACGATGCCTTTCGCGGTGACGTCGATCACCGCGGCATCGAACACCCAGTCGGCGGTCGGGTCGATGATGTGCTCCATCAACTCTTTCACCGTGAGTGTGGGCGAGAGCGCCGATTCAAGCGGCGGCGGCGCAGGCTTTGCGGGCGCGGCTGCTGGTGCGGGCGCAGGCGCGGAAGAACTGCAGTGCGCCGCCAACGCTCCTGACAACACCACAGATACGATGGCGACGCCCCGTCTTCCACTCCTGCGCACGACAGTGCTCCTGTCTACTTGGCGGGTTTGGGCGGAGCGCCTTTCGCGCCTGTCTCCGTCGTCTCGCCCGGCACGGGAGGAATCTTCTCGTTCGGATACCAGTATTGTTTGTGGCAGTTCTCGCACGCCGTGTCGATCTGCTCGCCAAGCTCGAACACCTTCGGCGCATCCTTGGCGTCGATCGCCTTCAGGACCTCGTATGCCGCATCATGCAGCGCCTTGGCGCGCTTGCGGAAGGCCGGGATGTCCTTGTTGATCAGCGCTTCCATCTCCACGGGCTCGAGCTCGACACCCGGCGTCTCGGACTTCTCTCCAGGCGGCGCGACATGCCGGCCCGGGACGATCAACAGGTTGGCCCCTTCCATCAGCGCCACCGCGCCGTGCCGCACTTTCTTCCACTCTTCGTCGTTCTTCGGTGCAATCTCCTCGGTGCCTTTCGAGCTCTGCACCGTCGTCACCGACAGCCACACAACGTCGGCGCTTGGATCGATCACCGACTGCATGAGTTCTTTGATGGTGGCAGTCGGCATGAATTCTGGCGCGCCTGCGCCTGCCGGCGCGGTAGTGGGTGCCGCGGCCTGCTGGCTTTGACACGCGCTGGTCACCAGCAGCGATCCGACACCCAACATGACGAGGAACGCAAACATCAAAGGAGTTGCTCGCATCGCTCACCTTTCATCGTGTACGTAGTGTCCGGCTTCAGCCGGACCGGAAGGAGCACCCCAACATAGCTGACCTTCCTTCGTACACACCTGAACTCTTGATTAATTCTTTGTCAGAAACAGGGTCCGGCTACCTTCGACTTCGCTCAGGCCAGGAAAGCCGGACACTATGTACGGCCTATTTGGTCGCACCCTGCGAGGAGCGAGCGAAGAGCTTCTTGCCATCGGGGAACGTAATGCTGGTGGCGTTCGCAGTGGTCGAGCCGTTGCGCGCCTGGAATCCATCGACGACGAGCTGCGATCCCGCCACCAGGTCCTGCTTGCGCCATCCGGCTCGGAACAGCGCATTCGCGCCGCCGGTTTCGCAGGCCCATTTGACCGGCTTGCCGTCCTTCCCCTTCACTTCGATGTAGATCCACGCATGAGGGTTGGACCACTTCATCTCGATCAACGTGCCGGTCAATTTGATCGGCTTGTTCGCGTCGTACTCGGCCGAGAACGAATGATGCGCTGCTGCTCGAATGGCGACGAGGCTGATCAACACCACAACCACACCCGCAACTCGGATTCCTCTCATGAGCTCCCTCGTTTCCTGCGCGCCTCGTCCCTGAGGTCCTTCAGGTGCTGCAGGTCTTGATTGTCTTCGTGACACGCCACTTCGAGCAGTTCGTCCTTCTGCCGGTTCAAGTCGAACGCGATCGTCCACGGTCTCGTGTAGACCACCGGGTCGCTGACGGTGGCCTGGTAGCGGATCGTGTTGCCGTCGATCGGCGTGAAGCGCTCGATCACGCGCTCGGCGTGGCTCACGATCTCGCCCACCTCGTTCAACCACGTCTTCCCGTTCAGATTCGTCGTCTCGACGACCAACGTATCGCCGTCCCACTTGCCGACCGAGTCGCCCTGCCACAGGCGCATCGTGTCAGGGAGGTGCGGCCGTCCGTCCAGCGGGATCGTTCGCCACGACATGCGCTCATGCAGCACCACCAGGTATCCGGGTGGTTGCAGGATCTGCATCGGCGACGGCACGTACATCGATCGCGGGACACCTGCGACAAAGCAGTGCGCCGTTGGATCATCGTAGCCGCGTTCGGGGAGCTTGCGATTCTCCATCTCCGCCTTCGCCCACGGCTGCACCGGCAGCGTGCCATCCGACGGATCGACGATGATGCCGCGTCCGGCGGGAGTGAGGAAATCGACGTCGTGTTTGCCCAATCCGTAGTTGCCGCCGCCACCATCCGGCATGAAGTAGCCCTGCAGATCCGGCTTGCCATCGGCCATGCGTCGAATCGGTGGCGGGGGTGACGCCGGCGGTTTCTGCGGCGCTGGTCGCGGGAATGTCGGCGGCGCGCTCATCGATGCCCAGCTCGCCGGCACGTCGACCGGCGGTGCCGTGGGTCCCGGATACCACGTGCGCGGATCGCGGTCGAAATCGCCGCGCGCTTCTTCGGCCTCCGCCTGACACTGATACTCGAAGATCCGATCGCGATCGGTGTGCCGAGCGATCGGCATCGAGATCTTCCAAGGCTTGGTGAACACGTCCGGATCCTCGATCGTCGCCTCGTATCGGATCGTGTTCGGATCGGTCATCGTGTAGCGCTCTACGACGTGGAGCTTGTCGCTGTGGAACGTGCCGGTCGCGTCGAACCAGGTCTTGTCGTTCTGATCCTTCACGTCGACGACGAGCGTGTCGCCTTCCCACTTCCCACGCGAGTCGCCCATCCAGAAGTCGATGCCGTCAGGACCGGCGACGCCGTTCGTATAGATGACGCGATGCACCTGCGACCACTCGAACGTCATCGCGATATGCGAGGGCGTCTGAAAGATCTGGAACGGGAAGTCGAGGTACATGATGCGCGGCACGCCGGGCATGTAGCACTTCTCGAGCGGATCGGCCGACGACTGATTGGCCGCGAGCTCGAGACGTTTCTTGGCGGCCTCGGGCTGATACGGGATCGTTCCTCCCTCGACAACGCTGCGCCCGGCAGTCATGCCGTGGCGCGCAACGTGATCCTCGAGCCCGTACGCCGCGGCGTTGCGCACCTGCCACACGCCCTGCAGGTTCGGCTTGCCGTCAGCCGTGCGCGGAATGGTGGAAGCGGTCTGCGTCGAACGCGTACACGCAGACCCCGCCACGAGCGTCACTACCAGGATCAAACACGACCGCGAAAGCATCCAGGGATTCTAATTCACACGTCGTCTCTGCCGATGTTGACGATGAAATAGGTCGCGTTGGTGGTGCCGACGTTCTTCGCGTTGTGCATCTCGTTGGAGCCGATCACGCCGACGTCGCCCGGGCCGAGCCGGTACGGCTTGCCGGCGATCGTCAACTCCATCGTGCCCTCGCGGATCAGCATCATCTCTTCGCGCAGGTGCTGATGCGGTGCGTGATTCACTTCGCCCGGCGCGATCTCGCTCTGATGCGATTCGATCTTGAAGCCGGTGTGCGTCTTCGCCGTGAACATCCGCCGCTGTTTGTTCTTGCCGTTCGTCGTCACCGGGATCTCGCCGTACTTGAAATGCTGCGTCTTGATGACCGGCAGCTTCTCGACCGATTCGGCGGCGGCTGCCTGCGCCGACGCTTCCTGTGTGTTGAGCGCGGTTGCGCCCAGTGCGACGAGCGACGGAATCAGGAGGCCCAGGTCTCGGCGTGAGCATTTCATGACAGGCTCCCTTCGTACGTAGTGTCCGGCTTCAGCCGGACTATTTAGCGCGGCCCACAAACCCGCGCGCCACCATCGGCAGTTTATAGATCGTTTTCGCGTTGTTTCTCACACCCTGCGGCGTAATGAACTCTTTTCCGTCGGCGCCGAGTGCACCGCTGCCGACGACGTAGAGTGTTTGCTTGTTTGGCCCCGCAAATGCGACGCTGATCGCGTTCCGCGGAGTCGGGATCAAGCCGAGGTACTTGCCGTCGGGGCCGAACACCTGCACGCCGGGCGCCGACGTCACGTAGAGACGTCCACCTGCGTCGATCGCCATGCCGTCCCCGTTCCCGCCCGCTTCGAGTCGCGCGAAGTCGCGCCGATTCGTCGTCGAGCCGTCGGCCTGCACCTCGAAGGCGAGAATCGTGGCGCCGTTCGTCACGTAGAGCGTCTTCTCGTCGGGGCTGAGCATGATCCCGTTGGCGCGGATGTTCTCCCCAAGACTTGCGACAACGCCGCTCGCGCTCACGTAGAAGGCGCCGCCCACGGTGAAGTAGGCGCCGCCCTTGCTGTCGACGACGAGATCGTTGAGTCGTCCGAGCGGTTTGCCGGCGAACGCGTCCGTCAGCACCTTGCGTTCAGGAGACAGCACGCCGACGACCGTTGGCTCGCGGCATCGATCGGACTGGCCGCCGGGATCGGTGCAGGTTCGTTCGACGGCGAGGACGCGTCCCTTCGCATCGATCGCCACGGCTCCCGTGCCATGCGTGTCGTCGAGAAACACCGACACGTGGTCGTTGCGATCGAGTTTGCTGATCCGATTGGGCTGTTCCTGCGCGAAGAGCAGTCCGCCGTCGGAGGTGCCGACGATGCCGTCGGCGTTGTCGGTCCCCTGCCACGCGATCGTCCACGTCGATCCCGCGGCGACGACTCCGGCGATCTCAATCACCGTGACGTCTCTAACGCCTTGTGGCGTGCCGCCACCGCGCTGCGCGCCGGCGACGTCCGTGAGCGCGACGACGGCCGCGACCGCGATCAGCAGTACGTCGTGTCCGGCATCCCTGGCCGCCGAAGCGCGTAGCGCGAAGGTGGCAGCCTTCATGCCTCGCTAGTCGACGATCGTCTGCTCGACCAGATCTTCGAAGTCGCGGATGACCTCCTGATTCGATGTCTGCACCATCAGCACCGCGGTCAACTGCTCTTTCGGATCGACGAAGAAATGGGTGCCTTGCGCGCCGGTCCATCCGAAGGTGCCGTCAGAGAGCATCGTGTTGCGGGCGGCGTGGTTGGTGACGACGCGAACGCTGAGGCCGTAGCCTTCGCCGGCCGGCCGTCCGGGAAGCGTGTCGAGCACGTGGGCGGCGGTCATCATCTCCACGGTCTTGCGACTGAGCAGCCGCTTGCCGTTCAACTCGCCGCCATTGGCCAGCATGATCCCGAGCGGGATGTAGTCCTCCGCCGTGCTGTAGAGGCCGCCCGATCCGCGGAAGTACACGTTCCGCGACATCGTGTCGTTGGGCATCACGGCTTTCGTCAGTCCGTTGGTCCCGCGGGTGTAGACCGTCGCGACGCGCGGCCACTGCGCGTCGGTGGGCCAGAAGGTGATGTCCTTCATGCCGAGCGGATCGAAGATGCGCGTGCGGAAGAAGCGATCGAGCGGCATGCCCGATGCGATCTCGATGATGCGGCCCAGCGTCTCGAACCCGGCGCCCGGACTGTAGGTCCATCGCGATCCCGGTTGGAATTCGAGCGTGGTGCCGCCGAGGCGCGGAATGTACTGAGCCAGCGTCTCGCCGTCTTTGCGCGCGACCTTCTCGATGTCGCTGTTGCCCATCGGGCCGCTGCCGAGCCCCGAGGTGTGCGTGAGCAGATCCTTGATCGTGATCTCGCGCTGCGCCGGCACGGTGTAGAAGGTGGGCGCACCACCGCCGGCGCGGCCAGTGCCGACAGGGTCGCGAAGGACGCCGACCTTTATGTTGCGAAACTCCGGAATGTAGCGCGACACCGGATCGTTGATCCGCAGCTTGCCTTCCTCGACGAGCATCATGATCCCGGTGCCGACGACCGGCTTGGTCATCGACGCGATGCGAAACATGTTGGCCGTCGTCATCGGCTGCTTGCTGTCGAGATCGGAGACGCCCTGCGCGACGAGATGCACGACCTTGCCGCGCCGCGCGACCAGCGTGACCGCACCGGCCAGATCGCCGGCGTCGATCCGCTTCTTGATCATCTGCGTGATGCGCTGAAGGCGTTCGGTGGAGACGCCGACCTCTTCGGGTTTGCCGGTCGTGCCGACCGCAGCGATGGGAAGGACCAGGGCGACAACAACGACGACGCAGGCGGCTATCTTCATCGGGCTCTCCTTCGCGTGCCCGATTATCCTCAGATCGGTCGTTCCCGCCAATTCCGAACTCGAATGCGTCTAAGCAGACGTTCGTAGGCCGGGTCCTGCAGTGGAGGCCGGGTCCTTCGGACCCGGCGTCAGAGCGTGCGAATTATCCCGATTGCTTCAACGAGTGCTATCACGCTCGCCTGCGCCACCCTGATGGCGCAGGTGCCACAGCGCCAGCCCGACTTCGTTGCGAGAGTCGACCTGGTGCAGACCGACGTGATTGCGCGAAACCAGCGCGGTCAGTTCGTGGCCGATCTCCGGCCTCGCGAGTTCGAGGTCTTCGAGGACGGCATCAAACAGGACGTCGCGTGGCTCACGCTCTCGCATGGCGGCCGCGTCCGCGATCTGCTGACGCCGCCCGCGCTCGCTCGCGAAGGCGTGATCGTTCCGCCGAACCTGCCCGCCGCCGGCGCGTCAGGACGCATTTTCGTGATCGTGCTCGACGATCTGCATCTCGACTTCGGCAGCACCGGGCGCGTGCGCGATCTCGTGAAGCGCATGCTCACCACGCTCATTCACGACGGCGACATGTTCGCGATCGTGTCCACGGGCACATCATCGATCTCGCAGCCGCTCACCTACGATCGGCAGGTACTCGAATCGGCCATTGCGCGGATGACGGGCGAAGCGCTCAAGCCCGAGGAGATCATCACAGGAGCGAGCGGCCCGCAGGGACCGACCGAGCTGCGTCACCGTGCGCACGTCGCGTTCTCGACGGTCCGCGACCTGCTTCGCAACCTCGAAGGCGTGCGGCAGCGCCGCAAGGCGGTCCTGTATCTGAGTAGTGGTTACGATTTCAATCCATTCGAGGCGTCGCGGCTCGCGGAACAGGCGCGCCGGCAGCAAGTCGACGTGGCCGATCTGCAGAACGATCCGTTCACGCGCGCCGAGCGCAGCGGCCAGTTGCTGTCGGCCGCGAATCTCGTCGGCGAGCTGGCCGAGATCACCGCCGCCGCGAACCGTGCCAACGCGACGATCTACACCATCGATCCCCGCGGGCTCGTCGACGGTCCCGACATCGCGCAAGACATCAGAGCGCCCGAGTGGAACACGCACGTCGGCAACACGCAGGACAGTCTGCGCGTGGTGGCCGAGAACACCGGTGGGTTCGCGGTCGTCAATCGCAACGATTACGATGCGGCGCTCAAACGCATCGATGCGGAAACGAGCGACTACTACGTGCTGGGTTACTACTCGAAGAACCCCGACGCCCCACGTCGCGTTCGCCGCATCGAAGTGAAGACGACGCGCGTGGGCGTGAGCGTTGTGTATCGAACGTCGTACACCGCCGCCCCGCGTCGTTAAGGCCGGTCCACAAGGACCGGCCCCACGAGAGCTACTGAGCGGCTATCGTGGGGCACGTCCTTGTGGACCGGCCTAACGGGTTCTCCATGGGGATATCCCGGCCCAATTACGCATGTTCTCTCGCACCCAGCTGGTATTGCGTTGGGAATGGCAGCTCAGACAGGGGTTCGGGATCATGAAGTCGTCGGTCAGACTCGCGGTGATGAATGTGAACGTGTGGCTGCGCACGTTCACGTCGGCGATCGTCTGCTCGATCTTGGGCATGTGACACGCGACGCACTCGCTGCCGGTGCTCTCCGCCTTGTGGTGCGTGTGCGCCTCGATCGACGCGGCATGCGGGCCATTCGGCGAATTCGGCCCGTGACACGTGAGGCACAACTGCTTCGCCGGCTTGATCAGATCGGCGTTGTTGCCGGTGCCGTGCACGTCGTGGCAACTGAAGCACGTGACCCCGCGCGCGTACATCAAGCTCTCAGTGAAATCGTTGCCCTGCATCCGGTTCTTGTGCGCCGTGCCATCGGCGAAGTGCGTGAACGTCGTCTCGCCAAGCTTGTGCTCCTCGAGCTCCCAGAAGTTCTTCAGATCCAGACCAGCGTGGAAGCCGACGGGCCAGTCGTAGTACTGCCCGAGGATCGGATTGGTGAGCGGTTTGCCTTGTGAGTGGCACTGCACGCAGAGGTCGGTGCCTTTCATCGAGTCGAGCCGCGCCGGGTTGACGATGTTCGTGCGGCTCGGCGCCTTGACGTGATCGGCTGCCGGGCCGTGACAGCGCTCGCAGCCGACGTTCCACTCGGTCACGGTCTTTGTCTGCACGTTGTAGTTCACCGAGTGGCATCCGTCGCAGAGCGGACCCGTCGGCCGCTTCATGTTGTCGGCCGGATAGAACCGCACCCACCAGTCGGTGTTCGGCTGCACCATGTAGGCGCGCCAGACGCGATTGTTCACGTCCCACTGTGCGCCGAGCGGGTAGTAGTCGTTGCCGACCTTCGTGAAGTAGCGCTGCTTCCACTTGCTGCCGTAGACGAACGCGATGTCTTCCTTCTTGAACGTCACCAGCTCGTTCGGTTTCGACAGATCCGGAATGATCGCGTCGGGATGCTCGCGCGGATCGCGCACGACATTAGCCATGCGCGTCTTGCTCCAGCGCTCGTAGATCGCGGCGTGGCACTTTTGGCAAGCGGCAGAGCCGACGTACGCGCGTGGTGGCGGCGCTGGCACTTGCGACTGCGCTCTCGCTGGCGCCTGTGCCTGCGCTTGCGACATGTCTGCACGCGCGGCGATGCTGACGATCGATGCCCAGATGATGACGCCGATGAGGACACCGAAGATGAACGGACGACGAGCGGACATGACGTAAGCCTATCGCGTTCGTCGACGACGTGTGCGCACTTTCCGGGCTGGTGGAGCATCCGTCTCTCGCGCGACCATGACCTCTGTTGATTTGATAATCGCCACCGCCGAATCACCACGGCGGAGCTTGAGCTCTTCGATCGCGTCGGCGGTGATCATCGCGGTCAAGGTTTGATCGCCGATGCGCAGCCGCACTTGGCCCATCAGCCCGTCGATCCGCACTTCGTCGACAAAGCCGCGAAGACGATTGCGGCCGCTCAGGGCAACGATGAGTCCAACAGGACTCGCGGCGCGCGCGACCGGCGGCGCGGCCGGATTCGATCGCGCGATCAGCCGCTCGACCTCGGTGTCGGCGATGCGGTGATGTCCGCCCGCCGTGGTCGTCGTCCGCACCTGGCCTCCGTAGATCCACTGCTTCAACGTCGAGTAGCCGACGCCGAGGCGTTGTGCGGCCGTGCGAACTGTCAATAGAGCCATGATGGTTCTCCGCTCTCTCTCACTACGCCACCAAGCGACAGGAATAGGTCTTGATGATCAGCCACACGCGTGCACCCGGACCGAGACCGAGCGCCTCGGCGCCGCCCGGCGTGAGATGCACCACGAAACGCCGACCGGCGTCGATCGATGCGACGACGGTTGCGCCTTCGCGGCGCAGCGCGGCCACCTCTCCCACGAGCACATTGCGCGCGCTCACACCGTGCGGTTCCTGATTCGCCACCAGGATGTCGCCGGCGCGAATCGCGACACGGATCGCATCGCCCACCGCGTCGGTGTGCAGCGGCACTTCGATCACGGTCTGCGTGTCGTTGACACGGCAGGTCATCGTGCCGCCGATCTCATGGCGCTCGATCACGACGGCATCGAAGACGTTCTCGAAGCCGGCCAGACTGGCGACCGCCGCGCGTCCGGGTTGATCGAGCACCTCGTGCGGCGATCCCGACGCCACGACCCGGCCGCTCTCGAGCACGACGACGCGTTCGCCGAGCGCGAAGACCTCGCGGTGGTTGTGCGTGACGTACACCACCGGGATGCGATGCGATTCGTTCCAGCGGCGCAGGTCGTCCAAGATGCGCGACTGGATGGCGTGATCGAGCGCCGACAGCGGTTCGTCGAGCAGCAGCAGCGACGGCATCGTGACCAGCGCGCGCGCCAGCGCCGTGCGCTGCCGCTCGCCGCCCGAGGTCTGCGACGGCTTTCGATCGAGGATGCTGCTGATATGGAATGCGTCGGCAATCGCGGCGACTCGTCGACGCCGCTCCGCTATCGGCAGGTTGGACAGCCCGTATGCAATGTTGTCTGCCGTGCTGAGATGTGGAAAGAGCGCGAGCTGTTGAAACACGTAGCCGATGTGCCGCTCGCGCACGGGCACGTCGATGTTCGTCATCGAATCGAACAACACGCGCTCGTCGATCGCGATGCGGCCTGAATCCGGTCGCGTGAGGCCCGCGAGGCAGCGCAGCGCGGTACTCTTGCCCGAGCCCGAGGCCCCGAACAGGATCGTGACGCCAGGCGGCGCAGTGAGATGCGCCTCCAGCGAGAAGATCGGCGAGACGTGTTTCTCGATGTCGACGGTGAGCATCACGCAAGGGGCGCGGCGGCCCACGGTCTGCGCCTCAGCGCATACACCGACAGGAGCACGGTGAACGAGAATGCCAGCAGGAGCAGCGCCGTCGCGTTGGCCTGGCGATACTCGAGCGCCTGCACGTGCTCGTAGATGGAAATCGATACCGTGCGCGTGACGCCGGGGAGGTTGCCGCCGACCATCAGCACCACACCAAACTCGCCGATCGTGTGCGCGAAGCTGAGGACCAGACCGACGACGATGCCCTCGATCGAGAGTGGCAGGGTGACGCGCGCGAATGTCCGCAGCGCCGATGCGCCGAGCGTCGATGACGCCTCGTGCAGCGTGCCGTCGACCTGTGCGAACGCCGCTGCGATCGGCTGCACGGCAAACGGCAGGCTGTAGAACACCGACGCGACCACCAGCGACTCGAACGTGAATGCGAGCGGATGCCCGGTGACGGACGTCCACCAGCGTCCGATCGGGCTTTGAGATCCCAGCGCCAGCAGCAGATAGAAGCCGAGCACCGTCGGCGGTAGCACCAGAGGAAGCGAGACGATCGACTCGATCAGGAATTTCCAGCGCCGCTGCGAGTACGTGAGCCAGTGCGCGAGCGGCAGGCTGATGACGAGCAGAATCGCGGCGACGATCGTCGCGAGGCGCACGCTCAGCCAGAGTGCCTGCCAGTCCATGTCGGTCGCGGTCCGCTAGCGCGACGCACTCGGCGGCGCAAAACCGAAAGTCTGAAGGAGTTTCGCGGTCTGCGGTCGTCGCAGATAGTCGAGCAGTTGTCGCGCCGCCGTCTTACTCTTCGAGCCGCTCAAAACCACGGCAGCCTGTTGTATGGCTGGGTGAAATGTCGCCGGGACCTCCACGTATTTCCCGCTCTTGAGTGCAGGCCCAAGTGCAAGCGACAGCGAGATGATGCCCACCTGCGCGTTGCCCGTCTGCGCGAACTGTGCGGTCTGCGACAGGTTCTCGCCGAGGACCAGCTTGCCTTTCACTTTTTCGTAGAGCCGCTCGTGTTGCAGCGCGGCCACCGCCGCGCGCCCGTATGGCGCGTACTGCGGATTGGCGATCGCGACTCGCGCGACGCGTTCGTCGGTGACGACGGCGAGACCGCGCCGCAGGTCGATGCCGCTGTCGGCGCGGGTCCACACGACGAGGTGCCCGGTCGCATACTCGTAGAGACTGTTCGCCTCGGCATGCCCGCTGGCGACGAGGCGCTTCGGGTAGTCGACGTCGGCTGAGAAGAACACGTCGAACGGCGCGCCGTTCTGGATCTGCGCGAAGAAGTTGCCCGAGGACCCGTACGACGCGGTCGCCTGCACGCCGCTGTCGCGCGCGAAGCGCTCGATGAGCTGCGGCATCACCGCCTGCAAGTCGGCCGCAGCCGCGACGGCAATGGTCGACTGCTGCGCCGGCAGGACGGACCCAACGGCCGCGACCGTCAACGCGAGAATCGCAAGAAGGAATCTGACCACGCTATCAGTCGATTATAGGCGATTTGAATAACGGCTAGAGTCAATATAGATTTCTTGGCTGATGTCCCCTGCCTACGCCCTGCTCTGCGTGTTGCTCTGCGCCACGACGGCGTCGGCACAAGTCGGCTCCGGACAGATCACCGGCGTGCTCAGGGATACACAGGGCGCCGTGCTTCCGGGCGTCACGGTAACCGCGACGAATGTCGACACCGCCGCGACGCGCCGGGTCGTGTCGACGGGCGCCGGTATCTATACGCTGTCGTCGCTGGCTCCGGGTCTCTACCGTCTTCGTGTGGAGATGTCCCTCTTCAAGCCGATCGAGCGCCGTGCGATCCGCGTGCGGACCGGCGAGACACTGCGCCTCGACTTTACGCTCACAATCGAGGGCGTCAACGAGATCGTTCTCGTCGACGATGCGTCACCGGTCCTTCGCGAGTCGGCCAGCCTCGGACACGTGATCCCCGAGAATGCGATCGACGCGTTTCCGCTGAACGGTCGTAGCTTCATCTCCCTCGCGGCGTTGGCGCCTGCGGTCGCGCTGCCGCAGGGGTCGCTGCTGCCGCGCATCAACGGCGGCCGTCCTCGCACCAATGAGTACTTGTTCGACGGCATCTCGGTGCTGCAGCCCGAGCCGGGTCAGGTCGCGTACTTCCCCATCGTCGATGCGATCCAGGAATTCAAGATCGAGACGAACAGTCCGCCGGCGGAATTCGGTCGCTTCAATGGCGGCGTCGTCAATCTCACCACCAAGTCCGGCACCAATGCGCTGCACGGTACCGGCTTCGAGTTCCTGCGCCACGAAGCGCTCAACGCGCGCAACTTCTTTCAGGCGACCAACCCCGTGAAGCCCGAGTTCCGTCGCAACCAATTCGGCGGCGTGCTGGGCGGTCCGCTGGTGCGGAACCGCACGTTCTTCTTTGCCGACTATCAAGGTCAGCGTCAGACGATTGCGCGGACGCAGATCTCGAACGTGCCGACGCTGCTGCAGCGCCAGGGGATTTTCACCGAGGCGATCGGTGGCCGCGTGCCGGCCATCTACGATCCCGCGACGACCACTGGAAGCGGCGGGGGCATCACACGCACGCCGTTCCCGAGCAGCACGATTCCGATCGAGCGCATGGATCTGGTGGCGCGGGCGCTGCTCCAGCGCTATCCGCTCCCGACCTCGGGCGGAACAGCCAACAACTACCGGCGTACCGACAAGGAGATCGACGATCAAGATCAGTTCGATATCCGCCTCGATCATCGGCTTGCCAACGATCAGATCTTCGGCCGGTTGACATTCTTCAGCGATCGGTTCACGCCAGTGACGCCGCTGCCTGACGGCAGCGGCAATCTGACCGCCGGCACGCTCGGACCGCAGGACACGCGCGCGTGGGCGTTCGCGTCGAACTATCAACGCGTGATCTCGCCTCGCTGGCTCAACGAACTGCGAGTCGGCGACACGAGACGATCGGTGCAGCGATCCGCGGCCACGCTGGCAGGCTCCGCCGCGTCGACACTAGGTCTCCCCGGAATTCCCTCGACCGCGCAGTTTGCCGACACGCTGCCGACATTTCAGATCGGCGGCATTCAGCAGCTGGGCTCGCCAACCAATACCGCATCCGACTTCAGCACGAGCGTGAGCGAGCTCGCCGACGCAATCACTTTCGTCAGCGGCCGTCACAGCATCAAGGCCGGCGCCGATCTTCGGTGGGAGCGGTTGAACGTAATTCAGCCGCCGTCGCCGCAAGGACTGTTTGTCTTCGGCTCGCTCGGCAGCGACTTGCCGAACGTGGCGAACACCGGCACGCCGCTCGCCAGTTTTCTGCTCGGCCAGGTGCAGACGTTTCAGATCGATCTGCAGCAGCAGCAGATCAGGAATCGCGCGCACTGGCAGGAGTACTTCATCCAAGACGAGTGGAAACTGTCGAACCGGGTGACGTTCTCGCCAGGCGTTCGTTACACGCTGAACTTCCCGTCGACCGAAGAGCACGATCAGAGCGCCGTCTTCAACCTTGCGACACAGCAACTCGACTATCTCGGCAAGGACGGCAACCCGCGGTCGGCGCGGCGGCTCCACAAGGCGAACTTTGGACCGCGCCTGGGCCTGACGGCTCGCGTCACGGATCGAACCGTCGTGAGCACCGGCTATGGCATGATCTGGATCGAGCAGGCTGGCATCACCACGCCGTTCACGACGCCGGTCTTTCCATTCCTGCAAACGGTGTCGCAACGAACGCTGGACAACATCACGCCCGCCTTCATCCTCGCGCAAGGACCGACAGTGTCGCCGATCCCGCTCACCCCGACGGCAGGATTAGGCCAAGGCGTCTTCAGCGTCGACGCCGATCTCGGATCGGGCTATGTGCAGCAGTGGAACGTGTCCGTGCAGCGGCAGCTGACGAGCACGATGTCGTTCGAGGTCGCGTATCTCGGATCGACGATCACCCGGGTAGGCATGCCCGACGTCAACATCAACCAGCTCACGGTCGAACAGCTTGCGCTCGGTCCTGCGCTCCAGCAGCGAGTCGCGAATCCCTTCTTCGGCACGATCCCGCGGTCATCGACACTCGGCGATCCGACGATGACGGTCGCGCAGTTGATGAAGCCGTACCCGGAGTACACGACGGTGGCGCTCTACCGAAACAACGTCGGCAACACGCACTACAACGGCGTCAGCCTCAAGCTCGATCAGCGGTTCTCTCGCGGCCTCTCGTATCTCGTCAGCTACACACGATCGACGTTGATCGACGACGCATCATCGGTGTTCGATGCGTCGATTCTCACCGGGCCGCTCGCCAACTTCCCGGTCGCCGACAGTTACAATCGCCGTCTCGAGCGCGATTACTCGACCGGCGACATTCCGCATGTCTTCGTCGCATCGGCGGTGTGGGAGCTGCCGTACGGGCGCGGTCGCGCGAAAACCGGTCGCGGCGTCATCGGCGCGCTCGTCAACGACTGGTCGCTGGCCACCGTGGTCACGATGCAATCGGGGATTCCAGTCGCGATTGCGCAGACGACGAACAACAACAGCTTTGCGGGCTTCGGCACGCAGCGTCCGAACATGATTGCGGATCCCGAGCTGTCGGCCGGCGAGCGCACCACGACGCGCTGGTTCAATACTGCGGCGTTCGTCGCGGCGCCAATCTTCACGATCGGATCGTCCACACGCAATCCAATCCGCGGCCCCGGTTATCGCAACGTCGATCTGGTGCTGAGCCGCCGGCTGCCGTTGTCGGCGGAGAAGGCTGTGGAACTGCGCGCCGAGGTCTTCAACCTGCTGAACACGCCTCCGTTCGGGAATCCGGTGGCTACGGTTGGCGCAGCCAATTTCGGCAGCATCACCTCGGCTGGTGATCCTCGCGTGGTGCAGCTCGCAGTCAAGATGCGTTTCTAGCGTTCGCCGGGCCTAAACTCCAGGCCCGGCCTACACTGTCCGAACACGCTTGGTGACAGTGTAGGGCGGGCTTGTTCTTCACGCCCGCCGTGATCTCGCGAGCCAGCTCTGGCCCTCTGAGCGATTACAATTGGCGATCATGCGGATGCTAAAGAGATTCGTCGGAGTGTTGGCGGTTGCGATCGCGGCCTCAGTGGTATTGGTCAGCGCACAGTCGCCGATGTGCGATCCAGGCAATGGCGGCATCACCTTGCCGCAAGGTTTTTGCGCGCTCGTCGTGGCCAATGACCTCGGCATCGCGCGGCACATGGCCGCGGCGCCGAACGGCGATCTTTACGTGGCCCTGATGGCGCGCGGCGGACCGGGCACCCCCGGCACAGGCGGAGGCGGCTTTGTCGCGCTGCGAGATGCCGACAAGGACGGCCGCTACGAAGTGAAGGAGCCAGTCAGCGGTGCCAGCACCACGGGCATCGCCATTCACAACGGCTACCTCTATCTCGCGCACCCGACGTCGATCGAGCGCATCAAGATGACCGCGGGTCAGCTGAAACCGTCGGGCATGCCGGAGGTGATCGTGACCGATCTGCCCAACGATCGTCAGCACGAGGACAAGGGCATTGCCTTCGACGGACGCGGCGGTCTCTACATCAACGTCGGCGCGCCGTCGAATGCATGTCAGAACCCGGATCGCCGCCCTGGCGTGAAGGGCGTGGATCCGTGCCCGATTCTCGAGAAGCACGGCGGCATCTGGAAGTTCGACGAGAACAAGCTCGGACAGAAACAGGCCGATGGCACGCGCTTCGCCACCGGTCTCCGTCAAATGCCGGCAATCGCCTGGCACGAAGACGCCCTCTATATCGCGATGAACAATCGCGATCAGCTCGACACGTTCTGGCCCGACAAGTTCACCGGCAAGGACAACGCCGAGCGCCCGGCCGAGCCGCTCTATCGTGCGACGCAAGGCGCCAACTTCGGATGGCCGTACTGCTTCTACGACTACACGATGAAGACCTTCATCCTGAATCCCGAGTACGGCGGCGACGGCAAGGCCGTGGGACGCTGTAAGGAGTTCACGAATCCGATCGCCGCCTTCCCCGCGCACTGGGCGCCGGTGGATCTGATGTTCTACACCGGCAACCAGTTCCCGGCGAAGTATCGCGGCGGCGCGTTCATCGCCTTTCACGGATCGTGGAACCGTGCGCCGATGCCGCAGGCGGGATACAACGTCACGTTCCAGCCGATCGCCAACGGCAAAGTCTCGGGCGGCTTCGAAGTGTTCGCGCAGAACTTCGCCGGCAAGGATCCGCTGATGCAGCCCAACGACGCGGTGGCGCGTCCCGACGGCGTCGAGCAGGCGCCCGATGGATCGCTCTTCATCGGCGACAGCCAGAAGGGAAAGATCTGGCGCGTGATCTATCGCGGCAAATAGCTAGCGCGTCGCGTCACTTCCGCCGGGTCTAAAGACCCGGCCTACACTGTCCGTTTCTTACGCTCCAGCCGAAAGCTCAAGAGGGAACCTCACGCGAGACGTGTGCCGTGTTGCGCCGTGACGTGAAGCCGAAAGCCCCCCTGAGGCATCGACTGGGATGATTGGCAGGACCATCGGGAAGTACCGGATCGTCGGCCAGCTCGGACGCGGCGGCGCCGGTATCGTCTACAAAGCCGTCGACGAAACGCTCGGGCGCGATGTCGCGGTGAAGATGTTGAATCCCGACCTCGCCGACACGGAAGTGATGACACGCTTCCGCGCCGAGGCAACGATTCTCGCCCGCCTCAATCATCCGCAGATCGCCACCATCTACGAGTTGTTCCGCGCCGACACCGATCTCCTGATGGTGATGGAGTTCGTGCGCGGCGAGACGCTCGATAAGCTGACCGAGCGTCTCGGTCCGATTGAACCCGAGCGCGCGGCGTACCTGATCGATCACGTCCTCTCGGCGCTCGAGCACGCCCATCGCGCCGGCGTCGTGCACCGCGATGTGAAGCCGGCCAATGTGATGGTCACCGACGAGGGCGGAATCAAGATCATGGACTTCGGCATCGCGCGTGTGCTCGGCGCCGAGCAGAAGACCGTCGACGGCCGCTTGATGGGAACGCCCGCCTACATGGCGCCCGAACAGGTGCTCGGCGAAGAACTGGATGGCCGCGCCGATCTCTATTCGGTCGGCGTGCTGCTGTATCGACTCCTGAGCGGCGCGCTGCCGTTCAAGGCCGACTCCGCGCTCGCGATGCTGCAGCGACAGATTCGCGAAGAACCGATCTCGCTGCATCTGCAGCGGCCCGAACTGCCCGAGTGGTGCGAGCAGATCGTGCAGCGCGCGCTGATGAAGGCGCCGGCCGATCGCTTCCAATCCGCCGAGGAGTTTCGCGAGGCGCTCGCCCGCGCGACCGGTCCGCTGGCGAGCGCCGATCTCGCGAGGACGTTTGCCGTGGTCACGCAGTCGGCGCCAGGGCCCACCGACACGATCGATCTCGCGCGCGACGAAGCACTCGTCGACGGGGCCGCGCCCGTCGTCGACGTGAGGCGCAAGAAACAGAGCTCGTTTTCGATGGCCTATTCGCTCGTGACGGTGCTGGCCATTGCCGTGGCGTTTGCCGGCTACGTGATCGCACGCGGCACTGATACTCAGGCCGCGATTGCGGCGCCCGCGCCTCCCTCGTCACCCACACTTCCGGCGCCCGAACCGCTTCCCACGAAGGCCGTCGTCGATGTGCCGGAGCCCGCGGTCGAACACGTCGAGTCTGCTCCCGCGCCGCCACCACGTAAAGAGACGCGGCCAGCACCAAACGCAGTCGTTCCCGCGCCTCGACATGTCGACGCGGCTTCAACACCGCCGCCGATTGCCGCGGAACACCCGATTGCGCCGCGCCCAACGCTCGTCGATGCGGCACTCACCTTCGACACGCGCGTGCTGGTGGGCACGAAGAAACCGAAGGAATACAGCGCGCGCCTGCTGTTCGGCGAGGGTCGAATCACGGTGGTCGCGAACGACGAGACCGCCTCGAGGCTGTACGAGGTTCCGTACGGCCGCGTGGTGTCGATCAGCTACTCGCACGGTCGCGATCCGTTGTGGAATTCGCCGCAAGGTCCAACCCCTGTGGCGCGCGGCGGCGGCACGCTCGGACGACTCGGGATCACGGTTGAACGCAACTGGATCGCGCTGCGCACCAGCACCGAGGAGCAGTTCGTCGCGATGCGGTTCGACAAAGTGCTCGAGCAACGTGTGCTGCTTGCACTCGAGGAACGAACCGGTCGCAAGCCGGAGCTCGTCGAAGAGCCCAGAGACTAGTTCTGTAAGCCGCGAACGAAAACGAAATGGGCACCCGCCCGCCGTTCGATGCATGCCGTTGCATGGCGACTGCATCTCACCGAACTGAAACTACTTCTGTCGAGTGTGGGGACTGCAGCATCGTGAGACACGCGGGCGCAGTCCTTGAAGAGATCACCTGTTGATGCATCTGCGCGTGGGTGCCGGATCGGACCGCGGGCGTGTGCGCACGATGAACGAAGACGCCTACATGCTGCGCGCCAGGGACGGACTCTTCCTCGTGTGCGACGGCATGGGCGGTGCGCCGGCGGGCGAGGTGGCCAGTCAGATGGCCGTTGATGCGATCGACCGGCAGCTGCACACGAACGGATCGGCCGAGAGCGAGTCGGCGGCCGAGCGGGCTGAGTACCTGCCGCAGACGAGGAAGCTGGCTGCTGCGGTGCGCTGGTCGAATGCGTTCATCTACGACCAGGCGCAGAAAGATCCGCGACAGTCGGGAATGGGAACGACCGTCGTTGGCGCGTGGATTCACGAGCACGTGGCCAGCGTGGCCCATGTGGGCGACAGCCGCGCCTATCTCTGTCGCGGCGATCGACTCGAGGCCCTGACCCGCGATCACTCGCTGGGCGAAGTGGTGCGTCGAGCGGCGGCTCGCGCCGGCCAGGAGATCGATGTGCCGCGCGCCCGGCACGACGTGCTCGTGCGCGTGCTCGGACGCGAGCCCGACGTCGACGTCGATGTGAGTGAAGTGCCGATGCAGCCGGGCGATTACCTGCTGCTCTGCAGCGACGGGCTGACGCGGATGGTGCCGGAATCGGTGATGGCCAGCGCGATCCGTGAGCAGCGAGAGCCGCAGCGCATCTGCGACTACTTGATCACTGCGGCCAATGGCAACGGCGGCGCTGACAACATTACGGTGGTGGTCGTGGAAGTGGCGGACCGCTGGTGGCGCCGCCTGATGGAACGCCGGCGAAGGCCGGCAGGACGAGGCGAGGATGTCGAAGCTTACGCTGCAGTTTGAAGGTCGGTTGTTGAAGGACTACATCGTCGGCGCAGGGCTGACCATCGGACGTCTGCCCGACAACGGCGTCATCATCGACAACCCCGCCGTCTCAGGTCATCACGCTCGCGTCGTGTGCGAAGGCGATCAGATCGTGCTCGAGGATCTGCACAGCACCAACGGCACGTGGGTGAATACGCAGCAGGTGACGCGTCATGCGCTCACGCATGGCGACGTGATCCTGATCGGCAAGCATCACCTCGTATTCGATCGACACGCCGCAGCCGATCAGAATGTGCCCGCGATGCCCAGTCTCGGCGACACGGTCTATCTCGATACCAACGAGCATCGGGCGCTGCGCGCGACGCTCGAGGACGCGCGCGTCCAGGCCGAGCGAATCGCCAAAGAACGAGCCGTGACAAAAGCGACCGCGCGCGCGGGAGTGCTGCGTGTGATTGCTGGTGATGCCGACGCACAGGAGTACGATCTGACGGCGCAGACGTCGTTGATCGGCCGTTCGAGCAACGCCCACGTGCGTCTACGCGGATGGTTCAAGCCCGCGATCGCGGTGGCGATTGCGCGCAGCAGCGACGGCTACCTGGCGACGCCGATGGGTGGAAAGCCCTCGCTCAATCACGAGCCGCTGACCGCGCGGCATCTTCTCCAGGAAGGCGACGTGCTGACCGTCGGCGGGCTCGCATTGGAGTTCCACTGGAGGGCGCCCCAGCGAACCGAGTCAGCGGCGTAGTTAGACGCGCACGCTAAAGCCTGCGCGAGTCACTCCGGTCTCAACGCATCGACGACATCGACGCGCGCCGCGCGCGCCGCAGGCACCAGCGACGCCAGCAGGGCTGCGACGACCAGAAAGAGTGCGGCGCCGATCATCGTCGCCGCGCCCGGGAAGCGCACCTCGGCGATGAAACCGCCAGCAAATCGCGCCAGCGCATAGCCGCCGATCGCTCCAACGACGACGCCGATGGCGGCGATCGTCGCCCCCTCTCTGAGCACACCGGCGAGCAGATGTCGCGGCGCCGATCCGATTGCCAACCGAATGCCGAACTCGCGCGTCCGCGCGCTGACGGAGAACGCGAGTACACCGGCGACGCCGACGATCGCGATCATCAACGCCACCGACGCGAATCCTCCAAACACGAGTGCGTTGAGCCGCTGCGGCGCAAGCACCTCGGCGCGCACGTCCTCGAGCGTGGCTGCGC
>Ga0075423_10000248_pt1 | contig 40545 bp, 36 predicted proteins | sample SoiMethybrSBSTD2_FD_80114 | JGI IMG/M metagenome (GOLD analysis project Ga0075423, IMG submission 80114) | Bulk soil microbial communities from a Populus tree surrounding site in Tennessee, USA - Soil MetaG P. TD hybrid SBSTD2 | ecosystem: Environmental > Terrestrial > Soil > Tree plantation...
CAAAAAAATGAGCCCCGGCTTTGCCAGCTCATTTGGGTTACGGCTGCTTCGAACAAGGCCGGTGCTCGATCGGGCAGCTAACCCACCATCAAACGCTGGCGAAACCTGCGGGCTCCTTGGAGGTCCCCCCCTCCGGTTCTCATGTCATTGCACCCTGCATGCCAAGATCTTGATCCGCATGCACATGCGCGAAATTATGCCGTAAGCCGAGACATTCGAACAGACTAACGGACAGGAAAGAGTCGCGAGAGGTCGCCCGGAGGAGCCGGATTATCAAGGAACATTACAGGTCATTTAATAACAGAAGTTGCTGAGGCAGCGATGATGTTGGGGAACAACAGCTTGAGGGAATAAAGAAGCTTTATAGCAAAAACTTAAGACCTTTGCCGAATCGCCTGGCGGCGATCGAGCTGGTAGAGCTTGATCTTCTGCAGAAGGGTCGGGTAGCTGAGGCAAAGCTCGCGGGCGGCCTTGAGCTTGTTCCAGCCGCTCCGCTCCAGCGCCTGCCCGATGAGCTTGCGCTCCACCTTGGCGACCTCGGCCTTCAGGGTGGCCGGAGCGTTGCCGTTCGTCTCTTCTTCCACCCGGAGCAGCTCGCGCGGCACGAGCCTCGTGGAAAGGGGCTCCCCTTCATTCGCCAGCACGACCATCCGCTTCACCACCTTCTCCAGCTCGCGCACGTTCCCCCGCCATGGCAGCTCGGCGAGGAGACGCAGGAGCTCGGGCTCCACGCCATGGATGTCCTTGCTCATCTCCGTGGAGAACCGGCGGCTGTAATGGTCAACGAGGAGCGGGATGTCCTCGGGCCGCTCGCGCAGTGGCGGAACCCGGAAGCAGATATCGTTGAGTCGATAATAGAGATCCTCCAGGAACTCGCCCTTCGCGATCCGTGCCTTGAGGTTCACGTTCGTGGCGCAGAGCACCCGGACGTCCACCTTGGTGGACTTGTTCCCGCCCACCGGCCGGACCTCGCGATTGTCGAGGACGTGGAGGAGCTTCCCCTGGATCGTGATCGTGGTCTTGTCCACCTCGTCCAGGAAGAGCGTCCCGCCGTTCGCCTCGACGAAGAGCCCCGCCTTCTCGCGGACCGCTCCGGTGAAGGCGCCCTGCACATGCCCGAAGAGCTCCGATTCGAGGAGAGGCTCGGGCAGTGCCGCGCAATTGACCTGGATCAGGGGCTTCGACGCGCGATTGCTCGACGCATGGATCGCCCGGGCCAGGAGTCCCTTGCCGCTCCCGGTTTCCCCTTCGATCAGGATCGTCGCGTCGCTCGGTCCCACGCGCTCGAGCAAGGAGAGGATCTCCAGGAGCTCGCTGCTGCGGGTCACGATGCCGTGGTCGTTGGCGGTGCCGAGCAGCCGGCCGCGAAGCGAGTCGTTCTCCCGAGCCAGCTCGCGGCGCTGCGCTTCGAGGATCGCCACCGACACGTAGTTGCTCAGGACCGCGATCAGGTTCACTTCACGCTGCTTGAAGGTGCCGAGCGGTCCCTCGGCCTGACGATCCAGATAGAGGAACCCGACCTGCCCCGAAGGCAGCGACAGGGGCATGATCACGAGACTCGTCCGCGGGCTCAGCGCGTGTGACGCGGGGAAATCGCGGAACCGGGGATCCATCCCGGCACGGCTCGCCACGACGGGACCGGCCGTGAGCCGCTCCACGCCGACCCGAGCCAGAAGCTCCCGGAGGAGGTCCTGCGCCACGCGCATCGAGATGCCCGAGACCGCGAGCACCGTCGCGCTCCCATCCTGAGCCGGCGCCACGACACAGCCTCGCGACGCGCCGGACCGGCGCACGAGTAGGGTCAGGATCTCCTGGACCGACCCGGCGCCTTGCTCGACGCGGAGCGTGCGGCGGATCTCGTCGAAGGCGGCGAATTCGTTGCTCTGCGCCGTGGTCCCTTCGATGAGGCCCTGCTCGATCTCGCGGCGGAGCGCTTCGATCTCCTGCTCCAGCGCGGGCTCCGGATGGTCGGCGAACACCGCCGCCGCGCGGTCCAGATGGATCACCGCCTCGTCGACGAGCCCGCGGAGCATCTCGCTCCGGGCCAGCTCGAGCAGCGCCCCGCCGCTCAACTCCGGCAGGCTGAAGCTCTCGAATCCGGCCGCGGCGCGGCGGAGGAAGCCGATCGACTCGTCGAGGATCACGCGCGACTTGCCGCGGCGCGCGCGCTTCCGCCAGACGAGGCCGGCGGAGAAGCTGAGGCGGGCCAGCTCGTAGCGCTTGCCGATCTGATTCAGGATCTCGCTCGCCTGGTCGAGATACATGCGTCCCTGGTCCAGGTCCCCGTCCTCGGCGCGCGCGAGCCCGATGAGCTTGAGCGAGCAGGCCTCCTCGAGGCGGTCGCCCAGACGGCGCGCGATCTGCAGGGCGCGCTCGGCGATCCGGATCGCGGCGTCCAGCTCGGAGGAGGCGAGGTGCACCTCACCCAGGCGGCGCAGGAGCTCCACCGTGAGATCCGATTCCGGAGCGACCTGATCCGCCATGGCGAGAGCCGTCTCGAATTCCTTGCGCGCTTCGGGGATCGACCCGCGATCCAGGTGGTAGTCGCCCAGCGCCTCGCGCGCGAGAATGGTCTCGCGCGGATAGCCGCGCTCGGCGGCGAGCGCCAGGGACTCGCGGATCAGCTCCTCCGCCTGCGCCCAGTCGCGGCGCTTGCGCTTCAGATTCCCGAGGCAACCCAGCGCGCGGGCGCGGCCCGCGGCGTAGCCCACCTCGGTGTACATCTGGAGCCCGCGGCGATAGTGCTCCTCGGCGAGATCCCAGTCCCCCATCTTGTCGTGGACGATGCCGAGATTGTGCAGGTAGGTCGCGGCGTCGTGGAAATGCCCCGAGCGCTCGCTGATGCGAAGGGCCTGCTCCAGGAATCGCACCGATTCCTTGAACCGGCACTGATTCTTGTGGAGGAGGCCGAGGTTGTTGTAGGCAGCCGCCATCCCACTCTGGTAGTCGGCGCGCCTGTAGGTCGCGATGGCGCTCTCGAAGTGCTCGCGCGCCGAATTCCATTCGCCCGTGCGCAGGGCGATGGCGCCGAGGCACATCTCCGTGTGTCCGAGGTCCAGATTGAGGGTGGTCTCGCGGAGGAGGCGATACGCGAGGGAGGCGGCCCGGTGTGCGGCCCGGTAGCGCCCGCGCTCGAAGAGCAGGATCCCGAGCCTCGAGGAGAGCCGGCCGATCTGCTCCCGGGTGACGTGGGGGCGAAGCTTGCGGTGGAGGTCGTGCAGCGCCTCCACCGCTTCGTTCAGATCGCCGCGGTGCCGGAGGCACTCGACGATTTGGGTTCCGGTCTTGAGAAGCGCTTCCTGATTCGCCGCGTCGCCGCGCCGGTCCTCGATCTCCAGGGCGCGACGGTAGTATTCGAGCGCTACTGCGAAATTGTCCGCTGCGAAATAGAGATCGCCGAGCTCCTGGGCCTTATGGTCTCCGTTCGCAGTCGCTTTGTCTCGCGGCTGGGGTGGGGAGTCCCCCAAGGCACGGTGCTGCTGGCTCGGTCGGTCTTTCGGGTGCAATCCTTCCATGCCGGCCCTCGACTGCTCCGCTGCTTGGATCGGCGAACTGGACTACGCTTACCGCGTCCAGAACAGCCAGTATTGCGATCTCATCGCCGCCAGGACCATCCTCAGCAATACGCTACGATCGTAGCTCGCGATATTCCGCGTCGCCACGTTTCCAGTGCCTGCCGTCGTGGGGGCCGTCGGGAATGCCGCGGCCTTGCCCTTCAGCACGACGCCGTCGTTATCGCCTGGATTGGGCGGGATAGGACCAACGTCATCCCAACCGATCGGTCTGGCGACTGCGACTTTCGTGCTTGCGGGGAGGAGGCAGAGGAAAGTGGTGAGGATTGCCAACGTGGCCAAGCAGCGACCTGGAACCCGGATCCTCATGTAGGACTCCTCGGAGAAGACACCCGGCGAAAAGCGGTCGCCCGAAAACGATTTTTCGGGTTTCCCATCACGCGCGCGACAAGGGATCCGATGCTGTGCCGGATCCGGGAGGGAAGTCCCTGGGGACTAGTCCCGCGCTGATAGGAAGTACCTTTGTAACAGAATATAGTTGGTCGAATCGAGCCCGTCAAGGAAAAACAATGGTCCTTAGGGGTTACGACCTCAATTTCCGACCGGGGCTCCCTGGGACCTCCAGACCTTGCGTGCCTCGCTCAAAACCAGGCCGTACCGGAGCCCCCGCGTGGAGACATACACACCGCCGACGGGGAAGCGGTTCACGAACTCGGAGAGGATGACCGCGCCCGCCGGGATGATGTCTGCCCTGCCGCGGCTGACGCCCGCCAGGTCCCGGCGCTGGGTCAAGGGGATCGAGCAGAGGTGCTTCTCGATGGAGGTGATGCGGTCCCGGGTCAGGAGATGGTTCTCGATCCGGGAAGGATCGTACTTGGTGAGACCCAAATCCAAAGCGCCGAAAGCGGTTACGGTCCCGCCGACGCCCACCGCGCGATCCACGCGGCTCCCGTCGAAGGCCTCCAGCTTCTCGGCGAAGATGTCGCGAACGTGGTTCCGGATCTGGTCCAGCTCTTCTTGGGCCGGGGGATCGCCCTGGACGAGCCTCTCGGTCAGGCGGACGCATCCCAGCTCCAGGCTGATGAGCTGGGTTCCCTTCTCGCCCTCGCCGCAGATGATCTCGGTGCTTCCACCGCCGATGTCCACAACGACCGATCGGCCATGCGGCGCGCTGAGGCCGCTCATCACGGCGAGAAAGACGAGGCGGGCTTCTTCTTCTCCGGTGAGGATGTCTACGGGGTAACCGATGCGCTGCGCATAGCGATCGGCGATGTCGCGGCCGTTCCGGGCGACTCGGAAGGCGTTGGTTCCCGCGACCCGGATCTGGCTCGCGCCGCTGTATTCCGCCTCGTGCACGAAGCGCTCGAGGCAGTCGAGGGTCCGCGCGGCGGCGGCTTCATCGATGACACCGGTCCGGTCGAGGCCCTCGCCGAGACGTGAGATCTCGCCCATCCGGTGGGCTGTCTTGAGGCGTTCTTTCTCGTCTACATCGGCGACCAGGAGACGAACCGAGTTCGTGCCGATGTCGACCGCGCCGATCCTCACCATGCGTTGGGCCAAACCCCCACGATTGACTCTGCCAAGACCGCAACCTTACCATGGGCACGCCATGTTTGTAAAGTCGGAAACCCTTGCAAGCTCGAAAAATGCCGGTACTTCCGGGCCTCGCGAGAATCTCCTCGGGATGACCGCCCCGGAGCTGGAGAAGCTCTTTCACGCCCTCGGGGAGAAGCCCTATCGAGGCCGCCAGGTCGCGGAATGGGTTTACGGCCGCGGGATTTCGGGTTTCGAGGCCATGACCAATCTGCCCGCCCCGCTCCGCTCCAAGCTCGCGCAGCGATTCACGATCGGCTCCCTCCGCGAGCGCTCGAGGCGCGAGACCCCCGACCGGCGAACCCGCAAGATCGCCTACGAGCTTCCGGATGGCGGCATCATCGAGTCGGTCTTCATGTCCACCCCGTCCCGGTACACGTTCTGCCTTTCCTCCCAGCACGGGTGCGCGTTCGGATGCCGTTTCTGCGCCACCGGAAGGATGGGCCGGGGACGTCACCTCACTTCGGCCGAGATCGTGGAGCAGGCGCTCCGGCTTCGCGCCGAGCTCCCGGCCGGGAAGACCGAATTCAACGTGGTCATGATGGGGATGGGTGAGCCGCTCGAGAACTACGACGCGGTCCTCTCGGCCCTGACTTTAATGAGCGATCCGGCCGGCATGGCCGTGCCGCCGAAGCGGATCACCATCTCCACGGTCGGGCTCGCGCCCCAGATCGTGCGCCTCGCGGACCAGGGCCACCGCTTCCGGCTGGCCGTCTCGCTCCACGCGGCGGACGACGCCCAGCGCTCGAAGCTCATGCCGGTGAACCGGCGATTCCCCCTGGAGCAGCTCATGCGCGCCGTGCGCCACCACGTCGAGCGGACCGGGCGGCGGGTCACCTTCGAGTACATCCTGCTCGAGGAGCTGAACGATACGGTGGCGGACGCGGCGAGGCTGGTGAGGCTCGTGGCGCAGCTTCCGTGCAAGATCAACCTGATCCCCTACAACCCGATCGGACCCGGGAAATTCAAGCGGCCGTCCCCGGAGCGGATCGAGCGCTTCGCGGCGTACCTGAAACCCCGCGTTCCCGCCGTGACGGTCCGGTACAGTCAGGGCGTGGAGATCGGCGCGGCGTGCGGGCAGCTGGCGGGCGAGGAGGAATCCGGCCCTGGCTAGAGGCGAGAAAACCGGAACCATCCTCGGCACCCTCCGCCGGCGGCTCCTCATTCTGTTCCTCCTCCTTTCACTCATCCCGTCGCTCGGCCTGACCCTCCTCGTCACGCTCTATCTCTCGCGGAGCATCACCGCGCTCCGGAATCCCGAGACCGAGCACGCGCTCGCGCAATCCCTGGAGGTCATTCGCGAGGGCATCGAGCGGCTGGGCAGCGACGCGCGGCAGCACGCCGAGGTCATGGCCCTTGACCCGACGATCCGCCGCTACCTCGACGGGGGGCGCGGCGCCGACCTCGAGCGCCAGCTTCGCGACGAAGCCAGGAACCGGGGGCTGGACTACATCTGCCTCTACAAGATCGGCCCACCCGTCCAGCGCGTCTTCGGCGCGCGCCTGGGACCCCGGATCACGCTCCCCGAGCCCGAGGAGCAATCGCTCCTCGGCGCGCTGGAGCAAGGCGGGCTCATCACGGGCGGCGACGCGCCGCGGCAGGTGAGCGGCGCCGCAGCGCTGGGCAAGGACTACATGCTCCTCGCCGGATACCAGCTCGATCCCGAGATCTCCAAGGAGATCCTGGCGCTCCAGAAGAACCTGACGATGTACCGGAAGCTCGGCGTGTACACCTGGCTCTCGGAGCGGAGCCTCTGGATCTTCGCGGCGCTCTGGACCGTCATCCTCGGGCTCGGAAGCTTCGTGCTCGCGTACTTCGTCGCGCGCGGCACGGCTCGCCCCATCCTCGAGCTGCGCGGCGCCATGGAGAAGGTCTCCGAGGGGGATCTCGCGCACCGGGTCACCCCTTCGGGAACCGACGAAGTCCGCTTTCTCGGCAACGCCTTCAACCAGATGGTCGAGGAGCTCCAGTCCTCCCGGCGCGCCCTCGTGCGCGCGGAACGGCTCGCGGCGTGGCGCGAGGTCGCGCGCGCGGTGGCGCACGAGATCCGGAATCCGCTCACCCCGATCCAGTTCGCGCTGGAGCGACTTCGCGAGGAAGCGAGCCGCCCCGAAGCGCCCCGCGGGCCGGTCGTGCAGGAGAACGCGGACCTCATCCTGAACGAGGTCCATTCGCTCCAGGAATTCGTGAACGCGTTCTCGGCCGTGGCGCAGCTTCCGGAGCCCAAGTTCGCGGCATGCGACGTGGGAGGGCTGGTCGAGAGCGTGGCCAAGCTCTACCGCGGCTCGACGCCGATGGAATTCCGCGTTGAGCTTGCCTCCCCCCTGCCCTTAGCCTGGGCGGACGAGGCGCAGATCCAGCGCGTCCTCGTGAATCTCATCAAGAACGCGATGGAGGCCTCGGCCGGAACGGGAACGGTCACGCTGCGCGTGGTCCGGGACGCCCGGTCGGACGGAAACCTCCGGGTCGAAGTCGAGGACACGGGACCCGGCATGGATCCGGCCACGCTCGAACGAGCGGTCACGCCCGGGTTCACCACGAAATCGACGGGGAGCGGATTGGGACTGACGCTGGTGCAGCGGATCGTGGAGCAGCACTCGGGCCGCTTCGGCCTCGAGAGCAATCCGGGGATCGGCACGCACGCCTGGTTCACGCTTCCCGCGGCGCCGCAGGGGGGCGGGTGAGCCAGGGACCCCGCACGCGCGTGCTCGTCGTGGACGACGAGCCCTCGGTGCTCCTCGAGATCTCCGGCGCGCTGAAGCGTCACTACGACGTCGTGACCGCGCAGAGCGCCGAGGAGGCCGAGAGCATCCTGGGAAAGGAGCGGATCGACCTCCTGCTCACCGATCTCCGCCTTCCCGGGAAGGACGGCCTTCATCTCCTGGAGGCCGCGAAAGGCCAGAGCCCCGACCTCCCCGTCGTGATCATGTCCGGCCACGGAACGATCGAGGAGGCGGTCCGCGCGACCCGCATGGGCGCGGCCGACTTCGTGGAAAAGCCCTTCGGTCCCGATCGCTTGAACGTCACGGTGGAGCGGGCCCTCGAGCTGCGCGAGCTGAAGCGCGAGAACGAATCGCTCCGCAGCCAGGCCGGACGGCAGGACGAGATGATCGGCGAGAGCCACGCCATGGAGCAGGTCCGGGCCGAGATCGCCAAGGTCGCGAAGAGCGAGGCCAAGGTTCTCATCACCGGAGAGAGCGGCGCCGGCAAGGAGCTGGTGGCGCGCGCCATCCATCGCCTGAGCGCGCGAAGCCGGGGCCCCTTCGAGAAACTGAACTGCGCGGCCCTGCCCAAGGATCTGGTCGAGAGCGAGCTCTTCGGCTACGAGAAGGGAGCCTTCACCGGCGCCGCGCAGATGAAGCGCGGGCGGCTGGAAGCGTCCGATCGTGGAACGCTGTTCCTCGACGAAGTCGGCGACATGTCCCTGGAGACACAGGCGAAATTCCTCCGCGCGATCGAGACGGGCGAGATCGAGCGCCTCGGCGGCACGCGCACGATCCAGGTGGACGCCCGCATCGTCGCGGCCACGAACAAGAATCTCTCCGAGGAGATCCAGGCCGGGCGGTTCCGCGAGGATCTGTACTACAGGCTGAACGTGGTTCCCGTCCACGTGCAGCCGCTCCGGGCGAGGCGCGAGGACATCCCGCTCCTGGTCCAGCATTTCATGGCGCGCTTCGGACAGGAGCACGGCCGCCCCATGCGCCGCATCAAGCCCGAGGCGGTCGAGACGCTGTCACGTTACGCCTGGCCCGGAAACGTGCGCGAGCTGAAGAACCTGATCGAGCGGCTCCTCATCATGAGCGAAGGGGAATCGATCGGGGTCCCCGAGGTCGAGGCGGCGCTCCCCGCGGGCGCCGGCGAAGAGGAGCCGGTGAGCGAGATCCGGGCCGCGCGGGACCGGGCCGAGCGTGACGCCATCCTCGCCACCCTGCGCCAGTGCTCGTGGAACGTCACCGAGGCCGCGAAGCGGCTCGGGATGGATCGTGGGTACCTGCATCGGAAGATCAAGCGGTACGGGCTGGTGCGGGATGCTCAGGGTCAATAGCGGCGACAGGGTCGCCTTCTTCCTCTCTTCCCTTCTCGCCATCCTTCCGAGTCTCGGTTCCGCGTCCGCGCTCCAGCCTGATTCGTCGTTCGCCCGGGAACCGGCGCCGGCGGCGCAGGTGAAGCGGCCGGCGGAGTGGGAGACGCTCTCCACGGGGCTTCGAGAGGAGGCCCGGTTCCGGAAGATCTTCCGACTCCGCTACAACCGTGTGGACGGGCCCGCGGCCACTGCCGGCGCCGCCTTCCAGACCGGGCGCGGCCCCGCGCCGGAGCTCTTCGCCGAGGGGACCTACGCGGCTTCGCGCGAGAAGGGCCTCTTCGAGGCGGGCTTCACCGCGCCCTTCGGGGATCGTCCGCTCCTCACCTTCGGAGCTTCGGGGTATCGCCGCACCGCGACCGAGGACGACTGGATCGTGCCCGAGGGCGAGAACACCATCTTCGCCCTCCTGGCGCGGACCGACTACCGCGATTACTACGAATCCGAAGGCGGCCAGGCGTTCGCGGCCTGGGCGCCGGGGTCCGACTTCGAGCTGCGCTTGGGGGGCCGCGTCGAGTCCCAGCGTTCCCTCTCCACGCGGACGCGCGTGTCCGCGTTCGGAAAGCATCCCGTGTTTCGGCCAAACCCTCCCATCCAGGACGGGGACGACCAGGCCATGACGATCCGCTTCCGCATCGGTCCCTCCGCCCCGCCCCTGAAGGGGGGTACGCGCGGGGAAGCGCTCTACGAGCGCTCGGGCGACCCGCTCCACGGGGATTTCGAGTACGGGCGGCTTCGCGCCGCGGTGAGGCACCGGGCGCGTCTCTCCCCCACGATGGAATTCCGGGCTCGCGTGATCGCGGGATCGACCCTCACCGGAACCCTCCCCTTCCAGAAGCTCTGGTACGTCGGAGGCATCGGGACGCTGCGCGGCCACGACTTCAAGTCCTTCGCGGGGGACCAGTTCTTCCTCGGGAACGCCGAGCTGTACCGGCGAGCGCGAAAAAACATCTATGCGTTCACGTTCCTGGATACCGGAGCGGCCTGGTTCGGCCGCGACAATCTGGACCGACAGCATCCCGCGCTGGACGCGGGCCTGGGGATCCGGATCGCCGAAGGACCCGCCGCGGTTACGGTGGCCAAGAACCTGCGCGATTCGGGATCGAAGCCGCGGGTGGGCGTGCGACTGGGGGGTACGTTTTGAAGCCGGAGGCTCGGACCCTCGCCTCGATCCTCGTCCTGGCCGGTTCGCTCCTTGGAGCCGGGTCGGCCGCGGCCGACGACCTGGGGCTGAGCGTGGGCCCGGTCGAGCTCCTTCATGGCGTCTACCTCGCCTCCTATCGAGTCGAGAACCCCTGGACCCCGCGTCTCACGGAAACGCTGCTCCGCGGCATGCCGGCGACCGTGACGTACGAGGTGGGCGTGTGGAAGCGGCGCGCGTTCTGGTTCGACAAGCTGGTCCTGGCGATGAAGAGCGAGCACCGCGTCCTCTACGACCCCTGGGACCGCGCGTTCCACGTCCGGTCCGGCACGACACGCGGCAAGTCCCACCTGATTCCCACCCTCGACTCGCTCGACAGCTACCTGTTCTCGGAGAAACATCTGCCGCTCCTGGCGGGATCCGCGCTCGAAGGGAAGGCCAGCTACTACGTCTCGGTCCGCGTCACCATCCGTCCGCTGAGCGCGGAGGACCTGGACGAGGTGGAGGACTGGCTTTCGGGTGAGGTGAAGAACCCCGAGCATCCCGAGCGAGGGGTGCCGAGCTACCTGCTGGGGATCGCCGTGAACGTCTCGGGGCTCGGCGACCGGACCGCGCTCGCGAAGAGCGAGCCGTTCCGGTCCTCGAGCCCCGAGGAGCCCACGCCCTAGCGGGTCGTTTCCTAGGGCGCGTCCGAGGAGCCGCCCTCCGGCGGACGCGCCGGAGGAAGAGGTGCGGCCGGTGGCGGGGGAACCGGGGGAGCCGGTGGCGGCGCGTACCACCCCGCGCCCGGCGCCGGCGCGGGAGCGGGTCCCGCGGTCGCGGTCTGGAGCGTTCCTGTTCCCTTCGCGAAGCGTGTCAGGATGATCGCCCCCATGCCCGCCGTCATGAACACCAGCCCCAGCACGACCGAAGCGATCCCCAGCGCGATGCCGATCGGCATCACGAACACCATCCCCAGGAAGCCCAGCAGATTGCCCAGGATCTTGAGGCCCAGGATCAGGACCACGCCCACGACGATGGCCACGAACGGTTTCACCGACGCGCCCGGATTCTTCCGCTGCAGGATGGCCCGGCCCAGGTACATCGCGCCGTTCAGGTAGCCCACGAACGCGTAGACGATGATCGCCAGCACCGTTCCGATCAGGGCGAACACCAGCGCGATCGCGAGCAGGACGGCGACGGGAATACCGATTATGGTGATCGTGAGGATGACGATGGCGATCACGCCGACGATCACGAGCGCCGGGATCACCACGATCACGCCCATCCAGCCGACAAGGCCCCAGAGGAAGGACTTCCCGAACTGGGATCCCATGCGGTCCACGGCGTGTTCCAGGCGCTCGCGGGCCAGGAGCAGGCAGAGCCAGGCGAGGAGGAGCGTGATGGCGAGCTGCCCGATGGTGGTCAGGATGCCCGCCAGGGCTCCCAGCCCCATGAGGCCCAGGAATGGCAGCATGCCGTGGGCGTGCCCGTGGCCGAAGAACGGAACCCCGCCGGCCACCGAGACGTTGCTCCCCATGACGCGCCCGCCCTGGCTCACGCTCGTCGTGCCGCCCACGCTGACCGCGTCCCCGTGGACGACCGCGCTGTCCTCGACGCTGACGCTTCCCCCCACCGCCGTGCAATCGCCCCGCACGGTTCCCTTCACCACGATGTCCCCGCCGATCGCGACCACGCTCCCGTCGATCACCTTGCCGGCCTCGACCTCGATGTCCTGGCCGAAGCGGACGAGATCGTTGTCATGGTCCGGCGGCTCCGGGGGCTCGGGCGGCTCCGGGACGTCGGGCTTGTCCGGCTCGTCGACCGTCTCCTCGCCCTTGGTCGTCTCGTGCGTGACGCGGACGCGCTTGGTGGTGGTCTTGCCGCCGTCGATGACCCGGACGGAGATCCCCTCGTCGCTCGTGGCCCGCGGGACGGTATCCGCGGCCGCCCTGGAGCGGTGCTTGGCCGTGCTCTGGCCCAGCGCCGAAGGGGCGTGGACGAGCAGCGCCGCCGCCATCAGGAAGAAGAACGAAACCGCCGCGATCCAGGGATGAGTCCAGGACCGCACACTTACCTCAGAGCGAGAGGCAAACATGGCCCACACTCCCTTCGTGGCGACGGGATGGTCGCAGCATGATGTAGAGCGCGAGTCCCAGGGTGATCAGCAGGGCGGCCGCCACCTGGACTTCGGGCGTCCGGAGCATGACGATCGCCGCGCGCGGAATGGTCCGGAGCGCCTGCGTCGCCAGCCAGAGCTGCCGCCCCAGCGGCACGTAGAACGCGATCTCGCCGGCCAGCCACTTGAAGGTCATGCTGACCACGGCGAGCGAGTGATCGACGGCGGACACGATCCAGACGTAGGGGTCCGGGAGCCCGAGCGCCTTCGCGAGGCGCGTCAGGTTGGCCAGGAGCACGACCGTGAGCGCGAAGGAGACCGCTCCCGTGGCCGCGCCGACCCTGCGCCAGCCCGCGATCACGAAGCGGCGCGTTTTCAGGAGCTCGCGCATCACGCGATCCTCGAGGTGGGCCGGAGCGGGAAGGAGTGCCATGCGGCGAAGCAGGAGCGTCTGACGGCGGAAGTCCTCGAGGGCCGCGCCGCACGAGGTGCAGGACTCGACGTGACCCTGGATCACGCGGGCCACCGAGGGCGTCAGCGTGCCCTCGATCAAGGCCACGAGCTCGCGCTCGCATCCTTCGCAGTTGAGATTCTCTTTCATGGCTTTGTTCCTCGCGCTCCTCGCGCGGTCAACTTCCGTCTCAGAATCTCGTGCGCCCGATGGAGCCGCACCTTCACGGTTCCCAGCGGAATGTCGAGCGCGTCGGCGATCTCCTCGTACGCCAGATCCTCGCGGTAGCGCAGGTAGAGGATCGCCTGGTAGTGCTCCGGCATCTCCTGGACCAGCTCGTCGAACCGCTCCACCGAGTGCTGGATATGGAGCTGGGCGTCCGGTCCGGGACTGGGCTCCACCGCCTCCAGCAGCGGCCCCTCGTCCTCTTCGAAGAGGTCCTGGATCGAGACCGGCCTGCGCTTGCGCCGGCGGATCGAGTCCAGGGCCAGATTCGCCGCGATCTTGAAGAGCCAGGTCTTGAGCGGGCGCTCCGGGTCGTACGTGTGAAGCGATCGCAGGACCCGGATGAATGTTTCTTGCGCCACCTCGGCGGCGTCCTCCGGATTGCCGGTGATCCGCCACGCGAGGTTCACGACCGGCGTCTGGTACCGGCGTATCAGCTCTCGGTAGGCACGCTCCTCGCGCGCCAGGCATCGCCGGACCAGGTCCCTTTCGTCGGACAACTCAAACCCTCGAGTCCCCGATGCCTCTCACGGACCCCTACGTCACGGGGCCGTCATAAGTTTCGCCGGCTTGAGGCACCGGGCGCGCACGCTAGGGGCCCTATCCTCTGTCCGTCAAGGCTTTTCCCTTGACGGGTCGCCCCGCCGGACCCTAGCGTCGGCTCGGCCATGACCGAGATCGAATCCGTATACGCCCGGGAGGTCCTGGACTCGCGGGGAATGCCGACCGTGGAGGTCGAAGTGGCCCTCCGGGGCGGGGCCATCGGCCGCGCCGCGGTCCCCTCGGGGGCCTCGACCGGCTCCCGGGAGGCGCTGGAGCTCCGCGACGGCGACCCGAAGCGCTTCCTCGGGAAGGGCGTCGCGAAGGCGGTCGCGAGCGTCAACGAGACGATCGCGGGACACCTGGTCGGCGAGGACGCCGACGATCAGAGCTACATCGATCACCTCCTGATCGAGCTGGACGGAACCCCCAACAAGCGCACCCTCGGGGCCAACGCGATCCTCGGCGTTTCGATGGCGGTCGCGAAGGCCGCGGCCGAGGCGCACGTGCTTCCGCTCTACCGCTACCTCGGCGGCGCGGGCGCGAAGACGCTGCCGGTGCCCTTGATGAACGTGGTGAACGGCGGCGCGCACGCGGACAACAACCTCGACATCCAGGAATTCATGATCGTCCCGGTGGGCGCGGATTCCTTCTCCGAGGCGCTGCGCATGGGATCGGAGGTTTTCCACACGCTGAAAAAGCTCCTGCGCGAGAAAGGCCTCGTGACCGCGGTGGGGGACGAGGGCGGCTTCGCCCCGAATCTGGGCAAGAACGCCGATGCGCTGGAGTTCCTCGTGCGCGCGATCGAGACGGCGGGCTACCGCCCGGGCGAGGACGTCTCGCTCGCGCTCGACGTGGCCTCCTCGGAGCTCTTCAAAGGTGGGAGCTATACCCTGGACGGCCGGAAAGGCCTCGACGCGGCGGCCATGACGCAATACCTCGCCGGACTCGTCGAGCGGTTCCCGATCGTCTCGATCGAGGACGGGCTCGCGGAATCGGACTGGGACGGGTGGAGACATCTGACCGAGGCGCTGGGCGACACGGTCCAGCTCGTCGGCGACGACATCTTCGTGACCAATCCCGAGATCTTGAAGCGAGGGATCGAGGAGCGCGTAGCTAATTCGATCCTGATCAAGCTGAACCAGATCGGCACGGTGACCGAGACGCTCGACACGATCGAGATGGCGAAGCGCGCCGCGTACACCACGGTGATCTCGCACCGCTCCGGCGAGACCGAGGACGTAACCATCGCGGACCTCGCGGTCGCGGTGAACTCGGGCCAGATCAAGACGGGCTCCCTGTCCCGGAGCGATCGGATCGCGAAGTACAATCAGCTCCTTCGCATCGAGGAGCAGCTCGCCGACGACGCCGTTTATCTGGGCGCGGCGGCGTTCCGGAGGCTCTCCGGCGGCTCGCGCGAGCCCGCGGGCACTCGCTGACCATGATGCGCTCTCCCTACCAGAGCCCGAAGGCCGCACCCGCGCGCCGCTACCTGCGCCTGCCCCCCACCGAGATGAAGAAGAAGCGCCGGCGCGTGCTCTTCTGGGGCGCGGGGCTCCTGCTGGGGTACCTCGTCTACTCGTTCGTCGGGGGCGACAGCGGGCTGATCCGGATCCGCGCGCTGCAGCACGAGACGGCGGCGCTCCGGGACCGGAAGGCGGCGCTGGCGCTCCAGGCGGACCGGGTGGACCAGAGCCGCAAGGACACCTCGCGCGATCCCTTGCTCGAGGAGCGCGTGGCGCGCGAGCGGTTCCATATGGTGAAGAAGGACGAGATCTTGTACCGCTACCAGGCGGATGAGGACTCCTCGAGGTAACCCCTTTACAACCCGGCCCCGCTAGGGCAAGATACCCGCGCGGGGTGGAGCAGCCTGGTAGCTCGTCGGGCTCATAACCCGAAGGTCAGAGGTTCAAATCCTCTCCCCGCAACCATGAAAGCCAAAGGGGCCCGGTACGTTGCCGGGCCCCTTTTTTTCACCGGCCTACCGGGACCCGACGAGCTGGGTCAGGTAGGACGCCACAACCTGTCCTTCCCGCTGCCTGAGGCCGGCGCAGTCGCTCACCTGGTCGGCGACCTTCGCCATCTCCAGCTCCCAGCCGGCCACGGTGTGCTGCGGATCGGCGAAGAACTTCTTCGCCGCTTCGAGCCGCTCGCGGTAGCACCCCCGCGCGAAGTTCGGCATGTAGACCAGGTACATTGGCGGGACCTTGGACGAGATCGTCCCGAAGTTCTCGGTCATCCACTGGTACGCCAGGCCCTCGTATTCGATCGCGGCGCCGAGATTCCCCGGGATCGTGAAGATCTCCTGCGGACGCAGCGGTCCTTCCAGCGCGTAGCGCATCGCCTCGTCCTTGATCTTCGGATCGCGGAAGTAGCCGAGGGCGCTCAAATACCGCGCCCGCTCGGCGGGGATCTTGGCGGTCTCGAACCGCTTCTTGTAATCCTCGAAGCGGGCTTCGTCGCCGCGGAGGGCCGAGAGCTCCAGCGAGGCGCCGATCAACGTGGGATCCACGGATCCCGGCGCTGCGATGTGCTGCTTGGCAAGGGAATCGGCATAGGCGAGCACGGCCGGGTCCTTGCCGTAGTCCCCGAGCGTCACGAGCAGATCGGCGCGGGCCGACGAGACTCCGTCCGGTTCCCCCGGCTTCCGCGTCATTCCGATCCTCGCGAGCGCGGGTCCGAGGGTCTTCCGGACATACGCGGCGTAGGGATCCGCCAGGTCCCGAGTCACGAAGATGAAACGGACGAGGTTCACGTTGTCGGCTAGCGCCGATACAACCTCGGGATCCTTGTCGTCCGCGAACTTCCCGTTGAGACGGACGAAATCGTCACCGTGGATGATTCCGGCATCGAGGAGCGCCGAGGCATTCCCGAGATACTCCACGCGCTCGAGCGGTGCGAGGATGTCGCCTCCGCTCTCGGCGAGCTGATGGAGCATCGGGGACGGTATGCTCCAGCGGTAGTACCCGGCTGCGTCCGCGTTGGGGTAGATCCACGTGGGACTCTTGGCCCCGTCGAGCGTGACCGTCATCTCACGGTCGGTCAGGAGCACCCTCTGCGTGCGAACCGTCGTTCCGTCCGAATACTTCAGCGCGACCGGGATTCTCCAGAGCAGCTCCTCGGGCGCCGCGATTCCGTAGCCCAGGAACCGGTGCTGGCTCAGCTTCACGCGCCCGTCCGGAAGCGTCTCCACGGAGACGATGGGAACACCGGGCTGATCGAGAAAGGAGCTCATGGCCGAAGAGGCATCCTTGCCCGAAGCCTTCGAGAGCGCGTTCCAGAGATCGGAGCCGACCGCGTTCCCCCACGCGTGCTCCTTCAAGTACGCGTTCACGCCGGCACGGAAGGTCTCCGGTCCCAGCCACTCCTCGAACATCGTCAGCATCGCCTGGCCCTTCTTGTAGGCCAGCTCGTCGGCCGCCTGGAGGAGGTTGTCCATCGCGCTGACCGGGCGGCGTATGGCTCGGGTCGAGAGGCGCGAATCGGTCCGGAGCGCGCCCTGGGTCTCGCGCAGGTCGTGCACGCGCTGCTTGTACTCCGGATAGACCTCGTCCGAGATCTTGTTCCCCATCCACTCCGCGAAGGATTCGTTCAGCCAGAGGTCGTCCCACCAGTCCATGGTCACGAGATCGCCGAACCACTGATGCGCGAACTCGTGCGCCATGTAGACGGATAGCGTGGAGAGCTGATTCACGCTCACGGTCCTGGGATCCACCAGGAGCACGTCGTCGCGGAACGTGACCGCCCCCGCGTTCTCCATGGCCCCCGGCCAGTATTCCGGCACCGCGATCACGTCGAGCTTCTCGTAGGGAAACTTCCTGGCAAAGTAGCGTTCCAGCGCGGCGACGATCGGCGGCGCCATCTTGGCCGCGGTGGGCGCGAGCTTGGAGGCGCCCTTGACGGTCACCACGTTTCCGGGAATGGACATGCCGGTGATCGGGTAGAGCTCGATGGGGCCGGTCACGAGCGCCAGGATGTACGACGGCACGGGCTTCGTCGCGTGGAAGACGATCGTCTTCGTGGTCTTGCCCGGGATCGTCCGCGCGGCCAGCGTGTTCGCCACGGCCCGGTGGGAGTTCGGGATCACGAGGGTGATCTGGTACGGAATCTTGAAGGACGGCTCGTCCCAGCACGGGAAGGCCTTCCTCGCGTCGTCCGATTCGAATTGCGTGAAGCAGTAGGATTCCCCTCCGGTTTCGAGCCTGTAGATCCCCTGCGCGCGCTCGTTGAAGTCGTTCGTGAACGCGATATCCAGGGAATAGGAGCCCGGCTTAAGCGGCGACCGCGTGTGCACCGTGATCGTGGTCGGGCTGGACTGGGCGTGCGTGGACGGGACGATCGCCTTGGCGTTTCGAAGGACGAGCCTCCCGATCGTGAGCCCCTCCGAATGGAACTGGAAGGAGTCGACCGCCGTCTTCACGGAGATGTCGATGTGGGCCGAGCCTGAGTAGGTCTTCTTCCGGGCGTCCAGGTTCAGCTTCAGCCGCTCGGACGTGGGTAGCACATCGCGAAGGAGCCGCCCGGATCCGGAAGCAAGGGCGGATTTCGCGGCGAGCGTGAACGCGAGGAACACGGCAAGAGCCAGAACTGGCGCGGAGCGCGGGGACGACATGGGGCCTCCTCGACGTACCGGACGGTTGGGGGTTGGCCCGGGGGCCAAGGGATGGTAGTATAGACGGACTCTCCCCCTCGCGCGAGCGGCCACGCCGGACATCCATGCTCGGGAGACACGAGGCCATGATGCGCCGTAGGATTTCAGGGTCCCTCCTCTTCCTCCTGCTCGGTTTGACCACGCCGGCCTTCGCCGAGTTGAAGGCGATTTCGATCTCGCCGGCGGCTCCCAGTACTTGCGACCCGGTCACCGTCACGGTGACGGGCGAGCTTCCGGCCTGCTACGAGATCGTGGGAGCGGTCGTCCGAGGTCCTGCGATCACTCCGTGCATGACGCCGGAGCCTTGCGAGACGTTTTACAGGATCGAGCTCACGGTCCGGGCGCCCGATCCTGCCGCGACCTGCCCGACGGGGGTCTTCCCGTACACCCGCACGTTCGACCTGGGGCGATTGCCGTGGGGGCCTTATAGCCTCGTTGCCCGGGAGCGCATCATCCCCTTTGCCGCGGACTCCACCGATTCCTTCATCAGCGAGAGCTCTGTTGCGCTGAAGTTTGCCGTCACCCAGGACCTGTCCTGCACGCCGGAGCTCGGGTGCTACATCCTGAGCTTCCACAATCCGCTCCGTGATCCGCCGCCCGGACTGTTCTGCGACGCCGGGGCGGCACCCGGAGGAACCGCGTGCCTCCCGGTCAATCTCACGAACTCGAAGGCGGTGGGCGGGCTCCAGACCACGATCGTGGCGACGGCCGCGGATGGAACGACGCCGGCCGATCCCTTCCTGCATCCGGTTTCCGTGGAAGCTACTGGGAGGGCGCCTGGATTCGAGGTGACCTGGGTCGCCGAGGGGTCGCGAGCGAAGGTCATGCTCTACCCCCTGAGGCCAGGCGCCGAGATCGCGCGTGGTGACGGGCCGGTGCTCCAGATCTGCTACTCGGTCGCGCCCGAGACCCCGCCTCAGACCTTCCTGATCCAGGACACGGCGACGATCGTGGCGGATACCGAGGGCGTAGCGCTCCCGATCTGCCCCACCTTCGCGATCGTCGGGCCCGGAAGGATCTGCGTGACCGCCCCCGCCCCGAGCTGCGATCTCAACGGCGACGGCGTCTCCGACGTGCTCGACATCATCCGGCTCGTGCGGTGCGCCCTCGCCTCGACGACCGACACGACTTTAGCGTGTCCCGACTCCGTCGCCGCGCGCGCCGACTGCAACGGGGACGGCTCGATCGACATCCGCGACGTGATCTGCTGCGTGCGGAAGATCATCGCTGGCAGCGGTGGTACGGGGCTCGCACCAGCGCCCGTGCCGGTGCCTGTGGAAACCAACACGATCGGATTCGAGGGTCCGGTTCGCTGGATCGACGCGGCCACCGGCGTTGCGGTCCTTCGCCTCGACGCGAGCACGGATTGGGGAGGGACCCAATTCTCGATCGACCCGGGCGGAGCACCGGTGCGAGTGCATCAGCTGAAGCTCATGACCGCGGACCCCGGCGATCAGCTCGAATGGACGCTCGGCGATGACGGGATTGCCCGGGCGATTCTCTACGCGGCCACCACAAGCCCGCGACCGTCCCGCACTGTCCGGATCGGGATTTCGCTCGCGCGCACGTCCTCGGGCGCGGCGTCGGGCGCTCTCGTGCTCCGGAACGTTCGCGCCGGATACTCGACGGGCGAGGAGTCTCCGGTCGCGGTCACGGGCGCCAGCGCGGCGCTGGAAGGCGCTCCGGTCGCCTCCCCTGCGCTCTTGAGCGCGCGGCCCAACCCGTTCGCGGGGCAGACCGAGATCGCGTTCGTCCTCCCGGTCGACGCGCCGGCGCGTCTCAACATCTACGACGTTCGGGGAAGGCTGGTCCGGAGCCTGGTCCAGGGCCCGACCACGGCTGGAGTTCATCGGATTCCATGGAACGGCATGGATGACCGGGGAAAAGCGGCCCGATCGGGAATCTATTTCGCGAAGCTCATGGTGGGATCGATCAGCCGGACGGAACGGCTCATGTTGTTGCGGTAGACTGGGAGCATGCAGTCGACCGACCCGGTCTCGCAGTACCTGACGTACATTTTCCTGATGCTGGCGCCGCTCTGGCTCATCGGCTGCTGAGCGGCGCCGGCCTCAGTCCCCCAGCGATTCCCACGCGCCCGAGCGGTCGCTCACCCGCGCCGCGTCCAGCACCCGCTGGATCTCCACCGCGTCGTCGAAGTCCGGGCTCACGGGCTTCCCGTCCTGGATGGCCCCGCGAATCATCTCCAGCTTGACCAGGAACGGGGCGAGCAGCCCCACCTCGGGGGTCGGCTGGATCGCGAGGTCCTCGGGGATGGGCACCATCTCGAACGAGCCGTCCTCCTTGGGTCGTCCCAGCCTGTAGCCGTCCAGCACCGTCAGCGCATCGTCCGAGCCGAGGACCTCCATGCTGGAGCCCCGCACGTGCGCCCCTCCGAAGAGATCCACGACGCCCCTCGCCCCGCCCTCGAAGCGGACCACGAGCGTGAACGTGTCATCGGACGTGACGCCCCCGAAGGCGGGCGTCGCGGAGGCGTATTCCGAGGCGAGCGTTCGAAGCGTGCAGAGGACGCTCCGGATCGGCCCTCCCCACAAGATCAGCTGATCGACGTGATGGGATCCCAGGGCTCCGAGGTATCCCCCGCCCCGGCTCTTGTCCGTGAGCCAGCTCAAGCGACGCTTGGGGTTCCGCGCCCACCCTGGAATCCGGTCGCGAATCACCACGTGCTCCACGCGTCCCAAGGCACCCTCGCGGATCTTCCGGGTCAGCGTCTCGCGCGCGGGGTAATGCCGGAACTCGTGGTTCACGACGTTCACGACGCCCTTCGCGTCGGCCAGGGCCTTGAGCTCCCGCGCTTCGGCTACGTTCATCGCGAACGGCTTCTCGCAGAGGACGTGGCGCCCCCGCTCGATGGCGGCGCGCGCCATGGGGTAGTGAAGATCCACCGGGGTCGCGATGGAGACGAGGTCCGCCGGAACCTCGTCGAGCATCCGCTTCCAGTCGTCGGTGGCATGGGGGATCGAGAACTGGGAGGCGACCCGCTCGGCGTTTTCGAGGCTGCCGCTCGCGATCCCGGCGAGGGTGAACGCGGGATGGCGGCTGAACCCGGGCGCGTGCACGAGCGCGCCGAAGCCGGTGCCGAAGATGAGGACGCGGATGGGCGCTCGGTCGGGCATGGGTGGAAATGATATCAGGCTGGCCGGAATCGCGCCGCGCAACGATAATGCCCCGATGCCATCCCCCCGCGCGGGCAACGGACGCTTCCTCTGGGGCGCGGGCACGTCCGCTCATCAGGTCGAGGGGGGAAACGACGGCAGCGACTGGTGGGACTGGGAGCAGCTCCCCGACAAGATCCGGAACGGGGACCGCTCGGGCGCGGCGTGCGGAAGCTGGACCCGTTACGAGGAGGACCTCGACCTCCTCACGTCCATGAATCTCGATGCCTATCGCTTCTCGGTGGAGTGGAGCCGCATCGAGCCGCAAGCGGGACGCTATGACGAATCCGCCATCGAGCACTACCGCAAGCTCCTGCTCGCGTGCCGCGCGCGGGGCATCACGCCGATGGTCACGCTCCATCACTTCACCAATCCACGCTGGTTCGCCGCGCTGGGCGGATGGGAGAAGCTCGAGAACCTGTCCCACTTCGTCAGCTTCGCCCGGCTCATGGGCGAGCGCTACGGCGACCTGGTGGATCACTGGATCACGATCAACGAGCCCGAGGTGCTCGCCTTCCGGGGCTACGACGAGGGCGCCTGGCCGCCGGGAGTCAAGGATCGCTCGCGCGCGCTCGTCGTGATCGCGAATCTCCTCGAGGCGCACGGTCTCGCCTCGGCGGCGCTGCGTGAGACCGATCGCGTCGACGCGGACGGGGACGGAGCTCCCGCGCGGATCGGGGCCGCGAAGCACTGGGTCCTGCTCGAGCCGCTTCGAGCGTGGAACCCTCTGGAGCATCTTTCGGCGATGCTCCAGAACGGGGTCTTCAATGTCGCGGTGGTGCGCGCGCTCGCCGGGGGGCCGATCGACCTCTCGATCCCGGGCGCGAAGCCGGTGCGGCGTCACGTCGACGCGCTGCGCGGCTCCTCCGATTTCCTGGGCGTGAACTACTACACGCGATGGCTCGTCAGCATCGGCGGGAAAGAGCCGCGGGTCGCGCGCCCGGGCGCGGCGGTGAGCGATCTCGGATGGGAGTTCTATCCCGCGGGCCTCGAGCGCGCGCTCCTGGCCTCCGCTTCGTTTGGTCTGCCGCTCTACGTCGCGGAGAACGGGATCGCGGACGCCGAGGACCGGTTGAGGCCCGCCTTCATCCGGGAGAGCCTCGCCTCGCTGGACCGCGCGCGCGCGCGCGGCGTGGACGTGAGGGGCTACTTCCACTGGTCCCTGCTCGACAATTTCGAATGGAACGACGGGTACCACGGGAAGTTCGGACTGTGCGCCGTGGATTTCGGGAAGGCGGACGCGCCCCGGACCCCGAGACCCAGCGCCCACGTCTACGCCGAAGAAGTGAAGCGTCGCGTCAGTTCCCGTCCTGCCTGAATTTACATTCCTCCTTCTCCATTCTGGTTGTCCTCGTACGCCGGCCCCGTGCCGTCGCCCCTGTACCGCCTCTACCCTCCATGTCGACAGGAGATTGCGGCAATCTCGGGGCGGCCATGCCGCGGCATGAACGATGCTCCCCTGAAGCGGGAGGGGCGAACCGCTGCAGACCAAGGGAGAAGTACGTAAGAAGGAGGAGCTTTACTCATGAGACGACTGCCCATCTGGATTCTCTGCTTGAGCCTCGCCTATGCGGTGATGGTTCCGGCTCGTCAAGCGGCCGCGCAGGTCGGGTTCACACTTCGAATCGGGGACCGATACCGTGGCCCCGACCTGAGGATCTACAGCGAGCCTAGCGTTGTAGCGATACCAGGCCGGGCCGGCGTGTACTACGTCCAGGACTCCGATTACGACGTCTATCGCTACAACGACACGTGGTATCTGAACTACAACGGCGACTGGTATCGGGCGAATACGTACCGTGGCCCCTGGACGTTCGTGGGCTACCGCTCGGTTCCCGAGGTCGTCTACACGGTTCCGCCCCGCTATCGTCGGGGCTGGACCGACTATCGAGACTCACACTACGACTGGAGCCGGGCCGACACCTATTCGGATAACAACTCGGGTGCGGCGGCCAGCGTGACCCTGCGCATCGGCGACCGGTACCGCGGACCGGATCTCGGGTTCTACGAGGAGCCGGATCTCTATCCCGTTCGCGGACGCTCCGGCGTGTACTACGTCCGAGGCTCCAGCCAGGACGTCTACCGCTACGGCGACAACTGGTACCTGAACTACAACGGCGACTGGTACCGCGCGAGCAGCTATCGCGGGCCGTGGATCTTCGTCGGCTACCGTTCGGTGCCGCGCCAGGTATACACGGTGTCGGGACGCTACCGCCGGAACTGGCGCGACTATCGTGATCGTCACTACGTCTGGCGCGACAGCGATCGCCAAGGGCGGTACAGCGGAACGTTCACCCTGCGGATCGGAGACCGGTATCGCGGCCCGAACCTGGGCTTCTACGACATGCCGGACATGATCCGGATTCCGGGACGCGGCGTGTACTACGTCACGGATTCGAACTACGACGTCTACCGCTACGGGAACTACTGGTACATGAACTACAGCGGCGACTGGTATCGCGCGAGCAGCTATCGCGGCCCGTGGATCTTCGTCGGCTATCGATCCGTGCCGAGTGACGTCTACACCGTCCCGCCGCGCTATCGTCGCGGATGGAGCGACTATCGCGACCAGCACTACTACGGGGGCACCTCGAGCGGCGACACCCGATACTCGAGCTTCACGCTCCGGATCGGTGATCGCTACCGTGGCCCGGATCTCGGGTTCAACGGACAGCCTCGGGTCGTTGCCGTTCCAGGAGGGCGCGGCGTCTACTACGTGGAAGACTCCGACGTCGACGTCTATCGCTACGGCGACACCTGGTACATGAACTACAACGGGGATTGGTACCGGGCGGACGGCTACGACGGTCCGTGGATCTTCGTCGGATACCGCTCCGTTCCTCGAGGCATCCTGTACGTGCCCACCAATTACCGCAACTGGACGGACTACAGAGACAGGCACTACGACTGGGACAGCGGGCGGGATTGACGCCACATCACTGTAGATGGGAAGGGCCCCAACGATACCCGGGGGCCCTTCTTTTTTGTCCCTGGGGACTGTGAACGCGGCTCCACGCTGGCGCGCCGCGTGCCGCACGTCGCACGGCCCGAATAGAACCTGGCCGGGCCTCTAATACCCTCCGATCCAAGGGAATACGGAGGTTGGGAGCTTCGGGGGCCTTGGCATGTGTGTTGCTCCAGTAGGACCCGGAAGTGCCACCCGCTGTGACGTTGGGGGTTTCGCCACAGGAGGACCTATGAACCGAATGTATGGATGGATCGCGTGTTTCGTGATGGCGCTCTCGCTCCTGCTGCCGGCCTCACAGGCGAGCGCGCGCACGGATGTCTCGATCAATCTCAGAATCGGTGATCCGTATCGCGGACCTCGGGTCGTCTTCGAGGACGAGCCCGACGTCGTGGTCGTGCCGGACACCAGGGTCTATTACATCCGCGACTACGACTATGACATGTATCGGTACGGGAGCTTCTGGTACTACAACTACGACGGCGCCTGGTATCGCGCGCGCCGCTACAACGGCCCGTTCGTGTACGTGGGCTTCCGCGCCGTCCCTCGCTCCATCGTGTATCTCCCGGCGCGCTACCGCAGGCACTGGGGCGATCATCCTCAGGGGAACGCGTACGGCCACTACAAGGATCGCGGTGGGTGGCACGACAACGGACGTCATGGCGACCGCGACAGGGATGACCAGGGACGCCACGAGGGCGGCCACAAGGGGCGCGGCCACTGGAAGGACTGAGGACCCAGCGGTTCTGAAACCGAAGCTCGAGGGGGTTCCGAAAGGGACCCCCTCACTGCTTGTTGCTTTGAACGCGGGGGCTCTCGGTAGCACCGCACGGTACGCCGGGCGGGCCCCTACCCGCGGATCAGGAGCCCCAATCCGCTGCGGCGCCAAGGGTTGACTCCCTCCCGCTTCTCAATCATCTGGCATGTGCATTGCTCTTCTCGGGTAACAGCTGCTGCAGTGAAAGGACTGAAACAGGGAGGGGGCCTGGAGTGAGCCCAATCAAGGGAGGTTTTCACATGAGACGCCTTCTGATCTGGATCGCATGTTTGGGTCTCATTCTCTCCTCGGTCGCGGCTTCCAACGCCCAGGCGAGAACCAGCGTGTCGATCGGACTGAATTTCGGGGATCGATATGACGGCCCCGACCTGTATTGGCGAAGCTATCCAGCCGTCGCGGTCGTTCCGGGCACGGACGTCTATTACGTCCAGGGCTATGACTACGACGTGTATCGGTACGGACGCTACTGGTACTGGAACACCGAGGGCAGCTGGTATCGTTCGCGGAGCTACCGTGGTCCGTGGATCTATGTCGGCTATCGTTCGGTGCCCGTCCAGATCAGCTACGTACCGATGAGATATCGTCACCACTGGAGAACCTTCCGGGACGACCGCTACTACCAGACCGGGTATCGTGGTGACCGCTGGCGCTACCGACGAAGAGATCGCAACGGTGACGGCCAGATCGACTGGAGAGATCGCCAGTAGGACGGCGGCCGCCAACCGGGGATGAGCACGGCCTCGGCGCGGCCACCTGCTTGCAGCACGAGGGGGAGCTTCGCAAGAAGCTCCCCCGCTATGTTTCTGCTCGCCTCCGGTTCACGAGCCAGATGCCGAACAGGATGATCGCGCCGCCGATCATCGTGCCCACGCGGATCGGCTCGCGAAGGAGCCACGCCGCCACCGCCACGGTCACGAGGGGCTCGAGATAGAGGAACACGCCCACACGCGAGGCGGGAAGCCGCTCGAGCGCGTCGTACCAGAAGACGTAGGCCACGCCGGAGCAGATCGGTCCGAGAAAGAGAAGGGCCTCGAGGCCGGACGTTGAAAGAGGACCGACTCCACGGAACCCCGACTTCGCGAGGAAGAGGATCGTCGTGAGGATCCAGCCCAGGAGCATGGCGTAGAACATCATCAGGGCGGCCGGGTGCCGCTTCAGCCCGTGGCGCGAGATCACCGAGACCACGGCCCAGTTCACGGCGCTGATGAGGATCAGGACATCCCCCGGCGCGCCGAGCCGGCCGACCATGATGGCGCGGGGGTCGCCGCGGGCCACGACGAGGAGCACGCCGGCGGCGGCGATCAGGATCCCTAGCACGTCGGCCGCCCCCAGCCGCTCGCGCAGGAAGATCCCGCCGAGGACCGCGATGAAGAGCGGAGTCGTGGTGATGATCCATCCGGTGGTGGTGGCCTGGGAGGTCAGGAGCGCGTTCGACTGCAGCCACTGGTGGAACGTGATCGCGAGGAATCCGACGAGCAGGAAGTACCCCAGATCGCGGCCCCGCACCCACCGAAACTGGCGCCTCCCCAGCACGAAGAGCCCCAGCACCGGGATCCCGAGCGCGAAGCGGGTCCAGACCAGGGCGACCGGAGAGAGCTCCCGCAGCGCGATCTTGGTCGCGACGAAGGATCCTCCCCAGGCGGACACCGCGATCAGGGCCTTGAGGAGATTCACCGCCGGGGGCGGATTTCCGCTAGGATCGCGGGTAGAGGGGGGCCTCGACATGACTCAGACGCAGCTACTCAAGAGGATCCAGCGCGCCAACTGGCGCTCGCTCCAGCGGCTCGTCCGCCGGGCGTACCAGGAGGGATTCAACGCCGGGTTGGCCCGGGCCCACGGCGCCGGCCGCCGCGGCCGCACCATCCGCGCGGACGCCCGGGTGGAGGGGCTGGTGCGCCGGATCGAGCGGCACTTCGGGCTCGGCCGGTACGCCTTCGAGGTGCGCGTGGTTCACGCCGCCTCGGGACGAAGGATTCCCGCCCGCGACCCGCTCGTGAAGTACCTCACGGAGGAGCGGAATTCGCGCGATTCAAGAAAACCGTGACGGTGCTGGCGTCACTCGAGGTTCTCCATCACCCACACGTCTCCCCCCTGAGGGCGGCATCGGTCGAACAGGACCCAGCGACCATCCGGAGACCAGACCGGATAATCGATCCGCACGTCAGGATCCTCGAACTCGAAGACCTGTTCCGGGGAGTCACCGTCCACCGGCGAGACCCAGAGCACCTTGTGGTCCACCACGTCCATGATCCGTGAGAAATCCGGCGAGTAGGACATATGCGCGCCGCCTTTCATGTTCCGGATCAGGATCGGCTCCGAGCCGTCGAGCGGAGCCACGAAGGTCCGGCCCGGCGTGCGGCAGAGGATCCCATCGGCGGCGCGGTTCCAGCGGAGGAAGTGACCCCCGGAGCCGACGCTCGTGAGCTGGCGTGGATTCCCGCCGTCCTGGTCCATGATCCACACCTCGAGACGGCCGCTGCGATCGGAATGGTAGGCGATGCTCCGTCCATCGGGCGAGTAGCAGGGGTTGATCTCGATGCCGCCCGGAGCGGAAAGCCGGCGGGTCGCGCCCGATTCGAGGTCGAGCGCCCAGATGCCGGCGGTTCCATCGCGGGTCGAAAAAAACGCGAGTCGCCGTCCGTCGGGTGACCAGTTGGCCTGGTAGTCCCCTCCCGGCCCGCGCGTCAGCTGCCGTGTGGTCTGGTCCTCCAGCGTGAAGAGCCAGAGGTTCATGTCCCCGCCGCGATCCGAATTGAAGGCGATCCTCCGCGTGTCGGGCGACCAAGCGCCCCGGCTGTCCTCCCTGCTCGTGGCGACCACCTTCACGGGCGCCCCGGTCGGGCGGCCGGAATCCGGGGCCACGGGGAGTTTCCAGAGACTGGCGTTCTGGCGGAGCGTGGTGAACGCCATGCGGGTTCCCTCCGGCGACAGCGCCACCTGGACGTCCTGCCCGGCACCGGTCGTCATCTGCTCCGGGGGGCCGATCGGCGTCCCGTCCTTCGCGACCGGCGTCCTCCAGATGTTCACGCCGCTGCTGCGGTAGAAGCTCGAGAAATAGATGTAGCGCCCGGAAGGGCTCCACGCGGGGTTCACGTCGTTGAAGAGGTCGCTCGTGATCCAGATCATCTCGCGCGTGCGAAGGCGGAGAAGACGGATGTCGAACTTGGTACGCTCGAGATTCAGGAACACGAGCATCGACCCGTCCGGCGCCCAGCGCGGGCGGAGGTGGTCCACGGCCTCGGACGTGTCGGTGCTCACCTGAACGGGGTTCCTCCCGTTCCGGTCCACCAGCCAGATGCGCCGCGGGCCGGCCCAGTCCGCGTCCAGCGCGATGTGCTTGCCGTCAGGCGACAGGGCGGGACTGGCGGCCTCGGAGACGAGAAGCGACTCCTTGCCGGTGCGTAGGTCGAGCGACCAGATGTCGGTGCCGACGTAGATCCCGAACACGTCTCCCGGCTCGAGCCGCGTCTTGGCCTCGCGGCCTCGCGTGAAGAGAACGCTCCTTCCGTCCGGGGCGTAGGTGGGGAGGATGTCGTCGTGGTCTCCGCGCGTCAGCTGCCGCTCGTTCGAGTCCTCGAGCCTCTTCGCGAAGATCTTGCGCACACCTCCCACTTCACGAGCGTAGAGGATCTCGCGGCCATCGGGGGACCAGGCCGGAAAGGACTCCACCTCGTCGGCGAAGGTGAACTGGACGAGCTTGGGATGGGGGCGCGACGCCCGCGCCTCCTGTCTCGCGAAGGCGATGGCCGAGTCGAGCGTCTCCGCGACCCGCGTCGCGCTCGGAACCCGGCGCGAGACGTCGCGAACGAGGCAGTCCCGGATCAGCTGGACGACGTCGGGTGGAGTCGACCCGGGCAGCCCGTTCCACGAGGGCTCGCGTTCGAGCACGGCGGCGATCGTGTCCGAGAAGGTCTCGCCGGGGAACGCGCGCGATCCCGCGAGGAGCTCGTAGAGCACGCACCCCAGGGACCAGACGTCCGTGGGTGGCCCGATGGTCTCTCCGCGCATCTGCTCCGGGCTCATGTAGGCCGGCGTGCCGAGGAAGCGCCCCACGGCGGTCGAGGCCGTTCCGCTGCCCGCCGTGATGACCGTGGCTCCGGCCTGGCCCGCTTCAGCCGAAGCTTCCGGCGCGAGCGCCTTGGCCAGGCCGAAGTCCAGGAGCTTCACCCCTCCGCCCGGAGCCAGCATGATGTTCGCGGGCTTGAGGTCGCGGTGGACGATCCCTTTCGAGTGCGCGGCGGCGAGCGCCTCGGCGATCTGCCGTCCCACACGCAGGGCGTCGAACACGGGGAGCGGGCCCCGGGCGAGAACGGCATCGAGCGGCTCGCCCGGGACGAGCTCCAGGACCAGGAACCGCGAGCCGTCCGCCTCCTCCAGACCGTGGATCACCGCGATGCCCGGGTGATTCAGCGCGGCGAGCGCCCGGGCCTCCCGCTCGATGCGGGCGATCCGCTCGCGATCCTTCGCGAACTCCTGGGGCAGGAACTTCAGCGCCACTTCGCGGCCGAGCTTCGTGTCCCTGGCCCGGTAGACCTCGCCCATGCCGCCGGCGCCGAGCGGACCCAGCACCGTGAAATGGGAGAGCGTGGCTCCGGCGTCCGGCATGGTCAGGGCTTTGTCAGCGCAGGGGACGGAGGATCTGCCCGAAGCGGGGCCAGTTCTTATCCCCGTCCCAGGAGAAGTAGCGGAAGATCGCCTTTCCCTTCACCAGATCGACGGGCAGCGGACCCCAGAATCGGGAATCGAGGCTGTTGTCCCGGTTGTCCCCCATCATGAAGATCTTCCCCTTCGGCACCGTGATCGGGCCGAAATTGTCCCGGGGGCTCAGATCCCGGGCGATGACGCGGTCGTCCTCGTGGATGACATAGGGCTCGTCCTGCTTCTTGCCGTCCACGTAGAGGACCTTGTTCCGGATCGCGACCGTCTGACCCTCCACCGCCACGCATCGTTTGATGAAGTCTTTCCGGAGGTCGACGGGGTAGCGGAAGACGATGATGTCGCCCGGGCGAGGCTTCCGGAAGCCGGGGAACCGGTGGTGGAAGATGTGGTGGCTCCCCACGCCCAGATCGATCTCGGGGCCATAGAGCATCTTGTTGATGTAGATGTAATCGCCGACCAGGAGCGTCTCCTCCATGGACCCGCTCGGGATCTGGTACGCCTGGGCCACCATGCCGCGGAAGATGAGCACCGCGAGGATTCCGATCGTGAGCGACCGGATCCAGTCGCGCAGGTCGGACTTCTTGCTGTCCTTCTTCTGCTTGGCGCTCAACTCAGGACTCCATGACCTTGGCGGCCACCCGCGAATCCGGCGTCGCTTCCCGCCCCTTCTTGGTCTGATCCGAGGATGAGCTCCGGCTCGAGACCTGTGCCACGCCCGAGTGTCCCCCGGCTTCGGACTGCCCTTCCCACCACGCCTCGAATCGCGGCCCCGCCCAGTACGCGAAGACGGTCAGCACGAACCCGGCGAGGATGTCGACGACCCAGTGATGCCTCAAGTATACCGTGCCGATGACGAGTCCGGCAGCGAAGGGAAGCTGCAGCCAGGCGAACCAGCGCTGGTAACGCCACGCCAGCATCACGGCCAGGAGGGCGACCGCGCAATGGAGCGAGGGGAAGGCGCCGTAGGCCGTGAGCGGCACGGCCGCGGTGGCGTTCCGGGTGAAGTCGAGGATCGCCAAGCCGTGGAGTGGTGCCGAATAAGCCGTGGGGATGAAGAGCCTGGGTGCGGAGGCGGGCCAGGCGACGTATCCGATATAGCCGAGATAGAGGCACATCACCACGGCGACCATGGTGCCCCGGAAGGCGTGTCGATCCTTCCTGAGATAGAGGATCAGCCCCAGCACCGGAGCCAGGACGTAGAAGAGCCAGTAGCAGACCGTGAAGAAGTCCGTGAGGGCCGGATGGATGAAGCGCTCGGCCCAGATCGTCGGCTCGACGCCCCCGAACAGGACCAGGTCCCAGCGGTAGAGCGCGGCGGTGATGTCCGGCGCGTGGAACCAGTGGATCAGATCGTGGAGGCTGAAGTAGATGTTCGCGCAGAAGAGAAAGGGCATCACGTCGCGCACGAGCTTCCACTGCGGCTTCAGGCGGACGAGGAGGACGAAGAGTCCCGCCGAGGCGAGGAGGACGGCGAGTCGAGCCAGGGCGCCGGGATAGGTCGCGGCGGGTCCGGTCACGGTCTGGGCCCGCACGCCGGTCATGCGCGCCAGCGTGTACGCCATCGGGACGAAGAGGGCCAGGGTCATCGCTTCCTCGGGGCGGAGCGCGAACAGGGCGCGGCGAAGACGCTCGAGAATCCGGCTCACGCGGTCACCTTCGCCAGGGCCCGCCCCGCGGAAGCCGCCTCATCCGGGGCGCTCTCGCGAGGGGCCGTCGCCGTGAGACGCACCCTCGCGTCCAGGGCCACGCAGGGCGCGTCCCCCTCAAAGACCACGACCGGATTCAGGTCCAGCTCCTGGACCTCCTCCTGCTCGCTCGCGAGCCGCGAGATCCGGTGCAGGAGATCCAGCACGGACGCGACGTTCGCCTTCGGCGCGCCGCGGTAGCCGTCCAGGAGCGGAAACCCGCGGATCTCGTGCACCATCTCCTCCGCGTCGACGTCGGTGAGCGGAGCCACCCGCACCGAGACGTCCCGGAGGAGCTCGGCCGTCACGCCCCCCAGCCCGAAGAGCACGATCGGACCGAACGTGGGATCGCGCGTCACGCCCACGATCGTCTCCAGTCCTCCCTCGATCATGCGCTCCACGGTCACGCCCTCGAACCGGGCGCCGGGCTGGGCCTTGCCGAGCGCCAGGCGGAGCGAGTCGAAGGCCTTCGCGGCCTCCTCGTCGCTGCCCACGTTCAGGCGCACGCCGTTGACCTCGGACTTGTGGAGGACTTCGGGCGAGCGGATCTTCATGGCCACCGGAAAGCCAAGGCTCCTCGCCACCAGCGAAGCCTCCCCGCGGTTCACCGCCGGGCGGGCCGCGTTGGTGCGGACCCCGTAGGCGCGGAGGAGATCCTCGGCGCCCGCCCCGGCGATCCACCGGGATTCTCCCGGCTTCGCGCCTTCCAGCGCTTTCGCGACGGCCTCGCGCGCCCGATCGGAGTCGGCGCCGGAGATCGTCGGGACCTTGCCGGGGGGCTTGTGGCGCCAGGCGCCGTACGAGACCGCGCGGGCGAGCGTTCGCGCCGCCGCCTCCGGAAACGCGTACGAAGGAATGTGCCCCTCTTGCAGGGAGCGGAGGCTCTCGGGAACCCCGTGGCTTCCCATGAAGCACGAAAGCACGGGCTTCTTGCTCCCTTTGGCGCCCGCCAGGATGGCGCGCGCGACCTCCGGGGCGCCGGTCACGAGCGGAGGCACGAAGATCACGATCACCGCGTTCACGTTCTTGTCGTGGAGGAGAAGCTGGAGCGCCTGCTCGTACGAGGGGGCGTCCGCGGAGGCGATCATGTCGACGGGATTCCGGACGCTCGCCTCGTCGGGCAGGAAGGACTTGAGCCCCTTCACCGTCTTCGGCTCGAGCTTCACGACCGTGAGCCCGGCCGACTCGCAGGCGTCCGCGGCCATGATGCCCGGGCCGCCCGCGTTGGTCAGGATCGCGACGCCCGGTCCCGAGGGCACGGGCTGCGAGGCCAGGAGCATGGCCGTGTCGAAGAGCTCCTCGATGGTGTCCGTCCGGATCACGCCGCTCTGACGAAAGAGCGCGTTCACGGCCGCGTCGGAGCCCGCGAGGGCGCCCGTGTGCGAGGAGGCGGCGCGGGAGCCGCCGGGGGTGCGTCCGCTCTTCACCGCGAGGATCGGCTTCGTGCGCGCCACGCGCCGCGCGAGCTGAGTGAACTTCCGTGGATTTCCAAACGATTCGAGGTAGAGGAGGATGAGATCCGTTCCCTTGTCCGCCTCCCAGAACTCGATCAGGTCGTTCCCCGAGACATCGGCCTTGTTCCCCACGCTCACGAACTGCGAGATGCCGAGGTTGAGCCGGCGCGCGTAGTCCAGGATGGCGAGCCCCAGGGCGCCGCTCTGCGACGAGAATCCGACGCGGCCGGGCGGCGGGGCGACCGGAGCGAACGTCGCGTTCAGGGAAACCTTGGGATCGGTGTTGAGGATGCCGAGGCAGTTGGGACCGACCAGGCGCATCCCGTGCGTTCGCGCCACCTCGAGGACCGCGCGCTCGCGCTTCAGCCCCTCCTCCCCGGTCTCCTTGAATCCGGCGCTGATGATCACGAGGGCCTTGACCCCCTTCTCGCCGCAGGCGGAGACCGCTTCCAGCACGTGCGCCGCGGGGATCACGACGATCGCGAGATCCACCGGACCGGGCACGGAGGCGAGGTCGGGGTAGGCGGGAATGGACTGGACGTGCGCCGCGCTCGGATTGACCGGGTAGACCGGTCCCTGGAAGCCCTGCTCGATCAGGTTGTGGAGGATCGCGCCGCCGATCGAGTCACGCCGGCGCGATGCCCCGATCACGGCGACCGACCGGGGCCTCAAGAGCGGGTCGAGAGCCGGCATTCGCTACGCCGGAACTCCGGCCTTGCGGCGGATCTCCTCGATGCTCCGCGCGAGGGCGACGTCCTTCTCGGTGACGCCGCCCTGATCGTGCGTGGTGAGCGAGATGACGATGTTGCTGTAGCGGATATCGATGTCGGGATGATGATTCGCCAGCTCCGCGAGGTGCGCGACGGCGTTGACGAACACGATCGCCTCCGCGAACGAATCGTGCTTGTAGGACTTGGTGATCGCGTTCTCGTGCAACTTCCACCCGGGAAGGTCGCGAAGCGCGCGTTCCAGCTCGTCCTTGCTGAGCTTCGAGGGCATCGTTCCTCCTGCTTACCAGCGGCCCAGAAGGCCGGGGTCGGGCATCATCTCGGGCGTCCACTGCTCGGGAAGGATCTCCACCTCGGACGGTTTTCCCGTCACCGTTGTGACGACTTCCTTCACTTGCGCCACGATCTGCGGCGCGTAGGGACAGAACGGGGTGGTGAGGAGCATCCGCACGACGATCGGATCGCCGCTCTGGTCGACCTCGCGGACCAGCCCCAGGTCGATGATGCTCAGGTTGATTTCGGGATCGACCACGCTCTCCAGCGCGGTCCTGACTTCCTCATCGGTGGCCATGGATTCTCCTACGACTCTGGGAGTCCAATGTAGAGCTCGTTTCCTTCCACCCGCACCGGGTATGACTCGACCGGCGAGACCGCGGGGGGATTCAGCGCCTCCCCGGTCCGGATGTCGAAGCGCGAGCCGTGCCGCGGGCAGATCACCTCGTGATCCTCCAGCTCCCCTTCGGCGAGCGGGCCGCCGTCGTGCGTGCAGATGTCCTCGATCGCGTAGAAGCCGTCCGGAACCCGGAAGACCGCGATCTTGCGGTCCTCCACGTCGAAGACCTCCGCCCGTCCCTCCGGGACATCGCTCGCGTGCCCCACTCGCACGAATCGCGCCGCCACCTGGCTCATTCGTCTTCCCCTTCGCCGGGCCAGTTCTGCTGCACTCCGTAGACGCCCACCTTGAGCGTCTTCAGCGCCAGGAGGGCGCATTTCAGCCGGACCGGCCCCAGCTCGATTCCTAGCATATCCAAAACGTCGTCCCGATTGATCCGTTTTACCTCGTCGAGCGTTTTTCCCTCGATGGCCTCCGTGAGCATGGAGGCCGCGGCCCGGCTGATGGAACAGCCCTTGCCGCTGAAGCGGACCGCCTCCACCCGATCGTCCTTGATCTTGAGATCGATCCGGATCTCGTCCCCGCAGAGCGGATTCGCGTCCTGAGCCGTGATGTCCGGATTCTCGAGGGTGCCCCAGTTGCGGGGGTTCTGATAGTGGTCGAGGATGGTCTGCCGGTAGAAGTCGTCGAGGCTCATCGGTGGAACAGTTGCTTCGCCTTGCCCACTCCTTCCGCCAGCGCGGCGATATCGGAGGGCAGGTTGTAGACGTAGAAGGACGCCCTCGTCGTCGCCACGACCCCGAGCTTCCGGTGGAGCGGCATCGCGCAGTGATGACCCGCCCGGACCGCCACGCCGTCGTGGTCGAGCACGGTCGCGATGTCGTGGGCGTGGATGTCGTCCAGGCTGAAGGCCACGATCCCGCCGCGCTCTTCCACCGGCGGGCCGTAGATCGTGACCCCGGGGATCTCGCCCAGGAGCCGGAACGTCAGCTCGACCAGCTCGCGGGAGTGCTTCGTGATCGCCTCGAACCCGATCGTCTCGACGTAGTCGATCGCGGTCCCGAACGCGATCGTGTCCGCGATGTTCATGGTGCCCGCTTCGAATTTCCAGGGCGTCTCGTTCCAGGTCGAGCCTTCGAGCTTGACCTCGCGGATCATCTCGCCGCCGCCCAGGAACGGGGGCATGGCGTCGAGGAGCGCGCGCTTACCGTACAGGGCCCCGGTCCCGGTCGGGCCGAGCATCTTGTGCGCCGAGAAGGCGAGGAAGTCGCAGTCCAGGGCCCGCACGTCCACTCCGATGTGAGGCAGCGACTGCGCGGCGTCCACCACCACGATGGCCCCTCGCGCGTGCGCCCGGCGCGCGATGTCCGCGACCGGGTTGATCGTGCCGAGCACGTTCGAGAGATGGGTCAGGGAGACGACCTTGACGGGCCCGTCGAGCAGCGCGTCCAGCCCGCTCAGGTCCAGGCGTCCCTGGCCGTCGATCGGGATGAAGCGGAGCTGCGCCCCTTTCTCGGCCGCGAGGATCTGCCAGGGCACCAGGTTCGAGTGGTGCTCCATCTCGGTGAGGAGGATCACGTCGCCCGGGCCGACGTTCTTCCGGCCCCAGGCGTTCGAGACCAGGTTGATGGATTCCGTGGTCCCGCGCGTGAACACGATCTCGTGCGGCGAGCGGGCGTTCAGGAGCTTCGCGACCTTCCCGCGCACCTCTTCGTAGCGCGCGGTGGCTTCCTCGGCGATGGCGTAGACGCCTCGATGGATGTTCGCGTTGAAAGTCTTGTAGTAGTGGTCCAGCGCGTCGATCACCTGGACCGGCTTCTGCGTGGTCGCGGTGGAGTCGAGGTAGATGAGCGGCTTTCCGTGAACCTTCCGCTGGAAGATGGGGAAGTCCTTCCGGATCGCCACGAAGTCCGGCTCGTGCATGCGGGCTCTTCCGCCCCGCTCGGGCGCGAGCGTCTTCATCTACGCTTGGGCCGAAGCCTTCCTCTCCACGGCGGCGGTGACCGTCGTGCGGAGCGACTCCGCCGGGATGCGCTCGAGCACCGGCTCGAAGAACCCCTGGATGATCATCCGCTCCGCGTCCGGCCGCGGGAGTCCCCGCGATCTCAGGTAGAAGAGCTGCTCCTCGTCCACCTGGCCCACCGTGGCGCCGTGCGTGCACCGCACGTCGTTCGCCTCGATCTCGAGGCTCGGGATCGAATCCGCCCGCGCCTTCTCCGAGAGGAGGAGGTTCCGGTTGGCCTGGTAGGCATCCGAGCGCTGCGCGTCCTTGTGCACCTTGATGAGCCCCTGGTACACCATGCGCGCGCGGTCCCGGAGGGCGCCCTTGAAGAGGAGGTCGCTCGTCGAATGGCCGACGTTGTGGTTCTGGAACGTATGGAAGTCGAAGTGCTGGGTCCCGTTTCCGAAATAGCACCCGGAGAACTTGGCCTCGCTCCCCTCGCCGTCGAGGTGCATCTCGAGGTCGAGCTTGGTGAGCTTTCCGCCCAGCGCCGTGTAGGTCCAGTGGAACCTGCCGTCCCGCGCGATGCGCACCCGCTCGGTGCCGAAGTGATAGACGTTCCCGGCCCAGCGCTGGAAGGTCGCGAGGTGGAGCGAAGCGCCCGCGCCAACCGTGACCTCCGTCGCGCCGACGTTCACGCCCACGCCCGGCTCCCCGTGCGAGACGTACTCCTCGATGACCGCGGCCCGGGCCCCTTCGCCCAGCGCGATCACGACGTGCGGGAAGGTCCCGAGATCGGGCGTCCCGCGGGAGAAGAGGATCTGGATCGGACGCTCGATCGTGACTCCGGCCGGCACGTGGACGAACGCGCCACCGCTCTCGAGGGCCGCCGCGAGCGCCGTGAACCGGCTCTCGTCGGTCCGGACGGTCCGCCCCAGCCACTTCTCCACCAGGGCGGGATGCTCGCGCGCCGCGTCCACGATCGGCATCACCACGACGCCGAGTTTCTTCAGCTCCGGATCGCGCTCGATCAGGATCGCGTTCGAGTCCAGCTGGACCAGGAGCGCCGAGCGCTCCTCACGCGGTCCGATCTCGAGCTTGAGGGACGCCGGAAGCTCGGCCGCGGAGCCCACGATCGGATGTGCGTCGCGTCCGCTCAGCACCTGATCCCACTTGAGGGAGCTGATGTCGGTCCTCCGCCACAGCTCCTCGGTTCGCGCGGGAAAGAGCGTCTTCTCGCAGAGCGCCCACGCGGCCGCGCGGCGCCGGGCGAGGAATTCGGGCTCCCCGGAGCGCTTCGACAGGACGGCGATCTCGTTCGGGTTCAGTGCGCCGATGCGGACCGGATCCTGGGTCCGCGGCGGCGCGAGTGTCTGGGATGGATTCACGCTTCGTTCTCCCTGGGTTCGGTTCAAAGGGGCGGCCGGTCAGCCGACCGACCCCTCCATCTGAAGCTGGATGAGACGGTTCATCTCGACCGCGTACTCCATCGGGAGCTCCTTCGTGATGGGCTCGATGAACCCGTTCACGATCATGGCCGAAGCCTCCGCCTCGGGAATCCCGCGGCTCATGAGGTAGAAGATCTGCTCGTCGCCGATCTTGCTGACCGTCGCCTCGTGCCCGATGGTCACCTGGTCTTCCTCGATCTCCATGTACGGGTACGTGTCCGAGCGGGAGTGCTCGTCCAGGAGAAGCGCGTCGCAGCGCACCGTGGACTTGCATCCCTTGGCGCCCTTCACGACCTTGATGAGGCCGCGGTAGCCGGCGCGTCCGCCGTCCTTGCTGATGGACTTGGACACGACGCTCGAGGTGGTGTTGGGCGCGGCGTGGACCGCCTTGCCGCCGGCGTCCTGGTGCTGGCCCTTCCCGGCGAACGCGATCGAGAGGATCTCGGCGTGGGCGCCCGGCTCCATGAGGTAGACGCTCGGGTACTTCATCGTGAGCTTGGAGCCCAGGTTCGCGTCCACCCACTCCATCCGGGCGTTGCCGTACGCCATGGCGCGCTTCGTGACCAGGTTGTAGACGTTGTTCGACCAGTTCTGGATCGTCGTGTAGCGGCAGTACGCGCCGCGCTTCACGATGATCTCCACCACGGCCGAGTGAAGCGAATCGCTGGCGTAGGTGGGAGCCGTGCAGCCCTCGACGTAATGCACCGAAGCGCCCTCATCCACGATGATGAGCGTCCGCTCGAACTGCCCCATGTCTTTCGCGTTGATCCGGAAATAGGCCTGGAGCGGAAGGTCCACCTTCACGCCCTTCGGCACGTAGATGAACGAGCCGCCGCTCCACACGGCGCTGTTCAGCGCGGCGAACTTGTTGTCTGCCGGCGGAATCACGGTCCCGAAGTACTCCTTGAAGAGCTCGGGGTGCTCCTTCAGCGCCGTTCCCGTGTCGAGGAAGATGACCCCCTTCTCGGAGAGCGATGCCTTGATCTTGTGATAGACCGTCTCGGAGTCGTACTGGGCGCCGACGCCGGAGAGGAACTTCTGCTCCGCCTCGGGGATGCCCAGCCGGTCGAAGGTCTTCTTGATGTCGGCCGGAACCTCGTCCCAGGACTTCCCCTGCTCCTCGGCCGGCTTCAGGTAGTAATAGATGTTCTGGAAGTCGATCTCGTTCACGGCGCCGCCCCACATCGGCAGCTTCTTCTTCTCGAACTGCTCGAGCGCCTTGAGACGGAATTCCTTCATCCAGGCGGGCTCGCCCTTGATGTCGGAGATCTGCGCCACCACGTCCTTGTCCAGGCCGCGGCGCGTCTTGAAGACCGACTTCTCCTCGTCGTGGAATCCGTACTTCTCCTTGTATCCTTCGCGAATGTCCAGCGTCGGCTGTTGTGTCGTCGTCATGGCTTCTCCTTGGACCGGCGCCTAGGCGGCGCGGTCCTCGCGGATCCAGTCGTACCCCTGCTTCTCGAGCTCGAGCGCCAGATCGGCGCCCCCCGACTTGACGATCCGCCCGTCCACGAGCACGTGGACGAAGTGCGGCTTGATGTAGTTCAAGATCCGCTGGTAGTGCGTGATCAGGAGCACGCCCAGATCCGGACCCGTGAGCGCGTTCACGCCCTCCGAGACGATCCGGAGCGCGTCGATGTCCAGACCCGAATCGGTCTCGTCCAGCACGGCAATCTCGGGCTTGAGCACCGCCATCTGCAAGATCTCGGCGCGCTTCTTCTCGCCCCCCGAGAATCCGTCGTTCAGGTAGCGCCCCGCGAAGGACTCGTCCATCTTGAGGAGCGCCATCTGCTCCTTCACGAGCGCCCGGAATTCTTTCGGCGGCATCGGCTTCTCTTCCCCCAGCTCCTTGCGGCGCACCGCCAGCGCCTGGCGCAGGAAGTTCGCGACACTCACGCCCGGGATCGGAGTGGGATACTGGAACGCGAGGAAGATGCCCTTCCGGGCGCGCTCGTCCGGGGACAGCTCGAGGACGTCCTCGCCCTTGTAGAGGATCTGGCCATCCGTCACCTCGTACTTGGGGTTCCCCATCAGCGCGTTCGCGAGCGTGCTCTTGCCCGAGCCGTTCGGACCCATGAGGGCATGGATCTCTCCCTTGTTCACCTTGAGGGAAAGCCCTTTCAGAATCGGCTTCCCGTCGATCCCGATGTGAAGATTGCGAATTTCCAGCGTCGGTGTAGCGCTCATAAACTCCTTCCGTTCGTTAGATAGTGAAGCTGTCTCCGCATCCACAGGTCTTCTTGACGCGCGGGTTCTTGAACTGGATGCCCGTGCCCAGGAGCCCGCGCTCGTAATCGATCTCGGTGCCGGCCAGGATTTCCAGGGAGCGCGGGTCGATCAGGACCGTGAGCCCGTCGTACTCGAGCGCCGTGTCGCTGGATCGTCGGTCGGCCGTAAAGCCCAGAAAGTAGCTGTAGCCCGAGCACCCGCCCGCCTTCACGCCCACGCGGAGGGCCTGCCCTTCCTTTCCCTCCTTGGCCCGCGACCGCTTCACCCAGTCGATCGCGGCGGGGGTCATCGTGACGGAGGGGGTCATGACCGCTCCGGCGCCAGGTTGAGGACGATCGTCCGCCCGGGATCGGTGTGGAATCCGGCGACCAGCGCCGGCTCCTGCTTCATGCCGTGATCCTCCGGGCAATGCGGGCAGTCTTGTCGCGTCGTCCTCGGCGGACGGCACGCCTGGCAGGTGCGCAGGTATTCCAGCGTTCCCTCCAGCTCGCGGGCGAGCATCTCGTACCGGGCGATCGCCTGGCGCGTCTCGGCGAGCTTCTTCTGGAACGTCTCGCGCACGGTGTCCATGGCTTCGGG
>Ga0075423_10000249_pt1 | contig 40503 bp, 38 predicted proteins | sample SoiMethybrSBSTD2_FD_80114 | JGI IMG/M metagenome (GOLD analysis project Ga0075423, IMG submission 80114) | Bulk soil microbial communities from a Populus tree surrounding site in Tennessee, USA - Soil MetaG P. TD hybrid SBSTD2 | ecosystem: Environmental > Terrestrial > Soil > Tree plantation...
AACTCCCAAACCAACTGCAATCGAGGTTGGGAGTTGGGAGTCGGGCGTTGGGAGTTTGCTCCGCTAGAGTTTCACCAACAGCAGCGCAACGATCACAATCAAGGCGCCGACCAGCGCGGCGATCAGAATCTTCTGCTGTTTCTGCCGCCTCTCTTCCGCCAGCCTCAGATCGGTGATGTTCTCCCAGAGCGCACGGTGCAATTGCGGCGCCCGATCCCAGGCTTCCATCGCGACTGGTTGTGAGGCCGCGGCAGGTTCATCCGTGGTCACCGGGGCCAGGAAGCGGTAGCCGCGCTTGGGCACGGTCTGCACGTAGAGCGAATCCTCGCCGCGATCGCCCAGCGCCTCGCGCACCTGCTTCACCGCGAAGTTCACGCCCTGTTCGAAATCGACGAAGGTCTCGTTTTTCCAAAGTGCAGCCTGGATCTCTTCGCGCGTGATCAGGGCGCCAGGCTTACTCGTCAGAAGGCAGAGCAGCTTGAACGGCTGTGGCTGGATGCGAACGGACCGGCCATTCTTCAGGAGCTTTTCGGCGTCGAGATCGAGCTCGAATGATCCAAACCGCCGTACGTTCGTCTTGGATGTGTTCATTCGGGGGCAGCCGTGCTCAGCTCGCTCAGCCTACCATCAACCTCGATCGGCGTATGGGCCGCCGTCAGGGGGCACCCAGGAAGGCCACCTAAAGGTGCCCTCTACAACGAGATGGCTGCTCCACAACGGATCGCTGTCGGCTCAGACGCCGCGCATGGCGCTGCAACGGGATCTCCCGTATATCACCCAAACATCGTGGTCGAAACGAGGAGGCGGATATGACAGTTCTTGTGAAACGTCTGGTCAGCGTCGCAGTCGGGATCGCGACGGTCGTCATTCTTGGTTCGTCCAAGCTCGATGCGCAGGGTAAAGAGGCGCAGGGTTCGGTGACAGCGATCTCGGACGCCTCGATGACGATTGCATCGGGCTCGCGCTCGATGACCTTCGTCATCGACAAGAGCACGAAACTCGAGGTTAAGGCCGCGGCGCGTAAGTCACGCGACGCCAAGGTCACTGACACACCCGGTGTGACAATCACGCAGTACGTGAAGACGGGCACTCCGGTCGTCGTTCGATACGAGGAAGCGAACGGCGCCAACCATGCGCTATCCGTACGGCCAGTGAGCTCTCCTGGCGACGGGTCCGAGGCGCACGATGCGGCCAAGATCGCCGAAGGCACGGTCAAAGCTGTCAGCCTGTCGCAGGTCACGCTCGACAGCGGCGGCAAGGACCTGACGTTTGCGATCAACGCCGACACCGACGTGCTCGCCCGCGGCGCGAGCAAGACGACGAAGGCCGCCGGCGGTAAGACAACGATTGCCGACTTCGTTCACAATGGCGACCAGGTCAGCATCACGTATCTCGACAAAGCTGGCACCATGACGGCGTCGCAAGTGCGGGTCAGGCTCGTGAAGAAATAGCGGAGACGACCATGAGAGCGACGATGCGAGCGATCGGATTGGCGGCCCTGATGGGCGCGGCGATCGCGTGGCCGTGCCCCTCGACTGTGCTCGGGGCGCAGGGCACGGCCACGGCTGTGGCGGCACGTCCGGTTCTCACGGACGCGGAGAAGGAGCGCTTTCTCCTGAACGCCGACATCAAGGCCACGATCAAAGTCAGCAAGGGCGTGACGAAGGCGCGGCAAGTGCGGATGTCCGATGGTCAGCTCACGCATGACGCCCAGGTGCAGGACGTCGATATCTCGATGCCGTTCTTCCAGGTCGATCCGAAGCACACCGAGGTCAACTTCAAGGACTCCTATCGCTACAACATCGCGGCGTATCGTCTATCGCTGCTGCTTGGGCTCGACAACGTCCCCATGTCCGTCGAGCGCGTCGTCGACCACAAGCCGTCTGCGGTCACCTGGTGGCTCGACGATGTGGCGATGGAGGAAGGCGATCGGAAGAAGCTGAAAGAGCAGCCGTACGGTCCCAATCCAGTGCGGACACTGGGATACTTGAGCGTCATGCGCGTCTTCGACGAGCTCATTCAGAACCGCGACCGGAATCTCGGGAACATGCTGTGGTCGAAGGACTGGAAGCTGTGGATGATCGATCACACGCGCTCGTTCCGGCTGGGCAAGGATCTGCTCAATCCCAAGACGCTGGAGCGCTGCGAGCGCAGCGTGTTCGCGAAGATGAAGGAGTTGAACGCCGCTCAGCTCACCGCCGTGATGGGCAAGAACCTCACCAAAGAGGAAATCGTCGCACTGCTCGCGCGGCGCGACGCGCTCGTGAAGCTGATCGACGGGCGCATCGCGCAGTTCGGCGAGGACAAGATCCTCTTCACGTTGTGATCCGGCGGCCCGCCTCGACGTCTCGGGCCGCCTCTCCGATCAGCGGATCGACATCACGACCACGGTGGCGTCGTCCTGGAAATCGCCACCGGCGAACGCCGCCGCGCGCTCGAATACTGCGTGGATGAGTGCACTCCCCTCTGCAGCTGCAGGCTGCTCGCGCAGCACGGCCAGCAGTGCGTCGTCTCCAAATTCGCGATCGTCTGTGGTTCGAGCTTCGGTGATTCCGTCAGTAAACAATACGATTCGGTCGCGAGGCGCCAGGTCGATCCATCCCTCGTCGTAGTGGCTCGTGTCGAGGGCGCCGAGGACCGTCCCGCCGCTCTGGAGCCGGACTGTCGATCCATCGGTGCGGAGCACGACCGGCGGATTATGACCGGCGTTGGAGTATGTCAGGCGACGCGTATCGGTGTGGTAGATGCCGAAGAAAAACGTCACGAACCGACGCAGCGTCGTGTGGCGGGCGAGATCGAGATTGAGGCGCGTGACAACGTGTGCCGGCGATTGCTCGAGTGCCGCAAACGCGCGCACGGTCGCTTGGACGTTCGCCATCAGCAGCGCCGCAGGCAATCCCTTCCCACAGACATCGCCGATAGAAATCGCCCACCGCCCGCCGGTGAGTGGCGTGACATCGTAGAGATCGCCGCCGAATGTCGACGCCGGCTTCCACTGAGCGGCGATAGTCAGATCGTCCTCGTGCGGCATGTGCATGGGCAGAAGCGCGCGCTGAATTGCCTGCGCCTCCTCATGCTCCCGGCTGGCGCGATGATGATTGCGCCGCAGAGTACGGCCGTCTTCGACTTGCCTGCGAATGGCGGTGGTGAGCGCCTCGTTGTCCCACGGCTTGGGCACGAACCCGCACGCGCCGCGGCGCATGGCTTCGACCGCGGTATCGATGCTGCCCCAGCCCGTCATGACGAGCACTGGCAGCAGCGGATCGTCGGCGTGCACTTCAGCGAGTAGTTTCAGTCCCTCCGCGCCGGACGTTGTGTCGCGTGCGTAGTTCAAATCCATCAGCAGCAGGTCGTACTCAGACGACTCGAGCTTGGCGCGCACCTCTGGTATCGAAGCCGCGGCGTCAACGTGCAAACCGGCGCCACGCAGCAGCAGCCGCAACGCCAGCAGAACGTCGCTCTGGTCGTCGGCGACGAGCACGCGCGGTATGTCGACGGTCATGCCGCCCTGCAGTATCAAGCGTCGTACCGCGATTTTTGGGCGCAGATCGCGCGATTCTCGCCGGCATCCGTCCGCGCACGGGATGCGCCGTCTCGCAAGCGGACACCGGCGCTGTGTGCGCTATTTCTTGGCGAGCGACCTCAGGTAGTTCACGACGTTCCAGATCTCCGGGTCCTTGATGCGATCGCCCCAGGGTTCCATGCTCAAATCCGGAGGCACGCCGTTCTTGATCACCGAGAAGATCTCGCCGTCGGTTCCACCGCGCTTCCATTCCTTGTCGGTGAGATCCGGTGCCGGCGGGCTGATGTCGCTACCGGATCCGCCCTCGGCGTTGATACCGTGGCAGACAGCGCAGTAGCGCGTGTAGACCTGCTTGCCAGCGGCGATCGATTCCGGAGTAGCCGCGACAGGGTTGGTGATCTTGGCGGCTTCGGGATTTCCCTGCGCCGACAGGATCATCGTGCCAAGTGCGGCGGAGAACACGACAGTCATGAGGACGAGAACGAGAGACGCGCGCATGAGTGGACCTCGCTAACAATGGCCGGCGCTCTCGCGCCGGGAGGGCGGTGCCGCCTCCGCTCGTTTCGCGAGCTTCGGCGAGACCGTGGGGCCGCTTCGCGGGTGGGCGCTTCGCGTGGGGCAGCCGTTCACCGGATGGGACCATCCGTCGCAGTGTGCGATGGCCATCCGAGCCCACCGACGCGAGCGTCAGCCCCACCGGCGCGGCAGCGCCGGCCCTGCCGCCGAAGGCGGCCCTACCGGCCGAAGGCCGGCCCTCTTCTAGCATTGATATTCTGCCCTATGCGCATCGGTGCCCATATGTCGGTGGCCGGAGGACTCCCCAAGGCCGTCGATCGCGCTGTCGTCCACGGATGCGAAGCGCTGCAGATCTTCGCGAAGAATGCCAACCAATGGCGGGGCCGGCCGCTGGACGAGGAGGAAGTGCGCGCGTTTCGCACACGTCTCGACGCCGCCAGCATCGGCCCTGTGGTGTCCCACGCCAGCTACTTGATCAACCTCGCGTCCGCGGCAGCGCCGCTCAGAGATCAGTCAGTCGGCGCGTTCATCGACGAGCTCGACCGCGCACACGCATTGGGTCTGCTCGGGGTGGTGATTCACCCAGGCACGTGTACGAGCGGGAGCGAGGAGGAAGGTCTGCGCCGGATCGGCGACGCGATTCGTCTCGCGCTGCGGGCGCGCCCGCGTCGCAAGACGATGGTGCTGCTCGAGCACACGGCCGGACAGGGCCGCACGCTGGGACATCGCTTCGAGCACCTCGCCGCGATCATCGGGCACGTGAACGGGTCACCCCGTGTCGGCGTCTGCCTCGACACGTGTCATCTCGTGGCATCGGGCTACGACATCGTGTCCGAAGAGGGATACCGCGAGACGTTCGAGCACTTCGATCGACTGGTGGGATTCGATCGGCTCGAAGTGTTTCACGGCAACGACTCGAAGAAGCCGTGCGCCAGCCGTGTCGACCGCCACGAGCACATCGGCCGCGGCTGTCTCGGGACCGAGCCGTTCCGCCGGCTCCTGCACGATCCACGTTTCGCGCACCTGCCCCTCTTGATCGAAACGGAGAAAACATCGCGAAGCACGAGGCCGGGGGACATCGCCGCCGATCCGCTCGATGTCATGAACCTGACAGTGCTTCGCCGACTTCGCGATGGTTGATATATAAAGGCCTGGGCCCTGAGGCCGTCTGGAGCGAGCATGAAGCGAGCTGTCGTCCTTGCGCTGTTCGGTGTCGTGTTTCTTCTCCAAGCCGTGTGGGCGCTGCAGACGGCGAAAAAGCCAGGCCCTCTGCGTACCGAAAAAATCAAGGGCGACCTGTATCTGATCTCGGGCGAGGGCGGCAACGTCGCGATGTATACGACGGCCGAGGGCGTCGTGCTCGTCGACGACATGTTCGATCGCAATCACGCCGACATCCTCGCGCAAGTGAAGATGGTGTCGGATCGGCCGCTGAAATACGTCATCAACACGCACCAGCACGACGACCACGCCGGCGGCGACATGAAGATGCTGCCGATCGCCGAGGTCATCGCGCACAAGAACGTGCGCGCCAACCTCACTCACATCAAGCAGCCGTACTACGAAGACACGCCTGGCACGCCGATCGGGCTTCCGCGCATCACCTTCACCGATCAACTCGATGTGCATCTCGGTGGTAAAGACATCGAGGCGTACTACTTCGGGCGCGGGCATACCAGCGGCGACGCGATCATCTATTTCCCAGAACTGAAGGCGATCCACACTGGCGATCTCTATCTGTCGACGCGTGCGGCCGCGCGACCGCAGTCGCCGCCTCGACCGCCAGGGGTCCCGATCTACGTCGACTACGCGCAGGGCGGCAGCTTCTTCGATTGGTCGCGAACGCTCGATGGCGTACTCAAGCTCGACTTTGATACGGTCATTCCCGGCCATGGACCTGTGACGACCAAGGCCGATCTCGTAACATTCAAAGCTGAGCTCGAGACGATGCGCGCCCGATTGGTTCAGCTGCTCAAGACGGGCAGCACCAAGGCGCAGCTCGTCAAGATTCTCGAAGACGATTACGGATGGCGATCGACGGGCTGTCCTCCGAGCCCGCCAACGCCTGGGTGCCTCCAATATCAGCAGGTCGAGGCGCTGATCGAGGAGCTTCGTAGGGGCGCATGACTGTGGCAAAGGCGCATCGCTGTGCTCACGTGACTCGGAGCGACACGTGCGCGTCTTAGGAATCGATACCATGTCAACGATGAAGATAGTTGCAGCGATCGCCGGCATCGTGCTCACCGCAACCGTGTTGACGGCGCAGGCGCCGCAGGGACGAGGCGGACGCGGCGCGGCAGCCGGACAGACGGTCGAGAAGATCAGGACCCTGAAGCCGAACCTCTACCTGATCACAGGAGGCGGCGCGAACACGCTGGTGCGCGTCACACCCGAGGGTCTCATCGTTGTCGACACGAAGAATCCGGGCGGCGACAACTTCGCTCGCATCATGGAAGAGATCAAGTCGGTCTCGACGCTGCCGGTGAAGTTCGTGTTGAACACACACCACCATCCCGATCACGTGGGCAACAACCAGGCGTTCATCGATGCCGGTGCCACCGTTCTTGCGCTCGATGCACTGAAGACTCGCATGGCGAGCGATCCGCGGACCAAAGACATTCCCGGTCTCCCGACGCAGACGTTCGCGAAGGACTACGTCCTCAAGCTGGGCGGCGCTGAAGTGCAGGCACATTCATACGGACGCGGGCACACCGGCGATGACACGATGGTGTACTTCCCCGACGCGAAGGTCGTGATGGTCAGCGATCAGATCAGCAACGCGACGCCGATCGTCGACTTTGCCAATGGCGGCAGCGCGGTGGAGTGGACGCAGATTCTCGACGGCGTGTTGAAGCTCGATTTCGAGATGGCCATCCCGGGGCGCGGCGAACCGAAGAGCCGCGCGGAGGTCGAAGCGTTTCGCGCTCAGTTTGCCTCGCTCGTCAGCCGCGCGTCGGACGCGATCAAAGCGGGAGCCACGCGAGACACGCTGGCCATGCAGGTCAAGACCGACGATCTCGGCTGGCAGTTCAATCCGCAGTTCTACGGTCAGTTGTACGACGAGCTGTCGCACAAGTAATCGGCCGCGGTACTCGAGGTTCATGTTCAGATTACCCGACGTTTCGCTGTTGAATCCGGTGCTCGATCTCGCGCTCGAAGTGGGCGGAGGCATCGGCGGCACGGTGCAGGTCTTCGTTGCCGAGCGTCACGAGCTCCACATCGTTGCGCATCGAGGATTCCGCGCACCGTTTCTTCAGCACTTCCGCGTCGTCACGGCCAACGATGGTTCCTCGGCCGGGCACGCGCTCCTCGATCGCCGTCGAATCCTCATCCGGGACACGCATGAGGATCCGGGGTACGCGGCGCATCGTGCAGTGGCCGACGAGGCGGGCTACCGATCGGTCGTGTCGGTGCCGCTCATTGGCAATGGCGGATCGATCGTGGGTGTGCTGTCGGTGTGTTTCGCCAAGCCGCATCAGCCCTCGTCTGACGTCATGGTGAAGCTCGATCTGCTGGCGGCCTTAGCGTCGCGAATCATCGAGAGCAGCCGCTTGCGAAGCAAAATCGAGGACGGTGCCTTGAAGCGCGGCTTGCCCTTGCCAAGCCTGCCCGCGCCGGCGATGCACGCCGCGGTCTCGACGCGCGAGATGCTGGCGATGCTGCGCGAGCGCGGCATGGACAACGTCGTCGCCGAGGCGATCGTCGGCGAGTTCGATCGGCTGCTGCCGGAGCTGCAGAAGTTCGCCAGGATCTGGTGAGGGCGTGCGCAGGGGACCGCACGCCCCATGATCCCAGTCGCGACATCCGCACGTCATCGCCTCGCTCGCGTGCTAGTCGTTGGTGACCTCTGTCGCGATCGCGTGTTTCGGTTCCTTCGCTGAACCGGACCTCGATTCGGACATCAGTTCTCGAGCCACTTGGGTGAGAAGGTTATCGGCAATCTCTTCCTCGGCGAGGGATTTACTCAAGAGGGCGCCGACCGCCGGCAAACCGATCTGACCAGCCATCGCCCGCGTCGTACCGTACGCGGAAATCTCGTAGTGCTCCACTTTCTGGGCCGAGGCAATCAGCGCCAGGTCGGCTGCGAGGCTATCCTTCTCTTTGCCTTCCTGGATGACTTCGTCTCCCTCCTCCAGCAGCCCCGCCATTCCCTTGCAGGTCTTTGCCTTCGGCTGTGCGCCAAGCAGCGTGAAGCATTCCTTCAGTCGTTCGACTTGCTCTTTGGTTTCTTCGAGGTGGTTTTCGAAGGCGACCTTCAGACGGGTCGCCGTTGCCGCTTTCGTGAGTTTCGGCAACGCCTTGACGAGCTGAGCCTCAGCGCTCAGAAGATCGCGTAGTTCCGCGACGAGCAGCTTCTCAATCAGCTCAGGCTCGGTGGCCGTGCTGGTGGTTCGATCGTCGACGCGGGAGTCCGCGTCGCCATTGCCATTGGAGCCGAGCTCCTGGAACGCTGGCGCGTCGACGAATTGCCAGTCTTCACCGTGATTCCATGGGCCACGAGCGTCGATCTCGCCGTCTTCGCCGACGCCGGTCGAATCGTTGAAGAACTGATCAACCAATCCAGGCGTCGGTGGAATCTTGCCGATCGAGAAGCGCGGCTTATTCAGGCTCTCGAGCGCCGCCGTGAACGCCTTCATGTGCGTGATCTCGCGCGTCATCAGGAACTGCAGCGCGTCCTTCGTGCCGGCGTCCGTGGTGAAATTGATCAAACGCTCGTAGACGATCTTGGCGCGTGCCTCCGCCGCGATATTGCTCCGCAAGTCGACGTCGAGCTCGCCTGTGATCTTCAGGTAGTCCGCGGTCCACGCACTGCCCATCGAGTTGTACAAGTTGACGCCGCCACCACCCGCGATGGCGATCAGCGGGTCGGCTTCCGCGCTCTCTCGATCGAACTTCATTGGCTTCAGGTGGAGTCGAGCGAGAGCGCCGACGATCTCCAGGTGGCTCAGTTCTTCGGTGCCGATGTCCATCAGAAGGTCCTTGCGCTCTGCGTCGTCGCAGTTCAAGCCCTGGATGGAGTACTGCATCGCTGCCGCCAACTCACCGTTGGCGCCACCGAATTGCTCGAGCAGCATGTTGCCGAATCTCGGATCGGCCTCGTCAACGCGCACGGTGTACATCAGTTTTTTCACGTGGTGATACATAGAACCTCTCCGGATTGGGATTCAGAAGAAGAGGGGCGCTCGCGCCCCTCTGTCGATGGCTAGCGACGTGTGGAGTCACGATTGGACGTCGTGGCGCCGACACCTGCTTCACCGGCCGACGCGATATCAGTGGCGCCCGTTCGCTCGAGAATCGCTTTCGCGCGGTCGATCTCGTCGGACGTATCGCAGTGAGCGGATAAGAGCACGCCGCCTTCTTTGACCCGCCCCTCGTACCGTTTCGCTTCGTATTCGGGAATGCCCATGCCAACCAGAGCGCCCACGAGTCCGCCGACCGCTCCACCAACCCCGAGGCCGGCAAGAGCGCCCATGATTGGTCCCGCGGCGATCAGCGGCCCGACTCCCGGAATCGCCAGTGCGCCGATACCCGCGAGCAGCCCCAAGGTTCCGCCGATTGCGCCGCCGGTCGCCGCGCCGGTTGTCGTGCCTTCGGGTGCTTTGGTGTTCTTCTCGTGCGCGAAATCCTTCGATCCCTGGTTGTCAGACATCAGGACTGACACGTCGGAATTCGAGAAGCCTTCATTCACGAGCGCATCGACCGCGAGTTCCGCTTGCGTGACGGTTGAATAGATGCCAAAGACCGCAGTTTTCTTGTCTTCCATGAAACTCTCCTTAAGGATGCTGACGATTGCTGGTGGATGACGTCGCGGTTAGCGCTTCGAAGGAGCGACGCTCATCTGATTCGACACATGGCCTGCACCCGCCAGCTCCGTGGCTTTGGTCTCGACCACACGCTTTTCGTCCTCGGATCGCACCGGTCCCTTGAGGGTCACTTGTCCCCCTTGGGTGATGACTTTCACGTTGTGCGCATAGCTGGACAATGTTTTGTCCTGCACCAGTGCGCGTCGAATCTTGCTCGTGAGTGCTCGATCGGCCGCGTTCTCCTTTTGCTGATCGGCGGTCGCTGCGCCGGCTGCTCGATCTTTTGTGTTCACTTTGCTGTTGTCCGGAGGCGTCTGCGCGGTTTGTGCGGACGCGCTCAACGGAACGACGCATAATCCGGCGATCGCCATTGCCCGTGCGATGCTCTTGAAACGAATGTGATTCATACCTTCTCCCTTGGACGCAAACATCAATGGTAGAAAGAGACGCGTCGGTCGTCTGGTCAAAACTGCTCACGACGACGACATCACCTGGACGCTGTGCCAATCAGCGAGGAGCTGGAGGCACATGGACCGACACTGAATCTGCGCGACAAGCTCGTCGACATGCAGCTGATCGCGAAGGTCGCTGAGGTGTCGGAGTAATGGATCAGGCGTGCACGTTCATCACGCTGTGTGTCAATCGTTCAGGATCACGTTGAGCAGCGACTGATGAACGTGAAGCGTGTCTTTGTACTCGATGAACCCGAGCTTGCGGAACTTGTTCATGAAAAAGCTGACGCGAGACCGCGTCGTTCCAACCATCTCGGCGAGTACCTCCTGGCTGATCTTCGGGAGAATCGGCTCGGGCTCACGATCTTTGCCGAAGTTGGCGAGCAGCAGGAGTACGCGCGCGAGCCGCTTTTCGCTGGAGTTGAAGAGCTGATCGACGAGGTCCTCTTCAATTCGGCTGTTTCGCTGCAGCAGATACGACATGAACCGAGCCGCGAACGCCGGCTCGGTTTGGAGTACCCGAACCATCTCGTCCTTCGCGATGCGTAAGACAGCCGCTTGCGTCAACGCCGTGGCCGTCGCGAGGCGCCGAGGTTGCCCGTTCAGGCACCCTTCGCCAAAGAAGCTACCGATCTCTACGAGGGCAACAACGGCTTCCTTGCCGCTCTCGGAAACCACAGCCATCTTGACCTTGCCGCTCTGGACGTAGAAAACCGAATCCGCCGGATCCCCCTGCGCGAACAGCACCTGATCCTTCTGGCAGTCGACGATGGTTTTCCCGGCGCCGACCTTCGACAAGAAAACGGCGGACTCAAAGCCCTTTCGCCCCATTCGTTTCTCGCAACGAGGACGGTCAGAGCAAGTGATATGCCGCGGCGAACTACCGACCAGCGCCGCGCCATCGAGGTGTGCTGAGAACGAACTCCCCTCCGATCGTGGTCGCAGTGCTCGATCGACACCGTGTGCAGCGGACCGGCAGTTCGATCATCGGCAGCTCGGGATCCGACGCCGCTGCGCGGTCAGCTCTGAGCGCGACGCTCCGCGCGCGCATCCCGGCCGTGCTACGTGCGCGTCGCGTGGTGGCTCGTCTTACGAATCGATTCACCCACCGCCGCTACAATGCACCATGAGCGATCGCAACAACGAACAACGCGCACGGTCGAAGGACCACGAAGAGAAGCCCGTGCATTCGTCAATTGTGGCGGACGAGAACATCCACGCGGTCGAACGGATCCAGGACAAGGCAGCCCGCCGGCGGACGATTGCCCAGCGGCTGAGCGACAAGGTCTCTTCGATCGCCTCTCGAGAATCGGCGATCGTCGTCCATTTCATCTGGTTCGCTATCTGGATCTCCGCCAATATCGGTGTTCTGCCGATTCGTGCTTTCGATCCGTTTCCGTTCAGTCTCCTGACGACGATTGTCAGCCTCGAAGCGATTTTCCTGACGCTATTCGTGCTGTCCAGTCAGAACCGCCTGACCCAGGACGGCGATCGGCGTGCGCATCTCGATCTTCAGATCAATTTGTTGGCTGAGCAGGAAATGACAGTGGTGCTAAGGATGCTTCGAGAAGTCTGCGAGCATCTCGGGCTTCACGAAACGATCGACTCGCGAAAATTCCGCGAGCTCGTTCAGCGAACGGATGTGAGCGAGGTGGCAGACCACGTCGAACGAAGTATCCGCACTGAAGAAGCCAAAAAGTGAATATCCCAATGCAGCCTCACACGCAAAAGAATACGGCAAACCAACTGCTCAACTCCTTGGAACGTCGCTGGTGAGAAGGTGAGAGACTACCCTCAGCTCAGGATTCGGGTACCGCTCGAGGCCAAGTTGAAGCGCGGAGGGCTCAGCGTCATGAAGTCGACACCGCAGTGGCGACTCGTGCTCGAGTCAATGGACTGCTACATACGTTCACTGCCGGAGGCCGATCAACGTTCGGTGCAAGAACTGATCAGGCGCCGCCGTTGAGAGGGTCAAAGCCTCTCACCTGGATTGGACATCAGTCAGGAAAGAAACAGGATTTCTCCAGCCGCCCTCTATGGGCAACCGATTCGCCGGCGTTCAGGATAACGCCTCCCGACTTGAGGAGGCACAGACATGACGCAGAACACATCGAAACACACGGCCACCGTTCGTACCGTGATCTTTTATCTCACCGTTGCGTTTCTTGCGGCCGCCAGCGTCCAGGCGGGGGCGCAGTCCGACGACAGCACCGAACGACCAGGTCTTGTCGGCACGTGGGCCGTGCCGGATCGGAGCGGCTGTTCGACCGCAACTGGTGCGCGCTTCTAGTAGCGGCTGGAACGTCCTTCGATCGCGAACGTCTCGGGCACGGACATCGGTGTTGATGTCCGGCCCGGGACTATCCGGGGGAGGAGGGATTAAGGCACTATCGCGCTCGTCAGTCCGAGCCCCGCCATCGACTCCGGCGAGATGTTGTTTTCCTGGCAGACGTACTCGAACAACTCGAGGCCCTTGGACCAGCCGAGGGTGTAGCCGCTCGTCCAAGGTGCGGTGTACGCGCCGAGATCGTCGATGGTCACCTCGTAGTTGAGCGTGTCGAAGTTCACGCGTGTGAGCCGCTCGGTGAGATGCAGCTGCAGCGTGTGCGGCAGACCGTCGCGGTTCATCCACGAGTCCTCGTTGAAGCCCACCGAGTCGATCACGAGTGAGTCGCCTTCCCAGTGTCCGATCGAATGTCCCAGATAGCTTGGCGCGAGATCGCGTGGATGACTGCGGCCATCCATGTAGATCGTGCGGTAGCTCTGGGCGTTCGAGACGTTGAAGACGTAGATCCGTTGCAGCTCCGGCAGCTCGAGGATCTCGAGGCCGTACGGCGACATGAATTGGCGCGGGCCACCTGCGGGTTTGCAGCGCGTATACGGCTCGCTCGCGAGCGCGAGGCCGTGGCGATAGTTGGTGAGCTCTCGTGCCCACGGCTGCAGTGGAACCTGGTCGATGTGCACGCGCGCGGTCTTCGTTGCGTCGGCCTGATACGACTTCGGGTTGATGACGAGATGTTCGTTTCGTCGCTCCCACAGTCCGGTTTCACCCTTGGGCGCGCCGAGCGTGATGCGCCCGTCCGGCCCACGCGGCGCAGGAGCCGATGGACGCGGTGGACCTCCGCCGCGTTGACCGGCCACGGGCAGTGTCGCCAGGAACGACACGCCCAATGCCGCGGCTGCCCATGACGCGCGATGTCGCTTCGCTGGCATTTCGGTTACTGTACGCGAACAAGGGGGCTCGATGAAAACTGCGGCGCTGGCGTTGCTTGCGGTCGTCGTTGCCGTCGCCTGCGAGAGCGTCGACACGGCGACGACATCACCGGTGAAGCTCACCTATCCTGTTGCCCAGAAGGGCAGCGTGGTCGACGACTACCACGGAACAAAAGTCGCCGACCCGTATCGCTGGATGGAGTCGCTCGATTCGAAAGAGGTGGCCGATTGGGTGGCGGCCGAGAATCGAGTGACCGATCCGTATCTGAAGTCGCTGCCGCTTCGCGATCACGTGAACAAACGACTGACCGAGCTGTGGAACTATCCTCGCGTCGGCATTCCGATCGTCGAGGGCGGTCGCCTCTTCTACGCACGAAACACCGGGCTGCAGAAGCAGTCCCCTATCTACATGCGCACGAGTGCGGATGCTCCCGCGGAGCTGGCGCTCGATCCGAACGCGATCTCTGAAGACGGTTCGTTGTCGGTAGGACAGTGGCAGCCGTCGCCCGACGCCAAGCTGATGGCCTACGGACTTGCGGAAGGGGGCGCCGACTGGCGCACGATTCGAGTGCGCGACCTTGCCACGGGCAAAGACATGAACGACGAAGTCCGCTGGATGCGCTTCTCGGACATCTCGTGGACCAAGGACGGCAAAGGCTTTTACTACTCGCGCTATCCCGAGCCGGCGAAGAACAAGGTGCTCGAAGCGGCGCTATCGGGGCAGGCGCTCTACTATCATCGCCTCGGCACGCCGCAAACCCAGGATCGGCTCGTGTACGAGCGGAAGGATCTGCCGACGTGGATCATCAACGGCTCGGTCACCGAAGACGGCCGCTATCTGTTGGTTCTCATGTATCGCGGCTCCGGCAACGAGAACCGTCTCTACTACGCCGACCTTGCCGACCCGATGCGCCCGACGATCGCTGCGCCGGTGAAGCCGGTGATCGAAGCGGACGAGGCCGAGTATTTGCCGATCGGAAACGTCGGCACGACGGTTTACCTGCGATCGGACAAGGACGCGCCCAATCGGAAAGTGATCGCCGTCGATCTGCGCAAGCCGGCGCTTGCGGCTTGGAAGACGATCGTGCCCGAGCGCAAGGAAGCGATCGAAACCGTGAAAGTGATCGGCGGACGAATCGTCGCGCAGTATCTCGTCGACGTACAAAGCCGGTTGCAGTTGTTCGATCTGAAGGGCGCATCGCAGGGAGAGATCGCACTTCCGGGCATCGGAACCGTCGGCGCGATTGTCGGACGTGAGGACTCACCTGAGATCCGCTACACCTTCACCTCGCCGCTGACGCCATCGACCGTGTATCGATTCGATCCGGCGACGAAATCGAGCGTCCCCTTCGAAGCACCCAAAGTGCCTGTCGAATTGAATGGCTTCGAGACCAAAGCGATGTTCGCCACATCGAAGGACGGCACCAAGGTGCCGTTCTTCCTCACCGCGAAGAAGAACCTGCCGCTCGACGGCAACAATCCGACGATGCTCTATGGCTACGGCGGGTTCTCGATCAGCGAGACACCGACGTACAGGCAAGATGTGCCGGCGTGGCTCGAGCGCGGCGGCGTGTGGGTGACCGTCAATATGCGCGGCGGTGCGGAGTACGGTGAGGCGTGGCACAAAGCCGGGATGCTCGAGAAGAAGCAGAACGTGTTCGACGATTTCATCGCCGTGGCCGAACAACTGGTGCGCGAGAAGTACACCTCGTCGTCGCGGCTCGGGATCATGGGCGGATCGAACGGCGGCTTGCTGGTCGGCGCGGTGATGGAACAGCGTCCCGATCTCTATGCAGTCGCACTGCCGGCAGTCGGCGTGCTGGACATGCTGCGCTACGACCAATTCACGGGCGGGCGTCTGTGGGCCACCGAGTACGGATCGTCATCCAATCCGGCGCAGTTCCCGTTCCTGATCAAATACTCGCCGGTGCAGAACGTCAAACCGGGCACGTGTTATCCGGCCACGCTCATCACGACGGCCGATCATGACGACCGCGTCGTGCCCAGTCATTCGTTCAAGTTTGCGGCGACGCTGCAGGGAGCGCAGGCCTGCGCGAAACCGGTGTTGATTCGCATCGAGGTGCAGGGATCGCACGGCTATCGGCCCACGGACAAGTTGATCGCCGAGCGGGCCGACCAGTGGGCGTTTGCGGCAGCAAACATGGGGATGAAGTGAGGTCCGCCTAAAGGCGGACACTATGTACCTGCGTGTGGAAACATGTGGCCGCCGCCCTTGGGATTGTCGTCGCCGCGTTGCCGCTCAGCGTGATGGCGACGCTGGCGATGATCCCGGTGTGGCGATGGCTCGAGGCATCCACAGGGTTCGAATCGATTGGACATTCGGGCCCCGCGACCTGGTGCTTCGTCGTCGTGTTTGCCGTGATGCTGATGGCGTTGACGTCGGTCTACGTCGCCTACGTGCCGCGCGGACGCGCGCGAGCGGATGGTAAGGGGTGAAGGGGGTACGCCATGGGACTGCTCGATGGAATTCTCTCGAACGTGGTCGGTTCGCTCGGAAGCGGCGCGGTGCCGGGCCAACAGAATCCGCTTGGTGACCTGCTCAGCGGCCTGGGCGGCGGGCAGGGTCGAGGCGCCAATCTGCTAACGGCGGCGATGTCGCTGCTGCAACAGAACGGCGGCCTGAACGCCGTGCTCGACAGCTTTCGCCAGAACGGGATGGCCCAGCATGCCGATTCGTGGGTGAGCACGGGACCGAACGTTGGCATCTCGGGCGATCAGTTGCAACAAGTCCTCGGCTCGTCGTCGATTGGCGACATCGCTTCGCAGCTGAACATGTCGCACGGTCAGGCGAGCTCGGCGCTCGCGCAAGTCCTCCCCGAGTTGATCAATCAGCTCACGCCAAGCGGTCAGCTTCCGAACAACCACGCGGATCTGATCTCGCAAGGCCTCGCGATGTTGACCGGGCGCGGCGTATAGGGCGACACACTCACGGCGGGTCTGACCAGCCGACGCGCTTGGCGCGACGGCGGTCCGCCGGAGCTTTAGCGAAGGCGGAAGACCCGCCTCTACGTACGTCCGCCCGCTGCGGTCAGGACGCTCGGGCGGATCGACTGCGCGATGTGGATCCGTTCGCGGCTCGCCCAGCGAGCTGACGCGATCGCGCGCGTTTTCCGCGGGCGTGCATGACGTCCCTTACCGCATCCACGAACAGCTGGACGAGCTCGGAGAGTGGCTGCCGTCGGTACACGAGAGCCAGGTGGAGGTCCACGTGCGGGAGCCTCGGCTTCACGTGCCTGATCTGGACCGCCGTTGAGCGTTCTTCCTGCAGGCTCGAGGGAACGAAGCACACCCCAAGGCCTGCGGCGACGAGCGCCCGCGCCGTGTGGAGATTGTCCACTTCGTGCACGACGTTCAAGGTGAAGCCGACTTCCCGGCAGGCACCGACGATGGCGTCGAAGAATTGCGGACCGAGATGGCGCGCGAACATGATGTGCCGCTCGTCGGCCAGTTCCACCAGTGGAACGTGGTCCCTGGCGGCCAGTCGATGGCCGCGCGGCAGGGCGATCGCGATCGGCGAGCGCTGAATGGTTTCAGTGGCGAGGGCCGGATCGTCGATCGGCGTGACGACGAAGCCCGCGTGAATACGCCCTTCACGCAGCGCCTCGGCCTGCTGCGCCGAGCTGATGTTTCGCAGCGCGATGCGAACGCTCGGGTGACGCGCCCCGAACGTGCGGAAGATATCGACGAAGATCGGCGAATCCGCCGGACCGGCCACGGCAACGATCAGCTGACCGAGCTCGCCGGCTCGCTGCGCGACGTTCAAGGCGTGGTCCGCCTGCGCGAGGATCACCCGCGCCTCGGCGATGAACATCCTGCCCGCTTCGGTGAGTTGAACCTGTCGCTTCGTGCGGTGGAAGAGTTTGACGCCGAGCTCCTCTTCGAGTTGCCGAATCTGCTGACTGAGCGGCGGCTGGCTGATGTGAAGCCGCTGCGCCGCGAGGCCGAAGTGCAAGCTATCGGCGACGGCGACGGCATAGCGGAAGTGGCGGAGCTCCATGCGGCCTCATATGCGAAACGTCTTAATCGCAACGAAAGATATATTTCACTGTTGCAATAAAGCCTAGTATAAGTGTCGCCGCCAAAGACGGGGAGCACGGAGGCGTCCATGCGGATGGTGTGCAGAGCGGTCATAGCGGCGGCGGTTCTCGTTCTTCTTCCAGGGGCGGTGCTCGCGCAGCAGGCATCGATCACTGGAGTCATCAAAGACGCCTCCGGCGCGGTGTTGCCGGGGGTGACGGTTGAAGCGGCGAGCGATGCGCTGATCGAAAAAGTGCGCTCCGCAGTCAGCGACGCCACTGGCCAGTACCGCATCGAGGATCTGAGGCCGGGCACCTACGTCGTCACGTTCAAGCTCACCGGCTTCAGCACCGTGGTGCGTCAGGGCATCGAGTTGAGCGGGTCGTTCACCGCCAAAGTCGACGCCGATCTGAAAGTCGGCGGCGTGCAGGAGACGATCACCGTGACCGGTGAGTCGCCGATCGTCGACGTGGTCAATGCGCGCAAGCAGTCCACGATCCCGCAGGATGCGATTGCGGCGATCCCGACGGCCCGTCTCTATCACAGCATCGCCGCCCTCGTTCCCGGCATCTCGATGACGACGCAAGACGTCGGCGGGATCGCGGGACCGACGACTGTGACGTTCAGCATGCGCGGTGGCCCTGGCAACGAGGGTCGGCTGACCGTCGACGGGATGTCGCTGGGCGCGTCGCTGAACGGCACCGGCGTGTCGTACACCGTTGCCGACGTCGGCAACGCGCAGGAGATCGTGTTCACCACCGCCGGACAGATGGGAGAAGCCGAAGTGGCCGGTCCGGCGATGAACCTGGTCCCGCGTCAGGGCGGCAACCGATACGCGGGCACGTTCTTCGCGAACGGCGCGCCCGGAGAGTTTCAGCAAAGCAACTCCGCCAAGGCTATTGCCGCTGGACTGACGGCGCCGCAGGAACTGCTGAAGATCTGGGACGTCAACGGCGCCCTCGGTGGCCCGATCCAGAGGGACCGCCTGTGGTTCTTCGCGACCGTGCGCTATCAGGGTAATCGCAAGACCGCGCCGAGCTTCTTCAACGCCAACGAGAACGATCCCACGAAGTGGTCCTACGTGAAGTCGACGCGGCAAGCGATCGACGATGGGACGTGGAAGAACGCGAACATCAATCTGACGTTGCAGGCCACCCCGCGCAACAAGTTCAACTTCGGATGGGACGAGCAGCAGCTGTGCACGAGTTGTCTTGGCAGCACCGCGGGCGCGACCACGGCTCCCGAGTCGCACTACAACAACCACGCGTGGCCGCGCGTCGAACGTGTCACATGGTCGTCGCCCTGGACCAACAAGCTGCTGTTCGAAGCGGGGTGGGGCGCAAACCTGATCGACAACTACGGCACGCGGGCCAATGTTTCGAGATACAGCGAGCTCATTCCGGTGACCGAGCTGTGCCAGCAAGGATGCGCCGCCAACGGCGGAATTCCAGGCCTCACCTACCGTTCGACAGCGGTGATTCCGTTTGTTGGTGCGTATGAAGCCGACAGCGATGTGTGGAACTGGCGAGCATCGGCCTCGCACGTCACCGGCGGACGCAGTCTCAAAGTGGGCTACGTCGGCACACAGATCGTGAACCACTTTGCGCAGGTTCGCATGAACGACCAATGGCTCGCCTACTCGTTCAACAACGGCCAGCCGTTCTCGTTCAACCAGTACGTCGGACCGGCGATGCAGAACACGCACGTGACTGTGCACGGCGTCTACGCGCAGCAACAGTGGACGCTCAATCGGTTCACGCTCTCGGGCGCCATACGATGGGATCACACAGCGGGATCGTTCCCGGAGCAGACGATCGGTCCCAATCCGTGGGTGCCGACGCAGGTCATCGTGCCGAAGACCAACGGCACGCAGTACGACGACCTCACGCCGCGCGGAGCCGTGGTGTACGACTTGTTCAGGAACGGCAAGACCGCGCTCAAGTTCAATTTCGGAAAGTACCTCGCGGCTGCCGATGGCAGCTCGATCACAGGCGGGCTCACCAATCCACTCGCCAACTACGTCACCAACAGCGGCGCGCGCACTTGGACCGATGCCAACACCAACTTCGTCGTCGATTGCTATGTGAACGGCGTACTGCCCAACACCGCCGTGGACAACCGCGCGTCGGGCGGCGATTTCTGCGGTCAGGGCAATCTGAACTTCGCCAACTTCGTCGCTCCGACGACCCGATACGATCCGGCGATCCTGACCGGATGGAGCAAGCGGCCCTACGACTGGAACTTCGGCTGGCAGGTGCAGCAGGAGCTGTTGCCGCGCCTCTCCGTCGAGGTCGGCTACTTCCGCCGCATCTTCGGCAACTTCGCGGTCACCGACAATCTCGATCAGAGCATCTTCGGGACCGCGCCATTGACGGCGCCGTCAGATTCGCGTCTGCCTGGCGGCGGAGGCCAGGCGATCGGCACCATCTACAACGTCGATCCCTCGCAGTCGGGCCGCACCAACAACCTCGTGAACCTGTCCGACAATCTCGGCGTTACGCAGGTGCAGCACTGGAACGGCGTGGAGGTCAACTTCACCGCGCGCGTGCGTCAGGGGCTGACGCTCCAAGGCGGAACGAGCACCGGGCGAACGTCGACCGACAGCTGCGAGGTGCGAGCGAAGTTCCCCGAGACCGCGCTGCTCAACCCGTACTGCCACGTCGACAATCCGTTCCTCACACAGGCGCGCGGCTTCGCGTCGTACATCGTGCCGAAGATCGACGTCGCGTTGAGCACGACGTTCCAGAGCCTGCCAGGAAGCAATCTGTCCGCGAACTACGCGTTCACCAACGCCGTCGTCACGCCGCTCCTTGGACGGCCGCTGTCGGGCAACGCGCAGAACATCACGGTCAATCTGATTCCGACTGGAACGCTGCAAGGCGATCGAACGAATCAGATCGATATCAGGGCGGGAAAGGTCATCCGTTTTGGCGGATACCGCACGCAGTTCAGCGTGGATGTCTACAACCTGCTGAACTCGGCCAGGATCGGAACGTATCAGAACACCTTCATCGTTCCCGATCCGACGGCATTGACACAGAAGTGGCTGGCGCCGCAGGCTATCCTGGCGGCACGTTTCTTCAAGCTGACGGCACAAATTGATTTCTGAGTCATGTGAAAGGAGAACGGGAATGCACGCGAGATTCCCCATCATCGTTGCGGCGAGCGTCGTCGCGAGTCTGACGGCGTTGCCGGTCGGGGCTCAAGCTCCACGCGCGACGCCGGCTGCGGACCCGACGACGGCCGCGAAGAAGTGGACGGCGCCTCGCACGCCGTGGGGCGAGCCCGATCTGCAGGGCACCTACTCGAACCGCACCATCACGCCGTTCGAGCGGCCCGCGAACGTCAACGGACGCGAGTTCTTCACGCCCGAAGAAGTGGCGGCGATGGAGAAGCGCGCCCAACAGCAGAGCGGCGACGAAGGTCGCTCGAAGGGCACGCGCGGCGACGTCGAGCGCGCCTACAACGACTTCTGGTGGGACCGCGGCACCAAGGTGACGACGCTGCGAACGTCGATGGTCGTCGATCCGCCGGATGGCCGCGTGCCTGCGCAGACCGACGAGGCGAGGAAGCGCGCCGCCGAGGAGTCGAAGCGGCCGGCCTTCAGAGGGACGGGCGCCACCGGCCGCGGCGCTGACACCTGGCTCGATCGCAGCACGTTCGAACGCTGCATTACGCGTGGGATGCCGGGCGCGATGAGCCCCACCGCCTACAACAACAACTACCGGATCACGCAGGGCCCTGGCTACGTTGCCATCCAGATCGAGATGCTGGGCGGCACCCGCGTGATCCCCACCGACGGTCGATCGCACGTCGCCTCGTCGATTCGCAACTGGATGGGCGATTCAGTCGGTCACTGGGAAGGGGACACGCTCGTCGTCGATACCAAGAACTTCACCGACAAGATCTTGTATCGGGGCGCGGCGGAGAACCTGCACCTGGTCGAGCGCATCACGCGCATCGGCCCTGGCGAGATCGACTATCGCGTCACCATCGACGATCCGACGACGTTCACGAAGCCGTGGACGCTGGCGATTCCGTACATCGTGACCGGCGAGGACATGTTCGAGTACGCATGTCATGAAGGCAACTACGGCATGGAAGGCATCTTGAGCGGCGCCCGCGAGGAAGAGAAAGCCGCGGCTGGAGCGAAGAAGTAATGCGCGCATTTCCCATTGTCATTGTTACGGTCGTCGCACTGGCGCTCGCCGGCGGAGTCGCGTCTGCGCATCATTCGTTCTCCGCCGAGTTCGATTCGAACAAGCCGATTCAGTTGAAGGGCACGGTGATGCGCGTCGAGTGGATCAACCCGCATACGTGGATTCATCTGGCCGTCAAGGACGCGGACGGCAAGACCACCGAGTGGATGATCGAAGGCGGCACGCCGAACACGCTGCTGCGGCGCGGTCTCACCAAGAAGTCGCTCCCCGAAGGCACCGAGATCGTGGTCGACGGCTATCGCGCGAAGAACGGATCGAATCGCGCGAACGGACGTGACCTGACGCTCACCGACGGCCGTAAGCTGTTCATGGGCTCGTCAGGCACGGGCGCGCCGAAGGACGGGCGAGACGCGTCAGAGAAGTAGAGCGGAGGCTTCAGCCTCCGCGGTCGCGCGCACGCTGCCCTTCGACTACGCTCAGGGCATCCCGAGCATCGTCGAGGGGTGAAGCGTGGCTCTACAGCAGCGCAAACACCCAGATCCCTCCGCCCTTGGGGGGATCTGGAATCTTGCCAGGGAACAGCCGGCCCAATCCGCCGTTCATTCCGGCGACGTCGCCTGCCCATCCCGACAGCACCGCCAGATATTGCTTGCCGTCGACGGTGAACGTGCTCGGCGGCGCCACGATTCCTGAGTTGGTCTCCGCCTCCCACAGCAGCTTGCCGGTCGCGGCGTCGAACGCGTGGATCTTCTTGTCGTTGGTGCCGCCGGTGAAGACGAGACCACCCGCCGTCGTGAGCATCGAGCCCCAGGTCGGGCTGGTCGCGTACTCGTGCGTCCATACACGCATGCCGGTGTCGACGTTCCACGCCTGCACTTCACCACCGACGTGCTTCGCTCCGGGCGCCATGATCGGCGGACCGCCGAAGCGTACGCCCGCGAACGATTTGCCGCGCTCGTACTGGATGGGGAAGCCGACAAGAGCGCCGCACAGATTGTTGTTGGCTGGAATGTAGATCATCCGCGTCATCGGGTTGAACGCGATCGGCGGCCAGTTCTTGCCGCCATGCGATCCCGGGCAGAACTCCGCGCGCTTGTCGGTGCCTGGCTTGTGCGCTGGATCGACTTCCGGTTTTCCGGTCACCGGGTCGAGACGCTTGAACACGTTCTGAGTGACGAAGGGTTTGCCCTCGACGAACTTGATCGGTCCAGATGAGCGCTCGAGAAACCAGAGATAGCCGTCGCGCGCGACGTTCACCAGACCCTTGATCGTGCGGCCGTTGCGCGTGTAGTCGATGAGCAGCGGCGGCGACACTTCGTCCCAGTCCCACGACTCGTTGGGGTTGTACTGGAAGTGGCCTTTGATCCGACCCGTCGCGACGTCGATCGCGATCGTCGACGCGACATAGAGGTTGTCGCCCGGACGCTGATCGCCAACCCACGGTCCGCCATTACCAGTGCCCCAGTAGGCGAGATTGGTCTGCGGATCGTAGTTGCCGGTCACCCACACCGGCGCACCGCCGGTCTTCCATTGATTGCCCTTGGGCCACGTCTCGCTGCCTGGCTCTCCTGGTGCGGGCACCGTGAACGTCCGCCAGAGCTCCTTGCCCGTTTCCGGATCGAATGCGGCAACGAAACCACGCACGCCGAACTCGCCGCCCGATGCGCCGACCATCACTTTGCCGTCGGCGATGAGCGGCGCCAGCGTGATGTAGTACGCCGACTTGTTGTCGGCGATCTCTTTCGACCAGACTTCCTTGCCGGTCTTGGCATCGAGCGCGATCAACACGGCCTCGCCCGCAGCCACGTAGACTTTGTTGCCGTACAGCGCAACGCCGCGATTGGTCTGGTGCAGGACGAACGCATCTTTCGGACGCGGCCGGCGATACTTCCACAGCACCGCGCCGCTCTTGGCGTCGAGCGCGAGGACCTGGTTGTTCGGCGTCGAGACGAACATCGCGCCGTTGTTCACGATTGGCGCCGCTTCGTGCACGGCGTCTTCGCCGGTGCGCATGTTCCACACCGGCTTCAAGCGCGCGACGTTCGCGGTGGTGATCTCTTTCAGCGGACTGAAGCCCCAGCCGTCGTAGGTGCGCCGAATCGAGAGCCAGTTGCCGTCTTCGGGATTCTTCAGTCGATCGGCTGTGACCGGCTGATACGTGTTCATGCGATTCACAGCCGACGCCGGTGCCGACGTCTTCGTCTGCTGCGCGGAGCCTGCGATCACGAGACCGACGAACAGCAGCGCGAACACGACGACTGCTCGAGAGGGGGAACTCAACAGGCTCGACATGGGGCCTCCGCTAGCCGTCTCGACCGCCTGGATTCGTGTCATTTGAGTCACGTGTTCCCCGGGCAAGACGGCTCGCCCGCGCGGAGCGCGGGCAAGAAGAAGACGCTATCTCTAGCGAGGCGGAGCCTCGTTAGTCTGGGGCGGAGCCTCGCTAGAGATTCTAGACAAGGCCAAGATGTAAATGCGACAGTCTTACCCGCAAACCAGGCGAACTCGGAACTCGCGGAACTCGGGAACTTGGGAGCGACGCCGATGCGTTACCTGGCTCTCGTCGTTCCTTTCGTTGCCGCCATTGCGACCGCTGTCGCGCAGTCGTCGCCGCCCGACGACGCGCTTCCGACATTCGAGGTGGCCTCGGTCAAATCGAACAAGAATGGCCTCGATGACTAGCCGTGATCGCGTTCTCCTGATCGTGCTTGTGGCGGCAGCACACGTAGAGGCGGGTCTTCAGACCCGCCGGGAATCCGGTGCACCGACGTTCGAGGTCGTCTCGGTGAAGCGCAACACGAACGCGAACGCCCCGGTTTTGATCAGCACTCCGCCAGGCCGTTACATTGCCACCGGCGTTCCGCTACGGCTTCTCATCAACTCCGCCTATCGGCTGGCGCCGGATCAATACGTTGGGCTGCCGAACTGGAGCGAGTCCGACCGCTTCGACGTGTCCGCGAAGGCGCCTGATGGCGCCAGGCCCGAGGAGCTGCAGCGGATGCTGCAATCACTGCTCGCCGAGCGGTTCAAGCTGGTTGCGCACATGGAAACGCGCGAGGCGCCGATCTACGCGCTGGTGATGGCGCGCGACGATCGGCGGCTCGGTCCGCAACTCAAGACATCGACGATGGACTGCGCGCCGATTCTCGCGCAGCGACAGGCCGAGGCGCGAGGGCGTGGACCGGTGCCGGTTCGGGTTCCTGTGCTCGGACAGAACGAGCGGCCCGTGTGCGGCATCCGCGTGACCCGTCGCCAGACATCTGGCGGCGCGACCCTCAACGGATACATCGCGGGGAACGCGACGATCGCGCGGCTCGCGGAACAGATGCGAGGCGAGCTTCGCAGGCTGGTCGTCGACCGCAGCGGCCTCACGGGCGAGTTCGACTTCGATCTGCAGTACGCACCCGCCCGAGAACTGCCGACCGCGCCTGCGCCAGGACCCACGCTCGCGGCATCACCAGATGAGGGCCCGTCGCTCTTTACGGCGTTGCAGGAACAGCTTGGTCTCAAGCTGGAATCGACCAGAGGTCCCGTTGAGTACCTCGTGATCGAGAGAGTGGAGAAGCCGACTGACGATTGAGAAGGCGGGTCCGAAAGGACCCGCCCTTCGACGGCTACTTACAAACGAAATTGCTGGCTTCGTCCGTACTGCCCGAGCCTTTGTACGAAGCAACCTGAGGGAACGGGCAGAGCGGGCGCGTGCGATCGACGCGACCGTCAGCCGTGTGCGACGCGGGGATCGATGCCGGCGCCTGTTTCTTCTCGACCCACGTCTCCAGTGCCGTGAGCATGTCGAACGTTGCAGTGCCGTCGCCGCCGCCGCAGTGATTCATGCCGGGCACCATGAACAGGCGATAGCTGTCGGTGACCTTCGAGCCCATCTTGTCGAGCACGCTCTGGTAGTACTGCGTGCTGCTCGCCGATGGAATCTGCGGGTCGGCCCAACCGTGATACTGAATCAGCTTGCCACCGCGTGACGTGAACTTCGACACGTCTGGATTGCGCGCGTTGATCAATCCCGCTTCGGCTTTGTCGACGAGCGCCATGTGCTCGTCGAAGTTGAGCGTCTTGAAATCCCAGTTCGGATCGTTGAAGACTAGGAACTGGAACATCTGCACGCCGATGCCGAACGGCTGCGGCGCACCGAACGTCGCCCATCCGAGCTCGCTGCCGTAGGCGAGACCCGGGAATATCTCCTTCTTCGTCTTGGTGTTGACCACCGGCAGATACATTTTGCGCGCGGCGTCGATCTGCGCTTCCGTCAAGCAGTTTGCCGTCTCCGCGCCGGTGCATGCGAGGACCCTCGGGTTGAACGTGCACTTCAACGGGTTCTCGATCACGCGATCCTTCACGCCGTCGAGCGCGTCGCACGCTTCGAGCACCGCGTTGTGGATGGCCGCGTACTTCGTCGCCGGGATGTAAGCGGATTCGTCCTTGTGCAGGTTCTGTGCGACGTACATGGAGAAGACCGCGCGTCCGGTCGCGTTGAGCGCCGGGGCGCCGGCAACGATGCCGTCGAAATCGTCGGGATAGCGCTGCGCGGCGATCAGGCCCTGACGTCCGCCGGCCGAGCAGCCGGTGAAGTACGAGAGCTTCGGCGCGTTGTTGTAGTACGCCGACGCGATCGCCTTGCCCTTGACGGTCATCTCGTGGACGGCGCGATGACCGTAGTCGATCAGCTTCTCCTTGTTCTGCATCCACGGCCCGCCGCCGCCCTGATGGCCGGTGTCGGTGCTCGACGTGGCGTAGCCGCGTTTCAGCCCCGCCGCGAGCGCATTCATATCGATGTTGCCGTTCCAGCCCCCGTTGCCGGTCGCCTGGAACTTGCCGTTCCACGCCGCTGCGGTCGCGGGCAGCCAGTACTCGACTTTGATGTCCGAGTCGGCCGACGGCTTCAGCGTAGCTTCGACGCGGCAGAAAGCCGGCAGATCGGCGAACTGCGACGCGCCGCCGCGTCCACCTCGAGTCGGTGGCGCGAACGCACCCGCCGCGACCGGCGTCGCGGCTGTGATCGTCGCATCAGGAAGCTTGAGCGACGAGAGCGCTTCACACGATTGGGCGAAGGCCGGTTTCGAGATGAGGAGAGCGAATGTCGCTGCGATCGCGAACGAGTAGTAGCGCATGGCTTACCTCTTGTCTGGAAGCGCGAACACGTAGAGCGCCTGTCCTGTCGTCGGCACACGAATCTCCGGCGCCAGCGTCGACGGCACGAGCCGCGGGCTGCCGCCGCCGAGGCCGGTGGTCACCGCGATGTACTGCTTGCCATCGACCGTAAAGGAGATCGGGAACCCTTGCACTGATGTGGCGAGTCGCGTCTGCCACAGGATCTTCCCCGTGCGCACGTCGACGGCTTTGAACTGGCGATCGAGATCGCCAACGAATGCCACGCCGCCGGCGGTCGAGAGCACCGCAGTGAGGAACGGTGCGCGCTGCTGGAACGACCACGTTTCTTTCAAGCTGTTCACGTCGAACGCCGCAAGCTTGCCGATGTTACCGTCGGTGCCCGGCATCTCGTAGAAGCGGCGATCGGCGCCGCCGCCGCTGCCACCGCCGGCCTTCTGCTCGATCTTCTGCGCGCGAATCGCGATGCAGCTCTGACTGAGCGGGATGATCAGTTGATTCGTGCCCTTGTGATGGCTCATCGCCTGCCAGTTCTTGCCGCCCTCGGAGCTCGGGCATCCATCGATCCACTGGCCGATCTCGTGATCGATGATGTCCTGACGGTATTGCGGCGTACCGGTCTGCGGATCGAACTTCTCCCAGACGTTCTGGAAGATGGTCTCCTTGTGTCCGAGGTACTTGCCGGTCTTGCGATCGAGCTTCCAGAGGATGCCGTCTTTGCCGATCGTGAACACGAGGTTCTGACCGCCTGAATCGACGAGGACGCGCTCGAACACGATGTCGAGGTCGAGGGCCTCACCGGGCGCGTGCGAGTAGTACCACACCAGTTTGCCCGTATCCGCATCGATCGCGACGGTGGAGCTCGTATAGAGCGCTTTGTCGAGCGTATACATGCCGCGGCTGACGGGCATCCACGGTTTCGCCTGCGCGGTGCCCCAATACGTGATGTTCAGATCGGGATCGTAGCTGCCGGTGATCCAGGTCTCACCGCCGGCCCGGAATAGATTCGTCAGGCTGCCCCACGATTTGCCCGCTTCGCCTTCCGTCGCGATGGTGTAGAAGCGCCACAGCTGCTTCCCAGTCTGTGCGTCGTAGGCGCTGATGAAACATTTCGTTTCGACGTACTGTTGGCACCCGCCCATCCCTTCGATGACCTTGCCCTTCGCGACGAGCGGGCCGCTCGAGCTGCCGCGTCCATCGGGCATCGCCTGGTCCCAGGCGACCTTTCCGGTCTTGGCATCGAGCGCGACGAGATGCGCGTTGCTCATCGCGAGATACAGCTTGTCGTCATACAGTGTCATGCCGCGCATTGCGGTGTTGCTGCCCAGACGCTGCTCCCAGATCAGATCGCCGGTCTTACCATCGAGCGCCTGAATGACGCCGCCGGTGTTGTTCAAGAAGATCGTGCCGTTGTGCGCGAGCGGTGACGGCTGATTGGTTCCGCCCTCAGCCATCGGTGCGACCCACGCGAGCTGCAACTCGGAAGCGTTGTCGCGCGTGATCTGCGAGAGCGGACTGTAGTTCGATGCGAAGTGATCGCGTCGAATCGTCAGCCAGTCGCCGGGCGCGGGATTACGGAGCATCTCGTCGGTCACGCGCATGTAGTCTTTCACTTCGCCCGCGACGGTCAGGCCTGTCACTGGCGCCGCGGGCTCGCCGCGGCCGCGACCGCCGCCGCCACCCGCGCCGGCCTGAGCACCTGCACCACGACCTGCCGGTGCGCCGCCTGCATTCTGCGCCGCTGCAGCAGGCGCCTGTGCCTGTGCCGGTGCGCCACCGCCGCCGATCACAACCGCTGTCGTTGCGGTGAGCGGCTGCGTGCCCGCCGTGCGCCCGTTCGATTGAAGGATGAACGCGACGATGTTCACATAGGTGTCGGCCGGGAGCGACCCAGGTCGATCCGACGGCATCGTCGTCTGGATGAGGCCGAAGAGATCGCGCGTGTTGCGCGTGCTCCAGCTGCCGATGAAGCCGGGGCCGGCAAGCGGGGGATATCCCATCAGGTCGGCGCCGTGACAGCCGGCGCAGTTGTTCTGATAGGCCGCGCGTCCCGCGTTGGCTTGTTCGGCGGTGAACGGCGCTCCGGCTGCAGGCTGCTGGCCCGAGACGAGCATCGCGCTCGAGACGAATGTGCACGCGAGCGCGAAGAACAGTGTCTTCTCGAAGAGCGGTGTCTTCTTCAACCCGATCATCGTCGCACCTCTCACTTGAGGAACCAGCCCCAGAGATTGCTGCCGTCTGGAGCCACGCCCTTCTCGCTGTGTACCTGCACGTAGAGTTTGCCCTGCTTCAGGCTCTCGACCTGATCGGCGGTGAGATCGACCGAGCCCGACAGCATGCCGCTGGCCGCTTTGGTGATGGTCAGGTCGGCAATCGGATTGCCGCGCGCGCCCCTGGCGACGCCGCGGTGCAGCCGCGCGACCGTCGCCGGTGCAGCGAGACCCTCGAACGATCCGCTAATCGTGAGCTTGCGGCCGGAGAGCACCGCCGTAGCGACGCCTTTGCCCGTGACGTTGGCACGATCGGGGCCGCCGGCGACCGGCACCCAACCGAGACGAGCCGTGTATTTATCGCCGCCCTGCGCGGCCGCACTTGCCGCCGCGAGAATGGTGGCCACGACCATCGCGAGAGCCACGCCAGAATGTCTCACTGTCACGCGTCACCTCGACTGGGAAATGGGGTCGGGACTCATTTTACGTTTCGTGAAAAATGAGTCCCGACCCCATTTCGCGTGAGAGCTTATCATTCCGCCTCATGGATGGATCCCTGAGCGAAGACTTTCTCGAGATGGTGCGAGCGCGGCTAGTGGAGGACTATCCGCGGCAGGTTCGCGCCTGCCTCCGCGTCCTCGACGATGAGGATCTGTGGTGGCGGCCGAACGATCAGGCGAACGCCGTGGGCAATCTCGTGCTGCATGTGTCGGGGTCGAACCGCTTCTACCTCGAGCATGTGATCGCCGGCGGTCCGGACGTCCGTGACCGCGATGCCGAGTTCGCGGCGCGCGGGGCCCTCTCGAAGAGGGAGGTCGAACAGGTGTGGGCCGACACCGAGCGCCGCGTCGAGCGGGTCCTGAACACGATCACCACGCATCGTCTGACAGAGATGACCGATCGATCCGGACGTCCCAGCTCGTTCGCGCGCATCCTGCTGCACGTCACCCATCACAACGCCACGCACGTGGGCCAGATCATCTGGATCACCAAGCTTCGCCGCCCGGGCATCCTCCACGAGTTGAGCCGCACTCCTGCCCCATCGTCGTAGTGTCCGGCTGTAGCCGGACCCTTCGTATTGACATTCGATAGGAACCGGGGCACAGTCGCTGTCGTATAGCGTGTCGATAGGAGCGACGCCATGCGACGCCTATTCAGCCTGCTTCGCAATCTCTTTCAGCGTGATCGCGTCGAGCATGACCTGGACGACGAAATGCAGGCGATGCTCGAGGTGCAGGCGGCCGAACACATGCGGCGAGGCATGACGCCAGACGACGCTCGTCGAGCGGCGCGCGTCTCACTCGCCATCGAGTCGACGAAGGTAGAGGTGCGAGAAGCGCGCGGCGGCGCTGGGGTGGAATCGTTTCTGCGCGATGTGCGGCATGCGATGCGGCTCTTGTGGGTGAAGCCGATCTTCACGGCGATCGCCGCGGCGTCGGTCGCCATCGGCATCGGCACGGCCACAACCGTCTTCACGATTGCCAACCCGTTGCTGCGATTCTCGCCTCCCGGCGTGGCCGACCCGGCTCGCTTAGTCGATATCGGGCAGGCGGTCGATATTCCCATCGGCATGAATCCAGCGTCGTATCCCGACTATCTGGACATTCGCCGACGCACAAAGACGCTCGACCACGTCTACGCGCATCCATTGTTTCCAGTGACGATGAATCTCGCTGCGAGCGACGGTGCCGAGGATGTGCTCGGAGACATCGTCACCACGAACTACTTCGCGGCGTTGGGAGCGCGCGCCGTCGTGGGACGTCTGTTCGCGCCGGATGAAAGCGATCAACCTGGCGCGAGCCCGGTCGTCGTGCTGAGTCACCGCTACTGGAGTCGTCGATTCGGTGGCAGCAGGGACATCGTCGGTCAGACCGTGCGCGTGAATCGCTACCCGGTCACCGTGATTGGCGTCGCGCCCGAGGACTTTCACGGCAACACGGTGATCGGAATCGATCTGTGGGTGCCGATGGGCTTCGCCACGTTCGTCTCGCGTGTGACGCCCGAAACGCTCGAGGTACGCAACGGTGGCTGGGTCGTGCTGGGGGCGCGGCTCAAACCTGGCGTGTCCGTGACACAGGCGTCGCAGGAGCTCGACACGATCGATCGCGCACTACGACAGGAGTACCCGGACAAGCGCTACGGACGTGGACTGCGGCTGCTGTCGGCGTCGCCGCTCGCCGACAAGTCGCCGCTGGCCGCGGCCGCTGTCGTGCTATTGGCCGCGGTCGCCTCGATCGTGCTGATCATCGCCTGCGCGAACATCGCCGGCCTGCTCCTCATCCGCGGCGCGGGGCGACGGCGCGAGATGGCGCTGCGCCTCGCGATTGGCGCCGGGCGCGGCCGGCTCGTGAGGCAGCTCCTGACCGAAACCACGGTGCTGTTCGTGCTCGGCGCCGCAGGTGGGATCACGCTGGCCCGGCTGTTGTCGTCGGTTGTTGTATCGGTCCTCACGACGCTCCCGATCCCGATACAGCTCTCGCTCGCCCTCGACTGGCGGGCGTTGTCGTTTGCCGGAGGGCTCGCACTACTGGCAGCGGTGATTGCGGGACTCACGCCGGCGCTCAACGCGTCGAAGGTCGACGTGTCCACCGTGCTCAAAGACGAAGCGCAGGGATCGTCGCCACGCTTTCGCACGCGTCTGGCGTTCGTGGTGGCGCAGCTCGCCCTGAGCTTTCTGCTCATCGCCGTGGGCGGGCTCTTTACCCGCGCGCTGTCTCAGGCCGACTCGGTGAGCAGCGGGCTCGATGCTCGTGGCGTCGAGGTCGGGTCGATCGATGCCGCCAACGGCGGATACACGAACGTCACCGGAGTTCTCTTCGCTCGTGAGGCGATTGCCCGCTTGCGTGCACTTCCTGGCGTCGCCGCAGTGTCGATCGCTCGTGACCTCCCGTACGCCAGCGAAGGGTTCGGGTTTGGCCTCTCTCTGCCCGGCGCGGCACCGGGGCCAGAGGGGCGGCCCGCCGACATCGGGGGCAGCGGCACCATCGTCGAGCCGGGCTACTTCAACGCGATGCGCATACCGCTCGTCTCGGGTCGTGATTTCACAGACCAGGACACCACGGGAACGCCGCTGGTTGCCGTTGTCGGTGAGGCGGCGGCACAACGGTTCTGGCCGGACCGGAACGCAATCGGTCAGCAGATCGTGATGACCGGTGCAGGGGAGACAGGCACAGTGCTGCAGGTCGTCGGCGTCGCGCGCGACGTGCCCTACCGAAGCCTGTCGTTCGGATCGGTGCCGTTCGTGTATATCCCGCTGCGTCAGCACTACTCGGCGAAGATGACGCTCGTCGTGCGCGCGTCGACCGGGACTCGTGTTGGAGAACAGGTGCGCCGCGTGGTTTCCGCGATGAACGCGCAGATACCGCCGATTTCCATGCGTCCGCTCGAGGACGTGATCGCGAACAACCTGTTGGCACAGCGGATGGTGGCAGTGGTGGCCGGAAGTCTCGGCCTCGCCGGCGTGCTGCTCGCGGCAATCGGCATCTACGGCGTCACGGCCTATAGCGTGACGCAGCGGACGCGCGAGCTTGCGATTCGATCCGCGCTCGGCGCCGGCCACGCTCGGCTCGTGCGTCTCGTGCTGAGGCAAGGCATTCGGCTGACGGCGATCGGGCTGGTGATCGGGATGGTCCTCGCCGGGATCGCCGGACAAGTGCTCTCGCTGCTGCTCGTGGGCGTGTCGCCGATCGATCCGCTGACGTTCCTGGTGTCGTGCGTGCTATGCGGCACGGTATCGCTTGCCGCGTGTTACGTGCCGGTTCACCGTGCGCTTCGTATTGCCGCTGCTGAAGCGCTGAGAGCGGAGTAGTCCGGCGGGTCATCGCACGATCTCTTTCAACCGGTAGATGTGGAAGCGCTCGTTCTCGTAGGCGATGGGCAGCGGCAGCTGTGATTCGGTGACGAGATAGTTCAGGTCGTAGTGCTCGGCCAGACGTCGCGCATCGTCGGCGCTCAAGGCAGGGAAGTCGTGAATGGATGCGGCGCGTTCGACAACCCGAGCGGCCACGTCTCGCGAGTAGATGGCGATCGCCGCGTCCTTGACATCCTCGAGAAACACATCGCGCCGCGCCGCAACGCGCACGCTCGTGCCGTACTTCCACGAGTGCCCGGGATCGGCCAGCACGTGTGCGTTGAGCGGCTCGGTCGCGAGCCAGTTCATCGCGTCGGTCCACGGCGCGTCGGGAAGATGCAAAGCGAACAGGCCGCGCTCCGGTCGCTCGACGACCATGACATAGGCGCCGCGCGCGATCGCCACCACCACGATCGCCATGGCCAGCATCCGCGCTGCCGCGTCGCGCCGCACCAGCGACAACACATAGATGGTGGCGATCACATCCACCATCCAAAAGACGCGAGAGATCTGCAGTTGCACCGGAAACGCGACGCGTGCCACGACGAGCGGGAACGTCAGCAGGAAAAACGCGACGAGTGCCGTGGTGCCCCAGACGATCGCGCTGTCTTCGACGGTCGCGTGCCCGCGCGCGCGACGATGGATGTGCGCCCACCACAGCAGGCCGAGCAGCGCGAGATTGGCGATCCACGCCCATGCCGGCCACTGCGACGCGAACAACGAGTCCTTGCTCGCGACTGCCTGCAGCCAGATATCGTCCATGCGTGTGTGCAGTGGTCCGATCGTGAACGCCCACGCGCCGGTCGCGATCGCGCCGGCGACGATGACGATCGCGGGACGGCGCAGCCGCGGCCCCAGTACCGCCAGCGCGACGCCGATCAGAATCGAGAACCACAGCGCGGTGGTCACGTGCACGAGCGCGCTGATACCGACCAGGGCGATCGCCATGACAACGCGGCGTCGTTGGAGGGCGGCGATCGCCATGAGACCGATCGCGAAGGCCAGCATGCGCGGATGAAAGTACGGCTCGAACGTGTTCGCGCTCGTCCGCGGGATGCGATGGCGTAATGTGAACGCCGCGCCCAGCGCGATCGTCCCCCACATGCTCGTGTAGATGCGCGCCCCGATGGCGACGAGCGCCGCCCACGTCAGGGCAAGCGACAGCAGATAGGCGACAAAAAACAGCGTGTCGAGTGATGCGCCGGTCACGCGGACGATGCCGGCGATCAGTTCGTCGGCCAGCATCAATCGTCCCTGTGCGTCAATCAGTGCGGCATCGCGAGGAAACGCCGCCGGCTCGAGCGCACGTACGACGACGGGAATGTAGAAGGCTTGATCGGAGACGCCGTAGCGATACCCGGCGGCGTTCGCGGTCGCAAGAAGGACGAACGCGATACCGGTAATGGCGAATTGGAGCGATCGCTTCAGAATGCGCCTTCGTCTGCGCTTGGTCCGTACATCGAGGGCAGCGGGACGTCGTGCATCCGTAGATACACGCCCAACTGCGCGCGGTGATGAATCAGGTGGCTCATGACGAACGAGCGCCAGACGCTGGCTTTCGGCATCGAGAAGATGAGATGTCCATCGCGCTTGAGCGCCCACGGCGCCATCAGCTCGGCGTCGCCTTTGCCCACCAGCGAGGCGCGCGTGCGGGCAACGTTGCCGTCGAACAGCGCGAGGATGTCGGCACGAGTCTTCAGCGGCTCGAGCTGCGGTGTTGTCCCGGTGTCGAGCTCCGCTTGATCGAGCGTCACGCTGCCCCACATCGGAATCGTCGCGACGTGCTGCGCGAGCTGTCCGAGCGAGTACGACTTCTGATGCGGCTTCCAGTCGAGCCGATCGTCAGGCACCCGCTCGAGCAGCTTGCGCGTGACAGTCATCTCGTGATCGAACTCGGGCAACAGCGCATCGACCAGCGGCATGAGATCCCTCGGGCCAATTATGACGCCGGCTTGCCGAAGTTCACCTTCGGCACGCGCTCGGCCTCGGGCGGGGCGTTGAACAGCTGGTACTCTTTGAAGCCGAAGAGGCTGGCCGTGACGTTCGACGGGAATCGCCGCCGCGACACGTTGTATGCCTGCACCCGCTCGTTGTACCGCATACGCTCGGTCGCGAGCCGATTCTCGGTGCCAGACAGTTCGTCCATCAAGCGGTTGAACGACTCGCTCGATCGCAGCTGCGGATAGTTCTCGACGACGACCAGTAGGCGCGCGAGCGCCTGGCTCTGCTCATTCGCCGCTTGCATGCGCTGTTCGGGTGTCTGCGCACCAGCCAGCTTCGCGCGCGACTCGGCGATCTGTCCGAACACATCCTTCTCCTGCTGGGTCACGCCCTTCACGCTCTCCACCAGGTTCGGGATCAGATCGTTGCGCCGCTGCAGTTGATTCTCCACCTGAGCCCACTGCGTCTTGATCGCTTCTTCCTGACTCACGAACGTGTTGTACGAGCAGCCCGACAGGCTGATGGCCGTCACGAACAGCAACGCGGCAAGGCCGATCTTCCTCATCAGAGTCATTGTCCAACTCCTCCTTCGATCTTCAATCACCACGATCCACTCGCGCCGCCACCGCCGCTGCGGCCGCCGCCGAATCCACCGAAGCCGCCGCCGAATCCACCGCCTCCACCACCGAAGCCGCCAAAGCCGCCACCGCCAAACGGCCCGACGCCGCTGCTCCAGCCGCTCCACGGGCCGCCGCCCCATCGACTCCCTCGCCCGCGGCGCCGCAGCCGCCCGGCGATCGCATTAATCACGATGAAGAGGACGAGCAGCGTCCAGAATATGCTGCCGCCGGATTCCGTCTGGCGGACCCGTTCTCGGCGCGAGGGCATCGGCACGCCCTGCAGTTTGACATTGCGCCCCTCGGCGATGCGTCCCGCGATTCGCGTCACCGCGGCGGAAAGCCCGGGCCCGTACTCGCCTCGCTTGAAATACGGCGCCATCGTCTGACGGATGGTTTCTCCCGCATAGCCGTCGGTGATGAACTGCTCGAGGTCGTAGCCGACTTCGATCTTGATGCCGTGCTCCTTGAGCGCTACGACGATCAGCAACCCGTTGTCGCGCCCTTTCTGTCCGATGCCGCGCCCGTGGTTCTCGAACATCTTGACGGCGTACTCTTCGATGTCGGCGTAGGGCGCCCATGTGTCGACCACGGCGACGGTGATCACATCGCCGCTTGCTTGCTGCAGCGAGCGAATCACCATGTCCATCTGCTGCACGCTCGCGGCGTCGACGACACCGACGAAGTCGTTTACGGTCTTCGTGAGCTCGGGGGGAGGTTGTTCGGCCGCGGCCGCGATTGCGATCGCCGACCACGCGCACAGAGACACGACAACGAGCGGAACGATCCGAATGGATCTGGTCACGTCAATCAGGCGTGCCAGGCGTCGACGGTTCGCGCCAGCTGTTCGACGGCTCCGAGATAGTCGGGAAAGATGCGCGCGGCATCCACGCCGGAGTTGCCTGGCTTCTGTTCGAGCGCCAGGACGTCGTCGACCACATGTTCCGGCAGATTCGCAGCGCGAGCCCCGCGACGAGTGGCGTCGGCACGATCACTCGTCATGACGCCGTTGAGGCGCGCGACGTTCCGAAGCAGGGCGGTGAATCCAGCCGCCGACGCAGTGACCAGTTCGGCGATCGCGGTGGGCCGGGCTCCGGCCTCGATGTATCCCTCGCGCAGATGCACGAGGTGACTCTTGACCTGCGTTTCACACGCCCGCCGAAGATCGTCGGCCGCAATCTGCACTCCGGCGAACGGGTTGTCGCCCAGCACACGTTCGTGGGCGCGGATGATCTCGCCGTATTCGAGCGGAAACGCATCGAGCGATCGCCGGAACTCCTCCTCGGGAAGAATCAACGGCGTGGCGACGTGCGCGCGCGCCCACTTGCCGGCCTGGGTTGCGCAGGCGTGCAGATCGTCGGCGGTGAGGCTGGCGACGAGCGCGAGGCAGGTGAGTGGCGCGTGTCCGTCGCCTTCGAGTTGTGAGCCGTAGGCGACAACGGATTTCAGTCGATCTCCAAAGACGCGGCGCAAGTCGGCGGCTAGCGACTCGGCCGCCGGCTTCCAGTCGACGGTCATATCGTCATTCTACGTGCGCGGCCGCGGCTGTGTTCGTGGACGCAGCACAGGCCGATATACAAAGCAAATCTGCCCCTGCGATTACAATGTCCAGCACATGCTTTTGCGCGAGCTGAATATCGGCTGTGTCGGCGGCGGTACGGGCCTCCCCAGCCTGCTCGGCGGCCTGAAGACGAACCCGTGGCTGCGGGTGAATGCCGTGGTCACGATGTTCGACAGCGGCGGCAGCTCGGGTCAACTGCGCGACGAGTTGGGCGTGCTGCCCCCAGGTGACGTGCTGAAGTGCGCGCTTGCCTTGTCGCGCAACGAACGCGAAGCGCGCAGCGTGCTGCTGTCGCGTCTGCCGACGCTCGAGCAGCACGATCGTCTCGCCGGTCACACTGGTGGCAACTTGCTGCTGTCGATGATGGAGCAATACAGCGGCGACTTCCTGGCGGCGGTCGATGGATTGCGCGCGCTGCTCGGATGTCGCGGTCGTGTGTGGCCGGTCAGTGTCGAACCGGCGTCGGTGTGCGCCGAGTACGCCGACGGCACGATGACGCGCGGCGAGGTCGAAGTCGACGCCGGTCAGGCGCGTGGGCACGAGGTGCGGCGCCTCTGGCTCGAGCCGCACGTCGCGATTCATCCTTCTGTCGCCGACGCGATTCGCAAATTCGACGCGGTGATCATCGGGCCAGGATCGTTCTTCACCAGTCTGCTGCCGCCGCTGCTGGTGCGTGGAGTCAGAGAAGCACTCGCCGACGTGCGCGGCCCGATCATCGTGATCGCGAATCTGCTCACCGAAGGACGGGGCATGGAACACTTCACCGCCGCTGAAGCGGTGCGCTGGGTGTCGCGCGCGATCGAACGACCAGTCGACGTCGTGATCGCCAACAGCGGAGCCCCGTCGGCCGACGTGTTGTTCAAGTACGCGGCCGAACACAAAGCGCCGCTCGAGCTCGGCGATCTCGATCCCGACGTCGAAGCCGTCGTCGCTCCGTTCTGGAGCACCGACATCGCGCGCCATCATCGGCGCCGTCTCGCGTTCGCGGTGTGGTCGGTGTTGAGCGATCGACTGCTGAAGTCAGCCCCGGTGCCGCAACGCGTTCAGCGCGTTTAATTCTTGGGCCTTGGTACGTGGTCCTTCGTCCGTTCTTGGTCCACCCGGTCCTTCGTCCACGGACCAGGGACGAAGGACGGACCGAGGACCAGGGACGGACCAAGCACAAAGCACTAAGAACCAAGGACTAGAAAAGCGCTCCCGAGTCAGATGCTCCTATGATTTGTTTCCTGATCATCGGTATGGCTGGTGCTGCCGATCCGAGAAAGCGATCGTGGAACTCGCGCCAGGCTTTACGGCCGCCGCGGCTCGCGCTCCAGTCGTCACGCAGCTTGCGGATCATCAACTTGCCCATCGTGTAGTTCAGATACGCTGGGTCGTACGTGCCGCGCGTCGACTGTTGTCGCGCGGTGCCGGCGTCGCTGAACGCCTGCTCCACGAACATCTTCTCGGACGCGGCCACGGTCATGCCGCGCGTGTGCAGACCGATCGCTGAGAGAAACCGCACGTTACGCAGCAGCGCGTTGCTCAGCTGACCGATGTGCGTCTCCTGGTCGTTGCCGCCGAGGCCCATTTCCCACACGGCCTCCTCGGCGTAGTGCGCCCAGCCCTCGGCATACGCGTATCCAACGAACAGTCTCGCCATGATCGAGGGATTGCGGTTCGAGTGCAGGAACTGCAGGAAGTGTCCCGGCCAGACTTCGTGGACCGACGTGAAGAGCAAGTCGGCCTTTCCGGGCAGATAGTCGCGTTGTTCCTTGGCCGACCATTTCGGATCTGGCGGCGCGATGTAGTACACGGCCGGCAATCCCTTTTCGTATGGACCGGGGATGTCGATGTAGGCGAAGTTGTCGCGGTTGTACGGCGGGGCTTCGTTGACCAGCGCTTCTTCGGTGCCCGGAATCGAGGCGAAGCCCGCCTCCTGCACGAACTTCTTCAAGTCGGCGAGCTGCAGTCGCGCACCCTCGACGGCGCCACCCGTCGGTTTGTTCGCGCTCATCTTCGCCATGCACGCCGGCACCGTTGCACCTGGCGCGTAGATCGAGCAGGCCTCGCGAAGCGCCTGTTGATTGCGCACGAGATCGGCGCGCCCTGCGGCTTCGAGTTCCGCGATCGACGTCGGCACGCGCTCGGTCTCGACGAGCATCTTCGCGAACTTGTCGGGGCCGAGCGCGAAGCTCGCAGTGGCGGTCGGCCGCTGTGACTCGAGCCAGGTCGCAAGATCGCGCATCGCCGTTGTCGCGCCGCTGTTGGCGTCGGCGAACTCTTTCTGCGCCGCTGGATCGGCGACGCTCGCAAACACGCCAGCCACGTCCTTGGCGTAGAAGTCGGCGAAGCCTTTGAATGCCGACAGGCCGCGTTCGAGGAGCGGACGCGCGAGGGGTGTGCGAAGGTTGGCGCGGATCTGGCCGGCGGCCTGCTGCACTGATCGCGCGTACTTCGTGTACGCGCGCATCCGAGCGTCGAGAGGCGCGTAGTTGCGCGTCAGATAGGGACTCGGATCGAGATTATCGACCATCCAATCGAGATAGAACGCCGGATTGGTGAACGGGGCTTCGGCCGTCTCGAGCCAGAAGAGATCGCGATCCATCCGCGCCACGAACTCGTCGCGTTCGAATCGCGACGCGTCATCGAGTCCCCCGTCGGCAATCCCCAGCGCTCGATCCTTGGCCGCGTGCAGCCGACGGATCTCGGCGGCGATGCCGTTGGCGCTCCAGTCGGGCAGGAGTCCGTCGTACTCGTGACGTCCGGCGACGACCGCGAACGCTGGATGCGCCTTGAGGTAGTCCTCGACCAACTCGTTGCGGATGCTGGTCCACTGCGAACCCGCCGGCGTGGTCGCCGCTGCTGGCGTGCTCTCGCCTGACGAACCGCTGCATCCGCCGCAGATCAACGCGAGCAGTACTGCGATGGGAAGGTGTCGGCTCATGTGCGCGCTCTTTTGGGCCGCGCCGCCTTCCGCGCCGAACCCTGTGAACTCTTACGTTTCGACGGTGAACGCTTCGAACTGGAACTCTTCGAACGGGAACTGGCTGAACTCGCCGAACTTCTTGAACTGCGAAGTTCCTGAGCCTGTCGAATGATCCGCTCGAACAGCGCGCCGGTGTCCCCGCCTTTGGCCGGCCGATTCGACTGCCAGACATCGGGATTGTCCTGCGACAGGATGTCAGCGAAATCGCCTTCGCTCTTCACGCTCAGCGGCGCGAACTCCGCGATGTCGACCGCGCCAGACCAGTCGTCCTTGTGCTTGATGAGCAGCCACGATCGACCGTCGCCGCCCGAGCCCGCATACGGACCCTTGGTGCGGACCAGCACCCACGATCCTTTGAGCTTGTATCCGTCGAGCGTGAATTTGAGATCGCCCTTCTTCAGCGCCGCGTCGATGTCGTCGGTTTCGGGCGTCCACGTGCCGCGATCCCACAGCATCACGATGCCGGCTCCGTAACCGGACGGGATCACGCCTTCGAACTCGCCGTACTCGACGGGGTGATCCTCCACGA